>Ga0315279_10010855_pt1 | contig 10628 bp, 9 predicted proteins | sample YL17G06_20_MG_FD_203694 | JGI IMG/M metagenome (GOLD analysis project Ga0315279, IMG submission 203694) | Sediment microbial communities from Yellowstone Lake, YNP, Wyoming, USA - YL17G06_20 | ecosystem: Environmental > Aquatic > Freshwater > Lake > Sediment | place: USA: Wyoming | collected...
GGATGCCACGGCAGATACAATTGGGGGATCCCCGGTCCAACAATGGACATCCTCAGTCATGTGTTGAGGAAGGGGTATGGAATTTCAGTATATGGTCTCAACGACTGTTGGTCGAAATATGAGAATGGCCGCATCTTTTCGCTTTCGAACAGGGAGGGCCTGCATCTCATACCTGGTGGTCGTGGTTGCTGAATTCTCAAGCCTTCCCGTAGACCGGAATGACCGCGCCGTTCGTGACCGTCGAATCATCCGATATCAGAAAAAGGATGACATTTCCGATCTCCTCGGGCTTCACCCATTTGACGAAGTCGCCCTGAGGAATGTTCTTCCTGTTTTCCGGCGTGTCGATGGTACTGGGCAGTATTACATTCACGTTGATGTATGACTTCTTGACCTCTTCCGAGATCGTCTCGGCGAGGACCACGACGCCTGCCTTGGAAACCGCATAGGCCGCCGATTTGGCACGATATCTCCCCTCCACGGCTGGTCGGGCAGCGACAAAGACGATCTTGCCATGATTCTGCTTGAGCATTATTGGGAGTACAGACTTAGCGCAAAGGAATGCCGATTTTAGGTTCAGGCTCATCATGAAGTCCCATTCGCTCTCTTGGATGTCCTGCCCCTCATTTCCACCCGCATAACCGCCTGCCAGGTCGACCATCACGTCGATTCGGCCATACATTTCCATGGCCTTCTGGAAAAGGGATTGCACATCTTTCTCAACCGTTATGTCAGCTTTGACCGAGGTGAGGTTATCCTTCAGCGGCCCTATATATTCCATGAGCTCTGCCAGGGAATTATCGGACCTGAACGAAGCAACGACCTTCATCCCACGCTCGAGCATCAACTTGGTTACGGTCTTGCCCAGTCCGCCTGTTGCTCCCGTTATCACGGCGATACGCACATCGGCTGTCATACCAGCCTCTAGAACCATTCGAACCGAGGGTATTTGAGCCTCACATATTCGACCAACAGAATGGATAAAGGGGAAGGCGGCTCATGACAGGTGATAATTGACGAGGAAAAAAGACGTCTGCGAGGAGCGGAGTTCCCGAAGGCTGGAAAAGGCAGTAATCGTACCTGCATCAAATGAGGCGATCTGGCGAGCCTGGACGTCAAGCAAGGGCGCAAAAGAGTTCTTCGCCCCAGAAGCGACAATAGAGTTGCGCCCGGGAGGCAAGTACGAGATATTGTTCGATCTCGAGGCATTGCCGGGCTCCAGAGGCTCTGAGGGGTGTCAAGTTGTTACTTTCGTTCCGAATCGAAGATTAGTATTAACCTGGAACAACCCCCCTGAATTCAAGGAGATCCGAAATTGCTTCGCCAGGGTGACCATTGAAATAGAACCCCTCGATGCGGGAAGTTGCCGCGTCACAGTTGTGCATGATAATTGGGGTAAAGGGGGGCAGTGGGAGGAAGCGTTCGAGTACTTCGATCAGGCATGGGACGCGGAATTACGACGCCTGGTGAAAAGATTCAGCAGCGGGTCGATCGATTGGCCATCGGTTGGCCAATGAGCGCAGTGACAATCCCAGATTCTGTCAATTGAGCCCCCTCAGAACAACTTCGAGACGAATGGAACGCTTGTGGTCTAGTCAACGAATCTCTTTGGGCAAACGATGTCGCGAAAGCCATTCTGAAATAGAGCCTCATGCGCAATCGACTGATCAGCTGAAATCATCGAGGCTTCCTTGTGGACCCACTGCAGGAGAGATGAGGCTGCCCAGTTCGTTGTATCTCATAATATTATACAGTACAGCAATTTAATATGGTTCGAAGTGGGAACGGCTATCGCCTTTTTGCCAAGCGTGATCTGTGTCGGCTCCTTTTCGAGGTCTCGGCCGTCCCTGATGATAAGGCGCCCGCTATCGATGCTTAGGTCTATTCCGTAACCCGTCAAGAACAGAATTTTTCATGGCGTTTCACAACCTAGCCAGATGTATAGAAATGATATGGTTGAGGTGGTATTTGGGAGTATCTGGACATTGCTGGAAAAGGAGATATTTCACGGTCAATGCGGGTCGAAGAAACGATGACGAAGCCCCCCCCCGGTGAACGATTTATTAAAATAAGTATTGGTCTATTAAATTAAATGATCCCTCTGGTCTCTAACCGAGAGTTTCTAGATTGAATTTCACGATTCAAACTATAACCCCCGCATTATCAAACACAGCCATATTCCCATAATTCAATTTCAATCAAGGTTTAATTGAATCTGCCGCGTTTTCAAACCATTTTCCTTTTTCTTTCTGCACTCTAGCGAAAACCCGCAAATCCGGGGTTGCTTCATGAGGCTTACACTGTGTTGGCATGATTATATATAGTAGCACTAAAGCGACGTTTATAGGGGGTTGGAAAACACAAGAAAAAGGAGGTGAAAAAAATGGCAAAATACCTAGCGGTGCACGTTTGGGAAAAGGAAAATTTCAACACCGTTGGGAGGAAGGTCATCGAAGGGATGACTGACCTGCCCGAAGGTGTTATTTTGCGAAGCAGCCATTGCGACGCACGAAAAACCGGAGCTTGGTGTCTCTATGAGCTCGATCGGCCAGAAGTGTTGGAAGAATTTTGGGCTGAACAGGTGCCCGAGATGAAGACCGAACTCATTCCAGTGATACAGTTCTTTCCACCGTCCGAAGATCTTTACAAGATGATGCATGCCATGGTGGAATGAAATAGGTCTTTCTTTCTCCCTGTATGTTGAAGGAGTCCTTCCCCGGTGAAGGATTCCCTCGACACCTTTTTATGATTTCCCTCGAACCTAGCCCATTCTCCCGATCGAGGCGGTGTGTATCAAGCTTCTATTCGCGGTCAAATACCGCACTACAGCGAACTTCGCCCAAAGTCACAGAGTCCAGCACCCTCGACGCCAGTATCATCCGGGTGTAATCGTCGATGATCGAGAGGAGGTAGGGACCTCCTCTCTCCAGCTCCTTGAAGTCCATCTGCCAGAGCGAGTTGGAGTGCTTGCGAAAGAATGACCTCCATACGCGCCTGGCCTTAGGACCAGGCTCGACCAGGCCTTCCTCAACCAGAACAGTGTGAATCGTCTGGTGCGACGGCTCGCTGCCCAGGAACGCCTTCAGCTTCTGCGCGCCCATCTCCGGATGAGCTCTTCTGGCCGCCACGATTTCATCGGGGTGGTAGTAACGTTTCACCCTTACATTGCTAGGAGCCGTCGAGCGGCTGCGTATCGAGTCCCAGCTCTTCGTCCTCTTCCAGCGGTTCCACCACTTGCTGACGAACCCCTCGGACACCCCGGCCAGGCGAGCCGCCTTCGCCTGGCTCAGGCCCTTGCGTATCCGGTTCACCACGTACTTGCGTACCTTGTACCAGTCCCTCTGCCTTCGTTCCTCGTTCTTATCTATCAGTTCGACATTGACATAATCGGGTACCTCGTCTAGCATGTTTTGTTCTCCAACAAACACCAACGAGGTACTCACTTTTGAACATCGCGAAGGAATCCAGGCATCTTTACGTCTCGACCCTTCACGATGTCATTAGATAACGCATATTCTGGCCTTGAACCATTTGGCCAAGTTAATCATAACCCCAAGAATGTGGTGCGAGGGGCCGGATTTGAACCGGCGGACCTCTGCAGGAACAGATCTTGAGTCTGTCGCCTTTGACCTGGCTTGGCTACCCTCGCACTTCGGTCGCACTCGTAACCGCCAGCCCCTTATTAAATCTTCTTTGGTCCAGATGCTTGCACGGGCCGGAATGAGAACGCAAGCTACGTGGTGACCTCGGCCTTTCCATCCACAACAATGATGGTATGCTCCGTCTGGCTCACCATGCCGCCCCTCACTTCTTTGAGCACCGCATAGCTCGAAATCACACCGTGGCGAAGGAGCGTTTTCAAGAGGACCGGAGCGTTCGGGTCCATGGCGGTGCACCAACGCTCGCAGAAGGGCAGTGTGTTGAACTCCTGTTTGATCCTCTGGAATAGCTCCGCTGCTTTCTCATCGCGCAACGGACGGTCCCTAAGCACCCGATAGATGTTGCCCGGCCTATCGTTGAATATCAGACCCCCACCATTGGTGGCGAAGGGCTCGATGGCGATGATCATGTCGTTCTTGATGCGGTTCTGCGTGCCATCGTCGACGTTCGGGATCGTGAGGCCAGTGTGCAGGTTGAACCTCTTCATGCCGTGCCCGGTGAGGTTCGAGATGGGCTTGAAGCCATAGCTCTGGATCGTGCGTTCGATGGTTCCCCCGATGGCATTCACCGAAACGTTATCGCCCGCCATCTCCACCGCCATGCGCAAGGCCTTGGACGAGGCTTCGATGAGCGGGGCCCAGTTCTTGGTACTTACCTCCACCGTCACCGCCGTGTCGCCGATGAAGCCGTCGACATGCCCGCCCACATCCAATTTGACCAGGTCGCCCTTCTGGAACACCAGCTTATCGTCGGTGGCCGGGGAGTAGTGCGCGGCCACATTGTTGAGGCCGAGATTGACCGGGAACGCAGGTCTTGCTCCTTTCCTGATTATGTAGGCCTCAACCTCATTCGCCACATCCACCAGTCTTGCCCCTTCCTTAATGAGGGTGGCCCCGTAGTCCCTGGCCTCGCGCGAGATACGGCCTGCCTTCCTGACATTTTCGAGCGTTTCGCTATCCATTTAGCACTTCCTCGATCTTCTCCGCCGGAATGGCCCCTTGGCGGATGATCTCCATGTCGCCGTCATGGATCGCGATGATGGTGGACCTTGTTCCGATCCGGGTCTTACCGCAGTCCAGATAGACGCTGACATTCTCGCCCAGGTCCTTGACCGAGCTGGCAATGGTGGTCGGTTCCGGACGGGCATGGAGGTTGGCTGAGGTGGAAGTGATGGGGCCGGCCTTGCTGATCACCTTGAGAGCCAAGGAATGATCGGGCATGCGGATGCCCACCTCGTCCGAGGCGGAGGTCACTATGTCAGGGATCACGGGCTTCTTGGTGAGGATGAGCGTGATCGGGCCGGGCATGAACTTGGCCGCCAGCTTCCGTGACATCGGATCGAGGATGGCCACGCTCTCCAGCATGGTCATGTCGCTGACCGCCACCGAGATCGGCATGTCGAACGGCCTTTTCTTGGCCATGTACACGTGCTTCACGGCCGTCGGGTCGCAAGCGTTCGCCCCCAGCCCATACAGGGTCTCTGTGGGGTAGACCACCAACTTTCCGGCTCGGAGCTCCATCGCGACCCTCTCGATCTCGGATTCAGGCAGGCAGCTCTCGGTGCCCTTCTTCTTGCACTTTATGGTCTCCATTTAGTTCTCTCCTACATAGGTTTGGGCTGTTTCCAGGCTCCTTCTGGCCTGTCCAAGATTGGCCGGTCCGTGACCGGGATAGAGATTTGCCACGTCCAATCGATTGAGCTTTTGCAGCGAATCGACCAATTGCCGGAGGTCCCCGGTGGGAAGGTCCCACCTGCCCACGCCATCCGTGAAGACGGTGTCGCCCGAGATCAAGGTGGCTGTCTCCTTCTCATAAAGGCAGATGCTTCCGACGGTGTGCCCGGGAGTGTGCTTCACCACGAAGCGGTGGGAGCCGGTCTCCAGCTTGTCCCCTTCCTTCAGGGTCGCCACCTCTACCACTTCGCCTGGCACTCCGAACATCTTGGCCAGGGTGCCGTAGCCATCCCCGTCCCTCAAGGGGGAGGCGTCCAGCTCATGTATGAACACCCGAGCTCCGAGCGCCTCCTTCAATGCGCCCGCCCCTCCCACGTGATCGAAATGCCGATGGGTCAGGACGATCCTCTTGATCTTCTTGGGCTCGATGTGCGTTGCGATGCCTTCGAGGACCGAATCGAAATTGCCGCCGGTGCCGGTATCCACTAGGATGGGGTCATCGCCAGTGACCAGGAAGATGTTGCAATCGACCCCAGTGCCCGACAGCATGTGAATGGACATTCAGTTTTGTGAAGATGGAGGAGATATTTAACTTCTTCTTGCTCAACACTTGCTCAATACATGGACGTATCCAGAGAACGGAACAGGCAGTTCCTTCATCGCTTCCGAGGAAACGAAGGAATGAAGATCGCTGACAATAGTCACCAAGAGCAGTGCGTCAGCTAAAGAAAAAATAGGGGTAAGGCTGACCACTACTGACCATCAAGGAGATCCCTATGAGGAGGCCAACCGTACCCCGGAATCCCCCCACCATTTCGCGCAGCTTGCGACTGCAAATGGTTCAAGCACTTCTGAGGTTATTGGTCTTTTGCCTAATGAGGTGAATGTTATCCTATTTATAGAAAAGACACGCAAATGTAGCCGTATCAGCCCGGCAGGCCGTTCGATCAAGTTCAGGAAGAAGCCGAGCAAAGGGAATTATAGGAATCAGTGGAATTGACGGCAGATATGGTTAGACTTGCTGAGCATGCCGGCAAGGCGTTGTTCGCGAAGTTCGGCATTCCCGTCCCCGAAGGGTATGTGGTTCGTTCCCTGGGCGAGATCAGGGAGACCACGAAGCCGATGGCCGCCAAGGCCCAAGTGCTCGCCGGGGGGCGCGGAAAGGCGGGAGGCATATTATTCGGTTCCAACCAGGAGCAGCTGGAGAGGGCCGTTACCTCCCTTCTTAGCATGCGGATAGGGGGAGAGAAGGTGAGCGAGGTGCTCATCGAGGAGCGGTTGAACATCATTGACGAGTATTACGTTTCGATATCGGTCGACCGAAGCGCTGGCATTCCTATGCTCATGGTCATTCCTCACGGGGGCACGGAGGTGGAGACCACCGAATCCCAGAATATTCTGAAATGGAACATCCACCCCTTCATCGACCTGCCGGAATATGTGTGCCGCGAATGTGCGAATCAGCTCATCCTTGGTCCGCAGCAGGCGACCCATCTGGAGCAGGTCCTCACTTCTTTGTGGAGGCTCTTCTGGGCCATGGACTGCGACCTGGCAGAGATCAACCCTTTGGTCAAGACCGGCCTCGGAGACCTGATCGCGGCCGACGCCAAGGTGACCATCGACGACGACGCCTTGTTCCGGCATCCCGAGCTTCCCAGGGAGAGCGGAGAGAGGACTCCCTTGGAGCTGGAGGCCAGGGATCTGGGTTTGAGCATGGTCCAGCTCGATGGGGGGGTGGGAGTGGTGGCCAATGGGGCAGGGCTGACCATGGCCACCTTGGACAATCTGGCCCTCCACGGATCGAGCGGAGGGGTCTTCCTGGACCTAGGAGGGACGGATGACGAGAAGGTCGTGGAGGGGGCGCTTTCCCTGTTGAGCCGCGCTTCGCAGAGGGTCATCCTGGTGAACATCTTCGGAGGGATCACCAAATGCGACACGGTGGCTGAGGGGATCGTGGCGGCGCGCAAGCGGCTTGACATCACCACGCCGATCGTGGCCCGTATCCGTGGAGTGAATGAGGACAGGGCGCGAAGCATCCTTGCCGCAGACGGCATCATGGCCTTCGAAGACCTTGACGATGCTTGCAAAGAAGCAGCCCGCTTGGAGGGAGCCTGATGTCCATCCTCGTGGATGAAAAAAGCAAGGTGATGGTTCAGGGCATCACCGGGCACCAAGGCAGCTTCCATGCTCAGGAAATGCTCTCCTACGGAACCAAGGTCGTGGCGGGTGTGGCCCCTGGCAGAGGGGGCTCCAAGCTGCTGGGCCTTCCTGTCCTTGAATCCGTAAGCGAAGCGGTCGAGGAGACCGGGGCGGACATTTCAATAGTGTTCGTGCCCGCAAAGAACGCCCGGGATGCGGTCATTGAGGCCATCGAATCGGACCTGCGGCTCGTGGTAATCGTATCGGAGCACATTCCCGAGCATGACGCCATCGAGCTCGTCCAGTATGCCAAATTGCGCGGAACGACCATCATCGGCCCCAACTGCCCGGGAGTGACATCACCCGGCAAGAGCAAGGTGGGCATCATGCCCAACTCGATCTTCAAGCGGGGCAAGATCGGGGTGGTGTCGCGTTCCGGCACGTTGACCTACGAGATAGTGAGCGCCCTCACCAAGAACGGCCTGGGGCAATCGACGTGCCTGGGGATCGGGGGGGACCCCGTGGTCGGGACCAGCTTCGTGGACTCTTTGGCCATGTTCGAGCTGGACCCGCAAACCGAAGCCATCGTCCTGGTGGGAGAGATCGGCGGGACCGCGGAGGAGGAGGCGGCCTCCTTCATTGCTAGTTACGTATCAAAACCGATTTTCGCCTACATAGCGGGGCGCACCGCACCGCCTGGCAAGAAGATGGGGCATGCTGGAGCGATCATTTCCCGGGGCAGGGGAACCGCGCAGAGCAAGATAGACGCCCTGAGCCAGGCTGGGGCCCTGATCGCGGACCTGCCCAAGGACATACCAAAGCTGGTCGCTTCCCGTATTACGCAATGATTGAAAGTCGTGCAAGTAAATCCGGAGGCAGCCCCCTCGGCTCCTGCACACAATGATATGCGCGGTGCACACAGTTGGCGTTCTCTGCCTGCAAGCCAGTGATTCCAATTCGGCTTGCCGCGAAACGGTTATATACAACCCCTCTGCTAGGGGTTATTCCCGCTCTGAGGAGCGAGGCGTTGGCCCGTATGGCCATGTGTGAGCGTGGCTGGGAACAATGTATAAATACCCCTTCAAACATGAAGGGGCTCACGCGCCGCAGCCAATGCGGCGAATTGTTAAGATTGAAGTGCACCCGGGGAATAGCTTTTCGGGGAAGTGGTAGAGAGCGGTCGTGACGAAGGAAGGCGTCATGGTGGGCTCGATGATCCAATCACACGCAATCCTGGACGTATGTTAAGCCGACAGTCAGCGGCAATTAGCTACGCCATTTGGGGAATCGCTCGGCTCGAGCGCCGAAGAAGGTCGTGTCAAGCTGCGAAAAGCGCCGGGTAGGTGCAAGAAGCCTATGATCCGGTGACAGCCGAATAGGACTTCCTAATCTTCGGATTGGTCCGGAAGGATCGGGAACGCGGGGGATCGAAACATCCTAGTACCCGCAGGAAAAGAAATCAACCGAGATGCCGTCAGTAAAGGCGATCGAACGCGGCACAGGGTAAACCGAATGCCTCTTCGAGAGGAGAGGTACGTGTGGTGTTGATGGACTTGGTTACTTCTTACTCGGCCAACCAGAAATCTTCTGGAACGTCGTACCATAGAGGGTGATAGTCCCGTATGGGTAAACTGAGAAGAAGAGTGCTGAGCATCCAGAGTACCGCGCGTTGGATATCGCGCGTGAATCAGGGGAACACTTATCTCCAACCCTAAATACGTCTCGAGACCGATAGCGCAGTAGTAGCGTGAGTGAAAACTGAAAAGTACCCTTGACGGGAGGTCAAAAGAGCGTGAAACCAGATGGCTATATTCAGATACGGCATGAAAGGGACGAAGCCGCAAGGCAGACCAGTGTCGTATCGTCCGTTTCGAATAACGGGCCAGGGAGTTCTGATCAATGGCGAGACTAAGCTCGTAGGAGCGGAGTCGCAGGGAAACCAAAAGGTCCGCAACCCGCAAGGGTGAGGGACTAGGTGGGCTCGCCTGGAGTCATTGGTGGGATACCCGAAGCCAGTTGATCTATGCCTGGATAGGTTGAAGCCCTTCGAAAGGAGGGTGGAGGACCGAACCGGTAATGATGTGCAAATCTTTCGGATGATCTGGGCATAGGGGTGAAAGGCCAATCTAAACTGGAAATAGCTGGTTCCTCCTGAAACTAATCGCAGTTAGATCTCAACCGAGGTCGATCGTGGGGTAGAGCACTGATCGGGGGCTTGGGCGGCGAAAGTCGTCGGTCCCCTGTCAAACTCCGAACTTGCGATCACCGTAGACGTTGGGAGTGAGGGCCTCTGGGGTAAGCTTGGGGTCCGTAAGGGAATGCAACCCAGCCTAGAGTTAAGGTCCCTAAATTCCGGCTAAGTGTAACATGAAAAGGCGTCCGTGGTCCCAGACAACCGGGAGGTGGGCTTAGAAGCAGCCATCCTTTAAAGAAAGCGTAACAGCTCACCGGTCGAGATTATGGGCCCTGAAAATGGACGGGGCTAAGCCGGGTACCGATACTTTAGAGCACCGTAAGGTGATCTTGTAAGGAGGCGTCGGGCATGGGTCGAAGCTAGGCCGTGAGGTCTAGTGGACCGTGTTCGAACGATGATCCTGGTAGTAGTAGCAGCATAGAATGGTGAGAATCCATTCCGTCGAAGGGGCCAGGGTTCCTCGGCAATGTTCGTCAGCCGAGGGTTAGCCGATCCTAAGGCACTCCTTAATCGAAAGTGCCGAAAGGGAAACAGGTTAATATTCCTGTGCCATACAGGCCTCTGTCTGTCATTTGACACATCTGGATAAACTGAGCATGCTTACCTGCATGTTCAAGCTTATAACCTGGGGAAGAACCGTAATGGTGAGAACCCGGGGAAAGAGCGAGCAGGAGGACGAAGGTCCTCTTCAGTCGATTCCTGGTGTCCATGAAAAGAGTGGCAGTAACAGCCTGTGTGATCGTACCAAGAACTGACACAGGTGCCCCTAGGTGAGAAGCCTAAGACGTGTCGGCGTAATCCAAGGCGAGGGAATTCGGCAAATTAGCCCCGTACCTTTGGTAGAAGGGGTGCCAGCAATGAAGATTGCTGGTCGCAGTGACCAGGGAGCTCCGACTGTTTAATAAAAACACAGGTCACAGCAAGTCCGAAAGGATGTGTATTGTGGCTGAAGCCTGCCCAGT
>Ga0315279_10010857_pt1 | contig 10626 bp, 6 predicted proteins | sample YL17G06_20_MG_FD_203694 | JGI IMG/M metagenome (GOLD analysis project Ga0315279, IMG submission 203694) | Sediment microbial communities from Yellowstone Lake, YNP, Wyoming, USA - YL17G06_20 | ecosystem: Environmental > Aquatic > Freshwater > Lake > Sediment | place: USA: Wyoming | collected...
TAGGCCACGATCGCCGCGACGAACGCCCCGATGGCGGCGACGTACGTCCCGACGCACAGCTTGCACACCGCGCCGACGCGCAGGATGGAGACCAGGAAATAGACCACGGAGACGACCACAGGAAGGAGCGTGGCTGCCACCGTGAAACGGGTCTCGTTAACGTCGCCGGCGAGGCGGCGGAGATGGAGGTCGGCGGCCCGGAAAAACAGGTAGACGAACACCGCGAGGGCCGGCAGCGCTATCGGGATGCCGCCCCAGGTCCAAGTGCGGAGAACGGCGGAGTAGGGGCTCATCAGCACCGCGTGGCACCCGGAAGAGCCGGTCGTGTCCGGCGCTCCGATCCCGGGCACGAACGAGCAGGTGATCGCGTGCACCTGCCGGTCCAGGAACGCCGCGTAGTCGTAGGTCGAGACCGCGGAGAAGATCACCCCGGCCAGGGCGAACGCGGCCAGGGCCACGGTTGCTGCACCTCGAGTCGGGCCCACGTCGCCACCCTCCAGTCTCGGCAGCGCGAAGGATGTGTGGATTCTGCCTCGCGGCGATACTAGCATCCGCTGCAGCGCGGTCAAGCTGGTCGTCGCAAACATTTGTCGCGTTGAGTCGTCGAGGCAACGTTGGGCGCGCCCCGCGTGCTAGAATGCGCCGTTTTAGCGCACGACCGGCAGACACGCGGAGGTGCTGTGGAACCCTTGGAGACGTTGCGAGCTCACCGTCGCGGAAAGCTCGACGAGCTCCGGCGCCGGGGCCTCGACCCGTACCCGCCGCGCTTCCCAGTCGATGGCAGGGTCAGCGAGATCGTAGCGCGCCTCGCCGCGCTCGATGCGGCGGCGCTCGAGGCCAACCCCCCGCGGGTGCGCGTCGGCGGCCGCGTCACCGCGGTCCGCAGCCACGGCAAGGCGACGTTCGTGGACCTCTCGGACGGCGACGGACGCATCCAGGTCTACCTCAAGCGCGACACCGTGGGCGACGAAGCTTTCTCGCTGCTCGAGACCCTCGACCTCGGGGACTTCTGGGGTGCCGAAGGGATGGTCTTCCGCACCCGCACCGGCGAGCTGACCGTGCGCGCCGAGCGGGTGACGGTGCTCGCAAAAGGGCTTCAGCCGTGGCCGGAGAAGTGGCACGGGCTGGCCGATCACGAGTTGCGCGCGCGCCAGCGCTATCTCGACCTCGCCACCAACCCGGACTCGCGGAAGGTCTTTCTGGCTCGTGTCGCGATCGTTCGCGAGATCCGAGCGTTCCTGGATGCCCGCGGCTTCATCGAGGTGGAGACGCCGATGATGCAGCCGATCCCGGGCGGGGCCGTCGCGCGGCCGTTCGTGACCCACCACAACGCGCTGGACATGGACCTCTTCCTGCGCATCGCTCCGGAGCTCTACCTCAAGCGTCTGGTGGTCGGGGGTTTCGAGCGGGTTTACGAGATCAACCGGAACTTCCGGAACGAGGGAATCTCGACGCGGCACAACCCCGAGTTCACGATGCTGGAGTTCTACTGGGCGTACTCCAGCTACGAGGACCTGATGGAGCTCACCGAGGAGATGGTGAGTGCGATCGCCGAGAAGGTCGTCGGTGGCAGCACGGTTCCCTGGGGCGAAGCCACGCTCAGCCTGAAGCGCCCATGGCGCCGCCTCTCGATGCGCGACGCGGTGCTGGCGCACTCGGACCTCCGTCCCGAAGATCTCCATGAGCGGGCGAAGCTGGAGGCCGCGGCACGGCGCTTCGACATCGCCGACGTGGCACGCCTCTCCTCGGGCAAGCTTCTGGCTGAGCTGTTCGAGGCAACTGCGGAGCGTCACCTCGAAGATCCCACGTTCATCGTCGACTTCCCCGCGGACATCTCGCCCCTCGCCAAGCGCAAGCCGGCCGAGCCCGACCTCACCGAGCGCTTCGAGCTGTACCTGGGCGGGATCGAGCTCGCCAACGCCTTCACGGAGCTCAACGACCCCGACGACCAGCGCCGCCGCTTCGAGGAGCAGGCCCGCCACGGCGGCGGCGTCGTGGACGAGGACTACCTGCTGGCGCTCGAGCACGGGATGCCTCCGACCGCCGGCGAGGGGATCGGCCTCGACCGCCTGGTCATGCTGCTGACCGACTCGCACTCCATCCGCGACGTGATCCTCTTCCCGCTGCTGCGCCCCAGGGAGTGAGCCGTGGCGTCGGTGCTGACGCAGATCGCCGGTCGCTACCTGCTGGGTCTGCGCCGGCGCACCCACGTTGCCGCGGTCAGCGCGATCAGCTTCGGGGCGATGGCCTTGGGGGCGGCGGCCCTGGTGCTGACGCTGGCCCTGCTCGAGGGCTTTCAGTCCACGATACGTGCGCAGCTTGCGGAGAGCGGCATCCACGCCGAGCTGCGCCCGCGCGCGGGGCGCACCCTGCCCCCCGGCGACTGGCTCGTTTCGCTGCGTGCCCGCCACCCCGAGCTTCAGGTCCGATCCGTGAGCGGCGGGGCGGTGTGGTGTCTCGGGCTCGACGGGGCGATCCCGGCGGAGCTGGAGGCGGTGGACACACTGTCCCGTGTGGAGGTCAACCGGGTGCTCGCGGCTCGGCTCGGCATCGGCGCCGGTTCGGAGCTCGTGGTCGCGAGCCCGAAGCTGGTCCTCACGCCGCTGGGCCCGATGCCGACCCGGCGCAAGGTGGTCGTGGATGCGGTCAGCCCGGTGCAGCCCGGTGACGAGCGGGCGGTCATTCGTGTCCCCGCCCAGGTCGGCGCCACGCTGATTCCCCTCGGTGGCCCGCACTCGGTGGCGCTGCGGGCCCAGGACCCTGCTCAAGCGTGGAGTGTGGCATCGGTTGTGCAAGGTGAAGTGCCGGATGGAGTGGAGGTGGTTTCGTTTCGGGAGCTGAACCGTCCGCTGCTGGCCGCCCTGACGCTCGAGCGCGTGATGATCGGCTTCGGCGTTGCGCTCGTGATGGCTGTCGCCGCTCTCAACCTGCTGTGCAATCTGACACTGCTGGCGGCGGAAAAGCGTGCCGATGTGGCACTGCTGACGGCCCTCGGGCTTCCCCCCGCGAGGGTCCGGCGGCTCTTCCTGATGCTGGGCCTCGGGGTCGGGGCGCTCGGCGGTGTGCTCGGCACCGTGGCCGGGGGGCTCGCCGCGGAGATCCTGGAACGCACCCATGCGCTCCCGCTGCCGCGTGGGGTCTTCATCGTCTCTCACGTCCCGTTCCGGGTGACAGCCGGTGCGGTCCTCGTCGTGTTGGCCGTCTCCCTCGTCGCCGCGTTGCTGGCTTCCCTCGCCCCGGCCCGCGCCGCCGCCAAGCGCGACCCCCTGGAAGGGCTGCGGTATGAGTGAGATGGTTCACGCTGCGGGGTTGCGCAAGGGCTACGGCTCGGGGGATCGGCGCGTGGAGGTGCTCCGCGGCCTCGACCTCGCGGTGGCGAAGGGAGAGATGCTCGCCGTCGTCGGGCCCTCGGGTGTCGGCAAGAGCACGCTGCTCCACCTGATCGGGTTGCTCGACCGCCCCGACGCCGGGCAGCTCGTGCTGTTCGGCAGCGATGTGTCCGCGCTCTCGGTTGATGAGCGCGCCCGCTGGCGCAACCGCCGCATAGGTTTCATCTTCCAGTTCCACGCGCTGCTGGCGGAGTTCTCGCTGGAGGAAAACGTTGCCATGCCGCTCCTGATCGCCGGCCGCCCGCGCCGCGCCGCGCTCGACGCGGCGCGCGAGTTGGTTGCCACGGTAGGCCTCGATCACAGGCGCGATCACTTTCCGGACGAGCTCTCCGGGGGTGAGCAGCAGCGGGGTGCAGTCGCACGTGCGCTGGTGGCAGAGCCGGAGCTCCTGCTCGCCGACGAGCCCACGGGAAACCTGGACGCGGCGAACGCCGAGGGGCTGTTCAGCCTGTTGGAGCAGCTGCATTTGAGTCGTTCCCTCACGAGTGTTATCGTGACGCACAACGAGGCCCTGGCCGGCCGGTGCGGTCGAACGCTCCGGCTGACCGGGGCCGCTGTCGAGGAGGCATGCTCGAGAATCTGACCGAGAGAGCGCGACGGACGCTCTTTTTCGCCCGCTACGAAGCGGCGCAGGCAGGGGCCATTGCCATCGGCTCGGAGCACCTACTGCTCGGCCTGCTGCGGGAGAGCGACGAGATCGTCGAGCAGCTCCTCCAGCACTTTCAGCTTTCGAGCGACGAGCTTCGCGCCGACCTTGGCCCCGCCTTCCGCGGCTCGGAGACGCAGACACCAGCCGAGCTCCCGCTGGCCGAGGACAGCCGGCGGATCCTCCTCCTCGCTGCCCACGAGGCCGAGGCGCTCGGCCAGCCTGCGGTGGGCAACGAGCACGTGCTGCTGGGGATCCTTCGGCTCGAGGGGTGCGTGGCGGCTCGGGCGCTTGCCACGCACGGGATGTCGCTTCTGTCGGTGCGCGAGGAGTTGGGCGAGATCTGGCGCGAGCGGGAGGTCAAGAAGGGCAAGCGGGAGCTCACGGCTCTTGGCGAGTTCGCTCGCGACCTCACGGAGTTCGCCGCCTCTGGTGGCTTCGACCCGCTGGTCGGGCGCGAGCAGGAGGTCGATCGCATCGTCCAGATCCTCCTTCGCCGCACCAAGAACAACCCCGTGCTGCTGGGCGAGCCAGGGGTGGGAAAGACGGCCATCGTGGAGGGCCTGGCCCAGCGCATAGCGACCGGCCGCGTCCCCGTGCAGCTCGCCGACAGGAGGATTCTCGCCCTCGACCTCTCGCTGGTGGTGGCGGGGACCAAGTACCGCGGCCAGTTCGAGGAGCGGCTCAAGGCAATCCTCAAGGAGCTCAAGGAGAACCCCGAGATCATCGTGTTCATCGACGAGCTGCACGTGCTCATCGGGGCGGGTTCTGCAGAGGGCTCGCTCGATGCGGCCAACATCCTCAAGCCGGCGCTCTCCCGCGGCGAGGTCACGTGCATCGGGGCCACCACGCTCAAGGAGTACCGCAAGTACATGGAGAAGGACCGCTCGCTCTCCCGCCGCTTCCAACCGGTGGTGGTGCAGCCGCCTGACGAGGCCGCCACGCTGGGCATCCTTCTGGGTGTCCGCGAGCGCTACGAGAAGTTCCACAACGTCCGCTACACCGACGAGGCGTTGCGTGCGGCGGTCGAGCAGGCGGGTCGCTACATCACCGACCGTTTCTTCCCCGACAAGGCCATCGACGTCCTGGACGAGGCGGGCGCGCGCGTGAAGCTGCGAGGGGCGGCATCGACCGAGCAGTTGCGCCATATGCAGAGCGAGGCGGGCCGCGTCGTGCGGGAAATGAAGCGGGCGATCTCCGCCAAGGACTTCGAGGGCGCCGTGAAGCTGCGCGAGCGCGAGCTCGAGCTGCGCGGAGAGATCAAACGTCTTTCGCAGACGCAACCGGCCAGTGAACCCGCTGCCGATGTGGAGCGCGGCGACGTGGAGGAGGTCATTGCATCGTGGACCGGGATCCCGATCACCACGCTGCGAGAGGATGAGGCCGGTCGCCTGGCCCGCATGGAGGAGATCCTGCGGCAGCGCGTCGTCGGGCAGCAGGAGGCGATCTCCGCGATCGCCCGCGCCATACGGCGCTCGCGGCTCGGAGTGACGCGCGGGCTGCGCCCGATCGGATCGTTCCTCTTCCTGGGACCCTCGGGAGTGGGAAAGACCGAGGCGGCGCGGCAGTTGGCGCGGTTTCTCTTCCACGCCGACAGGGCCCTGGTGCGGTTCGACATGTCCGAATACATGGAGAAGCACACCGTCTCCAAGCTGATTGGCTCGCCCCCGGGGTACGTGGGCTTCGAGGAGGGCGGGCAGCTCACGGAGCGCGTGCGGCGCCAGCCGTACTCGGTGATCCTGCTCGACGAGATCGAGAAGGCGCACCCGGACATCGCCAACCTCCTGCTTCAGATCCTGGAGGATGGCCTCCTCACCGACGCGTACGGCGACCAGGTGGACTTCAAGAACACGCTGATCATCATGACCTCCAACCTCGGCACCCGCGAATTGCTGGCAGGTGCCGCTCAGGTAGGTTTTGCCGAGCGGGGAGGTGTCCCGACCCAGCACGAGATCCGCGAGACCGTACTGCGCGAGCTCAAGCGCCAGTTCCCGCCCGAGTTCCTCAACCGCCTCGACGACATCGTCGTCTTCCACCCGCTCCAGCAGGAGCAGCTGCGCGAGGTTGCTCGGCTGCTGGTCGGTGACGTGGTTACACACCTCGCGGGCCGCGGCATCATGCTCGAGGTGCCGGAGCAGACCCTCGAGTGGCTGCTCGGCCACGCCGGCGGTGAGGCCTCGGCAGGGGCGAGGCCGCTGCGCCGTGCGGTCCAGCGTTACCTGGAGGACGCAGTTTCCGATTACCTCATCTCCCACCGCCCGGGGAGCGATGGGCCGCTTCACGCCGGCGTCGAAGGGGACCACCTCTTTGTTGCGACCCAGGAGGGCGTGTGCGGGCAGTAGTCCTCGCAGCCCTTCTCACCCTGGCCGCCCTGCCTGCGCTGGCCGCCGCCCCTCCCAAGCCGATCGTCGGCGAGATCAAGATTGTTGGGGCGAGCACGATCAACGAGGATACCGTCGAGTACTACCTCGGCGTGGCAAAGGGTGATCCCTACGACGCCGCAGCCGTTGCGAAGAACTTCCACCGTTTCTGGGACTCCGGTCTCGTGGAGGACATCACGGTCGAGGCGGAGGAGATGGAGCCGGGCCAGGTGAGGCTCATCATCACCGTGAAGGAACGCCCGAAGGTCACCGAGTGGGCGTTCGAGGGCAACAAGAAGCTCTCCACCTCGACGATCAGGGAGAAGCTCGAAACCGCAAACATCAGCCTGAAGCGCAACGTGCCGCTGCGCACGTCCGAAGTCCAGCGGTTGCGGCAGGCCATCCTCGACGCCTACGCCACCGACGGGTACGCCAGCGCAGTGGTCAACCCGGTGACCACCGGGACCGGGCCCAACCAGGTCAAGGTGACTTTCCAGATCGACGAGGGTGCCAAGATCAAGATCGGCAAGATCGACTTCGTTGGGAACAAGGTGTACTCCGACGGCACCCTCAGGGGCGCACTCAAGAAGACCAAGCAGAAGGGTCTGTTTCACATGTGGGGAAAGAAGATCATCTGGAACAAGGAGGTCTGGGGCGAAGACTCGGAGAACCTCAAGAAGTACTACATGAACCACGGCTACAAGGACATCGTCGTGGGCGAGCCGAAGGTCGAGCTGATCGCGCGCAAGCCGCAGGCAGCAACCCAGAAGGGGAAGGACTACCGCATGGTGGTCGTGATCCCGGTGGACGAGGGCAAGCAGTTCCGCATGGGGTCGCTGAGCGTCAAGGGCAACACGGTCTTGCAGTCCGAGAGCCTTCAAAAGCTCTACGAGGCCAAGGCGGGGAAGATCTACAACTACTCCAAGGTGGAAGAGGGCAATGAGTCACTGCGCACCCTCTACCAGTCCCGTGGCTACATCTACGCGTACACCAACCCGTCGCTGGTGGAGCGCAAGGACAAGCCGGACACGGTGGACGTGGTGGTGCTGGTGTACGAGGGTGAGCGCTTCCGGCTCGGGAGGCTGGAGTTCGCCGGCAACACGAAGACGCAGGACAAGGTGCTGCGCCGCGAGGTACGCCTGATCGAGGGTGACTGGATGAACATGTCCCTCTTCAAGCGGTCGGTGTTCAAGGTCAACCAACTCGGCTACTTCAAGCTCAAGGAAGACCCGGTCGACCTGAAGATCGACGAGGCCAACAAGCGTGTCAACGTGACGATCAAGGGGGAGGAGGTCGGCAGGACCGATGTCCAGTTCGGCGCCGGGTACTCCGAGATCGAGGGCCTCTTCCTGCAGGGGGCGTTCAGCACCCGCAACTTCCTGGGTCGCGGCGAGATCGTCGGTGTGAGCGCCCAGGTGGGCAAGACGGCGAGCACCTACTCGCTGTCCTTCTCCGAACCGTACTTTCTCGACAAGGCGATGCTGATCGGCGGCTCAATCTACAATCAGTCGACCGACTATTCGGCCTACTCGTACGCTCAGAGCGACTACGCCCGGAAGGCGAGGGGCGGCTCCCTGGTGTGGGGCGTCTCGGTGGGGGACTTCGGCCAGTTTGCGCTCTCGTACGGCTACGAGAACGTGAACCAGAAGTACAGCACCGTCCGAACCCTCTTCCCGGGCGTGCCGCCAACATACCCGCACCGCCCACCGTTGCCGCCGCCGTACAAGGACATGCCCGGGGAGACCAAGTTCTACCAGACCTACAGCGGCGTTACCTCGTCGCTGACGCCCTCCTACGCGTACAACACCCTCGATGACCCCTTCGACCCGAACGCGGGCACGACGTACTTCGGCCGCTTGCGCTACGCGGGCGGGATACTGGGGGGAACCTTCCACTACTGGCGTCCCGAGGCGGGGATCACCTGGTACCACCCGCTCAGCCGCCGCTACACGTTCGCGGTCAACTTCAACGCCGGCTTCATCAAGCCCATGCGAGGCATGCAGATCCCCATCTACGACCTCTACCGTCTGGGCGGTGAGCGCTCGATACGCGGTTTTCAGTACTACTCGATCATTCCGCGAACGCAGGACAAAGGTCTCTACTTCTACGACGCCAGCGGAGTTCCCCTCGGCGGCGACCGCTACGTGCAGCTCAACGTGGAGTACCAGATCAGGGTGGGCGGGCCGATCAAGTTGATCCTGTTCAGCGACACCGGGAATACCTGGAACGCGATCCAGGGCTGGGATATCGGCTGGGTCCGCTACAGCTACGGGGCCGAGTTGCGGATCTTCCTGCCCATCTTCCAGGCTCCGCTCCGGTTCATCTACGGAATCAACCCCAAACCGTTCCGGGACGAGCAGGGCTCGCTGTTCCAGTTCTCGATCGGCACCACGTTTTGATGCGGTCAAGGGTCACGAGTTAGCAGTTGGGATTCAGAGACCCGGGTCTCCAGCCCCCGGGTAGTTGATTTCTCGCCCTCGACTCTCGACTTCCATCGTGGCTGGTCGGACCGCTGGTAGACTTTGTTCCCGAGAATGCCTGAGAAGAGACGACCCGACGGCGCGCTACCGCCGCACCCGACGCTCTCGGGTTACTACGGTCGCGACGAGGACCGGCCCGACTTCGTGCGCGGTCTCTTCGACAGCGCCGCACCCGACTACGACCGGATCGAAGGGTACATGGCGTTCGGGTGGGGGCGGTGGTACCGGCGGGAAGCACTGGCCCGCGCGGGGCTCTTCGAAGGCATGCGGGTGCTGGACGTGGCCATCGGGACCGGGTTGGTGGCCCGCGAGGCGGTGCGCCTGGCGGGGGGCACGTCCAGGATCACTGGTCTGGACCCAAGCGCCGGCATGCTGGCCGAGGCGCGCCGGCACCTCGGGGTGCGCGGGGTGCTCGGGATCGGAGAGCGGTTGCCGTTCAGCGACGACAGCTTCGACTTCCTGAGCATGGGCTACGCGCTGCGCCACCTCTCCGACCTGGCCGCCACGTTCCGCGAGTTTCGGAGAGTGCTGAAACGCGGAGGCACCCTGTGCGTGCTCGAGCTGACGCGCCCTGGGAACAGACTCGGCTATGCGGCCCTGCGCTTCTACCTCCGCCGCGTCGTGCCGACGTTCACGAGGCTGCGGACGCGCAACCGCGAGGCCGAACTGCTGATGAGGTACTTCTGGGACACGATCGAGACCTGCGTCCCCCCGGAGCGCATCCTCACCGCGATGGACGAAGCCGGTTTCGTGGACGTGCGCCGCGCCCTCGTGATCGGGCTGTTCTCCGAGTACACGGGGTACAAGCCGGGCACGCGCCCGACGCCTCCGGGGCCCGCCCGCAAGCCCGAGCGCAGCAACTTCTTCGTCCGCAAGATGGAGCGCTAGGCGGTCTCGGGACACACGCGCCCGGCCGTCACGGGCGGCACATCCGACTAGTGGCCGTTGACCTGCTTGGCAAGCGCGGCAAGCGTCAACGAGTCCTGGCTGCCAGAAGCATCGACCCCGGCGCGCTCGCGCACCTCGCCCAGGGTGATTGCCTCGGCGGTGCGGGCCAGACGCCAGCCCGTGACGTCGGCGGTGAGGATGGAAGGGGCGGCGGCCAGGCTCGCGAGCACGTCGTGGCCGCTGTGACCCAGCAGCCTGACCACGGCGTCGGTGGAGAGGCTGCCCTCCCGATGCACCGCCAGCAACAGGTTGACCAGGGCCTCGACGCCGTTGGGCCTGGGGGGCGGAACCGCGTGGCCCACCACCCATGAGGCCTCCGCACCCAGCAGCACGGCGAGCCAGAACAGGAAGAGCGAGAAGAGAAAGAACAGCAACAGGGAGAGCGAGCCGTAGATCACGTTGAGATCTGCGGCGAGCAGGAAGTAGGTCCGGAAGGCGATGTGGAGGACCGTCAGCGCGAGCGCCCCGACCGCAGCGCCGGTGATCGCTGCGCGCCAACTCACGCGGGTGTGGGGCACCCAGCGGTAGAGCGCTGCCAGCACCACCGCACCGAGGATCGCCGGGAGGGGGCGGCCTACGGGGGCCACCAGGGGGTACCACTGCCGGGACGACAGCCAGTAAAGGCCCGAGCCCAGAGCCGCGAGGAGCAGAGGCCCCCACAGCAACACCATCGCAAAGGAGACCAGCCGCCACTGCCAGCGGCGACGACGGGGCACACCCCAGATGTCGTTGATGACCTCCTCGATCTGGTAGAAGGCGTTGAAGGTCAGAAGCACCGATATGGCAACCGCGATCCACCCCAG
>Ga0315279_10010858_pt1 | contig 10625 bp, 6 predicted proteins | sample YL17G06_20_MG_FD_203694 | JGI IMG/M metagenome (GOLD analysis project Ga0315279, IMG submission 203694) | Sediment microbial communities from Yellowstone Lake, YNP, Wyoming, USA - YL17G06_20 | ecosystem: Environmental > Aquatic > Freshwater > Lake > Sediment | place: USA: Wyoming | collected...
CATGTCCCTGAGGAGCGCGGGCAGGGCGTACGGCCGCGGCTGCCAGTCGCCGTCGTGCTGGATCTGGCCGAGGCGGGTCGCGCCGCGCGGCGGCGGCTCGTCCCGCGGCAACTCCTTGACCGGCGCCCTCGCCAAGCGGTCCGGCAGGGCGCTCAAGCCGGTGGCGTAGGCCGCCAGGTTCTCACCGAGCCGCAGGGCGTCACTGGCGCGGTCCGGATCGGCGGCGGCCCAGGCGTCGCCGAGGCCCTTCGGCGCGAGAATGACGGCCGCGCGACAGCCGAGGTTCATCACCTCCAGGTCCGCCGGCGGAACGCGGTAAACCGCGCGGTAGATGGGGTGCTCGGCATCCATCGGCTCGAACTTCGAGTCGGGCAGCGGCGTGGCGAACAGCCGCCGGATGCTGTCGGTGAAGGCCGCGTCGCCGCCTTGGGCGTCCGCGAGGACGAGGCCTCCCTGCTCCACGTACTCCCTCAGGCGCGGGAGCGAGGCCGCGAGCATCCGCAGCGCCCCCCGGCCGGTCACGTGCAGGATCGGCGCCGCCAGGTAGGCCGGCAGCGGGGCGTCGCAGTCCAGCGTCCGCCAGTCGACGAAATCGCCGCCCACGCGCTTGCCCAGGAACCGCACGAGGTGGTCCAGGTCGCGCGGGTCGCGCCGCCACGGGCCGTCCCACTCCAGCCGCTGCACGAGCAGCGGCTTGTACCCCTTGGCCAGGAACAGGAGACACAGGGCATCGTGGTACAGCCGATCGGTCCACGTGCCGTCGGCCTTCTGACCGCTCACAAGGAGGTCCATGCCTTCGCGGAACCAGTCATGCGAGCCGAAGGTCCGCCGGCCGGACGTCACCCCGGCGCGTTCGAGGGCGTAGAGCCAGAAGTAGTACCACGCGATCTGGCGGTTCGGGTTCTCCTGGAGCGAGTAGCGCTGGTTGATCCACTCGATGCCGCGCTCGATGACCGCCGTCCGCTCGGCGGCGGCCTCGGAGGACTCGCCCTTCGCCAGCCGGTCGTTGCACAGGTACAGGCTCGCGATGACGGCGGCCGTCATGCTGCCGTAGGCCTCCTCGGGCTCGGGATCGTGGTAGACGTACCCCCATCCGCCGCCGGGAAGCTGAGTGACGCGGAAGTGCCGGTCGGCCTTCCGCCACACGTCGAGGGGCACCTTGGCGCCGGCCCGCTCGGCCTCCGAGAGGGCGAGGATGGCAAACTGCGTGTTGGACGCATCCGGGCGCTCATACTGGCGGCGAAGCTCCGCCTCGTTCTTGGCCGCCGCCAGCGGACCGCCCGCCTTCCCGCCGCCCGGGGCGATGGTTGGAACGCCATATCCCCACGCCCCCGTCGGGTGCTGCATCTCGATCAGCCAATCGACGCACGCCTGGATCTCTGCCTTGAACCGGGCGGGATCGGCCGCCGAGAAGGCGAGCGCCTTGAGGGCCACGACGTAGGTGTGCTGGTTCTTCACGCCGCGAAGATGCTCAAGAGCGGCGGCCATGCCCTTGTCTTCGGGCGAAACGCCGGCCTGAAGCAGCGCGTAGGTGCACAGGGCCGTGACGCCGCCTTCCTGCGCGTAATCCGGCCACGTGCCGTCGGGATGCTGGGCCTTCTTGAGGGCGTCCACCGACCGGAGAATGGCTGCCCGGACCTGGGGGCCCGTGACGCCTTCCTGGCCGGCCGCGCCGCACGGAAAAGCACTAACCGCTGCCGCAACAATCGCCGATAAAAGAAGAGCGCCGGCCGCCGGCTGTGATCGCGCCGAATTGGGTTGACCGGCAGGCATCGTGCCCTCGCGAGCGGTTTCCGAATCGCCCTCCGGGGAGTTATCGACTAGGGGAACCGGCGGGCTTCATGGCATTCGCCTCGCCTCGTGGACCGAAGGGAGCATGGGCCAGCGCTCATGAGCATCCGACATGGCCGACACGGATTTTGACCAGAAACTCGAACAGTTCAAACGCGTCCGCGACCGCCTCGTCGCCGAGGTCGGCCACCGGATTATAGGCCAGCGCGAGGTGGTTGACCAGATGCTGGCCACCGTCTTCGTCGGCGGCCACTGCCTGCTGGTAGGCGTGCCGGGCCTGGCGAAGACGATGATGGTCCGCAGCCTGGCGGGGGCGCTCGACCTGGCGTTCAAGCGCATCCAGTTCACGCCCGACCTGATGCCCTCGGACATCACGGGAACGGACCTCGTGGACCAGGCGCCGGACGGCCGGCGCGAGTTCCGCTTCGTGCCGGGGCCGCTCTTCGCCAACATCGTCCTGGCCGACGAGATCAACCGGGCCCCGCCGAAGACCCAGTCGGCCCTCCTGGAGGCGATGCAGGAACGCCAGGTGACGGTCGGCCAGAAGACCTTCGACCTGCCCGATCCGTTCTTCGTCATCGCCACCCAGAACCCCATCGAGCAGGAAGGGACGTACCCCCTGCCCGAGGCGCAGCTCGACCGGTTCCTCTTCTCGATCCACGTGCCCTACCCGACCGCCGCCGAGGAAGAGCACATCCTGATGGTCCCGCCGCGCGCGGCCCGCGAGGCCGCGACGCGCATCCTTGGGGCCGAGCACATCCGTGCGCTTCAGGAGGCGGTCCTGGCCGTGCCGGTGTCGCGCTACGTGGTGGCCTACGTGGCCAAGCTCGTGCGGGCGACGCGGCCGGGCGACCCGAGCGCGCCGGAGTTCGTTCGCGAGATGGTCGAGTGGGGCGCGGGGCCGAGGGCCGGCCAGCACCTCATCCTCGCCGGGAAGGCCCTGGCGGCGATGGCGGGGCGCGCGGCCGCGGCCATCGACGACATCCGCGCGGCGGCCGTGCCGGTCCTCCGGCACCGCGTGGCCACAAACTTCGCGGCCGAGGCCGCCGGGCTCGACAGCGTGGCGATCATCCAGCGGCTGCTGAAGGAAGTGCCCGAGCCGCCGGTGCGGCGCTACGCGGGCGTCGCGGCGAGCGGGTAAAAGAACTCGCCCAGTTCGCCACGGCGAGGTGGGCGCGGTTTGGGCAAGCAAACGACCCATGGTCACGGCCGAACAATACCTCCAGCCCGAAGTCGTCCGGCGGGTCCGCCGCCTCGACCTCAAGGCGAAGTTCATCGTCGAGGGGTTCCTCGCGGGCCTCAACGACTCGCCCTACCGCGGTTTCAGCCCCGAGTTCTCCGAGCACCGCAAGTACGTCCCCGGCGACGATCCCAAGGACCTCGACTGGACCCAGTGGGCCCGCACCGACCGGCTTTACATCAAGACCTTCCAGGCCGAGACTAACCTCGAGGCCTACCTCCTGGTGGACACGAGCCGGAGCATGGCCTATGCCGGCCGGCCGGGCGCGATGACCAAGCTGGAATACGCGACGGCCCTGGCCGCCGCCCTGGGATATCTCCTGACGCACCAGCGCGACGCGGTGGGGCTGGGGCTCATCGGGTCGGACCTCAACCGGCTCGTGCGGCCGCGCGCGACGCGGCGGCAGCTCATCCGGATTCTTGGCGAACTCGCCCAGATGCGGGGCGAGGGGCCGACGCGCCTGGCGCCCGGCCTCCACGCCGTCGCCCGGCGCGTGAAGCGCCGCGGCCTGATGCTGCTCCTGTCGGATCTCGTGGACGACCCCGAGCCGACCCTGGAGGCCCTGCGGCGCCTGGCCTTCCGCGGCCATGACATCGTGGTATTCCAGATTCTCGATTCGACGGAGCGGCACCTCGATTTCGGCGGACCGGTGGTCCTCGAGGACCCCGAAACGGGCGCCCGCGTGGCCACCGATGCCGACCACATCCGCGCGGCCTACGTGCGGCGAATCGAGGCGCTGGCCGACCGCTATTGCCGCGGCGTGCACGAACTCGGCGGCGACTTCGTCGCCATGACCACCAGCACCCCGTTCGACCGGGCGCTTGCCCGGTTCCTGGCCGAGCGCAAGCGGCGCTTTTGATATTTCGCCCCCGGTGAACACACCGGGGGCAAGGCGCGAACGCGCTCGGCGCGCGAAGGCGCTCGGCGCGCGCCGGCCCCCCGTGTGTTCACGGGGGGCGAAGTGATAAGCAAGGCTAAGCAATGATATTTGCCCAACCGTCGATATTTGTGGCCCTCGCGGCGTTGGCGATCCCGCTGGCGATCCACCTCTTGAGTCGGCGGCAGGCGAGGCGGGTGCTCCTTCCGACCGCGCGCTTCGCCGACCGCGCCCACCAGGATGCCCGTGGCTGGATGTGGCTCAGGAAGCTGGTGCTGCTGGGCTGCCGCCTTGCGGCCATCGCCTTCCTGGTTCTCGCCCTGGCCGGGCCGCGAATCGTCCAGGGCACGCAAGCGCCGGACCTCAAGCCTCCCGTGCCGCCGGCGAGAGAAGCCCCTCGCGCCGCCCTCGCGCCGCCGCGGGTCGCCGCCATCCGCATTCTTGCGGTCGACGCCGCTGACGAGAGCGGGGTGCGCCTGCGGTCGGCGGACCTTGTGGCCGCCGCGTTCGCCGGAGAGTCGACGGGGCAAAAGGTTATCGCGCGCCGCCGCGCCGCCGAGATGGATCGCGCCGCGCTCGAGGCGGCCGACGTGGTCTTCTGGGTCGGGGCGCACGCGCCCCCCGCACCCGGACTGCTCGAGACGTTCCTGTCCCGAGGCGCGCTGGTCTGGGTCCCCGCCGACCGACGCCCGCCGGAAAGCGGCCTGGCGCAGGCGCTCGCCCTGAGGGCGAACGAGATCCAGGAGAATCCTGACGGCCACACGATCGACCCGGCGGCCTACGTCTCCGACCTCCTTGGGGCCTTCGAGGGCGGCACCAGCGGCGACCTCGGGTCGCCCGTTTTCCGCCGACGCCTGATGCTGGATGCCACCGGCGCGAGCACCCTCCGCTTCCGCGACGGTTCGCCCGCCATTGTAGATCGGCGCGTCGGCAAGGGGCGCGTGGTCGCGCTGGCCGCGGGGCCGGGACCGGAGTGGGGCGATCTGGCGGGGCGGGCCGAGTTCGTCGTCCTCATGCACTCCCTGGCCGAGGCCCTGGCCCCGGACAGCCCTGTGGCACGGCCGGCTTGTCCGGCCGTGGGGGAGACGCCGCCGGCGATTCCCACGGCGGGACAAGCCCGCCGTGCCACAACGGCAGGCCCCGTAGGCCGCGGCAACGCCGCGGTTTCCTCATCCATCGACATTTCCGCATGGTTTGTCCTCGCTCTTGCCATGGCGCTCGCGACCGAAAGCGTTCTCGCCGCCATCCAGTGCTCGTCCCGCAAGACTCCTCCTGGCAAGTTGCCATAATCTGCGGGCACGCCCCTTTTTCAAGCAGCCCGCAAGGAACTCTTGACAGCCCCCCCCTGTCTCAGCTTATTATCACTGGGCTACGTTGTCCCGGTCACGACCATGGAGGGCCTCGAAGTGGGTGCGATGATCGAAGTTCAGAACCTGACCAAGTGGTACGGCAAGACGCTGGCCCTGGACGGGGCCTCTTTCAGCGTCGAAAAGGGCCAGATCGTGGGGTTCCTGGGGCCGAACGGGGCCGGCAAGTCGACGACCCTGCGGATCCTGACCGGGTTCCTGCCCGCCACGAGCGGCGAGGCCCGCGTCAACGGCCACGACGTTCTCATCGAGAGCCTCGCCGTCCGCTCCGCCGTCGGCTACATGCCCGAGAACGTACCGCTGTACCCGGAGATGCGGGTGGAGGAATACCTGCGGTTCCGCGCGGGCCTGAAGGACGTTCCGGCCAAGGACCGCCCCGCCGCCGTCGACCGCGTCATCGAGCGGTGCTGGCTCAGGGACGTGCGGCGGCGCCTGGTCGGGCAACTCTCCAAGGGGTTCCGCCAGCGCGTGGGCCTGGCCGAGGCCCTCATCGCCGACCCGCCGGTCCTCATCCTCGACGAGCCGACGATCGGCCTGGACCCTGCCCAGATCCAGGAAGTGCGGCACCTGATTAAGTCGCTCGGCGAGAAGCACACGGTGCTCCTGTCGAGCCACATGCTGACGGAGGTCGAGAAGACGTGCTCGCACGTGGTGATTGTGGCCCAGGGGCGGATCGTCAAGACCGGCAGCCTCGAGGAGATGCGCAAGGGTCTGGGCGAACAGCGGATCGTATTGGAGGTCCGGGCCCCGTCGGGTCGGGCCGGCGACGGTCCGGCCGAGATGGCCCGGGCCGTGGGCCAGGTCGCCGGCGTCACCGACGTGCGGCGTGACGAGCTTGGCGACGGCTGGCAGCAGCTCGTCGTGACGCCCGCCGCGGGCGCCGATCCGCGCGAAGGGCTGTACAAAGTGGTGGCGCAGCGCGGCTGGACGCTTCGTGAGCTGCGCCGCCAGATGGAGACCCTCGAGGGGTTGTACATGCAGATCACGGCGGGCGATGCGGCCGCCGCTGCGAAGAGTGCCGCCTGACTGTTAGTTCGCCCCCGGTGACTCACCGGGGGCTGAATAAATTAGGAGGAATCCTGTAATGGAAAAGGTCTTGCTACTGACCCGGCGCGAGATCAGTTCCTACTTCGTCTCGCCCATCGCCTACGTGGCGATGGCGCTGTTCCTGGTGATCTCGGGGTTCTTCTTCGCGCTGGCCGATTTCCGCCCCGGCCAACCCGCCGCCATGCGATCCATCTTCGACGTGATGATGGTGATCCTGGTGTTCGTCATCCCCATCGTCACGATGAGGTGCCTCTCGGAGGAGCGCCGCAGCGGCACCCTGGAGACGCTCCTGACGGCCCCCGTGACCGACACGCAGGTGGTCCTGGCGAAGTTCCTCGGCTCGTGGCTCTTCTACCTGGCGATGCTCGCGCCGACGCTCCTGTACCTCGTGCTGCTGGCGACCTTCGGCAACCCGGAGTACGGTCCGGTGGCCAGCGGGTACGTGGGCCTGGCGCTGCTGGGCATGCTGTACGTCGCGATCGGCGTGTTCGCCTCGTCGCTGACCTCGAACCAGGTGATCGCGGCCGTGACGGGCTTCGTGATCCTCGTGGTGCTGGCGATGCTGGCGCCGTGGACGGCGTCGGTGGTGCCGGCGCCGTGGCGCCAGATCGTCCGGGAAGCCTCCGTCCGCACGCATTACACGGACTTCAGCCAGGGCGTCGTGGACCTGGTGCACGTCGTCTACTTCGTGACCCTGTCGGCCTACGCCCTGTTCCTCACGGTCAAAGCTCTGGAGAGCCGCCGATGGCGATAGAGAAACCCGATCGTGCCGACAAGCCCGCCGGCGAGGGCGGGAAGCACAAGAAGGACCTGCTGGCCTCACTCCGCAGTCCGCCGGAGGCGGGGATGACGCGCCAGCGGCGATGGCTCGTTTACGGGTCGAACGTCGCCCTGGCCATCGTCCTGGCGACAGCCCTCGCGGCCGCCGTCATCTGGATCTCGGGCGCGGCCTTGCGGGGCAAGGCCCGCAGCGACTGGACCCTGACCGGCCGGTTCAGCCTCAGCCCGCAGACCCGCGCAATCGTGCAGGACCTGAAGGCCGACCTCACGATCACGATGGTGTACGCCGACCCCGACCAGTACGTCTACGAGAGCCGCGAGGACTACCAGAAGGCCAAGGACGAGTACGAGCGGATGTCGGACCTTCTCCAGGAGTTCGGCTTCGCCTCCGGCCGCGTGAAGGTCGAGCGCCTCGACCCGCTCAACACGCCCCAGGCCGACACGTTCCTCACCAACCTTCAGAAGCGCTTCGGCGAGCAGCTCAAGGCCAAGGAGGCGCTCCTGAAGGAGTTCACCAAGTTCCGCGGCGACGTCGACGCTTTCGTCGCGCAGGAGGTGGATAAGGTCTCGGCGTTCGGCACCGCCCAGCCCCCGCCGTCGGAGGCGCTGGCGGAGGGACTGACGGTCTCGGCCAACGAACTCGTCCGCATGTCCCGGCAGGTGCAACTCAAGCTCCTCGGCCAGTCCCTCGGGGCCAACCTGAAGGGCGCCGACGAGGAGGCGACGCTGGCCGACGCCAAGAGCCTTACCGCCGCCGTGACCCAGCGGTTCAAGCAGTTCCCCGGGTTCTACAGCCGCATTCTGGAAGCCGTGTCGAAGCCGGGCCAGCCGCCGGTCCCCCCCGCCGTCAAGACATTCATGGAGACCGCGGCCGCCCGGTACGAGCCGCTGGCCAAGCAGGCCGAGGAATTGCAGAAGAAGATCGAGGCCCTGCCCAAGCAGAAGTTCGATGAGATCAAGGAGTCCATCGGCACCCGCAAGCAGTGCCTCGTCCTGGAGTCCGGCGACGACGTGCAGGTGATCCCGGTGGACGACGTGTGGGTCCGCAACCCCCGCGCCCGCGAAGGGGAGGCCGAGAAGAAAAGCATCTTCTTCGGCGAACGCGTGGTCTCCAGCGCCATCCTGGGCATGAAGGAGAAGCAGAAGCCGGCGCTTCTGTTCGTGACGGTGGCCATGCCGGCCACCATGATGGGCGGGCCGTATGGCGAGATGGCCGAGCGCCTGCGCAAGAACGGCTTCCTCGTCGAAGACTGGGACCTGATGCGCCAGCAGGAGATGCCCAAGCCCGAGAACGCGTCGAAGATCATCCTGGTCTTTGTGCCGCCGGCCCAGCCCGACCCGCGCCAGCCGATGCCGCCACCCTCCCCGGAGCAGTACCGCCTGGCCATCGACGCCGTCAAGGGCGGGGCCCCCTGCATCCTGATGGGCGACCCGTCGACGATGTTCGCCCCGCCGCCTCCGTACGCCGAGCTCTTTGAGTTGTTCGGCGTGGACGCCAAACTCAACGCCGTCGCCGTGCACGCCGTCGTGACCGACGCGGCCGGCACCGAGAAGGCCATCCCGCAGCTCGAAATCACCAGCTACACGAGCCACGCGATCAGCCAGCCGCTCGGGGCGCTGCCGAGCATGTTCTTCCGGGCGGCGCCGCTCCTGATCAAGAAGGAGCCGCCGGCGGGCGTGACGGCGGCGGCGCTCGCCATGTTGCCCGGCTCGCGCGACTACTGGGCCGACACCAACACCTTCGAGGCGATGCGCGGAGACGCCAAGCGCGACGAGGCGACCGACATCGCGGGGCCGGTGCCCCTGGCCGTCGCCGCCACGCGGAAGGTCGAGAAGGGCGAACAGCGGGCGGCCCTGTTCGGCTGCGGCAGCTTCGCCCAGGACCGCATCGCCTTCTACCGCGAGCCGTTCGACGCCTCCGACCGCTTCCCCGGCAACGCGGAGCTGTTCACGAACTCCGTCTTCTGGGTGGCCGGCATGGATCACCTGATCTCGATCAGTCCCGAGGCGCTCCAGGCCCGCCGCATCGGCGACCTGGGGGCGGCGGAGCTGCCGCTGCGGGTCCTTATCGTCGGCGGCCTGCCGGCGATCGTTCTGCTCGTGGGAATCATCGTTTACGTCGTTCGCAGGAGATAAGACGATGCGTTACAGCACCACCCTGATTCTGGCAATCATCGTCCTGGGCATCGCCGCCCTCATCTACGTTTACCGCGAGCAGCTCTTCCTCGCGGGGGAGAAGCCCCCCGAGCCGACCGCCTCGACCGGCAAGCCGCTCGTCGAAGGCGTGGCGACGGACAGCGTCACGGGCGCGACGCTCGAGGAGCGCGCCGCCGACGGCCAACTCCAGAAGAAGATGGTCTTCGCGAAGAAGGACGGCAAGTGGCGCCTGACGGAGCCGCTCGCCGCCGCGGCCGGCGACTACGAGGTCGGGCAGCTCATCCGGCCCGTGGTCGAGGGCAAGTACCGCCAGAGCTTCGAGCCCGGCGTGAAGGGACAGCCGGGCCTGGACGCGCAGGGCCTCGCGCCGCCGGCCTACCGGCTCACCCTCTCCGCCGAGGCGAAGGGCGACAAGCCCGCCCGCACCATCGTCGTCGACATCGGCAAGAAGGCGCAGATCGGCGAGGGCCTGTACGTGCGCCTCAATGACGCGAAGAAAGTCATCGTCCTGGAGAGCGGCGAGTTGCTGGAGCGGGCCCGCGCCAACCTCGACAGCTACCGCAGCAAAGACATCGTGACCCTGACGCGCGAGGACCTCGTGCGCATCGAGATCGAGGCCGAGAAGGGCAAGGTCCGCCTCGACAAGGCCGAGGGCGGCGAGGACCGCTGGGTCCTCTCGCAGCCGCTGGCCGCCCGCGCCGACAGCGAGGTCGTCGGCGGGATCGTCCGCTCGACCCTCGGCGCCAAGGTCAAGGACTTCATCGACAACGCGCCGAAGGACCTGGCGCGGTACGGCCTCGCCAAGCCCCGCCTCGTCGTCACGCTCTGGAAGGCCGGCCCGACGCCGAAGCCCCCCGAGAAGAAGGAGGGCGAGAAGAAGGAGGAGAAGCCGGCGCCCAAGGCCGAACCCGTCAAGGCCCTGGCCCTGAAGTTCGGCGGATGGGCCGACATGAAGAACGAGTCGGTCTACCTGGCGACCGACGATTCGGCGTCGGTCGTGAGCGTCGCCGCCGACGTGTTCACGAGCGACTCCAAGACCCTCGCCGACCTGCGCGACAAGCATGTCCTCGTCCTCGACACGGGCCGGGCCACGCAGGCCACCGTCCGACTCCCCCCGAAGCTGGCCGACAAGGGCGCCAAGGTTTCGTACGAACTCGTCAAGGAGGCCGGGGCGTGGAAGGTCAAGGTGGCCGGCCGGCCCGACGCCACGGCCGACTCCACCGCCGTCGAAGCGCTCCTCAAGGAGCTGGCGGACCTCAAGGTCATCTACTTCGCCGAGGGCGAGCACGCCGACGTGGCCAAGGGCTTCACGGCGCAGGGCTCCATCCGCCTCCAGGTGGAGAAGGAGTCGGCCCCGATCGGCTTC
>Ga0315279_10010859_pt1 | contig 10625 bp, 8 predicted proteins | sample YL17G06_20_MG_FD_203694 | JGI IMG/M metagenome (GOLD analysis project Ga0315279, IMG submission 203694) | Sediment microbial communities from Yellowstone Lake, YNP, Wyoming, USA - YL17G06_20 | ecosystem: Environmental > Aquatic > Freshwater > Lake > Sediment | place: USA: Wyoming | collected...
ACGTCGATGGGCGCGAAGTCCGGATGGGAGCCGGCCGGGATGTGATAGGCCGCCATGACCACCTGCACATCGCCGGTGCGGCGCAGCGTCACGCTGCGCTCTCCATCCTGCGTGGGCTCCTGTGTGTACGGCTTCTCCGGCTTGCGCGCCGGCTTCGGAATCTTCCCGAAATCCTGGCTGATCAGCGCGAGCGCTTTCGGCTCGTCGATCTTGCCGGCCACCAGCAGGATGGCGTTATCCGGCTGGTAATACTTGCGGTAGAAGGCCTGCAGGCGCTCGATGGGCACGCCCTCGATGTCGGAGCGCGCGCCGATGGTCGAGTGGCCGTAGTTGTGCCAGAGGTAGGCGGTGGACAGCACGCGCTCCTCCAGCACGTTCTGCGGGTAGTTCTCGCCCATCTCGAACTCGTTGCGCACCACCGTCATCTCGCTGTCCAGGTCCTTCTTGGCGATGGAGGAATTGACCATGCGATCGGCTTCCAGGTCCAGCGCCCATTTCAGGTTCACGTCACTGGCCTGGAAGCTCTCGAAGTAGTTGGTGCGCTCATACCAGGTGCTGCCGTTGGGCCGCGCGCCGTGCTCGGTCAGCTCCTGCGGAATGTCCTTATGGTTGGGCGTGCCCTTGAACAGCATGTGCTCGAGCAGGTGTGCCATGCCCGTTTCGCCATAGGCCTCGTGCGCGGAGCCGACCAGGTAGGTGACATTCACCGTGATGGTGGGCTTGGTGGGATCGGGAAACAGCAGCACGCGAAGTCCGTTGGCCAGCCGGTATTCGGTGATTCCCTCCACCGAGGTGACGCGCGCGACGCCCGGCGGCAGCGCCGCGGCCGGCGCCGGCGCCTGAACCGCGGGAGCGGCGGGTGTTGAGTAAACCGGCGCCGCATTCCAGACGGCAACCGACACGAAAAACGCACAGAGCAGTACGAGCGACCGGAAACGGCCACGAACCATAAACATCCTCCTAAGAGTCAGCAAATAACGTGGATCGGGCGCGAACTGCCGAACGCCAGGAGGGTCGTCCTGACGTGACGCTGCCACCCGAATCATCACTGTTTGTGCCTCGGCAGCGCCAGGGTACGGAGCCACGTCACCCTCTTGAAGTGCGGATCGGCCGTCACCAGCACACCCGCCTTCCCCGTAACGACCGCGGCGAAGCAGTCCGCATATGGCAAGCCGGACGCCAGCTTCAGACGGGCGGCGGCGGCGGTCACGGCCCGGTCAGCATCAACCACGTTTAACGCGTTCTCGACCTTCGCCAGCATTCGAGCGGCTTCATCGAATCCGTGCGTTCGTCCGAGTGCATAGAGCGTTTCGCCCCAGTTAATCACCGACATGTGGACGGCCTGGTTGGTTTCGCTGGAATCGTTGAATACTTTTTCAACAATCTCCGCGCCCGGACCGTCAGTGAGAAAGCGGTACAACGCGTTGGCGTCGAGGACGTGAGGTCTCATGTGTGGGCTCATCTCATATCCGGCTCGCGCTCAATATCCACCGGAAGCCCCGGCCGTGCGGCTATGCCACGGAGACTTGCGATGTACTCCTTGGTGATCGGCCGGATCAGGATTCCGTCTTCGACCTCTTTGAACCGGACGCGTGTGCCGTTCTTGATGAAGTGGCGGCGCCGCAAGTCGGCCGGGATGACCAGTTGACCCTTCGAGGTAACAGTTCCTTCACGCGCCATGTCTTACACACTACCACAAAAGGTAAGGCGGCGCCAATGGCGGGCAGGAGGCAGTAGCCGTCAGCCCACAGCCCACATCCGAATCTGCGTTTATCTGCGTCCCATTGCCGTGCTTCTCGGGTATAATCCGCCGCCATGCAACGTTCCTGGTATTCGCGTATGCGTGTCGTTCAGGGCGCCGCGTTTCTGTCGGTCCTGATCCTGTTGGCCGCCGCCGGGCCGGCGCAACAATCCGCCAAGCGCCCGCTGACTCACAAGGATTACGACGCCTGGCGGTCGATCCAGACCCAGTCGCTTTCGCGCGACGGCAAGTACCTGGCCTACGCCGTGTTCCCGCAGGAGGGCGACGGCGAGGTGATCGTGCGCGAGCTGCCGGCCGGCAAAGAGTTCCGGGAGCCGGTCGGGGCGGCCCCTCCGCCGCCGGAGCGCACGGAAGGCGCGCTGCCCGGCGAGGAAGCGCCCGCCGCGCGTACCGTCAGCATGGCCTTCACCTCCGACAGCCGCTTCCTGGTGTTCACCACCTTCCCCAGCAAGGCCGACACCGATAAGGCCAAGAAAGAGAAAAAGAAGCCCGAGGAGATGCCCAAAGGCGGCCTGGTCATGATGGATCTGAAGTCGCAGAAGGCCGACCGCATCGCCGACGTCAAGAGCTTCCAGGTGCCGGCCCAGGGCGGCGATTGGGTCGCCTACCTGAAAGAGGGCACGCCGGAAAAGGCCCCCGAGAAGCCGGCGGCAGAAAAGAACGCACCAGAAAGCAAACCTGATGACGACCGGACCGGCAGCCGTCAGTCGCCAGCCGTCAGTCGAGCAGACCAGGCGCGCGGCCGGCGGCCCGCTACTTCTTCCTCGTCGGCGGCTCCGGCTTCCGGCGCCAGAAGAGAAGAGTACGGCACCGAGCTGGTGCTGCGCGATCTGAGCAAGGCCACGGACAACGAGCGCGTGTTCTCGGACGTGACCGAGTACATCTTGGCGCGCGACGGGAAGACGCTGGTCTTCGCCGTCTCCTCGAAGAAGCCGGAGACGAACGGCGCTTACGCCGTTGTGCCCGGCAGCCAGGCCGCTCCGGCCGCGCTTGTTTCCGGCAAGGGCCGGTACACAAAGATCACCTGGGACATCAGGCAGACGCAGCTTGCGCTGCTCAGCAGCCGCGACGATGCCGACACCAAGCCGCCCAAGTACAAGCTGTATCACTGGGACCGGAAAGGGGAGTCGGCCATGGAGCTGGTTTCGACCGCCACGCCCGGTTTCCACGCCGGCTGGGTGATCAGCGAGCGCGGCTCGCTGAGTTTCTCGCGCGATGGCAGCCGGCTGTTTTTCGCCTGCGCGCCGCCCGCGCCCGCCGACCGGGACCGGGAAAGCCAGACGGAGGCGGCGCCGCCGGCGGACGACAAGGCGGTTGCCGACCTTTGGCACTGGAAAGACCCCTACGTGCAGCCCATGCAGAAGGTGCGCGCCACCCAGGACCGCGTCCGCTCCTATCGCGCCGTCTACCACCTGGCCGAGAAGAAGCTGGTGCAGCTTGCCGATCCGACCATGGAAGACGTGGCGCCCACCGACAACGGCCGTTACGCTGTCGGCGCCGACGGCCGCGCCTACCGCTCCATGGTCGATTACGACGGGCGCTACACCGACTACTACATCGTCGATGCCATGACCGGCGAGCGAAAGCCGGTGATGAAGAAGGCCCGGGCCGGCTACACGGGTGGCGGAGGAGGAGGCGGCGGCGGCGGCAGCAGCAGCAACATGGCCCCCGATGGCCGGCACTTTTTCGTGTTCGATGACAAGAACTGGCTGGCCCTGCGCATCCCGGAGGGAACGGCCACCAACCTGACGGCCAACCGCGGCGTCAACTTTTTCAATGAAGAAAGCGACACGCCGGGCGAGCCATCCTCTTACGGCACGGCGGGCTGGGTCAGCGACGGCTCGTCCATGCTGCTGTACGACCGCTACGACGTGTGGCGGATTTCGGCCGACGGCAAGCAGGCCGTCAACGTGACCCAGGGCGTGGGCCGGCGCGAGAATATTCAATTTCGGGTGGTGCGGCTGGAGCCGGAAGAAGAGGATGAGCCGCGCGGCATCAACCCCGCCCGGCCCCTGCTGCTGCGCGCCGAACAGCAGCGCACCCGCGACAGCGGATTCTGGCGCGGCGCGCTGAAGCCGGACACGCCGCCGCAAAAACTCCTGATGGGCGCCAGGGCCTACCGGCCGGTCTCCAAGGCCCGCGAGGCCGACGTCGTCCTGATCACCGCCTCCACCTTTAACGACTGCCCCGACCTGCTGGTGACCGACAGCAGCTTCCGGGCCCCGCGCAAGGTCACCGACGTCAACCCCCAAAAGGCGCAGATCGCCTGGGGGACCGGGGAACTGATCGAGTACAAGAACGCCGACGGCGTTGCCCTGCAGGCCGCGCTGTACAAGCCCGAGAACTTCGATGCGCGCAAGAAATACCCGATGCTGGTGTACATCTACGAGAAGCTGTCGCAGGGCGTGAACTCGTTTGTAACGCCGCGGCCCGGCCACTCCATCAACATCGCTTACTACGTCAGCAACGGCTACCTGGTGCTGACCCCGGACATCGTATACACCGTGGGGCACCCGGGCCAGAGCGCGCTGAAATGCGTGCTGCCGGCCATCCAGGCGGTGGCCGACAAGGGCTTCCTGGACGAAAAGGCCATCGGCATCCAGGGGCATAGCTGGGGCGGCTACCAGATCGCCTACCTGATCACCCAGACCACGCGCTTCCGGGCGGCGGCCGCCGGGGCGCCGGTCGGCAACATGATCAGCGCTTACAACGGCATTCGCTGGGGCTCGGGCCTGCCGCGCCAGTTTCAATACGAGAAGACGCAAAGCCGCATCGGCGCCACGCTGTGGCAGGCGCCCATGCTGTTCGTCGAGAACTCGCCGGTTTTCCACGCCGACCGGGTGCAGACGCCGTTGCTGATCCTGCACAACGACGGCGATGACGCCGTGCCGTGGTACCAGGGCATCGAGCTGTTCCTCTCGCTGCGGCGGCTGGGCAAGGAGGCCTATTTCTTCGACTACAACGGCGAGCCGCACGGCCTGCGCCGCCGCCCCAACCAGAAGGACTACACCGTTCGCCTGCAGCAGTTCTTCGACCATTTTCTGAAGGGCGCGCCCAGGCCCGGCTGGATGGAAACAGGCATCCCGTACCTGGACCGGGAGCAGGGGTTTGCGCCGGCCAAGGCCGAGCATTGAAACAACGACTTAGCCGCAGATTTCGCAGATCGCACAGATTCTGCGGAATCCGCGCAATCCGCGGCTTCCCAACGTGCGATATTTTCTCGACACGCAGCTTTACAGCTACCTGGCCAACGGCACCATTGGGCCCCAGGAGTGGCACGCGGTGCTGGCGGGCCGCGAACTATGGCTGTCGCCGGTGACCGTCTATGAGCTGCTCGAGGGGCTGCTGAAGGCCAGCGCGCACACCTTCCCCATCAGCGTGGCGGCCATAGCCAAGGCGGCCGAAATACCGGACGCACGCATCTTGCCGTACCCCGGAATCGGGGGCCACCATGTACGCCGCTGGCTGGAGGCTGCCGGCGGGGAGTTGCCGGCCGATTTCCACGATCTCCGCAAAAGCACCGGGGCGGGGCGGGCCGAATTCCTGGCGGCCATCCGCCGCTTCCTGGCCCGCGCCCTGCCCCGCTATCACCGCGCCGCCGACCCGCTGTTCTCCGCCGATTGGCAGAAGGCGGCGGGCAGAACGCCCGGCGAGCACCTGGATGCCGCCTTTGTGTTTCACACCGCGGTGCTGGAGCGCGTGGCCCGCATCCGCTACAACGCCGAAAAGCACCCCTCGGATTACCTGGATTACCTGCAACTTCGCTACTTGAATGACGAGGACCTGTCGTTCCTCACCGCCGACCGCAAGCTGGTCATCATGACCCAGCGCTCACTGGAATCCGACCGCATCTACCTGTGGAGCGAGCTGGCTTCACCCCAAAGGCGCAAAGAACACCAAGGCCGCTAGCCTGGGTTTTCGCACCAAGAGATAGCTAACGCAGCCCGACGGATCTTCCCCCAGGGTAAGCGAGTGAGTGCGGGCTAACCGCTTTGCTGTGTTGCGGAAAGGGCTGGGCTGGCGGCAAACCATGTACCCATGTGAGTGGAGCAGCGCAACGAGCAGGTGAAGGCCTCGGCGCGTTGCCAGGCCGAGGCGGGCCCGCGGCGATTGCAGGTCTGGGTGGCCCGGCACACGCTGACCGGCTTGGTGGAATTGCGGCTGGAAGGAAGGACGATGGTGCTGGAGCGAAACAAGACAGCCATCGATCGGGCGATGGAACTGGCGGGCTGCTACGTGGTGGTGACCGACGTCCCTAAGGACCGGATGAGTTCCCAGGCGGTGCATGACAGCTACGTGGGCCTGCAGAAAGTGGGGCGGGACTTCCGGCAGTTGAAGACCGGCCTACTGGAAGTGCGCCCGGTGTGGGTGCGCAAGGAGAGCCGCACTCGGGGACACGTGTTCTGTTGCATGCTGGCGCTGAAGATCAGCCGCGAGATGGAGCAGCGATTGCAGGCGGCGTTCGGCACCACCGACCGCAATCCGCAGGCCATCACCATCCCCGACGCCTTGGTGGCCCTGAGCCGGCTTTGCCTGCAGTCGTCCCAGATCGACGAGAAGACAACCCTGACTAGACTGCCGCGCCCGGATGGCAGGCAGCAGGAAATCTTGGCAGCCCTCCGCGTCCGCCTCCCCCCAAAGTAGGTTGTAGACAGGAGTCGCTAAGCGAGGCCAACCGGGAACCGTAGTCAACTCAGGCGATTATCCGAAAAAACTCGCTTCCCGGAAAAAGGAAGATCCGTCAGGTGAGTCCTGCCGGCGGCTCCGCCGGCTCGGCAAACCGCTGTTCACGCTGCCCGGCCTCCAGAATTCCGCGCTGCTGGCCCTGGGCGCTGTTGCCATCGACGCGGCCTGCCCCCCGGTCAATAGTGGTAGCGGGCCTGAAGGAAATCGACGCGGTTCCCGCTCACTTTGTAAACCAAGCGGTGCTCCTGGGTAATACGCCGCGACCAAGCGCCGGCCAGGACATACTTGAGGGGCTCCGGCTTGCCGATGCCCTCAAAGGGATCGCGGAGCACCGCTTCGACCAACTGCAGAATGCGCAGGGCGACCGCACGGTCGGCGTGCACCCAGTGCCGCAGATCATCGCGGAACTCCGGGTGGAAGACCGCCTCGCGGCTCACGGCTCTATTCAAGTCCCATCTCCCGGCGCAGTTGCTCGATGGATTGCACCTTCCCTCTGCGCCGGTCCGCCCGCCGCAGCGCCGTCAGCAAGCGCCGGGCGTTCTTCGGCGAGCGCAGCAGATGCGCGGTTTCCATGAGGCCGGCCAGTTCCGCGGCCGGAACCAATGCCACACCGCGTTCACCCCTGCGCCGGACGATCACCACCTCCTGGTCCTGCACCACGCGGTCAAGGATCGATGCCAGCTTCTCTCGCAGATGGCTGTAAGTTGTCTCAAACGGCACGGTCCGCACCTCACTCGCATTGTACAGGATTTCTGTACGCGCGACCCGGTGCGCGCCGAATGGATCCCGGTTGGGGCCGGGCGGTCAGCAGGTCAGCGGGCGGCGGCGGTGGTGGCGGCGTTGCCCTGGCGCATCTTGCCGGCGATGAACAGGGCGGTCTCCAGGGCCTGCTCGTAGTTGAGCCGGGGATCGAGCTGCGAGCGGTAGGCGCGCTTCAGGTCCGATTCATTGAGGCGGCGGGCGCCCCCCACGCACTCGGTCACGTCTTCGCCGGTCAGCTCAATGTGGACGCCGCCCAGGCGGCTGCCCTGGGCCGCGTGCAGATCGAAGGCCTGATCCAGCTCGCTGAGGATTTCTTCAAACTGGCGGGTCTTGGTGCCGTCGGCGGTCACCCGCGTGTTGCCGTGCATGGGGTCGCAGCTCCACAGCACCGTCTTGCCGGTGGCGCGCGCCGCCTCAATCAGCGGCGGCAGGCAGGAGCCGATGTGCTCGCTGCCGAGCCGGTGAATCAGGGTCAGGCGGCCGGGCTCGTTGTCCGGGTCCAGGATGTCGATGAGGCGCTGCAGCGTTTCGGGGGTCATGGCCGGCCCCACCTTCATTGCGATGGGGTTGCGGATGCCGCGGAAATACTCGGCGTGCGCGCCATCCGGGTCCGCGGTGCGCATCCCGATCCACGGGAAATGGGTGGAGAGGTTGTACCAGCCTTCGCGGCGGGGCACGCGGCGTGTCTGCGCCTGCTCATAGGGAAGAACCAGGCCCTCGTGACTGGTGAAGAAGTCGATCCAGTGCAGCTCGCCGGGATGGGCGCCGATCAGGTTCTCCATGAACCGAATGGACTCGACGATGCTGCGCGCCATGCGGCGGTACTCGCCGGCCATGGGCGAATCCGTCACCCAGTCGAGGTTCCAGTAGTCGAGGCGGTGGGGATCGACGAGGCCCCCGCCGATCAGGGTGCGGATGAAATTCAGCGTCAGCGCCGCCCGCTCGTAGCCGCGCAACATCAATTCAGGGTCGGGATTGCGGGCCTCCGCGGTGAATTCGGGGCGGTTGATGAGGTCGCCGCGGTAGCTGGGCAGCGTGGCGCCGTTGCGGGTTTCGAGGTCGTCGGAGCGCGGCTTGGCGTACTGGCCGGCAAACCGCCCCACGCGGATAACGCTCTTCTGGCTGCCGTGGACCAGCACCAGGCTCATCTGCAGCAGGATCTTCAGCTTATTGGCGATGGTGGCCGAATCGCAGTGATCGAAGCTCTCGGCGCAGTCCCCGCCCTGCAGCAGGAACCGTTCGCCGCGCGCCGCTTCGGCCAACTGTGTCTTGAGGGCGACGATCTCCCAGGAAGTGACCAGGGGCGGCAGCTTGGCGATGGCCTCCATGACGCGCGCCACTTCGGCCGGGTTCGGGTAGGCCGGCTGCTGTGCCGCCGGCTTGCTCGTCCAGGAATCAGGCGACCAGTTCTCCATTGTGCGATCCAGCCTTCTTAACTACAGCGCGGCTACCTTTGCAAGCGAAAATTCAACGCAGAGCCGCAGAGCACGCAGAGAAAACGCAGAGGAACCCTCTGCGTACCTCGGCGTTCTCTGCGACTCTGCGTTGAGGTTCCCTCAAAGCGCTCCGGCGGCGCGGTTACAAATGCAGCAGGCGCGTGGCGCCAACGGTGGCGCGGGCCAGCCGGGCCCGCAGCGGCGCCCGCCGCAGGGCCGCGCGGGCCTCCTCAAATACCTCGTAGGTGACCGGCACCACCAGCAGCGTGAGCAGCAGGCAGAGCGTCTGGCCGCCAATAATGGTGACGGCGATGGCCGAGCGCTGCGCCGAGCCCACGCCGATTCCCAGAGCCGTCGGGATCAACCCGGCGACGATCGAGAAGGTGGTCATCAGGATGGGCCGCAGCCGCACGTGGTTGGCCTCCACGATGGCCCGGCGCAGCGGCAGGCCGGCGGCCCGCAGCCGGTTCGAGTAGTCGATCTGCAAAATGCCGTTCTTCTTCACGATGCCCAGAAGCAGCAGGACGCCCAGGGCGCTCCACAGGTTCAGCGAACGGCCCGTGGCCCACAGCGACAGCAGCGCGAAGGGAATGCTGAGCGGCAGCGTCAGCATGATGATGAAGGGGTGCAGCAGGCTCTCGAACTGCGCGGCCAGCACCATGTACATGAAAATGGAGGCCAGCAACAGGGCCATCAGCAGGTTGTAACTGGTCTCGTCCATGATCTTCACCTGGCCGGAAAAGCGCGTGGAGTAGCCCGGCGGCAGGGACACCTTGCGGACCGCGGCTATGGTGACGCGGGCGGCGGCGTCCAGAGCCGAGTCGCCGGCCACGTTGGCGCTCACGCGGGTCGAGAACTGGCGATTGTAGCGGTCGATGCGCACCGGCCCCGCGCCGCGCTGGATGCTGGCCACCGAATCCAGCCGCACCTGCCCCAGCCGCGAGGAGGGCAGCACCAGCCGCGCCAGCATCTGGGGGTTGTCGCGCTGCTCGTAGAGCAGTTGCATGGTGACCGGATACTGCTCGGCGCCTTCCTTGTAGGTGGAAATCTCGTCCTCGCCGGACATGAACAGGCGCACCGCCCCGGCCACGTCGCTGACGCGCACCCCCAGGTCGCTGGCGCGCTGCCGGTCGATCTTCACCTGCAGCTCGGGGTTGTTCAAATTCAGCCCCACGTCCACGTCGGTCAGCTCCGGACGCTTCTTCATCGCGATGGCGATGTTCTTGGCCAGGTCGGCGAGCACGCGCAGGTCGGGCCCCAGGATGATCAGGCTGATGGGGAAATTGATCTGCTCGCCCATGCCCAGCGCCGAAGGCAGCATCACCCGGCCGCGGATGTACGGATACTCGGTCATCAGCTTGCGCGCCAAGTCCCCCACCTGTTCGGAATTCAGGTTGCGCTTGTCCGGCGCCACCAGGTGAACATACAGGTGGGCGTGCCCCGGCCTCTCGTTGGCCCGCGGATAGACGTACTCCACGCCCGGCAGCTTCCGGGCGCGGGCCGCGATCTCCTTCAACGGACGTATCGTGCCTTCGAACGAGGTGCCCTCCGGGAAGTCGGTGATGATCTGGAATTCGCTCTGGTCGTCGGTCGGGATCCAGTCGCGTCCCACGTGCTTGTTCAACACCACGGTCGATGAAAGCGTGAGGGCGCAGATCAGCAAGATCGAGAAGCGGTGGTCGAGCGCCCAGTTGAGCGCGTGGCCGTAAAAGGCGTCGATGTAGCGGAAGAAGCCGGCTTCCTTGGAGCGGGCGTGATGGGCTGTGGGCTGTGGGCTGTGGGCTGTGGGCTGGGGACCGGGTTCCGTCTCGCTGCCGTTCTCTTTGCGGCGGTTGTTGCCGTTGGTGGCGCGCAGCAGCAGGGAGCTGGCCATGGGGGTGAGCGTGAAGCTCACCAGCAACGACACCATGATGGCCATGGCCATGGTCCAGCCGAACTGGTTCACGAAGCGCCGGGCGTAGCCGGTCATGAAGGCGATG
>Ga0315279_10010860_pt1 | contig 10624 bp, 14 predicted proteins | sample YL17G06_20_MG_FD_203694 | JGI IMG/M metagenome (GOLD analysis project Ga0315279, IMG submission 203694) | Sediment microbial communities from Yellowstone Lake, YNP, Wyoming, USA - YL17G06_20 | ecosystem: Environmental > Aquatic > Freshwater > Lake > Sediment | place: USA: Wyoming | collected...
GTGCTGGATCCCAGAATAAGACTGGATTGATGACAGATGAGCCTCCTCGACAAGAACGAACTGAAACTCACCGGAAGATACCTGCTCAAGAACAAACTTTCGCTTGCCGGCGGAGTGGTTGCCACAGTATACATCGTGCTAGCTCTAGTGGTCGCACTGACAGGCGATCTTCTACTCCCATACGATCCATACGTACAGAACTACTCGGAAGTACTAATGCCTCCGAGTCCAGTCCATCTATTCGGGACCGATGATCTCGGCCGGGACATCTTCACCAGAGTCATTGCTGGTGCTCCATTCGATGCTCAGATAGCGTTCGTGGTGGTTCTCGCGTCTCTGGTCATAGGAAGCAGTGTTGGTGCGTTTGCAGGATACTTGGGCGGAAAAGTCGAAGAGGGCATGATGCGCGTAACTGACGTCTTCCTCTCATTTCCTGCACTCGTTCTGGCAATGGCCGTCGCGATAGCCATAGGTCCGGGACTCTCCAACTCAATGATGGCGCTTCTCGTAGTCTGGTGGCCGTGGTACGCACGAATAGGGCGAGGCGAGGCTCTCTCAGTCAAGAACAGCCAATACATCGAAGCAGCCCATGCCGCAGGCCTCACCAGCTTCCAGACTGTAGTGAGACACATCCTTCCGAACATCCTGATGCCGTTGTTGGTGTATGCGACTTTGGACGTGAGCAACGTGATCCTCACAGGATCAGTCCTGAGCTTCATCGGGTTGGGTGCTCAGCCCCCGCAACCGGAATGGGGAAGAATGGTCTTCGACGGACAAGACTACCTCACCAGCGCTTGGTGGATGTCCGTCATCCCCGCCACGGCCATTTTCGTCGTGGTGTTGGCCTTTAGTCTCTTCGGAGACGGATTGCGAGACGCTTTCGATCCTAAACTGCGTCGCAGGTGACCGAGAATGACAAGTGAAGTCCTGTCAATCGAGAACCTCCGCCTGAACTTCAACACAGATCAAGGAGTCCTCTACGCGATAAGAGGAGTCGACCTCACGATTGGCAGAAATGAAGTTGTGGGCCTAGTAGGGGAGTCAGGCTGCGGAAAGACGGTCCTAGGACTGTCAGTGATAGGGCTCAACCCGATGCCTCCGGCTGAGTTGCTGGAGGGAAGCCGGATACTCTTCATGGGTCGCGACATTGCAGACTTCAGTCAGGACGAGCTTACGCTCGTTCGCGGAACTGGAATCTCAATGATCTTCCAGGAGCCCATGACATCGCTGAATCCGGTTTTCACCGTGGGAGAGCAGATTGCGGAGTCGATCACGCTCAGGCTTCAACGTGAGTCATCGAGCAGGCTTCCTCGTTCGGCGTCGCAGAAGATCGAAAACGAAGTTCTTGATGCCCTGAGACTCGTGCGCATACCCGACCCGGAAAGGGTTGCTCATAGGTATCCTCACGAACTCAGCGGCGGGATGAAGCAGCGTGCCATGATCGCCATGGCATTAGCAGCCAAGCCTTCTCTGCTAATTGCTGACGAACCAACGACAGCGTTGGACGTAACGATTCAAGCACAGATACTGAGGCTGATGAGGATCCTGATGAGAGAGGTTGAAACCTCCATCCTGTTCATTACTCACGACCTTGGAGTCATTTCAGAGATAGCGGACCGAGTCGCAGTAATGTATGCAGGCCAGATTGTGGAAGAAGCGCGGGTGGAAGGTCTCTTCCGAGAACCACTTCATCCATACACTCAGGGGCTTCTTGCTTCTCTTCCCAAGATATCCGATCTCAGCAAAGAGATAGAACAACTCCCAGGAACAGTTCCAGACGCATTGAGCCCACCGAAAGGCTGCAGCTTTCATCCCAGGTGCAGACACGCAACGAGTCAATGCTCGAGCGTTCCACCAAGGATGACCGAAGCAAGGCCAGCACACAGAGTGGCATGCCATCTATACTGAGGTGTGGAACGACTTGCAGAAACCTCTACTCTCCGTTAGAGCTCTAGTCAAGCACTACAGTAGCGGTTCGTCGTCGCTGCTCGGGAAGCTTCTGAGGGAGCCCGTGAGGGTCGTGAGGGCACTGGACGCAGTGAGTTTCGATGTCAAAGAAAACGAGACCCTCGGTGTCGTTGGAGAAAGCGGATGTGGCAAGACGACGCTGGCTCGCGCGGTGCTACTTCTCACTCCACCGACCTCAGGAACGGTTGAGTTTGAGGGCATTGACATTACGAAACTTGCGAAGGATGAGGTCCGTAAGCTCAGGCCTAGGATGCAGATCATCTTTCAGGATCCGATATCGTCTCTTGACTCGCGAATGCGAGTGCGGGACATAGTAGCAGAGCCTCTGGTCGCCTCTGGCGAGAAGAACCGTGAAGTGATATCTGAGAAGGTCGAATCAATCCTTGGCAAGGTCGGTCTTTCGAAGGATGCGATGCGCCGCTTTCCTCACCAGTTCAGCGGGGGACAACGTCAGCGTATCGGTATAGCAAGAGCACTCGTCTGCAATCCAAGATTCCTCGTCCTCGACGAGCCGACGAGTGCCCTAGACGCGTCGATTCAAGCACAGGTCCTTAACCTTCTCCGTCACCTGGAGAAGGAATTACAGTTGACTTCGATATTCATCAGCCACAACATCAACGTTGTCTGCTACATGAGCGACAAGATCGCTGTCATGTACGCAGGAGAGATCGTTGAGACCTCACCGACAAGAGCTTTGTTAGAAAAACCCATGCATCCTTACACCCAGACTCTGCTCGCATCTGTGCCTCAAACAGATCCTACTCGAAGACGCTCTGAGGAGACGGTCGTGGGTGAGCAGCCGAGCCCGGTAAATCCGCCGCCAGGCTGCAGGTTCCACCCACGTTGTCCGCATACATTCGACAGGTGCAAGTCAGAAAGACCGGGACAGATTGAGGCTGGAGCTGACCACTGGGCAGCCTGTCACCTACTTGCAAAATAGGATGGGACAAGCCGACCGCGAATGGCGGTCCTGCTACTTGGGATTAGGTAGTTTCTCGAGCTTCTGGAGGACTTCCTCCGTATTGTATACCTTCAGGCACATGTCATCAAGAGACCAGATTATTGCATCATGCGCCTCCTTGCGATGTGTTGCGGTTGCGTCACGAACGAGCAGAATATCGTAGCCTATGTCCGAGGCATGGTATGCTGTTGCTGCGACGCATTCGTCTGTCAAGAAGCCGACGAGGATCAGGCTGTCGATGTCCATGTTGCGGAGTATGAAGTCGAGATTGGTCCCGCTAAAGGCACCCCCGTTTGTCTTCGGCACAATGAGCTCATCCGGCAAAGGCTTCACTTGGTCCAGTGCCTGACTTTCCTCAGAGGCTGGTGGTACGATGAGCCCGATCTTGCGGTTGACTTTGGCAGTGTGAAGTGGGTTATTCGTTGGGGCTGCCAGCTGAACGTGGACGACATCGATGCCTTTCCGCCTACATGCCTTGAGGATCTTCTCCGAGTTGGCAACAGCTTTCCAGAACCTGTCCTCATAGTCCTTAACCGCTTCTCGCACATCCTTCTCTGGGAGGCCTTTCTTGATGGCTGCCTTGACGAACGGGTCAGGTGAGGCGATATTCTGTATATCTATCAGAACAAGTGCAGTCTTCCCACGTTTGATTTCGAAATCCGGATAGGGCGTCTCCAAGGCGTAGATTACGTCTTCAATTGTCAACTTTCCCAAGTTGAATTACCCCAGAGCCATCAAGATAGACTCAGTTGACTTAAGTCCTATCATCGGGATGGGAATAGTCGCTTCTTTATGCTCCACCAAGTTGCAGTTTGGTGGACCGGGCGGGATTTGAACCCGCGACCTTCCGCACGTTGGACCTGGAGTTTGCCAAGCGGACGATCTTCGGCCCTCGTGGCATACCAGACTGATCTACCGGCCCACTAAGACCGCTAGACCATCACCGGACAGTGATTGGTTTCGATGTGAATCACTATCCAACTATGTCTAGCGACATGACGCGTCTCAGTTGAGTTTGGCTGTGTTAAATGGATTATGGAAGCCCAGTGTTTCTCGGATTCGCTTTGGGTCTGGGAAAGTCTTAATTGAAGCCCGATAGGCGTACTGTCCCGGCCCAGGTGTGCCGAGGTAGAACCGTAAGGTTCCTTGAAAGCTCAGCCTGGGAGAGCACCCGATGCCTCAGCGCAGGTGAAGCTGAAGACCGGGCTGACGGCCACACGGCTGGCCCAATCGAGTGTTCAAAACCGGCGAAGCAAACGTCGGGGAAACTCACTCCCTCGGCACCAACTTCACCATCAACTCATTACGCGCAGTCATATCGCTGCGTGGCTACGCAAAGCAGATCAATGCCTGAACCACGAGTCGTTGCAGTCTTGAGGTGACGACGATGCGTGTCGGCTTCGTACAGATGAACCCGAAGCTTCTCCGAGTTGAGCAGAATGTCGACCGGGCTCTGCGATTCCTCGAGAGAACGAGAGCTGACTTGATGGTCCTCCCTGAACTCTTCAACACTGGATACAACTTCAGAAGTCGAAGTGAAGTCGAGAGAGTGGCGGAAAGAATCCCAAACGGCTACACAACTCAGAGACTCCTAGATGTCTCACTTGATCGGAACATGACGATCGTTGCGGGCATCGTGGAGCGAAGAGGCACTAGCTTCTACAACTCGGCAGTTGTGGCGCGTCGCGGGCGAGCGTTCACGTATCGCAAAGTTCACTTGTTCTTCAAGGAGAAGAAGTTCTTCAAACCAGGAAACGAGTTCAGAGTCTTCGGGGATCTCGGGGTGATGATCTGCTTTGACTGGTTCTTCCCTGAATCCGCTCGTACTTTGATGTTGAAAGGTGCAAAGATAATCGCACACCCATCGAATCTGGTCCTCCCATTTTGCCCACATGCTATGCGGACTAGATGCATTGAGAACCGAATTTTTGCGATAACAGCCGACAGGGTCGGTAGGGAGAGAGATCTCAAGTACATCGGGCGATCTGAGATACTCGACACGAAAGGCCGTATCCTCTACTGCGCCTCATCGAATCGAGAAGAGGTTGTAGTTCGCGAGATTAACCTTCGAGAAGCGGCGAACAAGAGAATGACTTCGATGAACGATCTTATCCACGACAGGAGGCCGGAAGTATACCTTCGTTAGCTTCGTCTGCTGCTTCATGCCTGTAAGTACTAGTATGTCTTTCAGGTGGCTGATAAATAATAGATTCCGGGCATATGTTGGAGTAATGACTTCACGCTGGTGACTGAATCGTCATCTGGAAGCGGAGAGAGAACTACCGACACTGCAAGAAGGAGATTCCTGAAAGCCTTGATGGTTTTCTCTGGCGCGCTTGCACTTTTTCCTCTTGGACGGTTGAGTGCATTCCTTCTCGAGAGAAAAGAAGGCTCGGCCTCCTATCAGCGAATGAAGATCGCGAACACGAGCGACGTTGCAGCAGGAACGAGTCTTCTCTTCACGTACCCTCGCGAGGACAGGCCAGCAGTGCTCATCCACCTTGCATCAGGCGACTTTGTCGCATATGACACTCTTTGTACACACCTCGGATGCCAAATCCGCTTTGACCAAGAGCCGATCAGAGGTTGGGAGAGCAGAAAGGAGAATCTCTTCTGCCCTTGTCACGGTGCGGTCTTCAGTCCTGCAAACGGAGGCGTCCTAGAAGGACCGCCGCTGAGGCCGATGCCCAAGATCAAGCTTGAGATTGACACGAACGGGGACATATACGCCGACGGTTACGAGAGCGGTCTTCCGCTCTATGGTGAGGAATAGGGAGGCGCCCATTTGTCGAAACCCTCCTGGCTGGAACGCTTCTGGGATTGGCTCGTAGATAGAACGAAAATTGAGCCATTCATCACGAGCCGAGTGCCACGCCACGCATTAAGCCCGATCTACTGTCTTGGAGGAACCACATTCCTTCTCTTCGTCGTGCTCTCAGTCACTGGAATACTGCTCGCCATGTACTATATTCCGACGCCAGACGGAGCGTACGAGAGTGTCAAGACGATCACGAAGACTGTGCCTTATGGTTGGCTGGTAAGGAGCGTGCATTTCTATAGCGCAAACGGCATGCTCATCCTCGCAATCCTACACATGTTGAGAGTGTACTACACCGGCTCATACAAGCCTCCGCGTGAACTGAACTGGATTGCAGGAGTCGTCTTGGGATTGCTGACGTTGGGCGCCGGATACACAGGATACGTTCTCAGGTGGGATCAGGAAGCAGTCGGTGCCTCAGGCATTGGGAAAGGAATCGCAACATCGATTCCGTATCTTGGATCGCTGCTCGGATCAGTTCTCTGGGGCAGAAGTCAGGCCGAGACGTTGTCGCGCTACACTGCGGCTCATGTGTTGCTCGTGCCTGGATTGATGATTGTTCTGATGGCGGTCCACTTCTGGATGGTGAAAAGGCATGGAATCTCAGGCCCACTCTGACTCTTCGCACTCGTCTGAGGAAGAGATTCCATTCTTCCCGAACCATCTCCTAAGCGAGATCGCTCTCGCATTCGCATTACTCGGACTGATTGTGATCTTTGCGTCGCTATTCCCAACGAAGCTTGCGGAGAGGTACGATCCGTTAAACCCGCCTCAGATCCTAGAACCGGAATGGTATTTCATGGGCGTCTACCAGTTCCTCAAGACACAAGGAGTCGAGCCCGTGCATGGAGTCGCTCTGCTCTCGATCCTTGCGATACTCCTCGTGCTAGTTCCATTCATTGATAGGGGAGCCGGGCGAGCGCCAAAGGATAGGCCGCTCATGATGGCGGCTGTGTTCGTGGTCGCCTTTCAATTTCTCTTCTTGACAGCTTATGGATACGCGACACCAGGCCAGGTTGCGATGTTCTCCGACCCGAAGGTCATTGCTTTGCTCCTCGTGGTCAATGGCATCTCAGCGACGGCCCTGCTCATTGGTGCCTATCGCCAAAGGAGAATCAGGAGGAAGTAGACGCCGTGTCTAAGCGCGTCGGAGTATTGTGGATGTTCGCTTTCATCGCTGTTTTCATCATCGCAACCTATTCAGTCTCGCAGCTCACATCGCTGGCTCCACGTGCACTACAAGGAGCGGCCTCAATGCTGGACGCATTGGTTGGTGCGGGCTATCTCGTTGTCACCGTGGTTTCGGTTCTGATCCTCAGCCGAATGGTCTATTCAAGCGAGCGTACGGCGGGCAGAGTCAAGCGGAGGGTGAAGATGCTTGAGTGAAAGCAGCCAAGGCCATGCCGTTTCGATATCAGTATGGTGGCTCGTCCTGCTAGTTGTGTTTCTGGTCATCGAAATCGCGTTTCTGATCGGAGCGTACACGTCTGGCATGGCAGGTCTGGAACGGATCTTCGGTGTTTTCACCGGTCTGATCCTAGTCACTTTCGGAATCATATTGTATGCGGGGAGATTGATCTTCTATGACTAGAAGAATCGCGCAGATACTTGGAAGAGGCGGGGAACTCAACCCGCGAAATATGCGCTTGGGAATCTGGGCTTGGCTGATACAACGGATATCCGGATTAGCCCTTGTCGTGTTTGTGGTTGCCCACGTGGTCGCGATCTCTCAGGCGAACTTCGCGTTGAGCGGGCCGCTCTTCACAATGCTGGACGGTCTGAGGAATCCCTTCTGGTCGGTGGACAGAACCGTCCTCGCCATTGACCTCATCATGCTCGGCATAATTGCGTTCCACGGCATGAATGGAATCCGTATCGTACTCTTCGACATGGGAGTCGGTGTCGGTCTCCGCTCGCACAAGGTCATCTTCTGGATCCTAGTAGCCATAGGTGTCGTCGTGGGCGGGCTCGTCATCTTCTACGGTCTTCCTCTAATAGGAGGAATCTGATCGTGCATCTTGCTCGTCCCTCGCCCACGAATGTTTGGCTCTGGCTATTCCAGAGAATAACCGCAGTACTGCTCGTGGTCGTTCTTGGAGTGCATCTTTGGCTGGCCAATTTTGGGCAAGCCACGGCATCATTGCGAGCGATACTCGGAGTTATCCTGTTAGGGCTCGCGTTGTTTCATGGCCTCAACGGCGTGCGAACTGTAATCCTAGATTTCAATGTCGGAACTCAGGGAAGGAAATTCGTGACCATGATCCTCTTACTCGTCGGTGTCGCCTCACTGTTGTTCGGAATGCACGGGCTCTGGCCCCTGATCGTCGGAGGATAAGCCGAGGTGCCTGAATGATGTTTCAGCATGACGTGATCATCGTTGGCGGTGGACTCGCCGGCCTCCGAGCAGCTATCGAAGCTTCAGCGCTCATTGACACTGCCGTGATAAGTCGAGTGCATCCGTTGCGATCGCATACAAAGGCTGCCCAAGGTGGAATAAACGCCGCACTCGCAAACGCTGAGAAAGGCAGAGATGACACCCCGGAGAAGCACGCCTTCGATACGGTGAAGGGAAGCGACTTCCTAGCTGACCAAGATGCCGCAGAACTCATGACGAGCATGGCGCCAGGATGCATATTCGAGTTCGATCATTGGGGATGCGCCTTTAGCCGAACAGATGAAGGAAAGATCGCTCAACGACCTTTCGGTGGAGCCGGCTATCCTCGAACCTGCTACGGTGCAGACAGAACCGGACTCTACCTCCTGCAAACTGCATATGAGCAGACAGTGAAGAGGGACGTCAAGGAGTATCAGGAATACTTCGTGACATCACTTATCGTCGACGGGGAATCGTGCCGAGGAGTCATCGCAATGAACGTTAGGACGGGTGAGCTTGTTCCGATCGCCGCAAAGGCAACGATCTTGGCGACCGGGGGTCTGGCTTGGATATACAGCATCTCCACGAACTCGATGATCAACACCGGTAACGGAATGACGATCGCATATCGGGCGGGCGTGCCTCTGAAAGACATGGAGTTTGTCCAGTTCCACCCGACGGGGCTGTACCCGAACGGCATACTCATCACTGAAGGGGCTCGAGGCGAAGGTGGCTACTTGGTCAACGCCAAGGGAGAGCGCTTCATGGAACGGTACGCTCCGAAGGCCATGGAACTCGCTCCACGTGACATAGTCAGCAGATCGATCCAGAAAGAGATCGATGAAGGCCGAGCTTTCGAAAACGCATACGTGCACTTGGACCTGCGCCACCTCGGTAGAGAGAAGATCATGACGAGACTGCCGGGAATACGTGAGATCTGTCTCCTCTTCGGTGGGCTCGACCCGATCGACAAGCCAATCCCGATCCGTCCAGCCGCTCACTACACGATGGGCGGAATAGACTGCAACCTGAACTGCGAGACACCGCTCAAGGGATTGTACGCCGCCGGAGAATGCGCATGTATCAGCGTACACGGATCCAACAGGCTCGGTGGAAACTCCCTGCTCGACTGCGTTGTCTTCGGTAAGGTCGCTGGCGATAAGGCTGCGGAGTTTGCGAAGTCGCTGCCCAACAGAGCCGACGAAGGACTCGTTCGATCATCTTTGGAGAGAGAACAGAAGAGAATCGAGGCCTTCCAGAAGGGAAACGGGACTGAAGAACCGACTGTACTGCGTGATGAGGTGCGCCTTATCCTAACTCAGAAAGTGGGCATGTTCAGGTCAGGTTCAGATCTCGAAGAAGCGCTGAGGCAGATCCGCAGGGCGAGAGAGAGATTCACTCAGCTTAGACCAGTCAACGTTGGCAAGGTCTTCAACCTGGATCTAATACGGACTTTCGAAGTAGAAGCGATGCTTGAACTTGCCGAGATAATTACAGCCTCAGCTCTCGCCAGGAAGGAAAGTCGAGGTGCACATGTCCGCTTGGACTTCCCACAGCGAGACGACGAACACTTCCTCAAGCACACGCTCGCACACTACACGCCGACTGGCCCGAAGCTAGACTACTCAGATGTCAAGATCACGCGATACAAGCCGGAGGCGAGGAAGTATTGACAAAATGGAAGAACGGCGACACGGTATCACTGGCGATTCTGCGACATGATCCGGGGAAGATGAAGGAACCACACTACGAAGCCTTCCAAGTCAAGGCCGGGAAGGACACGACTGTGCTCGAAGCCCTGTTCCAGATACTAGAGAATCAGGATCACTCGCTTGCGTTTCGATACTCATGCAGGAGCGCCGTCTGCGGAAGCTGCGCCATGTTCATCAATGGCAAGTACAGGCTCGCCTGCTCAACACTGATCTCAGAGCTTGGGCGCGAGGTGATCGTGCAGCCTCTTCCCCACATGCCGATCATCAAAGACCTAGTGGTCGATCTCACTACGTTCTTCGAGAAGTACAACATAGTCAAACCGTACGTCGTGCCGATCAAGCCACCGCCAGAGAAGGAATGGATTCAATCTCCAAAGCAGAGAAGCAAGATCAACGACTCAACCGATTGCATACTGTGCGCTGCCTGCTACTCTTCTTGTCCCAGTGTATGGACCGGGAAGAGATACCTCGGCCCCGCAGCATTATTGCAGGCGTACAGGTTTGCAGCTGACTCCCGCGACGGCATTCTCAAGGACCGCGTTGCCGTGCTCAGTTCCGAGGACGGTCTGTGGCGTTGTCATACGATCTTCAACTGTACAGAAGCGTGTCCGAAGAACTTGAACCCGGCGCGTTTCATAGAGAATCTCAAGCGAACAACCACGAAAGAGACACTGAAGGCAAGGATTCCGTTCCTGCGCTAGCGCGGTCTTCCAGACGACTTGGTACTGTCCGAAGTGCAAGAACAAGTTCACTGAATACCAGCCGAGATGCCCGTACTGTCTGCTCCAGTT
>Ga0315279_10010861_pt1 | contig 10624 bp, 15 predicted proteins | sample YL17G06_20_MG_FD_203694 | JGI IMG/M metagenome (GOLD analysis project Ga0315279, IMG submission 203694) | Sediment microbial communities from Yellowstone Lake, YNP, Wyoming, USA - YL17G06_20 | ecosystem: Environmental > Aquatic > Freshwater > Lake > Sediment | place: USA: Wyoming | collected...
AAATAGTCAAGGGAGAAGCTACCCGGACTCTGCGAAGCAAAGCACGTAGAGGGAGGAAAGCGGTTTCGAAAAAAACTGCTTGACTTTGCTAAAACAATCTTTTGAGCCTCCCCCTCCCAGACGACCATAGGGTACCTTAGCCGGGGGGTAAGCAGGGGGAGGGGGGTCTGGGAGGGGGGGCGAGGGAAGCCGTGCGTCATGATGCTGTGCGATTCCAGTAGGTGAAAGTCCTACCCGGGGAACTGTCGATCCGCCCCGGTAGCCATCGTCACGGCGGGAAGGGCAACCGACTCGCCGAAGCTGACGAGAAAGGGCCTGCGAAAGGCAGGCTGCAAGCTTGTGGGCCGTAACAGGTGTGAACGCTGAGAAAGCCTCGAGACGCCAATCGTGGGAGCCGACCCGTGGGCTTCTTGGGGAAGGCTGGCATGGCTTCGTCATACGATCGACATCGTGAAGCCATCCCACCGGGGCAGGGGCGACGGCACGCAGGCACGGAACCGCACGGAACATGAGAGACCCGTCGCGGTGGAGGGTGTCGGCCTCCAGCGGACGTAGAGGTCCGTGCTGCGGCGGGAGTCGGATGAGCCTATAGTACCGATGAAGCCGGTGAAAGCCGGTGGAGGGAAGGGGCTCTGGTTCTGGGCGCTTTCAAAGAAGGGGAGAATCAGGAGATTGGGAAACCTGGAAACTCCAGACACGATTCGGAGCCTTCAGAGGAAGCTGTATCTCAAGGCCAAGAGCGAGTCTGGGTATCGCTTCTATCTTCTCTACGACAAGCTGTATCGAGGAGACATCCTTCTCCACGCCTATCGTCTGGCGAAGGCCAACGGTGGGGCGGCGGGAGTAGATGGTGTGGACTTCGAGCAGATTGAACAGGAGGGGGCGGGGGCGTTCCTGGCGAAGCTACAGGAGGAGCTGAAGAAACAGGAGTACCGACCGATGCCGGTTCGGCGAGTGTACATACCGAAGCCGAATGGGGGCCAAAGACCTCTGGGGATTCCTTGCATCCGTGACCGCGTCGTGCAGACGGCGGCCAATCTGGTGCTGCAGCCGATCTTCGAGGCGGATCTGACGGACAACGCCTACGCATACCGACCGAGGAAGAGCGCACAGGATGCCGTTCGACGGGTCCATGCGTTCCTTCGGGAAGGATACACGGAGGTGGTTGACGCGGACCTCTCGAAGTATTTCGACGAAATCCCGCACGCCGAGCTCATGAGATCGGTGGCCAGGCGGATCAGCGACGCCAAAGTGCTCAGACTGATCAAGTTCTGGCTGAAAGTGCCGGTCGAGGAGACCGACGAGAAGGGGAGCCGTCGGCTGACGGGCGGCAAGGGACAGCAGAGAGGAACACCCCAGGGAGGAGTAGCCTCGCCGCTATTGGCGAACATCTACATGCGCCGTTTTCTTCTCGCGTGGCAACAACGACAACTGGCCACAAAGCTGAGAGCCTACGTGGTGAACTATGCCGATGATTTCGTCATTCTGTGCCGTGGTACGGCGCAGAAGGCGGGAGAGGCGGCAGAACAGATCATCACCGGCATGAAGCTTCGGATGAATCAGGAGAAGACGCGGGTAGTGGACGCCTCGCGGCAACCGTTTGACTTTCTGGGATACACCTTCGGGCCGTGCTATGCGGTCCGGTCTCCTGAAGTCTACCTGGGAGCGCAACCGTCGAAAGTGCGGATCAAGCGCTTCTATGGGAAGGTTCGTGAGCATCTCAGCAGCGCCAACACCGATCCGCTTGAGGAGGTAATGGCAAAGCTGAACTGGATGCTTGTGGGCTGGGCTCAGTACTTCTCCTACGGTACGCTGACCGATGCGTATCGGGCAGTAGATTGGCTCGTGCAGGGCCGTCTGCGTGGGTGGCTTTGTCGCAGGCACAAGGTCAGGGGGAGGGGAATGCGACGATTCCCAACCAACGAGCTGTACTCTAAGTATGGGCTCGTCTGCTTGGTGAATCTCCTCGCGGCCTGACGCTCGAACGCTTGAGATGAATCCAGTCCGAGAGCTGGATGCGGCAATTCCGCACGTCCAGTTCGATGAGCGGGAGGTGGAAACGGGCTTACGTTACGCGAGCACCGCGCCACCTCTCGACTCTACCGAAGCGTCACTCCGATTCGATGACCTGCATCAATCGAGCGCATCCAGAAACGGACATTCGCTTGCAGGACCTCGGCTGGTACAATTGTCCGAAAGGCTCTTGAGAGCGCGACGAACCCTTTCCAGACTTCGGATCCTCGACGAAATGTCGTGAATCTTCTCCTCGGCAAACAATCGGACTTCCTTACACGTCCTGCCGGGCTGCACGCGCAACTCAAGAAGTTCCTTGATCTCCTTCAGCTCGAAACCGAGGACCTTTGCGTGCAGGATGAACCGAAGACGAGCCAAGGTATCCTCACCGTAGTTACGATATCCCGCGGCGCTGCGCGGCGGCGCGGGGATCAGCCCCCTGCGTTCGTAGAAACGGACCGTTTCCACGTTCACTCCCGCTTGATGGGCAAGTTCGCCTGTGGTCATGACAGCCATGCACTACTCCAAAAAAAAGCCTTTGCCTCCGTACTATGGTACAGGCTTTAAGTTACTCAAGGCACGCGCCTCTGTGGGCTTCGCTCATCAGGGGTCGGCGCTTCCCGAGGGGGTGATGATGAACCGACTTTTCACGAAAACGCGGGGTTTTCTCGCTGCAGCCCTTGCGCTTCTCTTCTGTCCCTGCCACCTCATCATTACGCTGCCGCTCGTCCTGAGCCTCCTGGGAGGAACTGTGCTCGGTGGGTTCCTCCGATCACACATGGGGTTCCTGCTCGCCGTGTCCCTTGTCTTCTTCGTGGCAGCGACTGCCTTCGCTTTCAGATGTCTCACAGACCGGACAAGCAGAAACCACTCGAACAGACTCAACGTAAGGAGGGTTTGATATGAGGAGAGAGATTCCAGGGGGCGGAACAGTCAGGATCGCCCTTATATCCGCGGCGCTCCTACTGGGTGTTGCCGCCTTCGCCGCTGCACAGTGCTGCCCGCCTCCCGCTAGCCTTCGAACCAATCCCGCGAGCTCTTCCGGAGCCTCACCTCCAGTTGGTTCGGCGCTTGTTGCTGGCACCAAAGTGTCGCCGGTGACTGATTTCACCGTGCCGACACTGGACAACAGCTCATTTACCCTGTCACAGCAGCGGGGCAAACCCGTCGTTCTCTATTTCATGGCCTACTGGTGTCCCACCTGTATTCCGGAGGCTTCCGCGCTGGGCAAGCTCAAGGCCGCATATGGAGAACGCCTCGGGGTTGTCGCGCTTGACGTTGACCCGAGCAGCAAGCCAACGCTGCTGGCAGACTTTCGAAAGACCGCCGGCAATCCAGGGTACACCTTCGCCTTCGATACCGAGGACAGGGTCGCACTGCAGTTCGGGGTCCAGAGCCTGGAAACGACCATCATCATAGGGCCGGCGGGCAACATAACAGCTCGGTGGGGACACTCGGTTGACTATGGCACCTTGAAGGCCGAGATCGACCGAGTGCTGAAGTAGCGGCGCCCTTGCCCCAAAGCAGCTCCTGAATGACTTCTCCCCTTGTCTGGTACGTTTTTGGCGCCGGGATGCTTGCCTCGATCAACCCCTGCGGTTTTGCGATGCTGCCGGCGTATCTCTCGTATTTCCTGGCGACCGAGGAGGCACCTGAAGCCGGCGCACGCCCCCTGAATGGCCACGCAGGACAGACGGTGAAAACTCGGTTGCCGAACGCCTTGCTCATCGCCGGCGTATGCACCGCGGGATTCATGGCAGTCTTTCTCGCGGCAGGGGCGGCGATCTCGGCCGGCGCCTATGTGCTGGTGCACGCCATGCCCATTTTCGGACTGGTCGTCGGGGTTGCGCTGGTAGTTCTTGGGGTACTGCTCCTTTCGGGACTGCAGATCGCGATCCCCGGATTACATATTGGCTTCGTGCGAAAGAGGACCCTCGGATCTATCTTCCTCTTCGGGGTCGCCTATGCGCTGGCCTCCCTCAGTTGCACCCTGCCCATTTTTCTCGTCGTCGTGGGTAGTACCTTCACGCGAGGAGACTTGCTGCAGGGCGTGGCGCAGTTCTTGTCGTACGCGTTGGGGATGGGGCTGGTTCTGGCAGCAGCCACGGTCAGCCTTGCTCTGGCCAAGGGCGCGGTCGTGCGATGGCTGAAAAGCCTGGTGCGATTTGTTGAACGGGCAGGCGCCGTGCTTGTCATTGGGGCGGGAGGCTATATCGTGTACTACTGGTTGACAAGCGGCCAGCTCTTATCCGCTTTCTTCGCCGGCAATCATTAAGGAGACCAATATGAAAACTGACGCTATCACGGAAGAGGTCGAGCTTGAGGTTCGTGGAATGACCTGCGATTCATGCGCGCTGCACGTAACGAAGGCGCTCCGCGGCGTCGGGGGCGTCCTGGAGGTTGAAGTGCCCGGGTGGAGATCCGGCAGAGCCAGGCTGGTGGTCGAACCGAAGGTGGATGGAAATGCGTTGACAGCGGCGGTGAAAGACGCCGGCTATCGAGCGCGCGAGCTGTCGCGCAACCGTGTCACCCCGGATGAGCCGGCGCAAGACTGGGGCCGCAAGGCCGACTACGACCTTGTTGTCATCGGCACCGGGGGAGCCGGGGTGGCAGCTGCCATACGCGGGGCGGAGCTGGGGAAGAAAGTCTGCCTTATCGAATCAGGAACGATCGGAGGGACTTGCGTCAACATTGGCTGTGTCCCGTCGAAAACTCTGATTCGCGCAGCAGAAGCCTTCCATCGGGCGAAGAACCACACGTTCGCCGGCGTCCGCACCAGTGCTGACTGCCTGGAATGGCCGGCGATCATCGGACAGAAGGATGAGTTGGTATCCGAGCTCCGACAAAACAAGTATGTGGATGTGATCAAATCCTATGGAGACAGCATCACCCTGGTACGGGGCCGGGCGCGTCTCCAGGCGGATGGGTCGGTACAACTCGAGGACGGCCAGTCGTGCCGACCGGAAAAGATCGTCATTGCAACCGGGGCTTCGCCGAAGATTCTTCCCCTCCCCGGGGCCGAGGAGGCAGGGGTGCTTACAAGCACGACGCTCATGGCGGCCCCGAGGCAGCCAGAATCGCTCATCGTAATTGGCGGGCGGGCTGTCGCCCTCGAGTTGGGTCAGGCCCTTGCCCGATTGGGCACGAAGGTGACGATCCTTCAGCGAAGCTCGCGGCTTCTGCCCGAGGTTGAGCCGGAAGTAGCGGCGGCCTTGATGGATTATCTGCGTGAGGAAGGCATCACGATCCACACAGCCGCTGTCCCTGAGGCGATCCGCCGCGAGGGAAACGAAAAGATTCTCACCGCTGCAATCGACGGGAAACGCGCTGAGTTCCGCGCGGAAGAGGTGCTCATGGCCGTCGGTCGTGTGCCCAATTCCAGAGGGATGGGACTTGAGGAAGCCGGGATCAAGCTGGACCATGACGGCTTCGTGATCGTGGACGATCGCATGCGCACGAGCAATGCAAGGATTTTCGCCGCCGGGGACGTGACCACTTTTCCGAAGCTCGTGTATGTTGCGGCGGCGGCGGGCGGTGTGGCCGCGGAGAACGCACTGAACGATGGCGACAAGCGACTCGACCTCTCGGTCTTGCCGGATGTGATCTTCACAGATCCTCAAGTCGCCACGGTTGGGTTGACTGAAGCTCGCGCGCGGGAGCAGGGCTACGAGGTGAAGGTTGCCAACCTGCCTTTGGCCTATGTTCCAAGGGCCTTGGCTGCAAGAGACACTCGGGGCATGATTAAACTGATTGCCGACAAGAGCTCGGATCGCCTTCTCGGTGCTCATATCCTTGCCGCGGAGGGTGGCGAGGTCATTCAGACGGCCGCTCTCGCCGTGAGGTTTGGCAAAGAACACGGCTTCACTGTCTCCGATCTCCGCGGGATGCTCTTCCCCTACCTGGTGCAGGCGGAAGGGCTGAAGCTAGCGGCCCAGACCTTTGACAAGGACGTGAGCCAGCTTTCCTGCTGTGCCGGTTGATACGCTCCCGCTGTCGGAATAGTTGGCGCCGATCAGAGAGGGGGTAGCAGAGAAGCTGCCTCTTCCGTGTTAGATGTATGACCGGTTCGCAAAATACACCACGTAGAGTCAGAAGGGAGCCCCCGTCCGCCCATGGCGACCCAAGAGTCCGCGACCTCGAAGCTCAACAAGGGTCTTCGTGTCTTCTTCTCCGAGTTCGTCCGCGTGAGCCTGCGCCGGCCGAGCCAGGCGGCCTTCTTTGCCCGCACCGTCCTGTGGTGGGGGACCGCCGCCCGACGACGGGCGCGCATGGAGCGCGAAGGCGTGCACGTGCCTCCCATCGCCATCTTTTCCATCACCAACCGCTGCAATCTGGGACGTAAGGGATGCTATGTCTGAGCGTTCGCGATGACAGTTCGTAAGAGATTTCCTCGGGCGAGCTCTGAAGCGTCTTCGCCAAGCCGCACGAGCTGGGGGAATCCTTCTTCATTTATCGTGGGAATGGAGCCTCTCGTTAGAACCTGAGCTGGGATTACCGGGACACCCCCCAATCGGATAGTAGTCAGAAGACCGCTTATGGGTAGGAGGCAGGCGTTGCTTAGCCAGGATTGAGCTACGCACTGGGCGTATTGGCGATTGATAAATATAAAGCAAAAAGGCATAATTGATACTGATCGTCATGCTTCGGCCGACGTGGAGTGATTGGTGTCCATAACGAGTGGCCAGGAGGGTTTTGGAATGAAGCCTGAGCCGAGAGAGACGAAGCTGGTCGAGAACACTCAAACCGTCTCGACGCCGGAAGATCTTGAGCCCGAGAGGGGAACGAACTGGCGCCGCTTCAATCCTAGCGTTAAGGTCACTGAGAACATGATGTGGCATCCGCCCCGGGAGCTGATGCATCGCAGTTGTCGTGATCAGAATCCTCAGAAGGAGCCAACCTGGGCCTCTCTGTTTTGGCAAGTTGTCTTGGGCTTTGCTGAAGTCTTGATGCCACTGGCCTTCATTCTTGGGATGATGTATTGGCGAGCGCCCTGGTTGTTCTGGGCGATGATCCACCTGCTCAAGGGCGAGCCGCTCTTCAGATTCTAGTAATTGGAATACTGCTTCCTGCGTCGGGATTTGGATGGCTTCATTTCTGAGACCGTATCATGTTCGGCCGGAAAATAAAAAAGTAACATTTACTTCTTGCGTTTCAGGATCTTCTTCTGCGGGGCCGCGGCCATTTTTCCTTTCTTGGGGTTCGTAGTGGCTTTCTCTGGCGGCTGCTCACGCTTCTTCTGTCGCCAGTGCCAGGCTTGACGTGTGATGCCTTCGGCTATCCATGGTTGCGGACCAGGCGGGCGGCCCGACCGCTCATGCATGACTGCCTCGACCTGGGCGGCCTGCGCTTCCGTCATGGCGTAGATGCTTCCGAGCTTTGGTATGCCGAGTTTCTGGCAGTACATCGCGACGGTTTTGCGCGACTTGCCGAGTCTATCGGCGAGTTGCGGACTGGTAATCATCATACAGTGCCCCCCGCACTGAAAGTGCGTATTGTGTTTCTCCATTTGACCGTCTGTCGAACGCCTTCGAAAAACCGGAAGGTTTTTCGAAGGTGCCGCGCGGAAGCAACCGACAAGAGCAGAGGAGCTCTCAGTAGAAAGCGCAGAATACGGGCTGCCAGGACAACGGCGATGATGAGAAGTAGTATCACGGTTGCCATACAGCGTCTCCTTTACAGAATAATAGACCGTGGTGCTGATTATGGCAATTGTTCTTTCCGTTCGTCTAAACGCCTCGCCCGCAGTCGGGCAGCGGTATCGCAATAACTTAGGACGAGCTGTTGTGCGCGATTGTCGTCGAGATTCTCGAGCGCGACTGCCAGGGTCCGCATGGCGAGCTCGCCGATATAGTGGGACTCTGTTTTGCGGCCAAGCACGTAGATTTCAAGGAGGCCGCGGCCGCCGTTGACCAGCTGGTAGTCCGCGTTGAGGTTTAGTTCGTCGATCAGGACAATGCGCATGCAACATTCTGTTGAACGCGGCGACCAGCTGTCAACGGTTTTGCGCACTCTCAGGCGGCTCCCAGCCGGGCGAGCACGAGTGCTTTAGCGACGTCGAGCGGCACGGCGTTGCCGATCTTCTTGACCTTGTCGCCTTGGTTGCCAGCAAAGCGGTAGCCGCTGGGAAATCCCTGCGCCGCAGCGAGTTTCTGCCATCGAATCTCCCGCGCGGAGGGGGAAGGGGGGACGCTGGAGCGCCGATCGGGCGTTGTTTCGAAGAAACTCCTGCAGGGGACGCGCGTGGCGGGGCTGCAGCGCGTTTTCAGGGTCTCCCCCCAGAACAGCTATCCCCCCTGAAAACGTGGCCGCCTCGAGGCGAAGCCTCCCGGGCGGCCGCTGCCAGGCCCGCTGCGCGAGTGTACCGATGGCCACCGCACGGACTGACCGAAGGTGCGGAGAACACCCGTAGGGCAGGCCGTGCGGTCAGCGGGACGCGTTTCCCCTGCAGGGTAGCTGACCAGCTGCAGCCCGATCGGTGCGGTCTTAGTGTTGGGGAGGGCGCGTCCGATCGGGAGCGGACCGCCGCGCCCCTGTTCGTCCTGACCCGGGCGAGCGCGCCGACGTCCTCGATCGGCCCGCGAGCTCCGGCTGGTTGTCCATCATGAGCGGCTTTCGCGAGGGTGCCCAAACACCGAGCCGCGATTGTTGGCAACCAGGGCCGAGCGGCAGCTCGCGCCTGGGCACGGAGGAGTTCTGTTTCGACTAAGCTTTGGTCAAGACGGGCGATGCCGAAAGAGGAATACGGAAAGCTATGCGGCAAGGATTGACTGCACAAGTTCGGCTAGTCGGCTCTGCTCGATGAGCAAAAAGCCAATGTGCAATTCTTCGGGACGAAAGTGCTGTGTTAACCAAAGCTCGGCTCGTTCCGTCTGCGGTTCAACCATAGCGACCGCCTCATAAACGGTCGCTATAAAGTCCTCCTGTTTCTTCATTTCTCTGCGTCTTGCTTCGTGCGGGAGCGCAAGAGCCAGAAAACGCTACTGTCAACGGTGCCTTTCGGAACGCCCACTTCCTGCGCTATCTCCGCGTGAGTTGGGGCGGTCTTGGTTTTGGCAAGCCGTTCATTCGCCTTGTGCAGTCTGCGCCTTATCGCGTCGCGCTCCTTCGCCAGCCGCGCCTTTTTTTCGGGGTCAACTTCGTCGGCAATGCGGTAGTCAATCGCGAGAAGCCGTGCGAAAGCCTTGTCTCTGCGTGCGCGGAAACTATCTGCACGAGCGTAGTCCTTCGTGAGTGCGTCCGCATGGGAGACTATCTCTTTGACCGGTACGCCAGACACCCGGGAAATCTCGGCGAGTTTGTCGCTCTCGATGTCAGGAAGTGACAGAGCAAGGTAGAACACGCCACGCCGTTCCGTTGCGCCGGTCTTTTTCAAATCAATGCGGGGCTGGACGGCTTCGGCAATCTCGTAGGGCGGCGTGTTGTGCGACGCTTCTGCGGTGTCTGCAACGGCTATTTGATTCTGCCGCATAGCCGTCTCCGTGACAAAGCTATACCACTGCCATTTCAAAGTCCGAAACAAGTACGAGCTAAAAGGGGCGCCCTTGTCGATGTAGCGGTCAAACATTCGCCGAAGCATCGGCACCATGCGAAGGTAAAAGTCTGCCGCCTTGTCGGTGTCGCCGCGACTCTTGCGAAGGCCGTACTGGTAGGTTTGCAATCCAGCCTGCTCGAAAGTCATGCCGCATCGTTTCATCTGTTCCCTTTCTTCGTTGTTCATTCTTGCATCCTCCGTGTCATTAATATAGACCACGGTCAGGATTATGTCAAGTAGGGAATTGTAAAAGTTGTGTTAATATTTTTTTCATGCCCGAAGGGGCATCACCCGCTTCCTTCTCGGTCGTCGAACGTCGAACACCCGCGCATCGTCGGTCTTCCGCTCCGATTGGAGACCCGACACTGATCACCCCTTCACCCGCCCTCTTGGTCTTGGAGATGTCACCCGGGGGATCCCCCGAACCTGGTGAAGCCGGGCGGCCCGCTGCGACCGTGGATCGGGGATCTCTCTTTTGCGTGGAGCGCCCCTGCGAGGGAGCGGCGGGGGGTGGATCCCAACTGCGGAGCAAGAACGCGGAGTGCGCGGACCACTCGCGCGTCCATGCGGCGAATGTCTCCCCCGCGGAGGGGGGAAGGGAGGGACACTGGAGCGCCGATCGGGCGTTGTTTCGAAGAAACTCCTGCAGGGGACGCGCGTGGGGGGGCTGCAGCGCGTTTTCAGGGCCTCCCCCCTTACAGCTACACCCCTTGAAAACGCGGCCGCCTCGATGGCGAAGCCACCCGGGCGGCCGTGTCAGGCCCGCAGCGCAAGCGTACCGATGACCACCGCACGGACTGACGGAAGTTACATAGAACACCCGCAGGGCAGGCAGCGCGGTATGCGGCACGCGTTTCGGGTCCGGACTGCGCGACGAAGGTTGCCCACAAGTCCCCGTGCGGCGGGTTGTTAATGACCCGCCTTCGGGACCGTGTGGACAACCCCGTGGACGGGGGTGTTTGTCGTAGGCTGAGAATCCCCAGAAAGATCAACCTGGCGTGGACAGAAAAATCGCCGGAATTCCCCACGGAAATCGGGGGGAGTTGCCCGAGCGGGAACCCTGTAGGATCGCCTGCAGGG
>Ga0315279_10010862_pt1 | contig 10624 bp, 9 predicted proteins | sample YL17G06_20_MG_FD_203694 | JGI IMG/M metagenome (GOLD analysis project Ga0315279, IMG submission 203694) | Sediment microbial communities from Yellowstone Lake, YNP, Wyoming, USA - YL17G06_20 | ecosystem: Environmental > Aquatic > Freshwater > Lake > Sediment | place: USA: Wyoming | collected...
AACCACCTGGCTCACAGTCCCCACATCGGTCGAACCCAGCTCTCGATCCACCGGCCCCTGGTCCACGGTCTCCCCCAGCGATTCCAGGTTGCGCTGGAACAACTCGGCCATGGTATAGGCCGGCTTGTAGGGATGATAGTCCTTGTCCGCGGGGGTGATCTTCACCCGGCAGCCCGTCGCCTGCGCCGCCGCCTCGAAGCAGGCGACCACCCGGCGAAACAGTTCGTCCATGTAGGCGAGGTCCAGGGCCCGGACAAAGAAGCGGGCCGCGGCGTACTCCGGGATGATGTTGGGGGCCTGACCTCCGTGCGTGATGATGCCATGGATGCGGGCATCGGAGCGCACCTGCTGGCGTAGGGTACTCACCGCGGTGTACCCAAGGACCACGCCGTCCAGGGCGTTGATTCCCTGCTCCGGCGAGGCGGCGGCGTGGCTGGCCTTGCCGAAGAACTCCACCGTCAGCTCGCGCATGCCCAGGGCCAGCTTCACCATCTCGGTCCGGTTGCTGGGGTGGACCAGCATGGCGGCGTCCGTTCCGGCGAAGACTCCGGCCTCCACCAGGGGGATCTTGCCGCCTCCCTTTTCCTCGGCCGGGCAGCCGATCACCAGCGCCTCTCCCGGCGTCTTGTCCAGGACCGCCTTGACCGCCAGGGCCGCCCCCAACGATGCCGTCCCGATCAGGTTGTGGCCGCAGGCGTGGCCCAGGCCGGGCAGCGCATCGTACTCGGCGAGGAAGGCGATCCGCGGGCGCCCCGACCCGGCGCGGGCCAGGAACGCTGTGGACAGGCCGGCCGCGCCGCGCGTGACTGCGAAGCCATGCTCTTCCAGGACGGCCGTCAGGCGCTTGGCCGCCTTGTGCTCCTCGTAGGCCAGCTCGGGGTTCGCATGCAGGAACTGACTGGTGGCGAGCAGGTCCGGGGTCAGCCGGTCCACCTCGGCCTGGACGCGCTGCTTGAGGGACTGGGCATCGCCTCGGTTTGTCACGAGTCGTCTCCCTGGTCGTGACCCGGATCTTCAGGGTTGCGCGACAGCGAAGTGTCTTGGGCCACGGGAAACTCGCCGAAAACGCAGGGGAAGCCGGAGCAAGATACCACGCGGCTGCTATCCGTACAAGGATTCGAGTATGGGGTCAGAAATTTACGCGACACGTCGCAACCCCCGGAGGCACTCCGAGACGCTGGACCGCGCGGGGGGGGTACCCGCCCAACGGGCGGGTCAGGGCCGGCCCGGAGTCACGCTGGAAGCGGGACGACCCGGAGCAAGACGGCCCCACCCAGCCCCGAGGCTGGGTGCCGTCGCGGGCCGGCGTTCGGTGGGGTGCCTCCGGGGGTTGCGCGAAACGTTACGGAGCCAGAACCCACCGACGAATTATTATTGACACCCAAACATTTGTTTGGTATTTGTCAGTCATGATCAGGGTGAGTGCCGTCACCCGCCGGGAGGACGATGGCCTCCTGGCCCTCCTGAATTGCCTCGCCGAGGGCGACCGGCCGCATCCGCCCTTGCCGGGGCCCACCAGCGGGGCACCGAACGATGTCCCGGCGACCCGGGCGGGCCTTTCTCTGCTCACCGGACCGTCCTTCGTCCTGGACCTCGGGACGACCCTGGCCGGCCGGGTGATCCTCACCGGGCGCACGGTCCTATACGTGGACGGGGCCAACGCCTTCGATCCTTATATTCTCTCCGCCCTGGCGAAAGATGCCGGGCAACCTCCCAAGGCGGTCATGCAGCGCCTGTATCTCACCCGCGCCTTCACGTGCCCTCAACTGGAAACCCTGCTCGTGGAACGCTTGCCCTCGGCGATCGCCCGCTATCACCCGGGGCTGGTGGTGATCTCCGGGTGGACTCACCTGTTCCACGACGAGAACGTTCCCGCGCGCGAGGCGTTCCGCCTGCTCCAGAACACGGCGCGGCGGATCCGCGCGCTCACCGAGGCCGGCCAGCCCATCCTGGCCACCCATCCCGAGGAGCCGGTGACGCCCAGGCTGAAGCCTCTTCGCGAGATCCTGACCCGCGCCGCCGACGGCGTCGCCCGGTTCCGCGAGGAAGAGGGCCTGGTCCTGATCAGTCGCGAGAAACCGCCGGACCCGTCCGGCGCGCACTCTCTGGTGGTTGTGCAGGACGACTGCCGGCCCTGGATCCGCGGCCACCATCGTCAGGAGCTGCCGGCGGCATACTGTGCGGCGCATAAGATACACGATAGTTCACCCAGAACCGCACAGTCCGAGGGGAGAGTCCGAGGAGGGGCGGCGGCCCGCCCCTCTCGGTAGGGTCCGCGGGGAGGGCCGAGCGGTTGCTGCGTGCCTTGCAAGCGCGAGGGCCTTCCCTGCGAACGAAGCGGCGCGAACGGACGCGCAGACCGAGTTTCGCGCCGCTGAGTACCCGTACTCCGGACGGTGAGTGAGATGGAAGGCGGGAGGCGGGACAGAGATTCTCGATAGAAATCGGCGCCCCCAAGGGCACCCCGACGGCGGGGACCGCGCGGGGGCCGCGGGTCCGGTCGCCGTGGCCGCGAGAGTCGCGCTTGTAGGTCGAAGGCTCCGCCCACGGCGCGGCGCGCCCCGCTCTGCGGGGCGGCGACGCCGGAGCAAGTCGGCCCCACCCCGCCGGACACCCCATGGGTGTGGCGGGGTGCCGTCGCGGGCCCCGTTCCGAGGGGTGGCCGTGGGGGCGCCGTGATATGCACGGTTGGAGGGTGATCCATGGGCAGAACCGTTGCACCGTTCAGCCAGATTCTCGAGGCCGAGTTCGAAAGCTGGAGCAAGTTCCGCCGCGCCCTGCGCCGCGAGGACCAGGAGGCCCTCGACGGCCTCTTCGCCGCCGCCAAGTACCACGTCGCCGCCATGGTCTACGCCTCGCGCCTGACGCCCCTGGAGGCCATCCTCATGGGCATCCTGGTGGAACACCAGAAGGCCATCACGCAGCTCACGCGACGGATCCGCGAGCTGGAGGCAGCAATCCGGCCGCCGCTCACGCTGATCCCGCGGGAGCCAAGCGCATGAGGAGAAGATAGCTATCAACGTTTGGCGGTCAGCCTCCGGGGGAACTGATTCACAATGCAGACTGACGCGTATCGCCGCAAGCTGGTTTGGATGCCGTGCCGGGGTGCACCCCGAGCCAGCGAGCCGTGCGGGGGCGGCGGGTCCGGTCGCCGGACGGGACCAGCGCCAACCCCCAATGTCTCCTAAAGATTTCCAGTCTGCGGAAGGCCAGAAACGCTCCCTCGACGGCGGGAGGCACCGCATGTCGCGGGGCCGACCCGGAGCAAGACCGCCCCGCCCCGCCCGGCACCCTATGGGTGCGGCGGGGTGCCGTCGCGGCCTCGCCTGCCGAGGGGCGCCACCCCGACACGGTAAGCCGCAAGGATCACAGGCGACAATGCATCCGAGAAGCCCAAACATGACCAACCGGCGATGAGACTGACGAGCGAAATCCGACATCCTTGCAGTTCCGCTGGACGAAAGCTGAAGGCCGAGCGCCTCATGGACACCTTGTTCACCGAACCAGAGCCACAAGCCAAAGGCATCGAACGGCTCGCGCGCGAGGCTGCGCCCCTCCACGAAAAGCGCGAGGCCGAGTACCTGAGCATCCAGGTGCGCTCCGTCCTGAACCGCTGCGTGAGCCCGCGCATGCCCTTCACCTGGACCATCAATCCCTATCGCGGCTGCGAGTTCGGCTGCCGGTACTGTTACGCCCGCTACACCCACGAGTTCATGGGGCTGAGCCGCTGGAAAGACTTCGAAGAGAAGATCTACGTCAAGCGGGATGCCGCCCGGACCCTCGCCCGCGAGCTGACTCCCGAGCGCCTTGCCGGCCAGAGCATCGCCCTCGGCACTGCCACCGACCCGTACCAGCCGGCCGAGCGGCGCTACCGCGTGACGCGGAGCCTGCTGGCCATCCTGGCTGCCGCCCGCGGCCTGCAACTGTCCATCACGACCAAGAGCGATCTGGTCACCCGCGACGTTGACTTGCTCCGCCGGATCGCCGAACGGAGCAGCGTGCAGGTCAACATGACCGTGACCACGCTGAACCGGCGGCTGGCCCGCATCCTGGAGTTTCGCGCGCCGACGCCGGAACTGCGGCTGAAGGCCCTGCGGACGCTTCGGCAGGCGGGTATTGCCGCCGGCGTCACCGTCTCCCCGATCCTTCCAGACATCACGGACACCCCGAGGAACCTCGATGCGGTCATCGCCGCCGCGCGAGCACACGACGCTGCCCACCTCTTCGCCAACGTCCTCTTCCTGAAGCCATCCGCCCAGCAGGCCTTCTTCCCGTTCCTGGAGCGACACTTCCCGCACCTCGCCAAGCGGTACGCCGCCCGCTTCGCCCGTTCCGCCTTCCTGGACCGAGCCTACAAGGACCGGATCTTCCGCCTGGTCGCCGACCTGAAACAGAAACACGGCTTCCCGGCCGGACCCGCGTTCGACATGCCCGCCCCCCTCCACGAAACCGAGGCCGAGCAGCTCTCGCTCCTGCAGATCAACCAACCCTCGAGCACCCCGGGCAGGAGCGCACAGCAATCGCAGCCTTCGCAGATCCCGCAGATTTCCCAAGACAAGAGCCAGGCGAAAGGGGATTGTTGGCCTGGGAGACAACCTGGGGTATAGTTGGTGAGGACGGCCGCACGGAGGCTTCCAGTCGCATGCCCACGAGAAAGCAGATACTGGTCCCTGACGATAGGCTCACCACGTCGCCCGTAGGTTCGTGGACGCTTCAGAAATACCGCCTCCTTGACCTGTACGACACCCTCTTCTCCACTGGAATGAAGCGTCATTGGAATCAGCGCGTCTACATAGATCTTTTCAGCGGGCCGGGCCACGCCAAGATCCGCGGAACCGATCGGATTGTGGAGACATCACCCCTCATTGCCCTGCGAGTCCCGGATCGATTTGACAAGTACATCTTCTGCGACAAAGAGGCGAAGAACATATCTCGCGCTGCGTGATCGCGTGGCACGGGAGTTTCCAGATGTTGATCCGAGCTATGTCATTGGTGACTGCAACAAGGCTGTCGCAAGGATTGTCGGAGAGATCCCGAAGGCTTCCAAGGGCAAGTCTGTTCTTTCGTTTTGCTTTGCAGATCCCTTCGGTATCGACGACCTAAAGTTCAGAACGATCCAAACTCTCAGCGCTCGATCTCGCATGGATTTTCTGGTCCTTCTGGCCTTGGACATGGACGCCAATCGATTTCAGTCGTTGTACGTCAAAGAGACAAGTCCGGTCATTGAGGAGTTTCTCGACGATTCCTCCTGGCGTTCGAAGTGGGCCAAGGCGAAGTTGCGGGGCGTTGATTTCCGGGTTTTCCTGGCAGAGATGTTCGCCTCGCGAATGGTCCACCTCGGATACCTGCCGGCCGGTCTTGAGCGCATGAAGGAGATCCGATCGGACGAGAAGAACCTGCCCCTCTACCATCTAGCGTTCTTCTCCAAACACCCCCGGGGCTACCAGTTCTGGGATCAAGTTCTGAAGTACGGGACAGACCAGCTCTCGCTGTCCTATCAGGGGTACCCTCCATGGCCCTAAAGAGTTCAATCGAGTGGACCGAAGGGACATGGAATCCCGTCACGGGTTGTACGAAGACAAGCCCAGGCTGTAGGCACTGTTACGCGGAGCGGATGGCGAACCGACTAGCAGCCATGCGTCAGCCCCGGTATCGGAACGGCTTTGAGGTCACGCTGCAACATGATCTGATCCGGTTGCCTCTGCGCTGGCGCCAACCCCGGGTGATTTTTGTCAACTCGATGAGCGACCTGTTCCACGAGGACGTGCCAGAGCCGTTCATCGCCGAAGTCTTTGACACCATGGTTGCCGCGCACTGGCACACATTCCAGATTCTCACCAAACGGGCCGATCGCCTGGCCAAGATCGCGCCACGCCTTCCATGGCCGATCAACGTCTGGATAGGTGTGAGCGTCGAGTCTCCGCGCTACGTTTACCGGATGGAACGCCTTCGGAACGTCCCGGCGGCCGTTCGTTTTCTGTCGGTCGAGCCGCTGCTGGCCCGAATCCCATCGCTCCCGCTGACCGACATCGATTGGGTGATCGTTGGCGGGGAATCCGGCCCAGGCGCGCGACCGATGTCACCAGACTGGGTGCGGGAGATTCGGGACGTTTGCCTGGCGCAAGGGGTCCCCTTCTTCTTCAAGCAGTGGGGTGGAACCAGGAAGAAAAGAACTGGTCGGATACTGGACGGCCGCTCCTGGGACGAGATGCCAACACCCGTTTTGCCCCAGGTCCCGTGGAAAGGGCCCCTGACAATTCAGCGAGACCACGGTCCGATGCCGGCAGTGCATGGCAGCGGACTGCCGTGCGCGGACTGACGCTCAGTTCGGCGACCACATCTTGCGGCTCGGGAGTCAACACCGCTGATCGCCGGCAAAAAGCTCTTGATTCCCATGCCGCATCGGAGATAGCATCCGAACGACGATTGAGGGCGTGGCGGAGGCTCCTCGATCCAATATACCCCACCACCTTTCCTCTCGATTGACATCGCCCCGTGGCGCGCCCGATCGCATGGCGGAAGCCGCCGCGGCGTTTTCTGATCCCTTGGCATCCATCTGGCTTCACGATGCGCACAACATGCGATCTACTCGGTAGTGCCCGGTCTCTTCCAAGATCCGGATGACCATGATCTACACCCATGTCCTGAATCGCGGCGGCAAGGGCGTCCGCAGTCCGGCCGACACACTGTGATGACGCCGACTGGTGTATGTCTTATACCGACCCGTATAAGATGCCGCGGTAAAATGATACCGACCGAGAGACAGGTCCGAGAATTCGCCATTTGAGTGCAAGTACCTGCGTTTTAGAATGCGCGTGTTATCCTGACAGGGATTCAGACGTTTCGTTCTTACGCGGACCCATATACTCAATAGTTAGCCCTACACACCATGTCACGAACCTACGGCCTACGAACTGCCCGCGACCTCTTGGCAAAGCTGGAGCGCGACGCTGAGCTTCTGCGCCAAGAAGTGTCCAGCGATCGCTTCTTCAACTTCGTTGTCACCGCATACTCGCTTGTGTACTGGATTCAGAACGATCCTTCCGTCAATTCCGGTGCCAAGTCTGACCTTCAGCGCTTCCGTTCCACACAGAGCATTCAGATCTGCCGAGACCTTGCCAATTTGAGCAAACACTTCTCACTTGATCCAAGGCGAAACCCGAATCCGAAGGTTCAATCAGCCGCCTCCGATCAGGGGTTCGGTGTCGGAAGGTTTGGCGTTGGCGGATATGGCGTCGGCGAAGAAGAGATATCGGTGGTCTTAGACAATGGTGCAACACAAGATAGCCTGGCGCTAATCGAGGACGCCCTGCGAGACTGGAAAACATTCTTTGTGCAGCATGCGCTGACTGCCTAACAAAACAATCCAGCCGACCGCTTTCAGCGGCCGCTGATTTTGCCGATGGGCCGATGCGCCCGACCCTCGCTCCGGTCCATTCGGATGACCCCGGGTGGCTGGATATCCCCCAGCCCGGCGGCTCACAATAGGTTGACCGCGGACCGCGCTGGCGCTACGCCGTCGGCGCATCGGGGCGGCGGATAGACCGCCGCCCCGTTATGCGTAGGAGGGTCGCAACCAGTGTCACTCATGGTAACTCACATCAGCAAGTTCGGGATCGTCCATGCCACTGATGGCAATCTCACCACAGCCGACGGCTCCGCTGCGGGAGAAGCACCGAAGGTGTTCCCCGTGCCCTTTCTGAATGCAGCGCTGACGGTGGCCGGCTCGTATGAAGTAGGCAGCCTGAGCATGGACTCATGGATGCGACAGTTTCTACAGGCGCAAGAGCTTGCGAAATCCGCAACGTTGGAGGCATTTGCGAGGGCTCTGGCGGGAGCCCTCCAAGCAGAGATGACCCAGAAGCAGAAGGCTGGGGGGAGCATGGTCCACCTCGCTGGCTACGTGCAGGACAAGGATGGATCGCACCCGGAGTTCTGGTTCGTCAGAAACATCTACACGATGGACAAGGTAACGGGTGAGTACGGAGATTTCCGTGACGAGTTTCAGGTGAGCGAGGACCTCTGGGCTCGCGACTGGCAAGGGAACTCACTCGCAGTGCTGTTGCCGAAAGGCGGCTACCAGATCTACATCAACGGATTTACCTCCGGCCGAGTGAGCTACATGATCGTCCAATCGGTCATGAATCAGTTCTTCCAGTCTGTGCGGAGCAATCCTGGCTGGCGCTTTCGACCCCCAGCATCCCTTGAGGAAAGCGCGCTGATCGTCGAGTTGTACATTCGGACCATCGGGGTGCTTTTCCGCATCAGCGACTACAGTGCCCCGTTCATTGGCGGCGCGCCCCAAATCTACTCAATCTCGGCTCCTGGAGGTCCATGAGATGACGCATAACTCCTGCCTGCACCTGACGGCGCGTTATGCCGCCGTGGCATGGGGCCGTGGCTGTCCGCGGCGCCGCAGGTGAGGCATACGTTAGGGCCTGGATAGGTCTTCGGAGGAACGGCCAATGGACGTTGACCTCGAGAAGATCGACGAGGCTGTTCTTGCGCTGCTGTATCTGACGCTGCACGATGAGGCGCGGGTCTGGAAATCCTTTGACTGGGACGCCCTGAATCGCCTCCATGAAAAGGGCTACATCTCCAACCCGGCTGGTAAAGCGAAGTCTGTGCTGCTTACTGAAGAGGGGTTGCGAGAGTCCGAGCGTCTCTTCCACAAGCTCTTCGCGAAGGGATAGGAATGGGGACGTTATTTCCGAAGTTGACTTGTTGACTCAACCGTGGCAACCCTCGGTCACCGCCACGGGGCGCACCGCCCGCGCCTTGGACCTCCTGCCCAACCACGCCCACGTGTTGCTCCTCACTGGCCCCCGCCCCCCGTGCGTCGGTGCGCGACCCCGCTCTAAAGCGGCTCACGAGGCGATCCTTGGCCAATCGCGCCCCGTAGGGTATAGTCAGCGGTGCGGTGCCTGAGTCTGAATGGCATCGCCACAGCCGTCGGCCCGGAAGGCGGTCGCCTCCCAGTCGGCCGCGACCCGATGTCACCTAGGGCTGCAGGCCCTTCAAGGACTATGTAAGCCCACCGGGCGATGTGGAAGGCGATTCCGTGAAACTACCTCGCGTGCTGGACAGCTCTCTGCGAACCCGGTTCATCCTGGGCATGGGGGTGATGCTCCTGCCGCTGGTCGTCCTCGCGGTGGGCGCATTTTTCTCGCTCCAGGGCGTCATCGGCACCTTCGACGAGGTCATCCACGAGGCCTCGGATGAGATCGGTCAAGTCGTCCGGCTGCATTTCCTCATGCGAAAGACAAGGATCGTGGTCCGCGACCACTTCATTCCCGCTATCGGCGATCCAGACAAACGACAGCGCTTCATCGCGTTGGGCGACGAGGTGGACAAGGCGTTCCGGGATGCTGTTCCGGGACCCTTCCGCCTGGAGGAAGAGCGGGCCCTGGTGCGGTCTGCCCAGGGGGAGTGGCAGCAAGCTCGAGCGATCGGAGAGGCCATCCTGGCCACGCCCCATCCCATCGGGAATCTGACCGCGATGCAGGATCTCGAGCGTTTTGATGCCCACTTTGAGAGGGCGCTGAACATGCTGGATCAGGTTCACAACCTGGCCCAAGGGGAGCTGACTGAATACATGGCCCTGGCCCATGCCGTCTGGCGGCGGGCACTGCTGACCATCGTTTCTATTTTCGTCGTGGGGCTGGGCACCGCCGTCGCTGTCGGCAGCGCTTTGGCCCGCTCCATCCTGCGTCCGCTTCGCCTTCTCGAGGAGGGCGCGGACCGGTTTGGCACGGGTGATCTCTCCCATCGTGTATCCCTGGCCACACAGGATGAGCTAGGGCACCTGGGAGGGACGCTCAATGCCATGGTGGAAAAGCTGGCAAAGAGCCAGAGGGCGCTCGAGGATCTCTCCGCTCACGATGGCCTTACGGGCCTGTACAATTACCGCGAATTCCACCGTCGCCTGACAGAGGAGGTGCAGCGTTCTCTCCGGTACGGTCACCCCTTCTCTCTGCTGATCCTGGACATCGATGACTTCAAGGCCGTGAACGACACCTACGGACATCTGGCCGGCGACGAGGCCCTGCGGGGGCTCGCCGCGCTGATCCGCCGGGCAGTGCGGCCGGTGGATGAGGTCGCCCGCTACGGGGGGGAGGAGTTCGCCATCCTCCTGCCCGAGACGGCGGGTCCCGGGGCTCTTGCCATGGCGGAACGCATCCGCGAGATCATCGCCACGCATCCGATTGCCATTGCCCCGGCGCAGACGGTCGGCCTCACCGTGAGCATCGGGGTGTCCACCTACCCCCAGGATGCGGGGACCGAGGAGAAACTCATCGGCACGGCGGACCAGGCCCTCTATGCCGCCAAGAACGGTGGCCGGAACCGGGTACGCCGGTGGGGCCAATCGTAAGGGAGAAGCCGTGCCTCCGGGCGGCCAGACCGCTGGAACGAATCGGATGGGGGCTGGACGCGGGCAGGGGCCCAGCCTGACCGTATGCCCGGGCGTCGCCGCGGTGGTGATGGATGCCCGAGGCCGCATCCTCTTGCACCGCAGGCGGGTGGGCGGGGGCTGGGCCCCGCCGAGCGGCGCGGTGGAGCCGGGCGAAGACGTCCGCGCCGGCCTGCTCCGCGAGCTGTGCGAGGAGACGGCCCTCACGGTGGA
>Ga0315279_10010863_pt1 | contig 10624 bp, 8 predicted proteins | sample YL17G06_20_MG_FD_203694 | JGI IMG/M metagenome (GOLD analysis project Ga0315279, IMG submission 203694) | Sediment microbial communities from Yellowstone Lake, YNP, Wyoming, USA - YL17G06_20 | ecosystem: Environmental > Aquatic > Freshwater > Lake > Sediment | place: USA: Wyoming | collected...
ACCATCCGCTCCTGGAGCACAGGACTGAAGGCCGAAGTCACAGCCCACAAGCAGGAGATGCTGGTCTTCGAGCAGTTCTACTTCCCCGGATGGCACGCCTGGGTTGATGACCGCCTGGTTCGGGTCGGCCTCGGAAGCGAGGGGCTCATCAGCCTTTCCGTGCCGCCCGGAAGACACCAGGTGGAGGTGCGCTTCGGCCCTACCGCCGTCCGCCTCTGGGCAACGCTGGCAAGTTACCTGGCTCTCGCAGCCGCAGCCCTGCTGATCGCCGGAAGGCGACGGCGTTGAAGAAGGTCGGCCGGTGTGGTAAACTGTTGGGCGGAGAGGCGGTGGAAAGCCCAGCATGTTGACTAACACGTTCGTTCACGCGCCGGGCGTCGGCCATTCGACGGAGAAGCACATATGGGCGAGCGGGGTGAGAGACTGGCAGGAGTTTCTGGCTCGGCCGACACAGGCGGGGCTGAGTTCAAGGCAGACCGGAACCCTGGAGGAACATCTTCTGGTCTCGCTCGAACGCCTGACTCAACTCGATCATCGCTTTTTCCGTCATTTTCTGGCTCCCGCGGATCACTGGCGGATTTGGCCGGAATTCGCCCGAAAGACGGCGTATCTGGACATAGAAACGACGGGACTCGCAGGACGGGACACAGTAACGGTTATTGGGCTGCACGACGGAACTACGATGAGGTGGTTCGTAAAGGGGCGCGAGAGGCGGGTCACGGATGAGGGGAACGGGAACGTGCTGCCCCTGAGCGAGTTCGAGAAGGCCATAGAACCCTATGGCGTCCTCGTCACGTTCTTTGGAAGTGCCTTCGACCTGCCGTTTCTGCGCCGGGATTTCGGGGATTTGAAGGAAGGAAGGATACATCTCGACCTCTGCTTCCTGCTGAGGCGGCTGGGGTTCTCCGGCGGGCTGAAACGGATCGAGCAGATGCTGGGCTTGGCTCGAAGCCGGGAGACGGCCGGGCTCGACGGGTGGGACGCGGTTAGGCTCTGGCAGGAATACACGCGGGGCAGCCGGGAGGCCCTGGAACTGCTCCTCCGCTACAACCAGGAGGACGTGGAGAACCTCCAGCCGCTGCTTTCGTTTGCCTGCCGGGGCCTGAGGCGGAGAAGCGGCCTTGACGGCTTTACTTTCTCGTAGTCGGCTCGCCTGCCGCCGCGGTGCGAAGGCAGGCAGGACTGTCCGGGTGGCGTTGGATTGCCACCGCACCCCCCGGTTCGGGGTCTAGGCGGGTGCTATGGGCTGGGTGAGGGCGACGCGCAGAACCTGCTCCATGTCCTCAACAAAGTGAAACTTCAGCGCGCGCCTGGCGTAGTTGGGTATCTCTTCCAGGTCTTTCTCGTTCTCAGCCGGAAGAACCACGTTCGGGATGCCGGCGCGGTGCGCGGCGAGAACCTTCTCTTTGATCCCCCCAACCGGAAGCACTTTGCCCCTCAGGGTGACCTCACCGGTCATCGCTACGTCCTTGCGCACGGGGACGTCGGACAGGCGGGAGACAATAGCCGTTGCCATGGTTATGCCCGCAGAAGGCCCCTCCTTTGGAATCGCGCCGGCCGGAGCGTGGATGTGGACGTCCTGCTTATCCAAGGTCTTGTTGAAGCCACCCATTCTTTTGGCCAGGCCCCTGGCATATGACAGGGCGGTCTGACCGGACTCCTTCATCACCTCGCCAAGACGGCCAGTGAGCACCAGGTCGCCCTTCCCATCAACAAAGGTGACCTCGATAGAGAGCAGGTCGCCGCCCGCTTCTGTCCAGCCCAGGCCGGTGGCAACGCCGACCTCGTCCTGCTTCTCCGCAGCGCCATAGTGGAAGCGGGGCGGGCCGAGGAACTTATGTAAGTTCTTCTCAGTCACTCGCACGACCTCGCCCTTCCCCGCCGCCTTCTGTCGCGCCACTTTGCGGCAGACTCCCCCTATGCTTCGCTCCAGGTTGCGTACACCCGCCTCTTTCGTGTACTGCCTTATCATCCGGCCAAGAGCGCTATCGCTGAAGCAAAGGTCTTGCGCGGTCAGGCCGTTGGCCTTCAATTCCTTTGCAATGAGAAACTGGATGGCAATCTGAAGTTTCTCGTCCTCGATATAGCCTGGGAACTCAATGACCTCCATCCTGTCTTTGAGCGCGGGGATGACCGGCTCGATCAAGTTGGCGGTCGTGATGAAGAGCACGTTGGAAAGGTCGAAGGGCACCTCGATGAAGTGGTCGGTGAATGAGTTGTTCTGCTCGGGATCGAGGACTTCCAGCAGGGCGGCCGAAGGATCCCCGCGAAAGTCCATCCCGACCTTATCGATCTCGTCCATCATGAAGACCGGATTCTTGGCCCCAGCACGGAAGATGGTCTGGATTATCCGGCCGGGCAGAGCACCCACGTAAGTCCGGCGGTGGCCCCTTATCTCTGCCTCATCCCTTACCCCTCCCAGGGACATGCGGATGAACTTCCTGCCCAGAGCCCGGGCAATGGACTTCCCTATCGAGGTCTTTCCGGTCCCCGGAGGGCCGACAAAACAGAGAATCGGCGACTTGATGTCGCTGCCGGCCAGCATCCTGACGGCCAGAAACTCGATCACCCTCTCCTTGACCTTCTTCAGGCCGTAGTGGTCTTCCTCCAGGATCTTGTCGGCTGACTCAATGTCCTGATTGTCCTCGGTCCGCGTGCTCCAGGGAAGCCCTACCAGCCAATCGAGGTAGTTGCGGATTACCACGCCCTCGGGAGAGATGGAGGGGGTGCGCCGAAGCCTTACCAGTTCCTTTTCCGCCTTCTCCTTCGCCTCTTCCGGCATGTTGGCGGCCTCAATTCTCTTGCGGAACTCCTCGGTTTCGTCGGCGGAGCCCGTCTCCTGGCCCAGTTCCTCCTCGATGACCCGCAACTGCTCCCTAAGGAAGGCCTCCCTTTGGGTGGAGTGGATTCCCTCCTTCACCTTGGACTCGATCTCAGTCTCCACCTCCAAAAGGAGCACTTCGTTCACCAGAAGGCGGAACACCGCCTCCAACCGCTCGTGAATGGGGAAGGTCCCAAGGATGTTTTGCTTGTTTTCCAGCCGCGTCGGGAGGTGAGCGGCCACCAGATCCGCCAGGCGGCCGGCGTCGGTCAAGTTCATGGCCGTTGTCAATGCATCTTGGGGGATGTTGCGGCTCAGGTTGACCGCCCTGTCAAACTGGGTAACTATCCCGCGCATGAGCGCTTCCGTCTTCACGGACTCTTCGAGCGGTTCCCTGGCTGGCCTGGCGTCGGCCATGAGGAAGGGATCAGACTGGGAAAAGCCCAGAATCTCCATCCTCTGCAAGCCCTCCACCATCACCCTTAGCGCGCCCTGCGGAGTCTGAATCGCGTGGACGCAGTTGCAGAGAGTCCCAACCAGATACAGATCCTCCGGGTTGCAGTCGCGGTCCTCCACCTCCCCAACCTTCTGCGTTACCAGCAGAATCCTCTGGTCGGTAGCCATGGCATGTTGCACCGCAGCCACGGAGCGGCGCCGTCCCACTGCAAGCGGATGCGCCATCGCCGGAAAGATGACGACATCGCGCAGGGGCAGCACCGGCAGTTGCAGTTTCGTGCCCTCGGCGGGGATTATCCCTTGTTCGGCATCCATCTCGTCCTCAGGCAGTCTTCTTCTCCTTCTCCAAAGAGCGAACCTCTTCGTGAGTGAGAAGTTTCGGCGGCTTTGCCCCCGATATCACCGAGGCGTCAATGAGGCAGCGAGCAATCCTTGGGTTTGAAGGAATCTCAAACATGACCTCTAGCATAGTCTCCTCAATGACAGTTCGCAGTGCCCTGGCCCCCATTCTCCTTTTCATGGCCTCCTGCGCCACCTTCTTCAGCGCTCCATCCGTGAGGGTCAGTTCAACTTTATCCATTTCGAAGTACTGCTTGTATTGACGAACGATGGAGTCCTTTGGTTCTGTCAGTATCCTTATGAGGGAGGCCTCGTCCAGTGAGTCGAGGGCGGCCACCACCGGCAGCCTCCCAACAAACTCGGGGATAAGCCCATACTGCAACAGGTCGTCAGGATTCACCTGGTGCAATAGGCGGCCGTCTTGGCCGGCTTTCGGCTTGAGGTCGGCGCCGAAGCCAAGCCTCTGTTGGCCGAGTCGTCTGGCGACAATGTCGCTTAGCCCCTCAAAGGCTCCGCCACAGATGAAGAGGATTCCCGTCGTATCTATCTGAATGTACTCCTGTTGCGGATGTTTTCTGCCTCCCTGGGGGGGGACGTTCGCCACCGTTCCCTCCAGGATCTTCAGGAGGGCCTGCTGCACACCCTCGCCCGACACGTCCCTGGTGATCGAGGGATTGTCGGACTTGCGCGCGATCTTGTCTATCTCGTCAATGTATATTATGCCGCGCTCGGTCTTTTCGAGGTCAAAGCCGGCGGCGGCGTAAAGCCTCAGAAGAATGTTCTCCACGTCCTCCCCGACGTACCCGGCCTCGGTCAGGCTGGTAGCATCCGAGATGGAGAAGGGCAAGTCCAGGATTCTTGCCAGGGTTTTGGCCAGAAGCGTCTTCCCCGTGCCGGTCGGGCCGATGAGGAGAACGTTCGTCTTCTCTAACTCCACGTCCTTGGCCGTGTGAGAGAATTGCCGCTTATAGTGGTTGTAAACCGCCACTGAAAGCACTTTTTTCGCCCTTTCCTGCCCCACCACGTATTCGCAGAGAAAGTCGTAGATGCGTTTGGGGGTCGGAAAGGTCACCCGCTCCTGTCCTGATGCCGCAAGTTGGCCCTTCGGCGTCTGCGCCTCCAGCACCTCAGCGCAGACGTAAACGCAGTCGGAGCATATATACACGTCCTGGATGCCGGCGAGGCTTCCAGCTTCTAGTTTGGTTCTTCCGCAGAAAGAACAGCGGGGCTCCTTCATCCTCTTACCTCCGTCCAAATCATTCCTCCCCATACAACCATTATAACCGCTGGAGAGTTCGAGGGGTTCCCCCCCGCTCTTCGCCGGCCAGCGGTGCTCCTCTCTAGGCCGGGGGCTTCTCCGCGACGGTCCTCTCAGCCACGACGCGGTCAATGAGTCCGTATGCCTTGGCTTCCTCCGCAGAGAGGAAGAAGTCCCGGTCCGTATCAGACTCAATCTTCTCCAAGGCCTGCCCGGTGTGCTTGGACAGAATCTCGTTTACGATCCTCTTGGATTTCAGAATCTCCCTGGCTCGGATGTCAATATCGGTAGCCTGTCCCCCGCCCATAGAGGCAACCCAGACCTGATGGAGCAGAACGCGAGCATACGGCAGCGCGAAGCGCTGCCCCCTGGTGCCGGCCGCCAGCAAGACCGCTGCCACGCTCGCCGCCTGACCGACGCAGTAAGTGTGGATCGCGGGATGGATGAACTGCATGGTGTCGTAAATGGCCAGTCCCGCCGTAACGGAGCCTCCGGGGCTGTTGACGTAGAGTTCTATCGGCTCCTCAATCTCCTCCTTCTCCAAGAAAAGCATCTGAGCGATGACGAGATTCGCCAGGTCATCGTCAATGACGGAGCCGATGAAGATGATCCGGTCCTTCAAGAGGCGCGAGTAGATGTCGTATGCTCGCTCCCCCCTGGGCGTTTGTTCGACAACTATGGGCACCAACATCCTGCCATCAAACCTCCTTCGACCTTCATTGGTCCTTCTTGCTGCCTGTGCCGCAGGGGCCAGCCTCTGCCGCCAGGCTCATTCCTTTGGCTCCTGCCCTTGCGGCTTTGCCACCGCGTTTGCGTAGAGGAAGTCCGTAACCTTGTTCAGGAGCAAATCCGCTTCAATCCTTCCCAGGAGCGCATCGTGATCGGGATCATCCTCCTCCAGGTCGGGCCGAATCTGATGCAGCCTCTCAGCAGCCTCTTCCTCGGTGACCTCTATCCCCTCTCTCTCCGCTATCTCGTCCACAACCAGGCGTTCCTTGATTGCCCGGCGCGACTCCTCAAGGATGTCCTTGAACACCTGCTCCACTGACCCTGCTCCCACTGTCTCCTTCTCGCCAAGGCTGAAGCCGCTCTTGCGCAGTTCTTCTACAAATGAAGACAGCCGGGACGATGCCAGCCGGATAGTGGAATAGGCCGGAACCTCCGTCTCCGCCTCGCTGCACACCTGGCGCAGGAGAGCCGCCTTCGCCTCCCTCTCTGCCTCCCCGCGAGCGCGGGTGGCCAACTGCTCTTCTATTTCCTGCAGGAGCGCCTCAACGCTCTCCTTTCCGAACCTGGTTCGGACAAAACTCGGCGTCAGTTCCGGTAAATCCTTCCGATAGATGGCTTTGATCGCCACTTTGTACCGGCCTGCGGGAGCAGAGGCACCCTCAGCCGGCGTCTCCTCCAACTCTTTCTCATCCCCCACTTTCCCGCTCAGAAGCCCCTGCTTCAAGGCCGCATTGAGGCTTGGCTCGGTCAGGTCGAGTTGGGCTCTCTCCCTCATCATGCGGCATTCCCCATCAACCCAGTACTCGAGGTGCGCTTCCACCGTGTCCCCCTCCTCCACCTCGCCCTCCTTTGCCACCAGCCTGGCTTCTCTTCCCCTCAACCGTTCCAGGGTCTCCTTCGCCTGTTCGCCAATCTCGGCTAGTTCCGGCACCGACATCTCCAGCCCCTTGTAGTTCCCCAGTTTGACCTCTGGCCTCTCGACCAGACTTATCTGAAAGACGAAGTCAGTCCCCTCTTCCAGGGCATAGTCCGCCAGGCTTGGCCGGCCCATGGGCTTCAAGCCGTACCTTTCCAGGCATTCTTTGACCCCCTCCGGCACCAGCACCTCCAGCACCCGTCGCCTTATCCTCTTCGCATCTACCCGCGAACGGACGACATTCGTCGGCGCCTTGCCACGGCGAAAGCCGGGAACCTTGATGTTCCGCGCCTCCTCGGCGTAGGCCTGCTGGAAAGCCTCCTGCACGCGGCCGGATTCCACCGTCACCGTGCAAGAAACCACGCCCTTGTCTCTGAAGATGTCCACGGTCACTCTTCTTCGCCTCTAGTCCTAGTTTGTTGAAGTTGCTGCCCTCTGCCGTTCGTGCCATGGGACTCTGGAGCGGAAGACGGGGTTCGGACCCGCGACCTTCTGCTTGGCAAGCAGACGTTCTACCACTGAACTACTTCCGCTCACGCAGGGGCTTCCGGCCTGGAAACCGGCCCCTGAGGTGGGTCCCGGGGCCGCAGCCTTTGCCACCAAAGGAAGTGGGCGAGGGGAGAGTCGAACTCCCACGGGAGGTCCCACATGATCCTAAGTCATGCATGTCTGCCATTCCATCACTCGCCCGAAACAGCAGCAAACAGTGAACGGAGTGCAGGATACACGCTTCCATCCTTCCGAACAAGCCCCAGGCCTACCCGTCCCTTATCCCTGCACGAACCCATTCCACTGTCTCTATCTCCTCTTCCCGCTTCCTTGCTCTTCTGGGTCGTGCAGGATTCGAACCTGCGACCTTGGGATTAAGAGTCCCCTGCTCTGCCAGGCTGAGCTAACGACCCCCACCTGGCATTCTACCACATTGACTTCTGCGCCGCCAATCTTCCAGTGCTTCCCGCGCATCCGAGGCAGAAGCATGAGGAACTGTTCCCACGTTCCTACCGAGAATACCCGAATCGTCGCGAGGCCAAAACGATTCTCCACGAAGCCAATGTTCAAACGTCTTCGACATCCCGTCTGGTCGCCCCCCGAAAGGACATCTGTTATACTCTCGCCGAATGAAACTCGCCATTGTCACAGACGAGATAAGCCAGGATTTCTCCACCGCCTGCGAGTTGGCCGCCCGCTGGGGGCTGAGGGCGATAGAGGTGAGGATGGTCGCGGGCGGCAGAGTGCCCAGGATTCCTCGGCAGGATTGGGGAAGGCTTCGGGATACGGCCCAATCCTTCGGGCTGGAGATAGTCTCCGTATCGCCGGGACTTCTGAAGGCGCCGCCGGACTCCCCCGAATTCGCGGCGCACACCCGCGGCCTCGCCGATGATTCCTTCGCCCTGGCCCGAGTGCTCGGCGTTTCCAGGCTTATCGTGTTCGGCGGGGTCAAGGGCGAACACCGCGCTTCCGAACCACCGCCCCATGGCTTGGGCGATGTCCCGGACGAACTCCTCGAGGCGCTGAACTCGCTCGCCGAGAGGGCCGAGGCGGCCGGCGCGACCCTCCTGCTGGAGAACGAGGCAGGCTGCTACGCGGACACCGGCCTGCGAACCGCCCAGGTCGTCTGCCAGGTCTCCCACCCCGCCCTCCGGGTCAACTGGGACCCCGGCAATGACTACAAGACCTCAGAACTGCCATTTCCCGACGGCTACGAGCACGTGAAGGCCTCCATCTCGCACGTTCACGTCAAAGATGGCGTCAAGGAGTCAGGCAGTTTCCGCTTCCTTCCCCTCGGGGAGGGAGAGATAGATTGGCTCGGCCAATTGAAGGCTTTGCGGCGGGACGGCTACGACGGCTATCTGGTTGTAGAGACCCACTGCGGGCCGAAAGTGACGGCCTCAGAGAAATGTGTGCAGAATCTGGAGAAGATGCTGGGAAAGTTGGAGGAATGATGAAGCCAGGTGCAGGAAAACGCACGCAAGACATTTCCCCGCGGCGCTGGGAGCGTGAGAAGGGGCTTCCGTCTTTCACCGCGGTGGCCGAAGTCTATGACCACCTTATGCGTTCGATTCCCTATCGGTGGTGGCTGACCTATGTGGAGGAGATGCTGGCCAGGTTCGGCAAACATCCGAAAGCGGCCATGGATTTGGCCTGCGGAACCGGCTCTCTCACCCTCCTCCTGGCGGAAAAAGGGTATGCTGCGGTGGGAGTGGACAATTCCTTTGGGATGCTCAGCGTGGCCGGCAGGAAGGCCGAAAAACTGGGCATTTCGGTTCCTTTTGTCCTTCAGGACGCGACCTCTTTGTCCTTCAGGCCGGCGTTCGACCTGGTGGTATCCCTGTTCGATAGCCTGAACTACATCATCGGCGCCGAGCACCTGCGCTGCGCCTTCCAGCGAATCTCCGAGGCGTGCCTGCCCGGCGCAACATTCATGTTCGACGTGAACACCATCCGAGCGCTCGAACTGGAACTGTTCACCCAGAACAACCTTAACACGTCGGACTGGCTCAAGTACAACTGGCTCAGCCGCTATGACCCCGCCAGCCGGATTTCCACCATACAGATGAACTTCACCGTCTCCCAGGACGGCCAGGAGTTCAGTTTTCAGGAGATACACCGCCAGATGGGCTACGAACTAAGCGAGATCAGCGGAATGCTGGCGGATTCCGGGCTCAGAGTCCTTGCGGTGTTCGATGCCTACTCGACGGAGAAAGTCCATCCCCTCTCGACCAGGGCTTTCTTCGTCACTGAGAAGCCTGGGAAATAGGGCTTGCCAAATCATCAGTAGGTGCTAGAATAGGAGCCTGGAGTGGGGTGGCCTTGATCGCTGCCCGGGATTGCCTCCAGGGGGTGAGCGAATGGGAACGGAAAACCCAGCAGGGTTGCCAGGACCGGCGAATGGGAAGCCGCGACCGGGTACCGTCCATTGGCTGGTGTGGCCCGTGGCCATTGCGGTTCTGCTGGGCCTGGGTGTGCTCGGCTTTGTTGTGGGCAGAGCCAGTGTGGGCGTTCCCTCGCAAATGAGGGTGTTGCCACAAGCCGGGTACCAGCCTGCGGTGAGTGCCGGGGCAACGGAGACAGCCCCCACTTCCCCCGAAGCCCTGAGCGCCAACGCCGGGCAGATTGCTGCCCCTCCCGAGGCAGGGGGCGCCGCTGGCGTTGAGGAAGGCGCAATCCAGGGTTCCCCTCCCCCTCCTTCCTCCTCGCAGGGCGTTGGCGGCCCCGCCTATCCGTCTCTCAACCCCAGGAACGTGCCGGCGCAGGTGGCGAGCGAGGTTGCACTGCGAGTTGATGCTGCCTATGAGCCGCGCCTCGATGACTCAGGCAGCGTTGCCGGCTTGACTGTCAGGGGAACGGTGTCCAATCTCACCGAGAATCGGGTGAATAGCGTCGTTTTCACGTTCGCTGCCACCGGGGCGATAGTGGTTTCTCAGGCCAACTACGAGGCGCTCATTCGCGCGGCGGGCTCGGCCTTGCCTCCCCCTGCCGTACAGCCCTACTGGAATCGGGAGGTCATCCTGGCTTATCAGGCGAGCGTCGTGCCCAATCTGGGACCGGGAGAGCAGCGCCGGTTTGAGTTCGTGGCTCCGATGAACGTCGGCGCTCCGCCCGGACTGAGGACAGGGGAGGTGGTGCAGTCCTGGCAGCCGGAAGAGGTTTCCCTACTGGTAAGGACGGAAGGGGTGGCGCCCCTGGGCGCCCCGATCACTCCCCAGCAACGTTGATGGGAGCCGGGCGCCGCCTGAGGGAAAGGGCCAGGATTAATGGTGGCGCGGCAGCGCGCGCCCTGCGGCGGCGTGTTTTGAGTTCGCCAGAACGGGTATACTAATCTGCGGTTGGTTCGGCTTGACCAAAGTCCGGGCGTCTGCTATTCTGCGCCGGACAGCAACAGTGGCATGGTTGTCAGGAGGGCCGCCCTGGGTGAGGCAGGAGGGAAAGAGGCGGAGCATATCAAGGAGGTGACGAGAACTGAGTAAGAGGGCGAACTTATTCGTTTTCATGTCCGTGGCTGTGATCGTCTTCTTGGGCGCTGCCGCAGCCGATAACAAGCCGACTGTCAGCGTGAAGAAACCTCTGGCCGCAGCCGTCGTCTCAGGGACGCAGGTCGAGATAG
>Ga0315279_10010866_pt1 | contig 10623 bp, 9 predicted proteins | sample YL17G06_20_MG_FD_203694 | JGI IMG/M metagenome (GOLD analysis project Ga0315279, IMG submission 203694) | Sediment microbial communities from Yellowstone Lake, YNP, Wyoming, USA - YL17G06_20 | ecosystem: Environmental > Aquatic > Freshwater > Lake > Sediment | place: USA: Wyoming | collected...
AAACACAACAAGAAGATGAAAAATTATCCAATGATTTTCCTTTGACTCAAAATAATTTCGTATATAATTTAAATGAGGCAACCAGATAATATTTCGTATAGAAAATTACGTGAGGCAACACGGAGGGTGTACGCGTTACATACATTTGAGATCGTCACGTCGGTGATAAAGCCACCTCCTCACGATGACAATTTAACCGGTTATTGAGCTGATCTTATTTTTGGTCATTGCGAGCCGAGTGAAACGAGGCGTGGCAATTGCCTTTTACCTTCCCCTATACCACTCAATTGTTTTTCTTATCCCTTCTTCAATAGAAGACTTTGGCACAAAACCTAATTCTTTTTTTGCCATATCTGCATCAAGGCTAATTCTATGTACTTCCCCGATTCTGGGTAGGACATATTCAGGCTTTATTTCTTTCCCTAACACATTCGAAAAAACATTAATAAGTTCATTTACAGATGTTTCCTTTCCTGTACCAATATTGTAGACTCCTTCTTTACCATTGAGTGCAAGTACATTTGCTTCAACAACATCTTCTATGTAAATATAGTCTCTTGTTTGAGTTCCGTCTCCATAAATCACAGGTGTTTCTCCTTTAAGTATTTTCCCTGTAAATATCGCAACAACCCCTGCCTCTCCAAGTGGATCTTGCCTAGGACCATAAACATTTGCATATCTTAAAATTACTCTCTCAATACCGTAGAGCCTTTTAAAATAATTTAAATAATTTTCAGTGCAGTACTTTGCAACCCCATATGGAGAAAGAGGTTCAATGGGAGTATCCTCATCTGCAGGAAGATTCTCAAGCTCACCATAGAGTGCACCACCTGTAGAAGAAAAAATAATTCGTCTAACACCATAGTTAATAGAGAGCTCAAAAAGATTTATAGAACCGATTATATTTGTTTCTGCATCAAATGCCGGGTCTTCAACTGATTTTCTTACATCAATCTGTGCTGCATGATGATTCACAACATCTGGTTTAAACTCTCTAAATACAAACTCAAGAGATTCTATGTCTAATAGATCAATATTGTAAAATTTGACTTCAGGATTTATATTTTCCTCTTTTCCGGTTGAAAGATTATCTAAAACTGTTACTTCATGACCATCTTTTACAAGAGCATCAACAACATTAGAGCCAATAAACCCTGCCCCTCCTGTTACAAGTATTCTCATTTATCCTCCTTTATTTCCTTTTCTTTGGTGATAAGAATAGTTTTACAGTATTAAACATAATATACAAGTCTGTAAGAATCACATTCTTTTGTTTCGCATACAAAAGGTCCATTTTAAGTTTATAGTCAGAGGGTGTATCGTATTTACCATGAAGTTGTGCAAAACCTGTAATTCCTGGCTTTACCTTTAACCTCATATCAAAGTTTGGCGTGTCTTCTCCTATTTTTTCCATAAGTTCAGGTCTTTCGGGGCGAGGGCCCACAACACTTAAATCTCCCTTTAAAACATTTATAAACTGGGGTATTTCATCAAACCCTGTTTTTCTCAAGAATTTACCAACCTTTGTTATGCGAGGATCATTTTCGGATGAAAGCACAGCCCCTGTATACTTTTCGGCATCCTTAATCATTGTCCTAAATTTTATCGTTTTAAAAATTTTCCCATTTTCGCCTGCTCTTTCCTGAAGGAAAAATACGGGTCTTCCAGAACCAAAAATAATGCCCAAAGAAACAATTAGTATCACAGGAGAAAATATAGTCAACGCAACAATGGAAACAAGTATATCCATTACACGCTTTACAACCCTTTCAACACCAGAGATGTTCACAAGATTAATTTCAAAAAGAGTCAAATCATTAACAAGGTGAGTCCGTGGATTCAACAGCAAAAGTCCATAAACTCCTGGCACAAGATAAACGGGCTTATTCCTGTACACAAAAAACTTGAGCAATTCGAATTTTTCCCCGACAATAAAAGTGTCATCAATAACAAATAAGTCAAAATTTTTCAAGGCATCTTCTACTTTTTTCAAAAAATTATTTCCCTCAATAAACATTATTTGTACATTTGTTTTTCCTGCCCTTAAGCCTTTTAAATATTCCGAAACTGTCTTTGCCTCATTTTCGTCTTTTGAAAGCATCAAAACCTTCAACGGAATACTCACCTTGATGTAAATCTTATTAACTACCCAGTGTGAAAGTGCAAGAAGAATAATTTGGATTATAAATGAATAAACAATTACAGTTCTTGGGACAGCAAATGCCCTCAGGAAGAACGACAACGCAAAACCAAGGATAAAAATTATGAAACATGAAAAGAAAATTCCAAGGAAAATTTCATAAAAGTCAACTCCACTAACCTCATATAGGCGGTAGATAAGAAATAACAATAAATAAGCAATAATTACATATGGAACAAAAGCTTTGATACTTGAAATATTTACCGAACTATATGGTTTCCCAAAGAAACTTTTAAGGTAAATCCAAATAAAATACGAAAAGTATATTACAGTAAGATCAAAAAGTAACTGTAAAAAATTAAAAAATTTTCTTTTGCTCATCGTTTTTTGTTACACAACTCCTTACAATAGTTTACTACTTTAAAATGAAATATAAATAATATCCACTAAAACTAAAGCCCTGTAAGATTAAATTACTTCCCATTATAATTTCTAAACTTTTTATAGAGCTTTTCTCTTTTAAACCAGTACCCATATTTCCTGAAATAATAAAACAATCCCTTGGCATGTGATAATGCGATTCTAAAATTTCTTTTTGATATTCTCTGTGTGTAGTGGATTACTATTGCATTAGGGTTATATACGACTTTCCATCCTTTTAGCCACATCCGCACACAAAGATCTACATCTTCTGGAGAATAAAAAATTCTTTCATCGAATAAACCAACTTCGTCTAAAGCCTTCCTTCTAACGAGCCAGCAAGCAGAGATACAATAGTCTACCTCAATAATCTCATGAAAGTCCAAAGAATAAATCCTCGAATCATAAAGTTCCCATTCTTCAGCAATATTTCTTAAATATTTGTTTCCGATAAACTTAAAAATCTTTACCGTAATATTTGGTAGTTTTTTGCATGAGTACTGAACTGAACCATCAGGGTACAATAATCGAGGCGCCATAATACCAACATTTGCATAATCTTTATCACTTAAAGTATCTAACAAAATCTCTATTGAACCTTTTCTAACTTCAGTATCAGAATCCAAAAAAAGAATAAAATCACCTTTAGACTCTTTTATTGCAAGATTCCTCGGGAATGTAGTTCCATAGTTTTTATCTAAGAGAATATATTTAAAGTTCGCATTATTAGCTCTCAGTCTTTCCAAAGTTTTAGGAGTAGCATCCGAAGAACCGTTATCAACTACAATTATTTCAATTGGATTAAGCTCATCTCCAAGAGAGTTGTATATGCTATTTACGCATTTTTCTATATACTTCTCAGAATTCCAAGTCAAAATTACAAAGGTTATTTGTAATACTTTACAATTACCCATTTTATTTTTCTCTTACCAAAGGATTTTCCATATCATCATCTAAGATATTTGAGTGAGCTTCTTTTAATTTGTTGAAAAATTCTAAATATAAAAGGACAATTAAGTCCCAATTATATAATCTAAAAGCACGCTCTTTTATTAGCTTCCTTTTAATATAAACCTCTTTATTCTCTTCAATCATTTCTAATATGTTTTTGAGTTCACCTTCATTTGAAAAAAAATACCCTAATTCTGGACCTAAAACCTCTAAATTGAACTTATTTTTGTGTGCTGCAATAATATTTCCACAGCCCATTGCTTCCACTAGAGAAGGGTTTGTTCCACCTACGCTATGTCCATGTATATACCCAAAAGCATTTAACCTTAAGTAATACAAAACCCTCTTATCGTATATTGGACCAAATAAGTTGATTCTTTTATCTTTTTCACAGAGTTTGATTAATTCATTGCCATACCTGTCTTTGGACAGATTAGTAACAATTAACAGCTTTTTAGCAATGGAAAACGCGGAAAATCCTTTTACTATTTCAATAAGATAATTTTCTGGTACGCATCTTGCTACAACCATGTAATATTTTTCTTTCTCAACACCAAATTTACACAAACTTAAGTCGTCAAAGTTATATCCTATGTTAAAACCACAACCATACGGTATAAAAGTTGTTTCTCTTCCATAAACATTTTTTATATAGGATCCAATCTCCTGCGAATCGGTAATAATAAAATCGGCCTTTCTTAATCCAACACTTTCAGAAACACGCAAAAATTTTTTAACAAAGAAATTATATTTTCTTCTCATCCACTCTAGACCGTCAGGGTTTAAAACAAGCTTTATGCCTCTCTCTTTCAAAATTTTATAGCTGATAAAAAGCGAGGCAACATATCCAAGTAAGTAGATTACATCAGCCTTTTCATTGTAGACAGCGTCATTAATTTCTCCAATCCGGTTAAGCAATAAGCCAATTTTACCCTTCCTCGGAATTAAAACTACCTTAGTTCCTTTATTGTCAAACCTGATAGTTTTATCTTCTTTAGTCTCTCCATAGACAATAAAGCAAATATCATTTTTATTATTCAGCCTGTTTACCAACTCATCTGTAAGAGTAACAAATCCTCCGACAGAAGTTGCAGTATAGTTAGCCCCAATTAATGCTATTTTCATTCCCTTCTCCTTGATACCTTTATATAAACATTATTTTTACTCAACAATTTTCCATTAAAGGCGCAAACTCTTGAAAAGCATTCGCACTTCTTATAATAATTGATTTATATTATTTTCTGAGTTTTTTTTGACAACTACGACTAAAACAGCAAAAAGACCCCAGAAAATTAAACTAAAATAATAAAAAGTAAAAAAATGGTCTGAAAATAAGGCAGAAGAAAGATACCCGATTAGAATAGAAAATAACCCTTCAGAAAACGCCTTAATAAAATGCCTACTACACCTTAAGCACTTTCTTACTGCTACAAATAAATTAGTTATTACTGCAATAAAAATAAAAAAACCAGGAATGCCTCCAACAACAAAAGCCTGGAGATAAGCATTATGAGCAGAAGTTCCCCCCGAAGGGCCCACAAAATACTGGAACCCCGAGAATCCTACACCAATTAAGGGATGTTCAAGACCAATTTTTATTGCTGATACCCATCTATCTATTCTAAACGAAAGTGCAATATTGGAATTAATATAAAATTCTTTAATAGTCCATATTATAAATTGTCCAAAATTGAGTTGGATAAGAACAAAGAAAGATGCTAAAAATATAATAAATATGATAAATTTATTAATTCTTTTCATATCTTTTACAATTAATAGAGTTAATAAACCAACAAAAATAGTAACATAAGTTTCTCGTGAGAAAAAAAACATAATAACAGTAATTATGATGGCAAATGATAGAAAGTAAAAAATCTTTTTTAAAAGATTAGACTGTTCAGATATAATTGATACTGTCATAATGCTAATCATTGCAAGCACTTCTGGTATTTCATGTTTTGCTATGTCTTCCCAGAATAACCAAGATAGATTACCAGTTAATTGAGAATATGAACTAAACAAATTGTATCTAATCAACAGGATTATCGAAATTATCGTAGAGGTAAAAATTAGTAAATCAATTATTATCTTTAAATCATCTTCTTTCCATTTAATAAGCTTAAGACCAATTAAAAGAAAGACAAGTCCTGAACTCCACTTAAAAAGGTTGACAAGATTCTCAAAAAAATATGGAACGAGTCCTGGATAAATAATAGGATTAATAAGAGTTGAGAAAAAAGCAATTACCCACCATATAATAATAAAACCAACAAACTTATCTGAAACCACATCTTTTTGTATGGTTATCTTTCCTCGTACTAAATAAAACAATATTAAGTGAATAATTAAGACAACAATAAAGAAATAAGTTATACTTATTCGCAATTCATGCCCAAACAAAGTAAAAAAATTCCTTGGGGCGATCAAAGAAATTTCTGCAATTATGATTACCAAAAAATATGATATCTTTGAAATTCCTAAACCAAATAAATTGGGGAATATTTTTATCTTCCTACTCTCGATACTTGCTTTAGATTCATTTTTTTCAATATAAAATCTACTCATTTCATACAAATACCTTTATATTTGTATAAAAAACAAAAGGTTTATTAATCTTTTGGTACATATCTATGTAGAAAATCCTCCAGCATTGTAGTTGAGTTTTCCCAATTAAATGAAAGAATTTTCTCGTGTCCGGCTTTTGCCAATCGGAGTCTCAGATTGTCATTCTGAAGTAGTTTTAATACGTTTTGTGCCAATTTTTCAGGATCTTTAGGCGGAGATAATAAGGCAGTTTGCATATTAAACGCATAATCTCTGATCCCGCTACAATCAGTAGAAACAACTGCACAGCCACAAGCCAGTGCCTCTGCGGGAGGCAATGACCAACCTTCAAACCAACTCGGACATATAAAAATAATGCTCTCATTATAAATATGATCTACCAAATAATCTCGTGGTGGATTTCTTATATACTCAACCCAACTAGGGATTTCTCTATTCCTCGGGCCTACTCCAAAAAAGATTGCTGTGAAGTCGTGAAACTGTTCATTCACTTTTAATAATGCAGAAATGCCATCAATTCCACCTTTCCACTCTGTCTGACTAAACATCATGGATACTTTCTTTGGTCTATTCTCAATCGGATTTTTAATCCTGTATTTTTGATGATCAATCCCATTAGGAATATACACAACATCTTCAAGGCCCATTTCCTTCGAAATGTCCAGAAGCCATTTTGAAATAACTATTTTATGTAAGTCCGACTTCCAAGTTGCATCAACACGATTTTTTGGCCCAGCCCAAGTCTCATAATGCTGGATTAAATAAAATTTTTGACCTTTGGATGGAGGACATTCTTCAACAAATTCCGCAGTATTCCATGCAGTAGCTATAATAGCATCACCATCAGGAATACTTCTCCAATCTAGTACGGGAGGAAATAACATTTCCACATCTGAATTAATTTCGTGCCAAGGTATAGATGTTGGCTTTAATATTATATCTCTTATTTCTCCAAGGTGGCGTCTAAAGTTCCTACGATATGTAGGAAACCATCTATAACGATTAGGCATTATATAAGGATGGACTATCCTGACCTCGTGCCCTCTCAAGGAAAGACGATTTGCATACTCGTACACAACTTTGTATCCCCCAACTGGCTTCCGGGTAAAATACGGTAAAATAAAAGTAATTTTCAATTTCGTACCTCCTTCTTTTTTTCATTCAGTAGTTCCATTATGGCATTGTAAACTCTCATAGAACTACTACCATCCGCATACTTATTAAAAACAGTACTTACTTTCTTTCTCTCACTTTCATACTTCTTCCTGTCAGTTGCTGACTCCAATATACATTCAATGACCTCATCCCAACTTTTGGCTTTAGGTCCAGGAGTAACTTCATCATATTTATAAAATAATTCAGTAGTAGTTGCAACGAACTCATTAATGTCAAAAGGTGCAAAAATTATAGGCCTGTTAAGCAATAAAAAGTCAAAATAAACACTAGAATAATCCGTTATGAGTATATCTACGTAAGGCAAAAACTCGTAAATATCTGGAAAATCAAGATCTGAAACAACAAAAATTCTATTCGTGCTTAAGCTAGTTTTATCATATTCGAATGTATTATAGAAATGAGGCTTCATAACCATTGCCCCGTTTATTTTTTCAAGGGTTTTTTGCACTTTTAAAGGGTCAAACTTATATCTCTTAAATAAATCTATCTTTATATCAGAACCTATACCCCTACAAGTTGGCAAATAGGCAATAATATTTTTGCAGCCTATATTTTCCTTAATGCGCTTAACAAATTGGCATTCAGATTTTTTTGCCCAATTTGCAAAAAATGCATCGTTACGAGGATAACCAGTTACAACAACTTTTTCCTCGTTAATGGCAAAAACAGAGGTCATTGATTTCCTAGATAGCTCGGAGGTTGCAAGCACTAATCTATAACGTTCCCCATAAAACGGAAGAATTTTCTTTGCAAAATCCACAAATTTTTTATTAAAATTACTAACTTCTCTTAATTTTTTTAATGGCGTACCATGCCATAGTTGTATTATATTGACTTTAATAAATTTACTTAACACCCCCAAGACATCATTTGCCCCTGTAGAGACAATAACATATCCCGCCCTTGTAGCATATAAAAACGCTTTCAAACTATTAATTTTATAAACTTCATATCCTTCGTTTAAAAGTTGACTATAAACGTTTTCATTATGAGTGAACCAAAGCGCCCTGATCTCGGGATGAAACTTCTTCACATAAAGGAAAAGATATTTCGAATTATCCGCAAACTTATTTCCAAACCAGGAACCAAATACCCAAATATTGCTATTCTTCGGAACAAATAAGGAGAGAAAGTATACAAAGTAGCCTACTGGTAAGTATAACAAAAACCTTAATATTTTCTTCAACATTTTTACAACAATCAAATCTAATCTCCTAAGGGTAATTTCGCAGTTGTACATTTAATATTCATTCCCATTTCTTCACAAATCATATCAGAAACTTTCTCTGCCATTAACCTGGCAGTTGTCAACTTACCACCAATTATACTATAAAACCCTTCGGGATTCTCAATAATTTGAAAACTCCTCGTCTGTTCTCTCCCATTAAACGTATTTTTTTCTCTCAAAAGAGGTCTTACACCAACAAATTTATATATTGTTTCTTGATTAACGACCTCAGGAATAATAACTGAAAATTTTTCTTTAAGGTAATCTTCAACTCCTGGTTCTGGGCTTGCCTCGTCTGGTGATTTGATTGTTGTAGATGTAGTTCCTAACCAAGCTAATCCATCGTGGACAATATAAGCGTCTCCATCGCCCGGTTCGTGAAAGTACTGTAAACCTCTTGGAGAAAGAGATTTCTGTACAATTATAGTACCCTGATTATACAATAACATAAGTTCTACGCCTAACTTAGATACCACATTATTCGCCCAGGCACCTGCTGCATTTACAATGCACTTCGCACTTATTTTCAAGCCATCCCCTGCTTCTACGATAAATTCTTTTGATCTTCTCTCAATTCTTTCTATGGGAGTCCTCTCGAACAATATACCATCTCTTTTAATAGCAGAATTACAATTTAATTTGCAAAACATAGCAGCATCAATATCTCTATCGTTTGTTTCAATAACTATATCAATTTTTCTATTCAAAGAATGAATCTCTCTAAAAGCAACTTCAGGTTTAACTTGTTTAAACCATATCCCTAGGTCTTTTGCAACTCCAAGAGCTTTTTCCGTATAGCTTCCACTAAAGCCCAAGAAATAATTACGAATTGGCTCAATAACATGAGGAGCAATTTGAGCAATGATTTCATTTTCTTTTGCACACTCCTCCGCTACTAATGGATCCTTTAATATATACCTAAATCCACTTACTAAATTTTGGTGTGAGTGACTTGTTGTCCCAGCAGAAATTTCCCTTTTTTCAATAAGACAAACTTTTAATCCCCTCATGGATAAATCTCTAAAAACAGATGTGCCCGTCGCTCCGCCACCAATAATAACTGCATCAAAATTATTCATCTCTTGACTCCTCTATGAAGGGATATTTTTTTATAAGTTTAGTATAAAAATCCTTCATAATTACGAAGTCCTCTTCTGTGTCCAATTCGCACTCAACCACACTAGTTGTACAAACAGCTTTTATTTTAGCTGATTTATTTGTGTTCAGCAATTTAGTAAGCGGGATTGAATACCAAACATTTTCATATTCAGCTTTTGAGATTTCTTCATAAAATTCTTTAAGTAACTTCCCTCCCATCTTTATTATGCTGGTATAAATCAACTGAGACTCAAATTCTTTACCAACGCCTTTAACCAGACCTCCTTTATCAATCAACACTTTTGCATCCTCTTCAGAAGGAACCCTACTGCCATCGCATACACAAACATTTTTGTAAGGCGCTAATTTCAATAATATTTTTGGATCAAAAATTATATCACCATCGAGTATAAGTACACTCTCATTTTCCAATTTCATCTGTATGCTTTTCAAAGCAAGATACAAACTATATGCATTATTAGTTTCAGCAAAACGAGAGTTGTAAACATATTCTATATTTGGAATATGATATTTTACATTCTCTAAATAAGTGTATATTTTCTCTTTCATATAACCCACAACAATAACAACTTCTTCTATGCCCGCGAATTTTAGTGACTTTAATTGAAAGTCTAAGATAGAATTATTGCCAAGTTTTGTTAAAATTTTTGGAATTACTTCAGTAATTCTCTTAATCCTCGTCCCCATTCCTGCTGCCAAAATAATCGCTTTCAAAACAACCTCCTTTACTTCAAACTTACTGCACAAACACATTTCTCAAATTGATTGCCAGTTCCTCTACTCTATCTTCAATTCAACCTAAATATCTAAATACCATTTTACAGTTCTTCTTATTCCTTCGTCGAAATCCACATTAGGTCTCCACCCAAGTTCCTTTTCTATTTTTTCAATGCTTAGCGCATATCTTCTATCGTGACCAGGTCTATCTTTCACAAAAGTAATCAGCTTTTTATATTCTTCTTCTGGTTTCTCTGTTATTTCTGCAAGTACTTTGCATATCAAATTTACAAGGTTAATATTCCTC
>Ga0315279_10010869_pt1 | contig 10622 bp, 8 predicted proteins | sample YL17G06_20_MG_FD_203694 | JGI IMG/M metagenome (GOLD analysis project Ga0315279, IMG submission 203694) | Sediment microbial communities from Yellowstone Lake, YNP, Wyoming, USA - YL17G06_20 | ecosystem: Environmental > Aquatic > Freshwater > Lake > Sediment | place: USA: Wyoming | collected...
GGGCGGGACCAGCTTGCCCGTTTCTCCGTCCTTTACCACTTCCCAGATCCCTCCGGCAGAGGTAGCAATGACCGGGATCCCCATGGCCATCGCTTGAGGAATGACCTGGGAAGTCGCCTCGTTTGAATAGGAAGGAAGGATGAATAAATCAAGGTTCTTGAGAATCTGCGGCACGTCTTCCCGGTGTCCGGTCATGATTACTTTTCCGGCAAGCCCGTTTCCCTCAATGTATTTCCGGATGTTTCTCTCCTGGGGGCCGCTCCCCACAATGACCAGCTTTAGATGGGGAATCTTTTCCCTTAAAGCCCTGAAGGCTTCCAATAAATATACATGCCCTTTCCAACTCCTTAAAACCGACACAATTCCCAGGAGGTAATCCTCTTTTCCTATATTCAGATCCTTTCTTACATTGTCCCCGCTTATTTCAGGAGAGAACCTTTTTTCATCAATCCCCGCGGGGATGGAGATGATCTTCCGGGGATTATAACCGTTACCCTCAATCATCTGCCGCCTTATGGTTTCTCCGCTGGTAATCACTCGGTCGGCCAGTTTCATGAATAAAAAGTGGGAAAAGCAGTTTGTGCTGATGGGAGTGGTGACATGCCGGCTTCGGATGACGGGTACCCCCGCCAGCTTGGCGCCCATGGAGCAGCACCAGCTGTCAGTCGAACTGTGCGTATGAACCAAATCAACTCCGTTCTTCTTTATGGCCCGAATACAGTTCGCCACGGCCAGAGGGTCCATGGCAACTCTCATCCGCAGGGCAATAACCGGTATTCCCTTACCCTCAGCTACATTCTGGATCCTGCTTCCCGGCTGACAGGCGATCATCATCCGGTAGCCTCTTTTCATGAACTCCAGGGATTCCTGAACAATCCTCATTTCCTGCCCGCCCCATCCCTGCGAGGATTCGGTGTGTAATATCGTGTACATTTTTTCTTCTACCGGGGATGAAAATCAATCACGAAGTAATGATTCATTGCTTAGGAAATTATAAAAGTCTCTGCGCCCTCCGAGGATGAAAAAAAATCAACCGCAGAGTACGCAGAGACCGCAGAGCCTTTTCTGTGTAAGGACAAAAAACGCAAATTATTTTATGGATATGGACCCCTCTTTGCCTTTCGATCCTCGGGGATTGAAGACCAGAGGATGAATGAAGAGGAGGCAGAGAGCGCAGAGATCGTTCCTGGAAAGCCTCTTGGCCGTTTGACCTTTCGGGAAGGGTGAGAAAGGGGGTCGCTTTTCGCCCTGCATCCTGGCGCTCAGCATTTGGCCATTTCTACCTCTGCGTGCTCCGCGACCTCTGCGGTTAATTTTTTTTATTATTTTATGATCATAGAAGGGGGCGATTTATGAGTCAAGAGAAAAAGGGCCGAGGAAAAGGTAGAGAAAGAGACCGAGAAGTCGTTTCATGTCCCGGCAAGGACATTCCGACAAAGTCTCAGGAGGGAGGTGGGAATATCTTGAAATTATCCATTTTGCAGGGGAAAGCCTCCGCCAGGAATGCCTCCGGGGAAAATCGCCCCACCGGTTCAACCTTCCTCAATCCGCTCAGGGTGATAAACCATTTCTGGGGGTACATTTTTTTCTCCTCCATTTTAAAAACACATTAAAAATCATAATGTTTTCTGGATCGATCGCCTTCGGCCTTCGATCCCCGGAGATCCGGGAGGGTTGGCACATCCTTTGCTATTTTATTGGAAAGCGGTTTAAGCGACTCGGAGGCTTGCGCCGGTAATTTATATTCCGGAACGGCGGCCGCCAAAGAGGGTCAAGGAGGGAAAAAACATGTCTGGAAATCGAGTTATTGCCGGCCTTTGCCTCACTTGCCAGAATGCTCCCGAGTGCACCTTTCCCCGGGACGCGGCGAGACCGGTCTGGCAGTGCGAGGAATTTATGGGGGAAGGGCGAGCGCCGGAGAGGGTGTCGGTGGAAGGATACGGTCCATCAAGGACCGGAATGATCGAGGCCGAAAAAGACCTGGGGTCCTGGATCGGGTTGTGTAAGAACTGCGCCAACCGGGAGACCTGCCGATATCCCAAACCCGATGGAGGAATATGGCGCTGCGAAGAATACCTGTGAGGACAACGGGCCTTTGTCTCCCGAGAGAAGGCGCGAAGAAGAGGACCGATGAATCCTGACCATATCCTGGATATTGTGAAGAAGCACACGGGCCGGGGCCGGATCATCACCATCCTGGAGGAGATTCAGAAAAAATACAGTTACCTTCCGGAAGAAGCCCTGAGGATGGTGTCCGAGGCCACGGGACGGCCCCTGGTGGATATCTATGGCGTGGCCACCTTCTACAAACTCTTCAGCCTGAAACCGCGGGGAAAACACCTCGTCATGGCCTGCTCCGGGACCGCCTGCCACGTGCGGGGCGGGGCGGGGATCGCCGGAGAGATCCAGAAGCAGCTGGCCATCAAAGCCGGAGAGACGACTCCCGACGGGGAGATCTCCTTTGAGACCGTCAACTGCCTGGGAGCCTGCGCCCTGGGGCCCATCGTCGTGGTGGACGGCCACTACTTTTCCAACGTTACCCATCCCGGGGTGAAGGAGATCCTCCACAAAACACGGGTCGGGTTGGACCGGGTGGACATCTCCACGGATCAGCGGATCTTCCCCGTGGAGGTGAGCTGTCCCCACTGCAACCACAGCCTGATGGACCGGAGTTACCGGATCGACGGGTTTCCGTCCATCAAGGTGACCATTGCCTTCGGAGGGGATCATGGATGGCTCCGGCTGTCCTGCCTGTACGGAAGTTTTTCCGTGGATTGTGAATTCAAGATTTCCCCGGAGGCGGTGGTGAATTTCTTCTGCCCCCACTGCCACGCTGAGCTGGTGGGGACCTCTCCCTGCGACCGGTGCGGGGCTCCCGTCGTCCCCATGCTCGTCCGGGGCGGGGGAGGGACGGTCCAGATCTGTTCGCGGCGGGGGTGCAAGGGGCACATTCTGGATTTGAGCGGGGTGAACCTTTAGAAATGCGGAATGCGGATTGCGGAATGCGGAATAAAAATAGGGACAGGGAGTAGGGGGAAATAGTTCGGAGTCATTTGGTTCGGAGTTCGTAGGGGCGGGTTTGAAACCCGCCCGTACACTTCGGAGGTTCGAAGTTTCTAGGGGCACGCGCCGTGTGCCCGTGCTCAATTCGGAACGTGTAGGGGCGCGCTGCCGCGCGCCCGTATGGAGTTCGGAAGAGAAAAAGGGTTCAGTATTGAGTGCTCAGTGGTAAGCAAGAAAGAAAAAGCAAGGCCGACGATAAATGACCAACCGATTGAAGAGCATCGATGATTTCCGGGGGCTCCGGGACCGGTTGCGGCTGGGCCGCGATCCTGGGATCCCCACCATCCTTATTCCCGCCGGAACCTGCGGGCAGGCCAGCGGGGCCAATGACCTGATCCGGATCGCCAAACGGGAACTCCTGGCCAGAAAGCTCACCGATCAGATTCACCTGTGCATCACCGGCTGCCATGGATTCTGCGAGACGGAACCCTGCGTGGTCATCGAGCCCCGGGGGACTTATTACCCCAAAGTGGGGATCCGGGAAATGGAGAGAATCGTCCGGGCCACCAGCCAGGGGAAGGTCTGTGAAGATCTCCTGTACGTGGACCCCGATTCGCGGGAGAGGATTGAAAAGAAAAAGGATATCCCCTTTTTCCGGACCCAGACCCGAACCCTCCTGTCCCGGGGAGAGAAGATCGACCCCATCCGCATCTACCATTATATCGAAAACGACGGTTACTCCGCTCTGGCCGCGCTTCTGGCCAAAAATGACCCGGCGTGGGTCCTGGAAGAAGTGAAGGCATCCGGGCTCCGCGGCCGGGGCGGGGCCGGATTTCCCACCGGCCTCAAGTGGGAGATGCTGTCCCGCCAGCCGGACGGCCGGGGCAAGATCCTGGTCTGCAACGCGGACGAGGGAGACCCGGGGGCCTACATGGACCGCAGCCTCCTCGAGGGAAACCCCCACAGCATCATCGAGGGGATGATGATCGGGGCCTTTGCCACGGGAGCCACGGAAGGGATCCTGTACGTGCGCGACGAGTACCCGCTGGCCATCAAGCACCTCATCATCGCCCTCAGGCAAGCGCGGGAACTCGGGCTCCTGGGAGAGAACATCCTGGGAACGGGCTTCTCCTTCTCCCTCGACCTCATGAGAGGGGCCGGGGCCTTCGTCTGCGGGGAAGAGACTGCCCTGATCCAATCCATCGAGGGGAAGATGGGCGAGCCCCGGCAGCGCCCGCCCTATCCTGTGCAGAGAGGGATTGACGGAAAGCCCACGGCGATCAACAACGTGGAGACCTGGGCCAATATCCCGGTCCTCTTCGAAGCGGGGGCCGCTTCTTTCAAACGGACGGGAACGCCGGGCAGCTCCGGCACCAAGATCTTCAGCCTGGTGGGCAAGGTGCGGAACACGGGCCTGGTGGAGGTCCCCATGGGAGCCTCCATCCGGGAGATGGTGTACGAAACCGGCGGCGGCCCGCCGGGCCGGGCAGGGATCAAGGCGGTGCAGACCGGCGGCCCTTCCGGGGGGTGCATTCCCGCGGAGATGTTCGATCTTCCCATCGACTATGACAGCCTGGCCAAGGCCGGCGCAATCATGGGGTCGGGCGGGATGATCGTGGTGGACGAGCATACCTGCATGGTCGACCTGGCGCGTTACTACATGGGCTTCCTCAAGGGGGAGTCCTGCGGCAAATGCTTCCCCTGCCGGAAGGGAACGCAGAGAATGTACGAGATCCTGGATGAGATCTGCGGGGGGAAAGGAACCCCGGCCCATCTGGATCTTCTGGAAGACTTGGCCCGGGTGGTGAAGGACACCACCCTCTGCGGCCTGGGACAGACTGCGCCCAACCCCGTCCTCTCCACCCTCCGCTACTTCCGGAATGAATACCTGGAGCACATCGAGAACCGCCGCTGCCCCGCCGGGGTTTGCAAAGACCTGGTAGGAGCGCCCTGCCAGTCCGCCTGCCCCCTGGGGACCGAGGCCTGGCGGTACGTCGCCCATATCCAGAGGGGGGAATATGAAGAAGCCTACCGGGTCATCCGCGAAGCCAACCCATTCCCCTCGGTCTGCGCCCGGGTTTGCCACCACCCCTGCGAGGAACGGTGCCGCCTGGGAAGCAGCGGGAGCCAGCCGGTGGCCATCCGGGCTCTCAAGCGGTTCATCACCGACCGCGTGGACCCGTCGGCCTACCGGGCGCCGCTGGAAAAGAAATCCGGAGCAGAAGCTCTTCCCGTAGCCGTGGTGGGGGCGGGGCCGGCAGGGCTGACCGCGGCCCACCTCCTTTCTTTAAAGGGATACCGGGTATCGTTGTATGAGTCCGCGGCCGAGCCGGGGGGAATGCTCGTGGGAGCCATCCCCGCCTACCGCCTGCCGAAAGACGTCCTGCGCCGGGAGATCGATTCCCTCCTCAACGAGAACATCACCCTTCATACCGGCAGGGCGCTGGGCCGGGATTTCACCCTCGAGAGCCTCTTTGCCTCCGGGGTAAAGGCCGTCTTTCTTTCCACTGGCGCCTGGGAGAGCAGGGAACTGGACCTGGGACAGGATGGCCTCCCGGGGGTCTATGAGGCCTTGCCTTTTTTGCAGGCCGCCAACCTGGGAGGAAAAGAACTGGCCCGGGGAAAGGTGGGGGTGATCGGAGGGGGCAATGCCGCGGTGGATGCGGCGCGGATGGCGCGACGCCAGAAAGAGGTGGAGAGCGTCACCATTTTTTACCGAAGGAGCCGGGAAGAAATGCCGGCTTTTGCCGAGGAAGTGGAGGCCGCAATCCAGGAGGGAATCAAGATCGCGCCTTTCGTATCTCCCCTCCGGATCGTATCCCCGGAGGGAAGAGCGGTCGGCTTGCTTTGCCTCAAGAACCGGCCCGGCGAAAGGGAGATGGACGGCAGGAGAAAGCCCGTCCCGGCGCCGGGCAGCGAGCATACGGTCCCGCTGGACACTCTGATCATCGCGGTGGGGGAAGTGCCGGAGCGGAAGGGGCTGTCTTCACCGGAGATTGAAATGACCGCGCAGGGAAACATCCGGGTGGACCCGGTGACCCTGGAGACCGGCCGGGCCGGGGTCTTTGCCGGGGGAGATGTGGCCACCGGGCCTAACACCGTGGTGGAGGCCATCGCCGCCGGGAAGAGAGCGTCCCTCATGATCGACCGGTACCTCCGGGGAGTGAAGATGAAGCAACCCGGGGAAGCCCGACTCCCGGACGTTTTCCTCGAACCCCGACCTTCGGCGGCCGCGGATGCCCTTCCACCGCGAAGGGTGAAAATCCCTTTCCTGCCCGTGGAGGCAAGGGTTCAGGGTTTCGCCGAGGTGGAGAGCTGCCTTTCCGCGGAAGAGGCCGGGGCGGAAGCCAAACGATGCCTGCGTTGCGACCTGGAATTTACGCAGGTTAAAAGCCTTGAAGGGGAGAAGGGGGAGGGGAAAGGAATCCCATGATCAGCCTGAAAATGAACGGCCTGGACGTTTCCGTGCAAAAAGGAACAACCCTTCTGGAAGCGGCCCAATTTTACGGCTTTCCCATCCCTACCCTCTGCCACATGGAAGGATTGTCTCCCTACGGGGCCTGCCGGCTGTGCGTGGTGGAGATCGGGGAAGGGGCCAAGGCCAAACTGGTCGCCTCCTGCACGTATCCAGCGGAAGAAGGACTGGTTGTGCGGACCGGCTCCTCCCGGGCAGTCCAGGCCCGCAAGATGATCATTGAACTTCTTCTGGCCTCCTGTCCCCAGTCCAAGCAAATTCAGGACTTGGCTTCGGCCTACGGGGTCCGCAGGCAGCGCTTCCGCCAGGAGCACGAAGACTGCATCCTCTGCGGGCGCTGCGTCCGGGTCTGCAAGGAACAGATGATGGCCGGGGCCATCGGTTTCCACGGGCGGGGGGAGAAACGGGCCCTGGGTACCCCCTTCGACAAGCAATCGGATGTCTGCCGGCTTTGCGGGGCCTGCATGTACGTCTGCCCCGCCTGCCAGCTTCGCTGCACCTATCAGGATCCGGAAAAGGCCATCTGCGGGGGATGCGCCAATTTGGAGGCCCCCTGCCTGGAGAAGGATTCCTTCGACGACCGGATGTGTTTCCTGGACCCCTGCATGGCCTGCGAGATTCGGAAAGAGGGTAGAAAGGAGTAAGATCGGATGAGCCATACTTTTTCCCGGGTGAATTCTTCGGCGGCGACCCTGACCAAGAACCGGACCGAGGGATCCGTCGTCCCCGCCTCGGGCATGTGCGTGACCTGCGTGGACGGCTGCATCGGGATGTGCGAGATCGGCAAATCGGCCTACCGGGGGTCGGAGGTCATCTACCCCCAGCCCTTCGGGGTCATCACCACGGCGGCGGAAAAGTCCTACCCCGTGGACTATTCCCACTTCAACATCATGGGCACGGTGATCGGCGCCCACGGCATCGAAGCGGACAGCGACAAGGCCATCTTCCCGGCGGTGAACCTGGAAGTGGCCATCGGGCGGGACCGGGGGCTGAAGTTCCGGTACCCCTGGATCATCTCCGCCATGGGGTCCACGGACGTGGCCAAGAACAACTGGGACGGGCTGGCCATCGGTTCGGCCATCGCCGGGACCGGGCTGACCATCGGGGAAAACGTGGCCGGCATGGACCCCGGGGCGGTGATCCGCGACGGAAGAGTGGTGGATACGGTGGACCTGAAGCGGCGGGTCAAGCTTTACCTGGAATACCAGCGCGACGGCTACGGGGCGATCGTGGTCCAGGCCAACGTGGAAGATACCCGCCTGGGGGTGCAGGAGTATGCCGTCGAAAAGCTGGGCGTCCAGTGCGTGGAGCTGAAGTGGGGACAGGGGGCCAAGGACATCGGCGGGGAGGTCAAGATCCGGGACCTGAAAAAGGCCCGGATCCTCAAGGAGCGGGGCTACATCGTGCTCCCGGACCCGGATGATCCGGATGTGACCCGGGCTTTCGAGCGGGGGGCCTTCAAGGAGTTCGAGAGGCATTCGCGGGTGGGGATGGTCACGGAGGAGTCCTTCGCCCGCAAAGTGGAGGAACTGCGCCGGGCCGGCGCGAAATACATCTTCCTCAAGACCGGAGCCTACCGGCCGGCCGACCTGGCCCGGGCCCTCCTGTTTTCCACCCGTTACCAGCTGGACCTCCTGACCGTGGACGGGGCCGGAGGGGGGACGGGCATGAGCCCCTGGCGGATGATGAATGAATGGGGCGTGCCCCCGGTGGAGCTCCATTCCCTGCTTTACCAATATGCCAGGCGCCTGGCGGAGAAAGGCGAAAAACTTCCCGCCCTGGCCGTGGGAGGGGGCTTTTCGTTTGAAGACCAGATCTTCAAGGGACTGGCCCTGGGGGCTCCCTACGTGAAGATGGTCGGCATGGCCCGGGGGCCCATGGCCGCCACCATGGTGGGGAAGACCATCGGGAAGAGGATCGAGGAAAACCAGATTCCCGTTTACGTGGAGCGCTTCGGCCGCACCAAGGAGGAGATCTTCGTCACCGCCGGCTCACTCCGCAAGGAGCTGGGCCAGGAGATGTTTGATAAAATCCCCACCGGTGCGCTGGGGCTTCTGACTTACTATGAACGGCTGGCCCAGGGGCTGCGCCAGTTCATGGCCGGAAGCCGCAAGTTCTCCCTGGAGCACATGTCCCGGGGCGACCTGGCCGCCCTGACGCCGGAGGCTGCGGCGGTCAGCGGAATCGCCTACATCCTGGAGACCGACCGGATGGAGGTGGACAGGATTTTGAATTCTCGATAAAAATGAATTCAGGGACGATTTTCCCCGAGGCCCGGAATGATTCTGGGCCTCTTTTTTTCCTCAAAGAATCGACTGGACAGAGTTTGCTATAATGATAATAAGGAAAAATGGGGGTGTCCCCTCATTTACTCGGGCGCCGGTGTTACCTGAATCATCGCCAAGGAGAAATCCATTGAAAAGAATATTTTCTATGGGAAAGGGTGTTCAAGCGCCCGACGGCACGAGGGTCTTTTCGCTTCTCAATTGCCGGGATTCCACCAGCGGCCTCGCCTGGAATCTTCTGGAAGATTTCAGCCTGGCGGCAGGGGAAATCGAACCGCGTCGGCATTCCAAGATCCACGTCATGCCCCTGGTGACCCAGGTGACTTTCGTTCTTCAGGGGGAAGTGGAAGCGTGGATGAAAGAGGCGGATCAACCTGCGCCCTACTCCCTCCGGTTGGAAGCGGAGCAGGCCATCCTGACGCGTCCGGGGACCTTCCTCCAATTCCGGAACCATACCGGGCTGCCTTGCCGGGTGCTGTATATCGTGAGCCCGGCCTACATCTTTCTCGTCGAAGAGGGAAGGGTGGTTTACGACGACTCGGTTGTACTCGAGGAAGATTGGGAGGAGTTGAGAAGAGTGAATTGGGCGCCGGAGAAGCTGCGGACGTGCGACATAACTTTAGAGGCCCGCCTCCAAATTGCGGATTGCCGATTGCGGAATGCGGATTGAAAAAGAAAAACAAAAAAATCCGAAATCCGAAATCCGAAATCCGAAATAACTGAGCCGATGCTTTTTCCTCGCAACGCCCTTGCTTCTGGACCGCAATCTAGCTTTTTCGCAGAAAATGCAATCCTCCATCTTGACAATTCCCCGCCATTAGCTTACTTTGCTCCCAAGTCTGGAGTTCAAAATTCCTAACCAGGGGGTAGAGGGAAACATGGATTACAAGGCTTTTGTGGCAGACCAGATCGCGTCGTTGAAAAAGGATGTAGGGCAGGGGGTGGCCATCAACGCCCTGAGCGGCGGAGTAGACAGTTCGGTGGTCACGGTCCTGGCACATCGAGCCCTCGGGGATCGGCTGAAGACCGTTTTTATCGACAGCGCCCTCATGCGCGAAGGGGAGCCGCAGCGGGTGGTCAAAACCTTTGCGGACCTGGGAATCCCGGTCCGGCTGGTGGATGCCCGGGCGGATTTCCTGAAAGCCCTGAAAGGCTTGACCGACCCGGAAGAGAAGCGCAACGCAGTTACCAAAACCTTCTACTCAACGGTGTTCGGAAGACTGGTCCGGGAGACAGGGGCGAAGTTCCTCCTCCACGGAACAATCCTGACGGATATTGAAGAAACCGTGGCCGGGATCAAACGCCAGCACAACATTCTCAGCCAGGTGGGGATCGATCCGCAAAAGGAATACGGGTACAAGGTTCTGGAGCCTTTAATGACCTTGAGGAAAGACGGCGTCCGGGAAGTGGCCAAGGCCCTCGGCCTGCCGCCGGAAATCGCCCAAAGGATCCCCTTTCCGGGGCCGGCATTGGCCACGCGGGTGGTCGGAGAAGTGACGGAGGAAAGGCTGGCGGTGGTCCGGGCGGCCACAACCATTGTCGAAGAGGAGTTGAAGGATACGGGGGCCTTCCAGTACCTGGCCGTCCTTTTAAACGACCGGGCCACGGGAATCGTGGAGGGAAAGAGAGAATTCGGGCAGATCATCGTGGTCCGCTGTCTCCACAGCGTGGACGCCCGGACCGCCACCTCGGTCGATCTCCCCTGGGAGAAATTGCACCGGATCTGCAAACGCGTCACCTCCATCAAGGGGGTGAACCGCTGCCTCTACGACATCACCCCCAAGCCCCCGGCGACGATTGAGTACATTTAAGAAAAGGGGGATCATTGGAGTAAGGGGGGGACTCAAAGATCTGTAGGG
>Ga0315279_10010872_pt1 | contig 10621 bp, 5 predicted proteins | sample YL17G06_20_MG_FD_203694 | JGI IMG/M metagenome (GOLD analysis project Ga0315279, IMG submission 203694) | Sediment microbial communities from Yellowstone Lake, YNP, Wyoming, USA - YL17G06_20 | ecosystem: Environmental > Aquatic > Freshwater > Lake > Sediment | place: USA: Wyoming | collected...
AGCTGGCGCGCAGGGTAGGGATGCACACCTCCACCCTGCGCTTTTATGAAGAACAAGGGCTACTGGTTCCCGCGCGGCGGAATGAGTCTGGTTACCGCCTGTACGCCCCGGAAACTGAGCAAATATTACGTTTCATCCAGCGCGCCCAACGCCTGGGTTTTTCACTGGGGGATATTCAAATTCTATTGCATGCTGAACGCGACAGTTATCAAAAGGCAGGAGGGGAGCGCTCGAATAGCACAGATCCTCATGAAGCCTTGCTGGCGGTCGCCGAGAGGCGCTATCTGGCGCTGGAACGCCAGGCAACCGAAATATTGATCTTGCAGCATGAATTGGAACTCTTCCTGCAGGACCTGACCAGTACCCCGCCTTCCGGAAAAGAACAGAATGGGATTATCGAGCGTTTACTCGAAAGGGTCTGCCCTTCTCCGCTGGAGAAACCCTCCTCGGATGTTACCCTCGACTGGCTGATCACTCACACCGATTGCAGCCTGGTGAACCTGGAAGAGCAGACCGTATTGGACTCTTTGCGTGGCCGGCATGTTCATATCTGGAAAGAAGGGGAGAGTTTCCAAATCTTGCTCGTAGGCCATGATCCTGCCGTGGAAGCTGCCCTGCGAGAGCTGGCGCAGCTGGAGGCGGCCTGCCATGCCCATCCGGCGCCACAGCTTGCATCCAATGAGGAGGGATTTCTCTTCACCGTGAGTGGTGAGAATGCTTTTATTTTCGCCCAATTGTTCCTGGCACTGGAGAGGGAAAAAGCAAAAGGGCCTTGACATTCAACCCGACTTGAAGGTGTAACATTCGGCAGTTAGGTACATCATCATAGGGGCGACCCGCCTCAAGGTTTATTATCTCCTTGATAGAGCTGGTAGGGTCGCCCCTACTTACGACCATATTATCTTGGAACTCGCCGAATGACATCTACCCCAACTTCCGTAAAATACATTATTTCGGGCATGGACTGCGCCGATTGCGCTTTGACCCTGGAGAGGGGCGTATCCGCTCTGCCCGGTGTGACGGCCGCACAGGTTATTTTTTCGGCTGCCACCATGGAAGTTAACGGGGATTTCGACCCGGCAGCAGTAACAGAACGTATTCGGCAATTAGGATATGGAATCGCAAACCCACAGAGCCTGTCGAGCCAAGCTGAGTCCCCGTCGCGCGGGGGTATTTTCGCCCTGGGACGTTTTTTCATGAATAGCAGGCCTACCCGGATGGCTTTAATTGCAGCCGGACTGCTGGTTCTTAGCGTTCCACTCAGCTTGTGGGGCCAGGGCGTTTGGGTGCAATGGGCAGTAACAGGGCTGCACCTGGGCATCGTCGCTCTGGTAGGGCTGCCGATTGCCAGGCGGGGACTGCGTTCTCTGCTCCTGGCGCGAAAGGTAACCATCGACTTGTTGATGAGCATCGCTACCCTGGGGGCGCTTTTGATCGGTGAGACAGGCGAAGCCGCTACAGTGATCATCCTGTTTGCCATAGGGGAGGCTTTGGAGGGCTTTACCGCAGAGCGGGCGCGCGATTCGCTGCGCTCGCTGCTGACGTTGCGTCCCGCTCGCGCCACAGTGTTGCGCCCGTGTGTGGATTGCGCCGAACATATGGGACAGATATGGATTGAAGATAGGGGCGACCCAAACAGCTCTAATAATGAGACTGGAATAAACGCGGCGGGACGCCCCTACAAAGGCGGTCCGTGCCCGTTCTGTGGGATGCACGAGATCGAGGTTCCTGTGGAGCAGGTGACTGTGGGGGAGCGTGTGCTGGTCCGCCCAGGCGGGCATATCCCGGTGGATGGCCGCGTGCTGGAGGGGAGATCAGCGGTGAACCAGGCACCCGTGACCGGCGAGTCTCTGCCAGTGCTGAAAGGCCCGGGCGAGATCGTCCTGGCTGGGACGATCAATGGGGATGCAGCCCTGGAGATCGAGGTGACTCAACCGGCTGCGGATTCGGCGATCAGTAAAATCGTACGCCTGGTCGAGCAGGCCCAATCTCAGCGCGCCCCGGTGGAACGCTTCGTCGACCGTTTCGCCGCCTGGTACACACCTGCGGTGGTGGGGATTGCGGTGCTCTTTGCTACCCTCCCGCCGATATTCTTTGGCGGTCCGTTCCTGGATACAAACGGGACCCGCGGTTGGCTGTACCGCGCCCTGGCACTTCTGATCGTGGCCTGCCCATGTGCGCTGGTCATTTCTACCCCCGTCACGTTGGTCAGCGCCATCACCGGGTTGGCACGGCGAGGGGTGCTGGTGAAGGGCGGGCAGTTTCTGGACGCGCTGGCGCGGGTGAAGACCTTTGCCTTCGATAAAACTGGCACACTCACACGCGGTACGCCTGTCGTGCGCAAGACGTGGACGCCCGATTGCCCTCCGGGCACGGAACGTTGTCAGGCTTGTGACGATATGCTGGCCCTGGCTGCAACTGTGGAGCGTCGTTCAGGGCACCCACTGGCGAAGGCCATTCTGGCGGAAGTAGATGCCAGGCAGTTGAACCACACCTATCCCGCTGCAGAAGGAGTGGTGTCGCTGTCGGGGCTAGGGGTGCAGGGCCTTTCGAACGGTATGGCGGTTCTGGTTGGCAGCCATACTCTGTTCCACGAGCAGAATGGGAACTGCGGGGAGCTGCACGATCAGATCCTGGCGGCAGAGGCCGAGGGGCAAACGGTGATGCTGGTGGGGCGGGGAGAGACGCAATTGGGTTTCGTGAGTGTGGCCGATATGCCGCGTGCCGATTCCCCCGAGGCGCTGCGTGCCCTCAAAGCAATAGACCCTCACCTGCGGACGGTGATGCTCACCGGGGATAACCCCACCGTGGCGCAAACGGTCGCCAGTCTCGTGGGAGCGGTGGATGAAGTGCAGGCAGGCTTGCTGCCCGAGGATAAGGTAGATGCGGTTAGAAATTTACAGGAGCGGTACGGCGCGGTGGCGATGGTCGGCGACGGAGTGAACGATGCCCCGGCGCTGGCTGCGGCGGCGGTGGGGATCGCCATGGGTGGGGCAGGCACAGCTCAGGCGATGGAGACCGCCGATATGGTGCTGATGCAAGATAACCTGACCCGCCTGCCCGAGGCGGTGCGCCTCAGCCGAAAAGCGATGGGCATTATCCGCCAGAACATTACCTTCAGTTTGGTGGTCAAGGGGGTGTTCCTGCTACTTACCATCCCCGGCTGGGCTACGCTGTGGATGGCTGTGTTCGCCGATATGGGGGCGTCCCTGATCGTAACGGCGAATGGAATGCGGGCAAGGCATTAGTCTAGTATCTTTTTTTCGGACTATCTCCCCCTCCCAAGGCCGTAAGCGCATGGGAGGGGGACAAAGGGGGTGGGCCTTCAATGTGGCAACACGAGATCCCAATTCAGAAAAGCCAACAGTGCAGCTAAGTTTTGCTCCCAATCCAGTTCTGTATGGGTGGATAGCTCCACCTCTACAGCCGTAATCCCTTGGGTCGTCAACCAGTTAATGGCGTCTCCCGTGGTAATTTGCCCCTGAATACACTCTGGTGCATAGCGATAACCCGTATATTCTGCCATCAAGATAGCTAACTCTTCGGTCTTGGAAGTATTTCTCCCTGCACCCGGGTAGACTTCACCCATCGCGCTGTGGTAAAAAATCGCTGCTTGGATATTTTGGCTGAGTATGAAATCACGCAGAGCGGCTGTTTCTGGCTCGGAAAAAGGGGCGGTTCCAGCGGATACTGGCTGCGTGCCATGAGTGGCGACACTTTGCCATTCGTAATCCCAATTCCGGTTGAGGTCAACGCTATTGGCATTCAACCGTCCAAGAATTCTATCGCTTCCAGCAGCGGTGCCATCGGGATTCACCAGTGGGACAAGGTAAAGGGTAATTTGTGGTGGGACTAGACCGGTCGAAGCGGAGAGATAGGTAAAAAACTCATCTACGAGTCTGGTCGTATTGGCTTCATAACCACCATGTATGCCCCCAATTAAAGCGCGTACGGTGGGTCCAGTGCCAATCCGAAATGCCTGTAAGGGTCTGCCCTGGACAGAATACCCGTAAAGGATTGGGCCTTCAACCACCGGTATCAGCGTAGATGTAGGGCTTGGTTCTAGCGAGGGTGTCGGCGTTTGTGTTACGGTTGGGATTGGGACTGTGGAAGTGGACGGCAATGCGGTTGGCGTTTGTGTGTCACTCAAGAAAGACGAGGCAGTCGTGGTTTCAAATGGAGTGGCTCGTGCGATCCCTGGTGGGAAAGAGGAAACAGTTTGTGCAGGAGTCGCAATTTCATAATCAGCGGAAGGCTGTTTTCTATTCGCTGTAGCCAGCGTGCAGGCGCCCAAAGAAAAACCTGCTAGTACCCATATACTAATCGCAATAACCAATACCTTCGCCAATTAGCCTGAAGGAACAGGCGATTTAGCAGGATGAATGCGGCCTAAAGCGGCCACTTTTTGGAAAAGCTGGAAAACTAAATCGTCATTGGGTTTTTGCGGAAGCAATTTAATTGTTTCGGTCATGTAACGGTAGCCTCGGTAGTAGGCTTTCAAGTCTAGCACACTGAAATTCGGATCATCTTGTCGGTACTTGCACATTAACACTTGAGACATAGAGACCATGAACAGCGATAAATTAGCGGCATTGGTTACGGCAGTCGGGGTCACATTCATGAAATCTTCCAGTCCCCAAAACTGTTTTGCGTCCCTGAAATTGAACTCGATTTGGAACCTCAGGCTGTAATAGTCAATTAGATTGTCGTGATGCAGTTTCAAATCACTGCTGAACAGGATCACATTCGCCCAGGCTTTCGTGGCGAGGTTAGTTCTGAGCAGAATGACCACATTCAAGGGGCCAGGAAAATCCCGGTGGAGCAGTTGCATCTGATAAGTGCGGGTCTCGAAGCCATCTTCGATCTTGATCTCCTTGAGATAGGGCTCTGGTATCTTGCGCACATCCACTGGATCGCCCAGCCTGGGCCTTGGGCCGCGTTTCGGGGATGAGCCAGCGTAGGTGAAGTGCAAAGCGGCATCGTAACGCAGCTTCGAAATCAGATGCAATTGGCACTGTCGAACCATGTGAAAAGCTGGATAATTGCCAAAATGACCGTCCAATACCAGGTAGGTGAGCTGAATCGTGCCCCGGATGAGGTTGAGAAGGCCTTGCAGCATTTTCTGAATGCGTTGCAACTCTGGATTCAGCACCACTTCGGCCTTGTTCTTGTTGCGGCTGCCCTTTGGCCGCCCCGGCTTTCGTTTGGTGCCAGCTAGTTTGGCTTTCTTGGCTTGTTTTTTGGCCTGGCTGGCGGCTTTTTCTTCTGCGGTGCGGATCATCTGTGCTACGCAGACGGGATAGGAGCGTCGCTGCCTCGTGCTGATCAATGCTAATGAGAAAAAGGATAGCCCTGGAACGACTTTTTTCAACAAGCTGGAGAAAAAGCAGTCCAAACCAAATGTTTTTTCGCCTGCTTTGGTGACCACACACTCATCACCGGCCAGCAAGTAGGTGTCCTGACGATCCAAAAGATGTTCTCGAAAGAACACCCAGAATACCTGCGCCCAGGGAATGATCGTGTAGAAGAAACGTTGAACGGTTCGGTAGCTGCCGCCTCTCTCTGTCCATCGAGACAATCCAAGCATCGTAACTCGGCCCGTCATGGCGATCATGGCTAAAATGACCCGGCTCAGTTGCCGTAAAGTCGTTTTGGAAACGCTGTTCTGAATCGGTTGTAAAAGTGCTAGAATGTTCATCGGAGGGTTTTTGTTTGTGTGAGCTGTTGTTGTGAGAAACACAACTCTACTACAAAAACCCTCTCAATTCAGCCTATTTTTGGCGAAGGTATTGAATAACGGCACGAATATAGTTATGCTTGCCCATGAGTCTGTGGGTGTAGACCGTTTACGAAGAGGTAGATCGTTAGTTATTTCGAAAGGATTGAAAGAGCACTGATTAAATCCTGAGCAGTGGGTGGTGTTTTCTTGGGCCAGACAATATCGATTGCCAGGATGCCATGCTCAACACACCAATCAATCGCATCCCCGGGAGTTTTGTAATCCCATACGGTTGAATAGGTGTAACCAAGACGGGTCTCTAGTAATTTTGCGAGGCGTTCCGATTCTGGGTCAAACCGGTTGGCGCTCGTGCTATAACCAGCAAATACCTCCCCTTGAGTACGTGAGACGGTGGAATGCAAGATGACTAAAATTACCCTTTGATTGGTTTTCGTAAGGTCGAGGAGTAAAGAACGTAATTGGCTTGTTTCTAACTCCGAAAACGGATTGGAACCCCCAGCGCCTGGTTTCCCATCGGCGTAACCAGGCACGGGGGGATCGGACCGCCAATCCCCGGTTCCCCAGTTTCGATTCAGATCGACATCATTATCATTAAAACGGCTGTTGTTATCATTACCGTCAGGATTTATGCTTGGGATCAGGTAAAAGGTAGTTTCTGGAGGTATCAGCGTGGTGTCGTTGGTATAAAGACGGATCAATTCCAACACTGCATCGCGGGTATCCGTCTGGGTGCCGTCAATCGATCCAACCACAAGAATGGCTATCTTTTCCGGGTAACCGATCGCGACCATGGAGATGCTGCGACCTCCAGCCGAGAGGCCCAGAGATGAATTGGAGCGAATGAAGCCAGCCGTAGGAGAGGCAGGTATCGGCGATAGAGTTGGGGAGGCGATCAACTCAGGAGTCTGGGTGGGCCTTGGTGTCGATGAGGAGATCACCCTGGTGGTGGTAGGGGTAGAGATTATCTCGGGCAAGGTTGGTGTGGAGATCACCTCGTTCAGGGTTGGTGTGGAAATCAGATCGATCGAGGTCGGAGAGAACATTATCTCGGCTACGGTTGACGTGGGAGCTTTCCGGGTTTGGGTCGGAGCCGGGTATTCAGCGGTCTGCTTTTTTTGTGAAGCCTGGTTCTGGATGACTCTAAATAATAGGAGTGCACCGCAAGCAAGAACGCATAGAAGGGACAGACCCACCACCGGCCAGATAAAGACAGGTATTCGTGCGGGTGTCATCACCGGGTGTGTAACGGGGCTGGGGGCAGGCTGGATCTTGTCCGTTTGAACGGGTATATTTTTTAACCCCTCCAAAGCATTTACAAAAGCCATCGCATTCGGATAGCGCTCGCCTGGCTCCATCATCAGTGCCTTATGAAGCACACCTTCTACGCCTGGAGGAATATTTTTGGGCCAGATGGGTGGAAATTTAGGGCCTTCGAGAACATGACGGGTCATGATCTGGGGCGAGCTATCGCCGGTGAACAGTTTATTGCCGGTGATCATCTCGTAGAACGAACAGGCCAGGGAGTAGATATCGGTTGCCGGGCTGGCCTTATGCCCCTGCCACACCTCGGGAGCAATGTAACTTGGGGAACCTACCAGAACCTCGCTTGAGCTCAATCCGCTGACTTCAGCTGCTTTCGCCAGCCCAAAATCTGTCAGTACTGCGCCTTCTTCTTTGCTGATCAGAAAGTTGGCAGGCTTGATATCACGATGAATAAAACCATGCTTATGGGCAAAATCTAATCCTTCAGCCACTTCCTTTAAGATGTGTATGGCCGTTTCCCAGTCTAATGCACCTCTTTCAGCCAGCAGTTTATCCAGCGATTGGCCGTCAACAAAGCGCATAACTAAAAATGGCTGGCCGTCGGCCTCGTCAAAATCGAGTATCGTAGCGATACGAGCGTGGAACAATTTGCCGGCTGCTAAAGCTTCCAGACGGAAGCGTGCCATCACAGAAGGATCATCGACCCAACCCGCTTTGAGCACTTTAATGGCTACCGTACGGCCGATAGGGTCTGTGGCTTTATATACGGTGCCAAAACCGCCTTTACCAAGTTGTTCGAGAAGGGTGTATTTACCGAGCCGGGTAGGATTCATGTGACCTCAATATGTAGGGATCGTTTGAGACAGGAATATCGTATACCATCCGCAGTATCTTGATTTTACCCGCAATTCATTAACCCCTCAGCCTTTTTACGTCAAATTGCCGTTTGTTTTTCGGAATTATGCAACCTCACAATCGAAAATTTGTTACTTGAGAGACTTTGCTATATTAAATAAGATTTCATCCAGCCCATGCGGATCTGCCTCCGTGGGTTGAGGCCAATCTCCATACATGGCAATGGAGATGGTCAAGTCTCCCTCATTCCACGCCAGCCATGCGGAGTTTCCCGCCGCGTTAGCCGGCATCCAGTAGGAGAATCCAGCCTGCCCGCGCACCGTTACAGGCAGGATATCCCAGGCGACCTCTTTGAATGTGCTTTTGAGCGAATCCAGCGTCACTGGTGATCCACCGGATGTCAGCCAGACGAATACGAATTTTCGGTTAGCATCGAGTATTTCACCGGTGTAATCCTCTGCATACGTGATCTGCACTGTTTGGCTGCCGTCCTCATAATCCATGACCGTTACTTTATCGAGAAATAGGCCCTCCGGTACGAAAGCTGGCGCAAGGATGGTGAACCTGGCGGCTGCCTGGGCATCAGCCAGCATGGTAAAACCCTGCGTCTGCGGAGGTGGGAGAGTCGGCGTGGGTGATGGTAAGCAGCGGTTAAGAGCGAACAAGCCATCGCCCCTCTCTCCAGGTCGGTTGCCTAAAGTGAGTAGTGTACAGCCATCCGGTGAGAATATTATCTGAGAAGTATTGTAGGGATCCGTATCCCAGCAGCCCAGGTTTTCTCCCTCGGGGAAAGTTTGCCAGATTATTTGATTATTCCGCGTGTGTCCATATGCAACCTGGCTCCAATTCGTGTTCCAATTCGGGTAACTTATATCCGATGCGAGCAAATGCCATCCATCATTAGCCTCTTGTTTAAACGGCTTTGTCTGGCAAGGTTGACCGGTAAAAAAGCCCTGCTCAGTAATGACGATCACGGTTGACTCATCATCGGACCATTGGACCGGACCATAATTCATCGGACAAGCCCCTTCTACCGGAGGATATTCGTCCAGTCGTGTTAATTCGGGCCGCGGGCAAGTTTGACCGGTCTGAAGATTTGTAAAATATAACGCTGCTGGAGGTCGGTATCCCTGCATGCGAGCAAAATCCTCCGGAGTGGATACCCAGTAGGCAGCCCATTGACCGCTGGGAGATAGATTGACAGAGCCGAGGCTGGCAGCCGTGACGATAGGCGTGGCTTTCTGGCAGCGAATGGTTGCGGTAGGGGTGTTTCTTGGCGTGCGAGTTGGCGCACGTGTTGGAGTATTCTTTGGCCTGAGTGTCGGCGGCGAGTCGGGTGTTAGTGCCAATGTCGAGGATGCTGACTGTGGGATTTGGGTTGGTATTGATTGTATTTGTGCGGCCTGCACAACCGCCGGTTGGATCGGGGTTACGGTTGCATCTGTGGTCGGGTAGGCGGTTGGGGACGCAGCCGGGCTAGCAGCCTGGCGTGGAAGTGCGAAGCGGGAGGTGATAACGTAGATAACGGAGACAATAACAACCAGCCCTAGCAGGCTGATAATACGGAGGGTCTTTTTTCTCATGGGGTTTCTCCGGTCGCATCATGCGCATAGCCGTTTTCTGGTGTTTTGTCTTTAGGATCTTAACCTATGACGGCATGAAATGCCACTTGGTTCCATATAGGTTGAGACGAAGCATTTGCCTCCATTGTGCTGGTGAACCCGGTTATCCTCCGGTAAATGCTTCTTCCTTACCCCCTTTATGCTATAATCGCCTCCTCGAAAGGCAAGATCTATGCTTAAGAACTTTGTCAAACTCTTCGGGGGCGACCCCACCAAACGCACCCTCGATAAAACCGCCTCCCTGGTGGATCAGATCAATGATCTTGAGCCAGAGTTCGAGGCCCTCAGTGATGAGGCGCTGCGTCAAAAAACCAGCGAGTTCCGCACTCGACTGGCCGAACGGTTGGACGGCATCGGCGAGGCTGATCAGCGTAAGAAAGCAGAGCGGGAAGCGCTGGAAGAAATCCTGCCGGAGGCCTTTGCCGCGGTGCGGGAGGCTTCCAAGCGCACCAATGGTCAGCGCCATTACGAGATGCGCACCGGCGAAGGTAAGACGCTGGTAGCGACGCTTCCGTTGTATCTGAATGCTCTCGCCGGGCGGGGGGCGCACCTCATCACAGTCAATGATTACCTGGCTCGCCGCGATGCGCGCTGGATGGCGCCGATATACAACGCCCTGGGACTGTCGGTGGGTGTGCTGCAAATGGCGGCCCGCACCGAGAATGGGAAAAAAGCATTCGTCGTCGATCTCGACCGTCACTCTCCCCACGAAGACCAGGACCAGCTGCGCATCGTGTCACGGGTGGAGGCTTATGCCGCGGACATCACCTACGGCACCAATAGCGAATTCGGTTTTGACTACCTGCGGGATAACATGACCATGAGTCTTGCGGAACGCGTGCAGCGCGGCGGCAGGCCCCAGGCCACCCATTACTACGCCATCGTGGACGAGGTGGACAATGTGCTGATCGACGAGGCCCGCACCCCGTTGATCATCTCCGGCCCTGCGGCTGAAGCTGCGGATTGGTATTACCGCATGGCCCAGGTGGTGCGCCAGTTGAAGCCCGAGCATTACGAGGTTGATGAACGCGACCGCAACGTGACCCTCACCGAATTAGGCGAGACCCAGGTGGAAAATTTACTGAATATCCCCCTGAGCGACCCCGACCGGCCCGAAGACGCCACCCCCGAGCAGGAACGC
>Ga0315279_10010873_pt1 | contig 10619 bp, 10 predicted proteins | sample YL17G06_20_MG_FD_203694 | JGI IMG/M metagenome (GOLD analysis project Ga0315279, IMG submission 203694) | Sediment microbial communities from Yellowstone Lake, YNP, Wyoming, USA - YL17G06_20 | ecosystem: Environmental > Aquatic > Freshwater > Lake > Sediment | place: USA: Wyoming | collected...
AAGGGCGGAACCGGCTGAAAACGGATCCGGCGCGAAGAAAAAAGCTTCGTCCTCTCGTTTATTTTAAAAACGTCGAATGGAATCGCCATCTTTACGGCTGGACGCCGGCGCTGTTGCTGACGCTGTTGGCCGCAAACGGATTCGAATACATGGAACACTCCTTCGGGGGCGAAAGCCGACGGGCCATGGAACGCCTCGTTCTGCGGGCGTTTCCGTATTTCGGGCCGACCCAGATCATGAAAGTCCGGAAAATGGACTCGGGGAAGAAATGACGACCAAAACGCAGAGGCCGTCGCCCGTCCCGTTCGTTGAATATCTTCTCAAGAAATATGTTCCACCCTCGGGTCTTCTTCTCGACGTCGGCTGCGGCCCCGCGCTCTATCGGAAGACCACTCCGGCGCGCTATATCGGCTTCGACCTCGTGCCGCGTTCGAATCTTGCGGACCGGCCTCGATTCGTCGATTTAATCGCTTCGGGAATGGAGATTCCAGTGCGCCGGAACACCATCGACGTTGTTTTTGTCAAATCCGCCCTCTATCAATTCGCGGACCCGCAAAAAGCCCTAGCCGAGTTTTGCCGGGTTTTAAAGCCGGCGGGACGGGTGCTCATCGTCGATTACAACCGGAGGACGCAGAAACGGCTGAAAAAAAAGGAAGGCCAGAAGCGGCCGTGTTGGACGCAATGGGAGTTGAGGGCGCTCTGCCGCCAGGCGGGGTTCAAAAATTGCAGGTTGCTTCTTCCTTTCGCGCGCGACATACGGCGGGGACTCCGTTGGTTTTACCTCCTTGGCCAGGAAATCGTCGGACAATGCGCTATCGTCACGGGGGTCAAATGACCCGGCCCGATGTATCCGGCCGGGCTGACCGGCTCCTTGTCATCATCCCCGACCGCCTGACGGCGCTCATCGAAAAAGGCGAAATCATCGACCGCTATTATAACCCCGGGGAACTGTTCCGCGAGGTCCATCTCTTAACGACGACGGATGATCGGCCCGACGCCGTCCGGCTCCAGAAAACCGTGGGCCGGGCGAAGCTCTATCTCCACAATTTGCCAGCGGGCCGAAAGCTTTTTCAGCGGTCGCTCGGGTGGCAGCCGTTGTTGCTCAAAGGCTGGATCGAACGGGGGATAAGCCTCGCGAAGGCCATCGCTCCCGACTTGGTCCGCACATACAATAATTTCCTCGAAGGATATCTCGCCAAAAAGATCAAGGATACCCTGGACATCCCCTATCTAATTTCCCTTCACGGGGTCTGGGACCGGGACCCGATGATCACGACCCGGCAGAAAATTATGAAAATATTTCTCAAAAAGTTCGAACGGATCTCCCTCCGGAACTCCGATGCTGTCATCGCCGTCTATCAACCGATCCTTCGTTATGCCCGCGAATATGGAGCAAAAAACATCCATTTGATCTATAACGCCGTCGCCGGCCGGAATATTTCAATCAAAGCCCATTATCGGCCGTCCCGCCCGCCTCGGCTCATCACCATTAATCGGCAGGTTGCCGAAAAAAATCCCGAAAACATCATCCGGGCCGTTCAAAACATCGACTGCCGCTATCTCATCGTCGGCGACGGCCTTTATCATGACCGCCTCGTCGCCCTCGCCAAAAAGTTGGACTGTCATAAAAAGATCGAATTCGTCAAAGCAATGCCGAACGAAGAGCTTTGCGGTCTTCTAAAAGACTATGACATAATGGTCGCCCACTGCGACTATTGGGGAATCTCGAAAACGACTATCGAGGCCGCCTTGACCGGCTTGCCCATTATCCTCAACAAGCACCCCGTCGAACCCATTCCCGATTTAGATGGGGATTGGCTCCTTTTGTGCGACAATACGCCGGAGGCGTACGGAAACGCCATCCGAAATCTTCTTGCGAATGAAACCTTAAGGTCGGAGTACGGGCGGAAGGCCCAGCAGCATGCTCTGTCTCATTTCGACCCGGACCGAATGGAAAACGAGGTTGTCGCCCTTTATAAAAAAGTCCTCGATGCGATAAAGCCAAAGGAATCCCATGAAGCCCGTCCGTGATTCTCTGAAGACCGCCTATGGGATGTTGGCCCGCTTCCGGCCCGCCTCTTTTTGGCGGACGGTCGACCGTCGTTCAAGGAAAATCGGGTTCCGCAAACTCTATCTGGCGCTGTCCTTTGATTGCGATACGCCCGAAGACACGGCCGCCGCTCTCGAAGTCGATGCCCGAGTGCGCGATTTGGGGATCTATCCCGCGTACGCCGTTCCGGGGGCGATCCTGGAGATAGAGACCGGGGTTTATTCGACGCTGCGGGACAAAGGAGCAGAGTTTCTGAACCATGGCTATGCCCAGCATACGTTTTGGAATCAGGCTAAGAATCGATATGAAAGCTGTTTTTTTTACGACGCGCTTTCTTGGGAGCAGATCCGAGACGATATCCGCCGGGGGGCCGACGTCTTGAACAGGACGCTCGGGGTGTCGCCGCTCGGCTTTCGCGCGCCTCATTTCGGCACGCTTCGGGGGAAGCGCCGCCTTCGGCAACTGCACGCCGTTCTCGCTCCGATGGGCTTTGCGTACTCGACGTCCACGGACCCATATTATACTTTTCGGTACGGCCCGGCCTTCAAAAAATTCGGGCTCCTCGAGTTGCCCGTCACCGGGATGTTTTCCAGACCGCTTTCGATTCTCGATTCGTGGGGTTTTTTTGCCGCGCCTGACCGGACCCTCGGCCCGGATGATTTTCTGGCCGAAGCGAAAAAAATGGTGAATTATTGTCGGGAAACTCAGATGGTCGGAATTCTGAACTTCTATGCCGATCCGTCGCATGTTCGCCAGGAAAGCCGCTTCTATCAAGCGGTGGAACTTTGGCGGGCCGTTGCGGAATCCGTCCAATTGAGGAATTTATGCCGCGCCATAAACCTTTAATTCATCTCGTGGCCGCCGCTAGACCTAATTTCATGAAGATCGCTCCACTCTATCATGAGCTGGTCCGGCAAAAATGGAGCCGGCCCTATTTCGTCCATACCGGTCAGCACTACGATGAGAATATGTCGGCTGCGTTTTTTTCCGACCTGAGGCTTCCCGTGCCGGACGTTCATCTCGGCGTCGGAAGCGGGACACATGCCGAACAGACGGGTGGGGTGATGATGGCTTATGAACGTGTCCTTTTGCGGCATCGTCCGGATTTTGTCGTCGTCGCCGGCGACGTGAACTCAACCTTGGCCTGTGCCCTGACCGCGAGGAAACTTGACTTGCCCCTCGGCCACCTGGAAGCCGGTCTGCGCAGTTTCGACTGGCACATGCCGGAGGAGATCAACCGCCGGCTGACGGACGCCCTGGCGGATCTTTTGTGGACACCGTCACGGGATGCCGATAGAAACCTTCTCCGCGAAGGCATCCTGGCCGAACGCATCATCCGCGTCGGTAACATTATGATCGATTCCTTTGAGCTGCTCAGGGAGAAGATTGAATCTCGAGAAGCCTGGAAAAAGATCGGCCTCGAGCCCAAGGCTTACGGCGTCGTGACGCTTCACCGGCCGTCCAATGTCGATCGCAAAGACCGGCTGGAGCGGATCTTAAAGGCTCTGGATCGGCTGGCGACGAGACTGCCCCTGGTTTTTCCGATTCATCCCCGGACAAAAGCTAAGATTAAAGAATTCGGCCTTCACCAGATTCTGAAGAAGAGCGGACGAATTTTCTTCGTGGAGCCGCTCCGTTATATCGAGTTCATGAGTTTTGTGATAAAATCGCGCCTCGTGATCACGGATTCCGGCGGCGTCCAGGAAGAAACGACGTATTTGGATATTCCCTGTTTGACCCTCCGAGAAACCACGGAAAGACCGATCACGATAACGCGAGGCACGAATAAATTGGTCAAGTCCTCGGATTTGGACGGCTGTTTCGAAAAAATCCTCAGCGGCGACTGGCCGAGAACCGGCCGTCTTGAATTTTGGGACGGTCGGACGGCCTTAAGAGTTGCGGAGTCTCTACAAGCCAATCTCTAAGGCTTGGTCCGTCATGATATTAGGCGTCTTTTTTTCCCCGAAAGACTATCCGGCATGGTCGACCCGGGGGATCCTGGGTCTAGCTTTCAATCCTTTAAGCAAGGCCTGTCGGTTTCGGCGAAACCCGAGAGAGCTATGCTACTTGCGGTCCCTTCTCGCTCGAGCGATCCCGATGGATGTCGAACTCAAAGAGGCCGAGGATCTCTCCATCAAGGACGTCAAGCATGTCGAAGACATCATCCTTCTCTGGCCGGATGGAAACGGATACGGATGGTTCGGTCTCGAACGGAAAATATTTTCTTGGAAAAAACGAGGCGCCGCGGTGACGGTTCTTAACGGAAGAGGCCGGTATTTTTGTCTCAGCCGGGCCGTCTGGGGCGGGTATCTCGTCCGGCGTTTTCTGGAGAGATTCTGGATCGGGGAGATCGCCTTCAGCCTCATTTTCCTTCTCGTCTCGCCTTTTCTTGTCATTTGGGATTTGGCCCGCGGACGCGATTGATGAAATACAAAATATCCCGAATCGCCGAATGGTGGGCGAAAAATCCGATGACCTATGGGATCTCTCATGGAACGGCGGTTTACTCCCGGGATGAAGGGGAACGACGAGTCGAGCTTGGCTCCCGAGAGTTCTTTGAACACGCGGACGATCAGCTTTATGACTGGAATCGGCCCCTTCACCGCCACAACCAGCCCTTTGCCAAGATCTTCCCCTATGAAAAATATAAAGATAAGCTTGTCCTTGAGATCGGTTGCGGAATGGGGGGTATGGCGATGCTCTGGGCTCAGCGCGGGGCCCAGATGACGGCGACCGACCTGAATCCCGTCGCGGTCGAGCAGACGACTAGGCGATTTTCTCTTTTTCGGCTCCTTGGGACCGTCCGTCAGGAGAACGCGAACGCCCTGTCCTTTCCAGATGGAAGTTTTCATTATGTATATTCCTGGGGCGTTCTCCACCATTCGCCGAACCTGAAGCAGTCGTTGTCCGAATTATTCAGAGTGCTCAAGCCCGGTGGCGAATTCGGCGTGATGCTCTATAACCGCCACTCCCTTTATTATGCGTATCATGTGGCTTACCTAGAAGGCTTTTTGCACCGAGAATCACGTTTTTTGAGCGATCTCCGGTTGGCCAGCCGCTATGGCGATGGTCACCGCGAGGAGGGCAATCCTCACACCTGGCCGGTCACAAAGAAGGAAATCCGAGGTTTATTCCGTCCGCACACCGATTCCCTGAAGATCCGTGTGCTGGGCACGGAGCTGGACAGCACCCTCAAGCTGCTTTTGCCCGGGCTTTATTTTTTCATCCCCCCGCTCATGAAAAAGGCATGGGCGAGGCGTTTCGGCTGGAGCTTCTGGATTTCGGGTCGAAAGGATAAAGCCTGATGTGCGGAATAGTCGGCCTCGGCGGTCCGCTCGATGCTTCTGCCGTTTCAGCCGCGTTGGAAAAAATGAATCGGGCGATCACCCATCGCGGTCCGGACGATGAAGGGGCCTGGGCGGAAGACGGATTCGGCTTCGGCATGAGAAGGCTGGCCATCATTGACCTTGTCACCGGTCATCAGCCCATGTGGGACGTTGATTCCGGGGTCGGGCTTGTTTTTAACGGCGAGATTTACAATTACAAAGACCTGCGAAAAGATATGGAAAAACAGGGTCTTCGGTTTTTTACGGCCAGCGATACCGAAGTCGTTCTGAAAAGTCTGCGGCGTCAAGGCCCGGCCGCTATTCATTCCTGGAACGGTATGTTCGCCGCCGCCTCTTGGGACAAAGGAACAAAAAAACTTCTATTGATCCGGGATCGTCTCGGCGTTAAGCCGCTCTATTATTACTGGGATGGGCGGATCTTCCTGTTCGCCTCTGAAATCAAAGCGATCCTGAATTCCGGCCTCATACAACCCCGCCTCAATGTCCAAGCCGTCTGGGATTACCTGACATTCCGCTACATCCCGGGTCCCGAAACCATCTGGGAAAAAATTTGGAAGCTCCCGCCGGCCCATCTTCTTTCCTGGTCTCCAAATAAAAATCCCGAGATATCGCGCTATTGGCAGACGGATGTCGTTTCTGAGGCCGGTCCATTTGATTTTGGCAAGAAGCTCAGGGAATTCGAGCGTCTTTTTCTGGACGCCGTGAACATACGCCTCCTGGCCTCCGATGTCCCCGTCGGGATCTTGTTAAGTGGGGGGCTCGACTCGAGCGCGGTGGCAGCGGCGGCCGTGGAACTCGGTCACAAGCGTTTTCAGGCGTTCTCCGTCGGTTTTCAAGAGGGAGGGGAGTTCTCAGAACTCCCGTATTCCCGGCTCGTCGCCGAACATGTCGGCGCGGAGTATTATCCGGTGTTCATCAATCAAGACAACTTTCTCGATCTTCTGCCCCAGGCCGTCCGGGCGACAGATGAGCCTTTAGCCGATCTTTCCATTGTTCCTCTGTTGTCGCTTGCGCGCCTGACGAGTCGCCATGTCAAGGTTGTCCTTTCGGGAGAAGGCAGCGATGAGATTCTGGCTGGGTATGATTTTAATGCCGCCGTGAAACGCTGGAACATCATCCGGGACCTTCAGAGAATCCCGAAGCCCCTGCGAAACGCGGTCCTGGGTCCGATCTCGCGGCTTTCCAAACAGTATTCAATTTATGCCGACCATATCGGAAACACGCCTCTATCTCAATGGAACGCCACGTTCAACGTCCATATGACTAATTATTTCAGCCAGGTGGAAAAAGCGGCCTTATGGCCCGGTTTCACCGGCTTAGACTCCTTGCGGATCCTTCAACGCCTCTATCAATCGGTCCAATCCGATGATCCGCTCGACCAGATGCTCTCGGTCTACCAGAAGTCCTGGCTTGTCGAAGACCTTCTAATGAAAGCGGATAAGATCACCATGGCGGCCTCCCTGGAATTGAGGGTTCCCTTCCTCGATTACCGTCTTGTCGAATGGGCCAACCGCCAGCCGCGCGGCGTGAAAATCGCCCACTCGGGTTTGGGTGCCTATACGACCAAGGCCGTCTTGAGGCGGTTTGCCGAAAAAAGATTGCCGGCGAAGATCCTGCGACGGCCCAAACGCGGGTTTCCCGTGCCCGTCTATGCCTGGCTGCAAGACGCCAAATTCGCTTCTTGGGCGTCTGAGCTGCTGTTAGGACGAGAAAGCCGTCTCGTCAGGATGTTTACCTCGGAGGCGATTCAAAAGCTTTTGGAAGACGCAAAACATGGCCGTGGCCGGGCTGCTCATAAGATCTGGATTCTCCTTATCCTCGAACTTTGGCTCCGTGAATACAGCGACTATCTTGACAAAGATTAAGCTCCTCGCGGTCTCGTTCTCTTTCCCTCCTCTGGTCTATCCCCGCTCGATCCAGGTGGCCAGGCTGTTGAAACATTTGCCGGTTTCGACCGTTTTGGTCTGTGCGGACGAGAGGAGGGCGAGGAAAGATTCCACGCTGGAGCCCGATGCGGAAGCGCGGCTCGAGGCATGCCTGCGGGTTCCCTTCCGTTTCCCGGCTGTTCAGGCCGCGGCGGAAAAACTCGCCAGAACATTGTCCTTGCCTATCCTATGGAAAAACCCGGATCGTTATATTTCATGGAATCGCGCGGCCCTGAACGCGATCAAACGTTATTGCGAGGCTACTGGATATCGTCCTGATCTCCTCGTCACGTTCGGCCAACCGATGAGCGTTCATCTCATCGGATTGGCCTTGAAAGAGCGCTATCGGCTCCCATGGGTGGCCCACTTCAGTGATCCCTGGGCCGACAACCCCATCAACAAAACGGATCCGTTGACGAAAGCGGTCAACCGACGCTTGGAGAAAAAGGTTTTAGGATTCGTGGACCGGGCCGTCTTTACTTGCCAGCAAACGGTCGATCTCGTCCAAACCAGATATCCGAAGTCATGGGGGGGGAAATTTCGCGTGTTACCTCACGCGTTCGATCCCGGTTTGTATCCTTCTCCGCCGGGGATGAAGGACCCAGAAATCACGATCCGCCATGTCGGAAATTTCTATCGCAGCCGGAGCCCGAAGCCCTTATTTCACGCGCTCGCGCGTCTTCATCAGGCCAATCGGGAGTGCCTTGCGGACGTCGTGTTTGAATTGATCGGCGTTCTCCCGAGGTCGGGCGCCGCCTCGTTAATAAACGGCAAGTTCCCGGAGGGGCTGGTCCGCATAAAGGCTTCCGTGCCATACCGGGATAGCCTGGGTCTCATGGCTTCCGCCGAAGGCCTTCTCGTGATCGATGCCCCCGCGGAAAAGAGCGTTTTTCTTCCTTCCAAGCTTATCGACTACATCGGCGCGGGACGACCGATCCTGGGCTTGACGCCGCCGGGAGCTTCGGGAGAGGTGATTCGGTCCCTCGGAGGCTGGGTGGCCGATCCCAGCGATATTGAAGCAGTGACGAGTGCCGTCCGGTCCTTTCTTCTGTTCTTGCGCCAGCGTTCCTTAGAAAAGAATTCGGTTTGGGGCGATCCGGATGTCCGGCGGCGATATACCGCCGACTGCGTCGCCGAGCAATTCGTCACCATTCTTCAGGACGTCCTCCATTCCTAACATGCCGAGCCCTCTGCAGAGGAAAGACCCCTCGGAAAGACGTTTCGAATTCAGCCGAAATTGGAGTCACTTTCTCAAAGTCTTGACCGACGAACGCATCGCCGAAGCGAAAAAATCCCTTAAAATGATGTTGGGAGTTGAACGCCTGGAGGGAAAATCCTTCCTGGATATCGGCTCAGGAAGCGGGTTGTTCAGCCTGGCGGCCAAGCGTCTGGGTGCGCAAGTTTATTCCTTCGATTATGACCCTCAGAGCATCGCCTGCACTCGAGAATTGAAACGCCTCTTTTATCCGCGGGACGACCTTTGGACCATCAGGCAAGGGTCCGTTCTTGACCTTGAATTCATGAAGTCGCTCAGGAAGTTCGATATCGTATATTCTTGGGGCGTTCTCCATCACACGGGAGATCTCTGGCTAGCCCTCGCGAATGCGGCGGTCCCTGTGGCCGATAAAGGCCTTTTGTTCATCGCCATTTATAACGATCAAGGCCTCCAATCCAGGATTTGGAAAAGGATTAAGAAGTTTTATGTCTCAAGCCGGCTGGGCCGGATCTTTGTTTTAGGCACCTTTATCCCGGCGTTTTTTATCGCGGGAATTTTCATGGACGTCATCCGGGGGAAAAATCCGGCCCGTCGGTTCCGAGAATATCAGCAGCAGAGGGGAATGTCCGTTCTCTATGACTGGATCGACTGGCTGGGCGGCTATCCTTTTGAAGTCGCCAAGCTGGAAAAAATTATAGAGTTCTGCCGAAAAATAGGTTTTGACTTACAAAAGATGGTTCCCGCTCGAGGCTTAGGAAACAACCAGTTTGTCTTCGAAAGAAAACTGCCTTAAGCTTCTCTCTTCAGCCCCCCATAAACCCCCAGAGCCAATTTCGGCGAGAAGTCTAAAACAAAACCTTAAAATTCATCCCGATCAAAAAACTGTCGAGATTCGTCACGAGATTATTGGGATTATTGAAGACATTCGCGTTGTCCGTATTGAGAATTCTATATCCGAGATCGATATCCAGTTTGGAATGGAAGAGTTTGTCGCGGCTCTCCAGAGTCGTTATTGTCGCGATGAGTCCGGCCATGAGGGAGCTGTCCTCGATCCCGTTCGAATAGCTGGCATTGCCGATGTCGATCCCGATATGGAGGAAATTCGAGATCCGCCGCATGAGCCGGATTCCCATAATGCTGCAGTTGACGTCGACCTCGACCTTGCCCCCTGTCGACGGCACGCCGCTCCCTTTCATTTTGACCTCTTCCCGGAGGAGTGATACGTCGAAATCTTCGGAGAGTTTAAATGTTAGGAGAAAGACATTGCCGTTCCCGGAAAAGCGGCTGTCCATACCTTTATAGAGGTTGAATCCGAACCCGAATCCGAATCTTTTTGTCTCCTGCGCAGAGTCCTGGGCGGATGCCTTCAGGGTGCCCAGGAGTATAAAGATGAGCAGTAGGCTTGAAACGCCGATGACCCGAAAATCTCGTTTCTTCATAAGACTATCCTCTCTTTCACTGACAAGGCCATTTTAAATGAACTATAACTGGCTATAGATAAATTGAAACACGATGAGGTAAATTTATATATAAATTGATTTCTTGTCAAGAGATTCCTTGTCAAGGATTTATAGGGCTGACCGTCGAACAGTTTTCAAGATAGGGGAACACGATACCCTGTCCCTAGGCTGTCGAGCATATGATAATTGACCTATCATAGAGAGCATTGCCTGGGACAGGGAATCGCGTCCCCGAAAACTGTTCGACGGTCAGTTTACAGGGATGTATCAGCGCAATATGATAAAGTCCGGCTTTGCCATGTGGTCGTCAGCGGTCTTGGAAGGTGATATTTCCGACGGCGATGCCCAAATCGCGTGGGTCGGGAACGCCCCTTGTTTTAAGGGGATTCCAAGTCCGGTCGATCTTGATGAGCAGGATGACGTCCTGGCCGACCTCTTCGGGGACGGCCAGGACAATGTCTTGCCATTCGTTCCGGGCAAGAGTGATTTCTTTGACGAGCCTTTTCTGCCGGAAAAGATCCTTCACGAAATAAAGCCGAATCGTGATGGGTTTTTTATGAATGTCCGGATGGGACGCATGGAGAGGAAGGACGAGAATCGGCTTTTCGATCTTGAGGGTTA
>Ga0315279_10010874_pt1 | contig 10618 bp, 7 predicted proteins | sample YL17G06_20_MG_FD_203694 | JGI IMG/M metagenome (GOLD analysis project Ga0315279, IMG submission 203694) | Sediment microbial communities from Yellowstone Lake, YNP, Wyoming, USA - YL17G06_20 | ecosystem: Environmental > Aquatic > Freshwater > Lake > Sediment | place: USA: Wyoming | collected...
ATGAGAGACGTGGTGATTGCTGGATATCTAAGAACTGCCCAATCCAGGTCCCGGCCCAATGATCCGCCTCGGGACTGGTTTTACAAACTAAGAGCTGATGAACTTCTGGCCAAACTCCTTCCCGAGGTGATTAAAAGAACAGGCGTTAAGGCTGAGGAGATCGATGATTTTATTGTGGGATCGTCCATCGGAGTGAGTGAGAATTGGGCCTATGGCGGTCGTACCCCCATTTGGCTGGCCAATTTGCCGGAGACCATTGCCGCCAAGTTCGTCGACCAACAGTGTGGCTCGTCCATGGCTGCCATTCATATCGGCTTCATGGAAATTGCCATGGGCTTTGCAGACATTGTGATGGTCGGGGGAATGGAACATATGACCCGGGTTCCCATGGGTGGAACCCTTCTCGAAAAAGGAGCCATCTCTCTGAACATGCGTCTTTTTACGGAGCCGACCTATAAGCACTGGGACATGATGACGACCACGAATATGGGGCTCACCGCGGAGAAGCTTTTTACTCAGAGAAAATTTACCAAGGAAGATATGGATCGCTGGGGGACTCGCGCCCACCAACTTGCTTCCAAGGCTTATAAAGAGGGGTTTTTCAAAGATGAAATCCTCCCCATCGAAGCCGAGCAGACAGACGGAAAGACTCTGGTCGTGGATCGAGACCAGGCCGTTCGGGATGACGCTACGCTGGAGGGTATGAAGGACCTCAAACCAGCCTTTAAACCCGATGGGGTCATCACGTCCGGGAATTCCTCCCCCCTGAACGCCGCAGCGTCCTCGATGATCCTGATGTCCAAGGAGACCGCGAAGAAAAAGGGAGCCCAGCCCATGGCGACCATCCACTCCATTGGATTCGCCGGAGTGGACCCCACCATCATGGGGGTGGGTCCTGTCCCCGCAAGCCGCAAGGCCTTGGAGGTGGCGGGTTTGCAGGTTAAGAACATCGATTACTGGGAGATCAACGAGGCCTTCGCAATCGTTGCCCTGAACTGCATCAAGGAGCTGGGGATCGATCCAGACCGAGTTAATGTGATGGGAGGGGGCACGGCCATCGGCCATGCTTTGGGAGCTACCGGGATCCGCCTGGTGGGCACCCTGGCCCGGATTTTGAAAGTCAAGGGTGGTCGTTTTGGTCTGGCCAACGCCTGCGTCGGAGGTGGACAGGGAGTGGCCACCATCATCGAGAGAGAAGGGTAAACCCCGTTAGAAAGGACAGAGTTTTAAACCCCGCCCTTTCCAAGAGGGACAAAAGATTCATTGACGGCATCCGCGCCATAAATGGCAGGGGTTTCTAACGGGGTAAATTTCGGCTATCCAAGTTCGCTCATGCGCAAAAAAGGAAAGGATACATTACCCATAAGATAGTTAGGCTTGATTTTTTTCTAAATATACATATAAAAGTCCCTAAGGTTGCTAATCAGCGCAACGGGTGGGGTGATCCTGACAAGGCTCATTTATGAGATGCGCCGTCAATTCTCTGTCTTAATTCCCTAAATCTTATTTGCTGGAGTGGAAACCCATGAAATCAGATTACAGGATGATAAAGGTTGAGCAGAACCGAGGAGTGGCTATCCTGACCTTAAACAACCCACCTGTCAACCAGCTCTCCAGATCATTTGTGGAGGAGATCAGAGATGCCCTGATGGCAGCTTTTAAGGATGAGGCGACTAAGGCTGTGATCCTTACGGCGACGGGCAAAAACTTTACCGGAGGTGCAGACATCACGCAGATCCAGCAGGTGAAGGACAGAGATTCCCTTTTACCACTGGTGATGGAGAATAACCGGTTCCTCAATTCCATAGAGGACGGACCCAAGCCCGTGATTGTTGCCATGAACGGAAACTGCCTCGGGGGAGGAATGGAGATCGCCATGGCCTCCCACTACCGAATTGCAGCAAAAGGGGTACAGGTGGGACAACCGGAGGTCCAGGTCGGGTTGATCCCAGGGGCTGGCGGAACACAAAGGCTTCCCCGGCTTGTGGGGCTTCCTGATGCTCTGCAGATGATCGGAACAGGCCAATCCATTTCTTCAGAGGAAGGATTGAAGAAGGGTTGTATTGATGAAGTCGTCCCTCCAGAAGCTCTGTTGGAGAAAGCCCTGGAAGTGGCCCAGCGCTTCATCTCCGGTGAATTGAATCATCGGAATCGGATGACACGCCTGCGGAAGGATCGCCTTCCAAACTTTGTCATGAAAAAAATGATCATTGCTTATGCAAAGGAGGAGGCAGCAAAGAAGGGCAAAGGCTATATCGCACCTTTCAAGGCCATTGAGGCCATGGAGCGAGGCCTCTCTGACGATTTCGAGGCTGACTTGAGAATCGAGGCTGAGCTCTTCAGTGATTGTGCTGTATCGGATATGGCCAAGAACCTCATTGGAATTTTCCTCAACACAAGGGCTGCCGGGAAGCTCCCCAGGATCAAAGGAGTGGAGCCACGGAAGATTCGTACCGTGGCCATGCTCGGAGGAGGAGCGATGGGATCGGGTATTACCAATCTCCTTCTCAGCAATGGATTCGAGACCATCCTCTGGGATATCAATGATGAGGCTATCCAGAAAGGCCTATCCGCTATCCGGAAGACCTACGATTACCCAATAAAGAAAGGTAAAATGACCCGGCAGGAACTGGATCAAATGATCCGAGAACACTTGACCACAACCACTTCCCTGGAGGAAATGGGCCGAGTCGACCTGATCATCGAGGCCGTATTGGAGGATATGAAGATCAAGCAGGGAATCTGGAAAAACCTTCAACAGGTCTGCCGGCCGGAGGTTGTTTTCGCCTCGAATACGTCAGCCCTCCCCATTACAGAAATGGCCTCCGTCCTCAAAGATCCTAGCAGAATGATCGGACTTCACTTCTTCAACCCTGCGGAGCGGATGCAACTGTTGGAGATCATCTGCGGAAAAAAGACATCGGATGTGTCATTGGCCACGAGTGTGGCCTTCGCGAGAGCGATACGCAAGGTTCCTATTGTGGTGAACGATGGTCCTGGTTTCTATGTGTCAAGACAGCTGGGAGGCCTCATGGGGGAAGCGACTTTCATCGTCGCAGAGGGAGCCGATCCGGCGAACGTGGAGGAGGCCATGGTGGATTTCGGGCTCCCCATGGGTCCAGCCACCCTCAGCGATTTGACTGGAATGGACATCAACTATCATGTGGTGAAGACCTTTGAGAAAGCATTCGGAGAGCGATGGAAGGTGAATCCTCTTTATGAACGGATCTATCAAACCGGATGTTACGGACGAAAAACCGGATCGGGGTGGTTCGATTACAGTGGAGAAAAGCCCATCCCGAACCCGAAAGTGATGGCAGTGGTCCAGAACTATTTGAAAGAGAATGGCGTTAGGCCCAAATCCATGATCCCTAAGGAGATTGTGGATCGGATGCTTGCCCGCGCTATTAACGAGGCTGCCTACATGATTCAGGAGGAAATCTGTGACAGACCTCAAGATATGGACTTGGCCATTATCTACGGACTAGGATTTCCTCCATACCGAGGTGGCATTCTTCGTTATGCAGACGCCTGGGGCATACGCAATGTCTACGAGCATCTCTTGAAGTTGGAGAAGGAGCAGGGAGTCCGATTTAAGCCTGCCTCCCTGCTCAAGGAAATGGCTGAATCCGGACGAACGTTCTATGTAAAATATTGACCCATTCGGAGAATTGTAGGGTGCGTTCCCCGAACGCACCGTGTAAAGGCCCGATCAGGGATCAGGCCCTACAGAAATGCGGTGAAATAAAATGCGTTTCTATTATTATCAGGAATCAAAAAAGAAAGGAGGAATGACAAATGGAAAAGTTGGGTAAAGGAATTTTCATATTCGCAATGGTTTTCTTATTTGGAGTGTTATCTTTTACAGTTGCCTTTGCACAGGAGATTAAGATTGGAATTGCAGGGCCCATGGCCTTCGCGCAAGGCCAGCATCAATGGTTCGGCGCTGAATTTGGTGCGGACGAGATCAATGCCAAAGGAGGGATATTGGTCGGCAATAAGAGACTACCGATCAAGCTGGTGAAGGTTGATACCAACGAAATTCTTAACGTACCCGATGCGGCCAGCGCTATCGAGAGGGCCATTACGAGGGATAAAGTCGATTTTCTTATGGGAGGGTTTCGCACAGAAGCAGTCTTTGCCATGCAGGATGTGGCCATGGATTATAAGAAGATTTTTTTGGGGTGCGGTGCAGCCCATCCCGAGCTTTGCGGTCGGGTCGCCAAAGATTACAACAAATATAAATATTGGTTCCGGGTAACGCCCATCAACTCTCTGTTCCTCTTGAAGGTCGATCTCCTTCTTGTGGGAACAGCGGCCAACGCCATAAGGAAAGAATTGGGGATTACCACCCCAAAGGTGGCGATTGTTGCAGAAAAGGCAGTCTGGGCTGACCCTATCGTGGGCCTGGGCAAGACAAATCTGCCAAAGATGGGAATGGAGGTCGTCGGCGAATGGAGGCCCTCCTCCACAGCCACTGACGTCACCGCAGAGTTGTCGGCGATCAATGCCGCAGGTGCCCAAATCATCTTCACCACTTTCTCAGGCCCGGTTGGAATTCCTTATGCCAAGCAGTGGGGGGAGCTTAAAATTCCAGCCGCTTCCGTTGGAATTAATGTGGAGGCACAAAAAAAGGGGTTCTGGGAAGCGACAGGTGGAATGGGAAACTACGAGATGACCCAAAACACCCTTGCCCGTGTCGAAATAACCCCCGCTACCATTCCATTCTATGACAAGTTTACCGCAAAAATTGGGGAGTTCCCCACTTATAATGCCGCCACTAATGATGCCATCCAAATTCTGGCTGCAGCCATTGAAAGAGCCGGGACGCTGGATTCAGATAAAGTGGTCACTGAACTCGAAAAGACCAGCTTCTTAGGAGCGGCAGGCCGGATCGTCTTCACCAAAGAGCATGATGTTACCTGGGGTCCTGGTTATGTAACGGCAATGGGTACCCAGTGGCAGGATGGAAAACTGATGGGTGTATGGCCGGTGGACTGGGAAGGAATCACCTATAAAGGATCTGTGAAATACAAGATTCCACCCTGGGTCGTTGAGAAGTGGAAGAAGTAGGGAATTATTAAAATCCCCCCCCAACCCCCCTTTGCTAAAGGGGGGTTGGGGGGATTAGATGGGTTACTTTCTGGATGGTTGAAAACATTCTTATCAACGGTTTGATTCATGGTGGGGTATATGCTCTATTGGCAGTGGGGTTTTCACTGATTTTTGGCGTCGCCAGAATTGTTAATATTGCCCATACCGCCTTCTATATGATAGCCGCTTATCTGATTTACACCTTTGCTACCCGCCTTCATCTTCATCCTCTTCTTGCGATCTCTCTCTCAATCATCATCGTCCCTCTGATTGGCATTCTGGTCTATCAGCTGACCATCAAACCCATCCAGGAGCATGAGGTCACGGTTTTAATCGTTACGATTGCCCTGGCCATGGTTTTCCAAGAGGTCATGCTCCTCCTTTTTGGAGGCCATTTTCGGGGTAACCCCAGTCTCGTTACCGGCTACTTGGAGATTTTCGGCGTCCGGGTGAGCTACCAACATCTACTCACTCTTGTCGCAGTCTTTTTCGTTCTTCTGGCAACCTGGGGGATCTTGTTGAAGACCCGATTAGGGATTGCCATTCGCGCAACAGCTCAGGATCGGGAAGTTGCTAATCTGATGGGTATGAATGTCAGCCGGGTGGCCATGATCACCATGGGGATCTCTGTGACGATGGCAGCCATTGCGGGTGTACTGGTGGCTCCCCTCTCTGTTGTGGAGCCCTATATGTGGCTCCATCCATTGGTGATGATGTTGGCCATTGTCGTCCTTGGAGGGTTGGGTTCTATCAAAGGGAGTTTAGCCGGTGCTTTTATTTTAGGTTTTGCGGAGACCCTGGTGGTCTTCCTCATCCCTCTGGGAGCCTTTTTAAAAGGTGCTTTTTCCCTGACGATCATGCTCGTCGTTCTTCTCATTCGACCAGAGGGGTTGTTTGGAGTGGTCTTCGAGGAAGAGAGGTAAAACAAATGGCAGCCCTTTTTTCTCTTCGCCGGATTCGCCTCTTCCTTATGAAGGAGATACTGGTTCTTCCAAGTCGAATCATCGCCTTCTTCTTCTGCCTGGCTCTGTTGCTCCTCCCTCTGATGACAAAAGATCCTTACCTCCTACGGATTATCATCTTTTCATCTATCTTTGCTATCTTCGCCGCCAGCTGGGATCTTCTATCAGGCTTCACCGGCCAGATGAATTTCGGACATGCCCTCTTCTTCGGTGTTGCGGCTTATACCTCTGCGCTCTTGAACCTTCGTTTGGGATTTCCTCCGTGGCTGACCATTCCCCTAGGCGCATTGATGGCGGTGATCGCTGGCCTTGTGGTGGGCATCCCTTGCTTGAGGTTGAGAGGACCCTACCTGGCTTTGGCCACCCTTGCCTTTCCAATCATTCTCATGGGAATTATCTTCACCATTCCAGATATTACGGGTGGTGAACTGGGCGTCTCTGGAATTAAACCGTTAGCAAGCTCGCGAGTCGCCGCTTACTATGTTTGTGTGATTCTCATGTTGGGTTTGGGATTGTTGATGTGGAAGATTGGTGACTCCAAAACCGGGATCATCTTTCATGCCATTCGCGAGGACGAGGTGGCGGTCCGAGCTTCTGGAATCAACACGACGCGTTATAAATTACTGGCCTTTTCTCTGAGTGGATTCTTCGCGGGTGTGGCTGGAGGACTCTATACCCATTTCATTCGGATTGCTGGACCGTCCACTTTAGAAGTTTCCCTCTCTTTCCAGGCGATCATCTGGGCCATTTTTGGCGGAGTCGTTACCATTTATGGTCCCATTGCCGGAGTCTTCATCCTTTATCCTTTGATGGAATTCCTTCGGATCCTTCCGGAGATCCGCACCTTGCTTTTTGGCCTCACCGTAATTATCATCTTGCTCTTCATGCCCGAAGGATTGACGACATGGGTTCGAGACAAGATAGAAAAGGAGTGTCCCCGGTGCAAAATCAGAAATATCGCCACGCGTGATACATGCCGCGTGTGTACGGCGCCGTTGGACTAGCAGTTTGCTGAGCAAGTCTTTTTCTTAGGCTGATTGGAAATGCTTAGATGCGAGCCGCCTGGTAATTTTAGATTTCCCATTTCAAATTGCAGATTGAAAATTCCGCAATCCGAATTCCGCAATCCGCAATTGGGGTAAAGTGTGAGGATAATATATGAACGCAAAGGAAACCTATGCTGCAAAACCCTGGTTGAAGCACTATCCCGAGGGTGTCACTGACACCGTGGACATACCCCCCATATCCGTTCCTGATCTCTTTGACCAGGTGGCGGGAAAATTTGCCAACAAGACCGCATTGATCTTCTATGGGAAAAAGATCAACTATGCAAAGCTGAAAGAGCTGATCGACCGTTTTGCTGCGGCCCTGGCCGATTTAGGAGTAAAGAAGGGTGACACGGTCGCCCTCTATCTCCTGAACTGCCCGCAATACGTCATCGCCTACTTCGCGGCCTTGAAAATCGGTGCGAAAATCACCCCCATCAGCCCCGTTTACACCAGCCATGAAATAAAGCATCAGATCCAGGACAGCGATGCGACGACCGTGGTCTGTCAGGATATCCTTTATGATAATGTGGAGAAGACCGGCGTTGCCATGAAGAATGTCATCCTCACCAGTATTGCTGATTACTTGCCCAAACTCAAAAGACTTTTAGGGAAGGGGGCCCTGGGAAAGGTCTATTCGGAAATGAAGGTTCCTACCCCCACGCACAGAGAACAGGCCGGTCTCCTTCAATTTCAGGACCTCATAAAGAAATACCCTCCCCAGCCTCCCCATGTAACTATCGACCCGGCAAGGGACATTGCAGCCCTTCCCTATACAGGGGGTACCACAGGGCTTCCCAAGGCAGCTATCCTCACCCACGCCAATATGGTGGCTTTACAGGCGCAATTGAGGACATTCTGGCCTTTCTTCGAAGAAGGCAACGAATTGGTCATGGCCTTTTTGCCCTTTTTTCACATCTATGGTCAGGTCGTCGTGATGCTCTCAAGCCTTGCTCAGGGCTTTACCATGGTTCTATTCACCACACCTGACATAGACGATATCCTATCAGCTATGGAAAGATACCAGGCATCCGCATTCTATGGTGTGCCTACCATGTTTGAATATCTCAAGGAATATGAAAAAACAGACAGGGTCAATTGGAAGCGGCTCAAGCTGATCGCCTGTGGTGCGGATACCCTTCATGAATCGACCATTGAAGCATGGGAGAGAAGAACCAGGTCAAAGATCTTCGAGGGGTATGGGATGACCGAGACCACTGCCGTAAGCCACAGTAGCCCTGTTCACAGGCCCAAAAATGGTTCTTTCGGAGTGCCCCTACCCGGCATGAAGGCTGCCATTATCGAACACGAAGGCACGGATTTCTTGCCGCTCGGTGAGGTTGGGGAATTGATTCTGAACGGGCCGAACATCATGCAAGGCTATTGGAAAAGAGAGGAGGAAACACGGGAGGCTTTGATCGACATTGACGGAGAGAAGTGGCTCAGAACCGGAGATCTTGTCAGCATGGATGAGGAAGGTTATTTCCACTTCTTTGACCGCAAACGGGATCTCATCAAGTATAAGGGATATTCGGTCTTCGCCAGACATGTCGAAGAGGTCCTTTACCAGCATCCGAAAATCAAGGCTGCTGGTGTCGTAGGAGTGCCCGACCCAAAGGTGGGCCATCTTATCAAGGCCTATGTGGTCCTGGAAAGCGAAGCCCGGGGTAAAATTTCTGAAGAGGAGATTATTGCCTTCTGTAAAGAGAATCTCGCCCACTACAAAGTTCCCAAGATTATCGAATTTAGGGGTGAGCTCCCGAAGACGGACGTGGGAAAGGTTTCGCGCAGGGAGTTGAGAGAAGAGGGAGAAGAGAGATGATATGACCCAATCCTTCCTTGAAATCAAAAGTCTCAGCAAAAACTTCGGCGGTCTTCGGGCTGTCAACGACGTCGGCTTTTCCATGGAAAGGGATCAGATCCTGGGTCTGATCGGTCCGAACGGCGCTGGCAAGACCACCTTGCTACGGCTGATCACCGGCATTCTGAAGCCGGATACCGGAAGCGTCCGTTTCATGGGAAAGGAAATTGTAGGCCGCAAGACCTGGAACATCGTCAATATGGGCATCGCCTGTACCTTCCAGAACATGAGACCCTTTCGGCGACTCCCTATCATCGCCAACGTCATGGTTTCCTGCTTGAGTCCACGTGCTATGAAGAGGGGAGAATGGGTCAAGCGTTTGGAGGCAAAAGCTATGGATGCCCTGGAATTCGCGGGCATTTCAGATATGGCGCGGGAAAAGGCCTCTACGCTTTCACAGGGTGACCTCAAGAGGCTGGAAGTCGCGCGGGCCGTGGCCACGGAGCCAGAATTGCTCCTCCTGGATGAGCCTTTCGGTGGGCTGAGTCCTGCTGAGACTGATCTCATGGCCAAATCCATCAAGCGCCTGCACAAGGGGGGCCGTTTCGGTCGATTGCACAGCGAAGGACCGGCCATGATCATCGTCGAACATAAGCTTCAATGGTTGATGAAGATCGTGGATCGTATTATCGTGTTGAATTTCGGGACGATCATTGCTGACGGAACGCCCAATAAAATCGTCAACGACCCTCACGTTATTGAGGCCTACCTCGGCGGAGGAGGTATCTAAGGCGTGCTGCTTGAAGTTGCCAATTTATCTGTGCGGTATGACAAGGCCATGCTCATTAACAATTTGAGCATGGGTGTAGATACAGGTGAACTGGTCAGCCTCGTGGGTCCCAATGGGGCTGGCAAATCGACTCTGCTAAGAGCCATCACCGGATTGGTAGCCTGGGAGAAGGAGATTACGCGGAGGTCAACCCATGGTGAAATTATTCTTGAGGGTACGGTAACTTTCGATGGAGAGCGAATCGATCAGATACCTGCCCATGAAATCGTTAAGCGAGGTTTGATCCTTTGTCCAGAGAGACGAAGGCCGTTCCGAGAGATGACCGTGATCGATAATCTCATGGCCGGGTCTTACCTGTTGAAGGACAAGGAAAAGATTCGGGATAACTTAGACAAGGTATATCAACTGTTTCCCGTGTTACAGGATCGATCAAACCAGATCTCCGGGACGCTCTCCGGCGGGGAGCAGCAGATGCTCGCCATTGGCAGGGCATTGATGTCTAAGCCCAAACTGTTGTGCATTGATGAGCCCTCCACGGGCCTTGCCCCCATTTTGCGAGCAGAGGTATTTCAGAAGATCGGAGAGATCCGCAAGTTAGGTATTACCGTCTTGCTCGTTGAACAGGATGTGAGCACGGTCTTCAAAATGACCTCCCGCAACTATGTCCTCTCCTCTGGAAAAATTATCGCCGAAGGAACCGGCGAGCAATTGCTTCAAGACGAGGTCCTTCGTAGAACGTACCTGGGGTTATAAAATGATCATTGCAAAATTAACAATGCAAAATATTCAATGCAAAATGAGAAAGATTTTTGGTAAAAAATTGCTAATTGATAATTGCTAATTGCTAATTTTGCAGTTTGCAATGTTCCTTCAATCGACTCCTTCTAAAATGGATATCTGCCTATCTTAATCACAGAATCCGCGA
>Ga0315279_10010876_pt1 | contig 10616 bp, 8 predicted proteins | sample YL17G06_20_MG_FD_203694 | JGI IMG/M metagenome (GOLD analysis project Ga0315279, IMG submission 203694) | Sediment microbial communities from Yellowstone Lake, YNP, Wyoming, USA - YL17G06_20 | ecosystem: Environmental > Aquatic > Freshwater > Lake > Sediment | place: USA: Wyoming | collected...
TTATCCGGTAATGATAAAGGCCGTAGGCGGTGGCGGCGGAAGGGGAATGAGGATTGTCAGATCAAAAGAGAATCTTCCCAATAGCTTTCTCATGTGCAGGGCAGAAGCCGAAGCCGCTTTCGGCAGCCCCGAGGTCTATATTGAAAAATACATAGAGAGGCCTCGGCACGTTGAAATTCAGATTATTGGTGATTCAAAAGGCAACGTGGTGCACCTCTTTGAAAGAGACTGCTCAATCCAGAGAAGGCATCAGAAACTCATAGAGGAATCTCCTTCACCAGCCATTACTCCCGAACTGCGCGGGAAGATTGGCGGGGTGGCGGTGAGAGGCGCGAGAGAGATCGGTTACGAGAATGCGGGTACAATCGAGTTTCTGCTCGACGAGAACGCGAATTTCTATTTCATTGAGATGAACACCCGTGTCCAGGTCGAACACACCGTAACGGAGGAAATCACGGGTTTTGACCTAGTCAAAGAGCAAATCATCATAGCTTCTACCGGGAATCTGACCTTTGCCCAGGACCAAGTCTCAATCAACGGACATGCTATTGAATGCCGCATAAATGCCGAGGATCCTGAGGCCAACTTCAGGCCCTGTCCTGGCAAGATCACCTACGTTCATTTACCGGGGGGGCACGGCATAAGAGTCGACACGCACGTCTATGCTGGCTATACAATTCCGTCCCAGTATGATTCCCTCATAGCCAAGATAATCGCTCACGGGAGGGACAGAGTAGAGGCTACCGAGAGGATGAAGAGGGCACTCAGGGAATGTCTCATCGAAGGCGTGAAAACGACGATTCCGTTGTATCAGAAAGTGCTTTCCGATGAGATGTTTGTCAGCGGGAAAGCGGATACGACCCTGATTGAGAATATCACTGCAAAGGAGGGGGTGAAGACGGCGTAGGGTTTGTCAAAGTAGACTCCTGCGCGTTACGATGAAACTGGATTGCTACATAGTTCCCTCTGAGATTACCGAAGCGGCATTGAGGGGAAAGATCGTTGTAATAGTTGACGTGCTCCGGTCGTGTACTACCGTTGCCTACGCACTCGTGAACGGCGCAGAGAAGATCATCCCCGCGACCACGGTGGAAGCTGCCACCAAGCTGATGTCATCCTTGGACAGAGGGAGCACCCTGCTTTGCGGCGAGAGAGAGGGCAAGAAAGTCAATGGATTTGATCTCGGCAATTCTCCGCTCGAGTACACGCGCGCAATCGTTGGAGGCAAGACGCTGGTCTTTGCCAGTACGAACGGAACAAAGCTGATGGCAAAGGGACAAAAGGCCCAGGAGCAACTTCTCTGTTCCTTTGTAAACATTGGCAAAGTCGTGGGAACACTGAGGCCAGAAGGTCCGGAACCTGTCGTGGTCTGCTCAGGCACGAACGGCCAGTTCTCTCTTGAAGATGCAGTCTGTTCAGGAATGGTTGCGTCGAAACTTGGGGAGATTTTTCCAGGAGCGTGGGAACTCAACGATGGCGCCAGAGCTGCGATTACGCTTTTCGAGAAGTTCGGGGGCGACATATACGGGATGCTCCATGACTCTTCGCACGGACGCTACCTTCTCTCCTTGGGTTTTGGTTTAGACATCGAAGTTTGCGCGCGCACAGATTCGGTGCCAGTCCTTCCAGTTCTCAGGGAGGGCAGAATTACGCTCTCAGGCGGTTCCTAGGCGCTGCCCCATTAGCTTCTAGTCTCCAGTCTGCAGTTTGTAGTACTCAGCTCAGTGTTCTATGGCTCAAGCCTGTACGCACCTAAATGGGAGGTTTCCCGAGTGGACAAACCTAACGGAGAGAGGTCGAAACTCCTGAGAGCGATTGATGCCAATGTCAACAGGGTATCGGAGGGTCTGCGAGTCGTCGAAGAAGTTGTCCGATTCATACTGGATGACACCGACCTCACCCAGAAGCTCAAAGGAATGCGGCACTTCGTTAGAGAAAGAGCATTGGAGTTGGGTGGCTCGCTGTCGAAACTCGTCGCGGCAAGGGAAAGTGAAGCCGACGCCGGGAGACGACTCAGCACTTCCGACTCTTCTCAGAGAAAAGATGCGGCAGGCATAGTTGCTGCAAACATAAAGAGAGCACAAGAAGGTATCAGGGTTCTTGAGGAGCTCTCTGCTTCGTTTGACGCCGGCAGTTCTAACAGGTTTAAGGAGCTGAGATTCGAGCTGTATTCGTTGGAAAAAGAGATTATTGGGAGGCTGCGAGAATAGGGGCTCGAGCGGCGGCCCCTTCTGGCCGGACGCTGATGGGATGCAGAGTTGCGACTGTATTTGGCCGAGGTCTTGAATAGTGGCTGTCCGAATCGATCTTAGTCTCTACGCGATCATAGACGAGGACCGTGTCGGCAAACACGACTTGAGCGCTTGTGCAACCGAGCTCATAAGGGCCGGGGTCAGCACGATTCAGTATCGCGCAAAGAATCTCCCTTCGAAAGAGTTTCTCTTGAGAGCCCTCTGCCTTGAGAACACAATCAGAGGCAGTGCGGTCCCGCTCTTAATAAACGATAGGGCGGACATTGCGTTGCTGAGCGGTGCAAGCGGCGTCCATCTTGGAAGCGAAGACATCCCCGTTGAGAGGGCCAGAGAGATTCTCGGTCCCCACAGGATAATCGGGGCCACGGTGCGTAGCGCCCAGGATGCCATTCGTGCCCAGCGTGAGGGAGCCGATTATGTCGGCGCTGGCTCCATCTTTCCTTCTCCGACAAAAGATAAAGCTCTGGTGATTGGATTGGCTGGGTTAAGGGAGATCAAATCAAGCGTGAAGATTCCGGTGGTTGCAATAGGGGGACTGACATTGGGAAAAGTGGCCCAGGTTATCGAAGCAGGCGCCGATGGCCTTGCATTTATCTCCGAGCTCTGGAAAGGTGGGGAAATTGGGAAACGGGCAAGAGAACTGCGCGCTGCGATAGATTCTGCGAGAAGAGGCTAGTCACTCTTGTCTTCTCGCCCGATAGAGAAGGTAAACACCGAGGCCTCCAAAGAATATGTTTCCCATCCAGGCCGCAAGCACTGGAGGAAGTGTCCCGCTGTGACCGAGAGCCTGCCCGGTTTTAAGGAAGCCGTAATAGACAAAGCTGATCAGCAGGCTCAGTCCGACCCCCATAGCCAGGGTTCCTCGTCTCACCCTCGTGGACAGCGCGACCCCTATAAGTGTAACTATGACATTGGTTAGAGGGAACGCAAGCTTCATGTGAAGCTCCACAAGATACTTCTGTACTCTTCCGCCGCTCTCCCTAACCTTCTTCACGTAGTTAAGGAGCTGAAAGAAATTCATCTGGTCCGGCTCTACTTCTCCCTTGGCGAAATCCTCCGGTTTTTCGTTGAGGTATGGAAACGTGAGCGTGCTGAAGTGTGACGCATGCTCCACGCCCAGGTCAAACGTTCTTATGAACCCGTCATAGAAGACCCATCGCTTGCCATCCCAGACTGCTTTCGCAGCATCTATGCGACGGAGCAGCGTGTTGTTCCCAAACTCCTGGATCACCACCTCGGTCATTGATTTTGTGACGGTGTCGTAAAGCTTGATCAAGAATATGCGGCCTTGGCTGCCGAGGTAGTTCACGTTGGCTTTCCTCGTCACCGCAGTGCTAGGCTGCTTCTTGATCTCAACCCTCATCACGTTTTCTTGCGCTCTATTTGCATCGGGTATAGCAAACTCGCCCATCGTAAGCGAGATCCCACTAAGGACAAAGGAAAGCACAATCGCTGGAGCGACGATCCTGACGAAATCTATTCCCGAGACCCCCATCGCCACGAGTTCGTTTCGCCTCGCCATTTGCCCGAAGGCTAACAAGCACCCCAGAAGCAGGGCAACAGGCAGGATCAGCACGACTATGTAAGGAATGCCGAATAGGTAGAACTTGACAATGGAGGCAACAGAGGCATGGTGATCGATGAAAGTGTCAACCTTCTCGAACACGTCGACTATGATGAAGATCGCAAGAAAAAAGACAAGTGCAAGAGAAAAGGAAACGATGAGTTCTCTGAGGAGATATTTGTCCAGGATGCGCACGGTCGATCACTCCTCACACGGGTTTCACGGCCTCTTGTTGGCGCTTTCTCGGTCTTCTCAACAACGACAGATTCACGATCTCGCATGCATCCAACGTCAAGACCAGCCCCACGATCCCCAGGACAATATTCGGCATCCACACCGCAATGCCTGGTGGGAGAAGTCTTCTATCGGCAAGCTGTTCTCCTCCGAGGAGGAAAACGTAATAGAAGACGAAGAATCCCAGGCTGGCAAATCCTATTGCGAGACCACTCTTTCGCGCCTTCATACCCAATGGACCACCAACAAGAACAAATATCACGCAAGCAAACGGAATAGAAAACTTCTTATGAATCTCGACCCTGAATGAGTTGATCTGTTTCTCTATTGCGTCCAGCTCGAGTAGGGTGTACTGGATCGACCTTGGTGTGCCGAGCCGAGCCTCTCTGGCCGCTAGCGCGGCGGCGTCGCCTGAAGGCTTCCAGAAAAGAAGAAACCCGGCTAGCCTCTTCACAAAACCTTTGGGAGTAAACGTGCCCCCTGTCTTCTTCAAGAAGTCCTGGTACGAGGCATAACCCTCCATCTTGAGCTGCGGAGTAAGACTTCTCATCACTGCTGTCTCTTGCACCGACAGCTGACGTATTCTCTCTCGCAACGCGGAGGTGCTCATCTCCCTCTCACCTCTTACCTGACGGTCGGAGCGCTCGAGTTGAGAATATGCATTTGTGATGTTAATTACGTGAGTCTTGAATACGAGCCTGCGATATTTTCTTGGCTCCGTGACGTCGGGGATCTCATGGATCTCGCCATCCTGAAGGTAAAGAGTCAAAGTGTTCTTGTCTTCGGAGAATGCGAGTCTTCCCTTCTTGGCAAATATGGTGGTGGGCAGGCCTCCGGTATGGAAATCATATATTGTTACGCTAGACATCTTTCCGGTTCTGTCATCGAGCTTGTTTATGAGCATGCTATAGCCTTGGAAATCGTCGATGAAGACTCCCTCCTTTATCTGAGCAGTCGGTCGTTTCCTGCTGATGTCCAGTAGAAGATTCGCAAATGCGTGATTCGTATCGGGCAGGACAGAATTCATGAAAACGCTGAGTAGGACACTGATAATGCCTGCTGTAACAAGGGGAGGTACCATCATCGAAACTGCGTTCATGCCGCTCGACCTCATGGCCGTTATCTCGTTGTCCTGTGAGAGGCGGCCAAATGTCATGAGAGAGGCAACAAGAACCGCGCAGGGGATCGAGAGCGCGATCATCCACCCCAGGCCGTAGACAAAAAGCTGAAGCACGATGAACGCGGGGATTCCCTTGCCAATCAAAAGGTCGAGATAATCGAAAAGCAGGTCCATGGTAAGAATGAACGTGACCACGCTAAACCCCATCAAGAAGGGAAAGAGATGCTCCTTCAGGACATACTTTTGGAGGATTGTAATTCTCGGGAATCTCATTTCCTTCTCTCGCCGCCTGTCCACACTAGCAGGACCTGGGGACCTGAGGTACTCCATCCTCTTCCCTTACGAATTCCGGGTAAAAGCCATCCGGATCCGCTGCCCGAGGATTTTGTCCTCTCGCCCGCGGCTCGAGCCGCTCGGTATTTGTCGGAGCTACACTCGGGACCCTCTATGACTCCGACCAGATGCTAACACTGGGCTAACGCATTGTCAATGAACGGAGAGCCGGTTGCGGATAAAGCTGCGAATCTGAGGCGCGAACCTGGTTTCTGTCGTTTCTGCAGTTACTCTCGATGCAGGGCGTTGAGGCGTACGTTTGTCTCCGACAATGCGTCAGTCACGAATTCTAGGCCGTTGCAACAAGTGAAGATGTTCGCTCTTATTGGCGAACAATCTGTCCGGTTTAGGTTGTCACAAATTTTGAGCTTGACAGTGGTGACCTCATATTGTATTTGTGTCAGCTCGACGAGGTCAAAACAGCAACCATTTAGATTTCCTGATATCAAAGACACGGACTGGAGAAAACCGTGGTTTTCTGCCGTTCGGGGACTCATTGGGCCACCGGCGAAGGGAGGTGCTGTCCCGTGGGCGCCATTCTGCCGTCGGAAAGCTACTTGAACACGGGCTTCGGCGGTCGTGGCGCTCGCGCGAGGGTGGCTTGAGAATTTTCGCAAGCCGGCTTGTGTAAGAAGGGCTTCGCCCATGTCTGAGTTGGTCTTCAAGAGACGTTCACGACGGACGTCAGGAGGTTGAACCATGAAAAGGCTGTTTTGTGTTGCATTAGCGATTGTAGCTGCCCTGACTCTTATGACCCAGGTCTGCTGGAGTGATGAGCAAGGACCGCCTTACTGGGAAAGCTGCTGGCACTGGGGGAATCTTGTATGCAACGGTACTAAGGCGTTTGTTTGTCCCTGCGGTGGAGGAAGCTACATATACGCGCATATAGTTGGCAAGAACCACATAGTTGAACAGGGAGCGACTGTTACCGCCACTTTCCAGGCCACACCCGCTGTGGCTTTGTGTAAACCTGTGAGTGGTATTACGAACGCACTTGGTGACGCCATCCTACACGTCTGCGCCGGCCTCAACTTGACCGGCGGCCGGGACTGCCTTACTGTCACAACCACAGTCGTGGTGTACAACTACGAGACAATTCGCTGGTGTCCCGTATGCCCGAACAGCGATCCCCTTGACCTAACCTGCCGTGAGGTGGACGAGAGGCAGTGGCTCTCGCCAGACATGAATGGTGATCTCTCAGTCAATGCGTCCGACTTTTCAATTTTTGGAGCCGACTGGCTGTCGGATGCCTGTAGGTCCGATTTCAACTGTGACGGTGTGGTCAATGCTTCGGATTACTCGTTGTTCGCCTCGCACTGGCTGCACAATTGCTCGAGATGCCCATAGGAGGGGCCAGATTCCCAGCTTGAAGAAATCCCTTTCGGCAGGAGAAAAGTAGCGGTCTAGAGTGAGAGGGCAGCTTCAGATAAAGTTGCCCTCTCTTCTCATACAGGGCGTGTGCTCGGGTCAGAACCAGAGTCAAGACGCCCGAAAACCTCGGCGGCACCGTGGCGGGAACGCGTTAGGTTCTGCCTCAGTCGTCACTTCGGCGCCTTTGCCTCCTTCTGCTCCTTGATTCGCCGCATGCTGTTGCTCTTGCACTTGGGGCAAGCTCGCTCCTGCAGCTCGGCGTCCGGAGAGTAGGGTAACTTCGTGATGGTGCCGCATCTCAAGCACTTGAAATCAGCTTCCTGGGCCATTCAGAATCTCCTGGAAAGTTGGTCCCTGGCACGCAGGCTCTCAGCTTGCGCGCCTTCAGCTAACCTTGGCCTCTTCCTTCTTTTCCTTCGCTTCTTCTTTCTTCTTAGGCGCGAGCGCCTGTTTTGTGAATTCGATTTCCTCCGCCGTGACCTTCTTCCTCATCTCCTCCACTTCTCGCATGACCAACGCGAATTTCTGGCCTTCGGCGGCGCTTATCCATTCAAGCTGTAGTCTCTCAGGTCTGATGCCTTTCTTCTCAAGCTGATCCCAGAGTCTCTCGACTCTCAACACTGTCTGCCTGTTCGCGTTGATGTAGTGGCAATCAGCGAAGTGACATCCGGAGACGAGCACTATTGGAGCACCCTTTCGGAATGCGTAGAGGACGAAATCCTCGTTGACCCTTCCGCTACACATCGTCCTTATTAGACGATTGCTCGGGGGATATTGAAGTCTCGACACACCCGCGAAGTCCGCCCCAGCGTATGAGCACCAGTTGCACGCAAAGACCACTACCTTGTCCCGAGGATTCTCCTCCAGAATGGCGTCAATCTGCGCGTAAATCTGATTGTCCTGGAAGTGGCGCATCGTAATCGCGTCAAACGCACACTCAGCGCCGCAAGTCCCGCAGCCTGCGCAAGCGGCCTCTATGATCTTTGCCGGAATCTTGTTCTTTCGGTCGGTCTGAGTGATGGCCTTGTACGGGCACACCTTCACACACAGACCGCAGTACTTGCACAGATCCGGGTCGATGTAAGCGGTTATCGCCTCAACCTTGATCTTGCCGGCCGCAAGCACGATATTGGCTCTGGATGCAGCAGCAGAGCCCTGGGTCACGCTGTCTTTCACGTCCTTCGGAGATTCGGCGCAGCCAGCAAGAAATACTCCTCTCGTGGGAGCGTCAACCGGCTTGAGCTTTGGATGAGATTCCATGAGGAACCCATCAGACGTTCTAGACAGCGTTAGAAGCTGTCTAATGACCTCGCTGTCCCTGCGGGGCAGTAGCCCCACTGACAGGACAAGCATCTCGAGCTCGTGTTTCTCTATCTTCCCCGTGGTCGTGTTCTCAACGGTAACGATGAGGTTACCCGTCTTCGGATCTTCCTCAACCTCTCCAGGCAGTCCTCTTATGTACTGGACCCCTTCCTCCTTGCTTCTCATGTAAAGGTCTTCAAAGCCCTTACCGAAGGCGCGGATGTCCATGTAGAAGACCTTTAGGTCAATGCCTGGATAGTGGTCTTTTAGAAGGACGGTGTCCTTTATGGTGTTCATGCAGCAGATATTGCTGCAATAAGGATTCCCTCTCTTCTGGGAGCGGGAGCCCACGCACTGTATAAACCCGATGGAGTTGGGAGTCTTTCTGTCACTCGGGCGTATGAAATGTCCCTCCGTAGGTCCACTGGCGCAGATCAGCCTCTCAAACTCCATGCTCGTGATGACGTTTTCGTAGCTTCTGTATCCGTACTCGTCAAGCTCTGTCGGGTCGTAGACGTCGTTACCCACTGCGACGACTATGGCGCCAACATCTACAGTCACGAACTCATCGTGCGCGTCAAAGTCAATGCACTTTTTTTCGCACACGTCGAGGCACTTGGCGCACGCGATGGGGTTATTCCCCAGGCACGTCTTCATGTCTATGAGGTAGCTCGACGGGACGGCTTGCGGAAGCTGAATGTAGATGGCCTTTCTTGAAGAGAAGCCCATCTGGTACTCATCGGGAATAGCGACGGGGCATACCTTGGCGCATTCGCCGCAGGCATTACACTCCTTTTCGTCTACATAGCGTGCCTTCTTCCTGATGGTGACCTTGAAATTTCCGATGTAGCCGGAGACGTTCTCGACTTCGCTGTACGCCATCAACTCGACCCTCGGATGTCGACCGACATCCATCATCTTAGGACCGAGTATTCATATGGAACAGTCCATCGTGGGATAGGTCTTGTCGAGCTGAGCCATTATCCCGCCAATGGACGGTTCTTTCTCAATAAGATACACGTGGTAGCCGGCGTCTGCCAAATCAAGAGCAGATTGGATGCCCGCGATGCCGCCGCCGACGACAAGAGCCCTTCTTGTAACAGGAATCTCTTTCTCATCCTGTGGTTGGAGCAAGCGGGCGCGAGCCACCGCTATCTTGACAAGATCTTTGGCCTTTTCGGTCGCCGCCTTCCTGTCCGCGATGTGAACCCAGCTACAATGCTCGCGCAGATTGGCCATCTCGAGAAGGTAAGGGTTGACACCCGCTTCCTCCACACACGCTCTGAATGTGGGTTCGTGCATCCTCGGAGAGCACGAAGCGACCACGACTCTGTTGAGTTTGCTCTCGAGTATGTGTCGCTTGATCTCGTGCTGGCCGGGGTCAGCACACGTATACTTGTTCTTTACTGCGACCACCACGTCGGGGAGGGTCTCGGCAAATTTCCGGACTTCGTCGCAGTCAACCGAAGCCGCAATGTTCAGACCGCATTCGCAAACGAAGACGCCGACCCTCAGGTCTTCAGCGGTCTCTGGCTTTACCATTCCTCGCACCTCCTTAGCTGTCAGGTCACTGCTCAAGCGCAGAGGCAACCAGAACAGCCAAATCCTCTACTCGAATCTTTGCTTCTTCGGGGAAGCCGACGTCCTTCATAGCACACATAAGGTGAATCTTGCACTTTGCGCACGCTGTGGCAAGCAAAGTCGACCCTGTTGACCTGGCTTCCTTGAGCCTATCGGTTTGAATGGCCTTCGACGCAATGCCACAGTGGATCCACCCGCTGGTGCCGCAACATATCGAAGCGTTTCTTGAGCGACGCATGTCCTTGAAACCATCACCAAAGAGCGCATCCAGGACACTTCTTGGTTGTTCGTAGACACCGAGGAAACGGCCCAACCTACAAGGGTCCTGGAATGTGACTTGCTCATCGTTTTTTCTCAACTTAAGCTGCCCAGATGCGAGACTCTTCTCAAGAAGCTCGCTCAAATGATAAACCTCGAACGGCACGGTGCCAGCGAACTGAGCGTAGTAGAGCTTGAGGGTGGCAGCACATTCGGGACATGCAGTAATGATCTTCTTTGCACCGGTGGCCTTGAGTCTCTCTACGTTGTGCTTTGCAAGCATCTCGAAGTTCTTCGCGTCGCCTGCCCAGAGCAAATCGTGGCCACAGCAGCGCTCGTCGGGCAGGACGATCGGCTCAATTCCAATGGCGTTGAGGACCTTCACGGTCGAGCGAGCTATCTCCACTGGATTGGCCTTCAGATCTTCAAAGAACGCATCGAAGAACGGAAGGCATCCGACAAAATAAAGGTACTCTGACTTGTCGGAGACTTTGAGGTCCTTGGTCAACCAGTCGAGCCTTTTCTGCTTCAGTTCTGGAGTTGTCATGATTCTCATGAGGAGCTGGAAAGCACTCCCGTGAGCGCAGACTGCCTCCTCTCC
>Ga0315279_10010878_pt1 | contig 10616 bp, 7 predicted proteins | sample YL17G06_20_MG_FD_203694 | JGI IMG/M metagenome (GOLD analysis project Ga0315279, IMG submission 203694) | Sediment microbial communities from Yellowstone Lake, YNP, Wyoming, USA - YL17G06_20 | ecosystem: Environmental > Aquatic > Freshwater > Lake > Sediment | place: USA: Wyoming | collected...
TCCCCGTCGCACTTGATCAGGAAGGCCCGGCGATCCGGCTCGGTCCAGTACTTCTCCCAGTGACTGGTGCGAAAGAGGCCGCTATCGGGACAACGGAAACCGAGGAAGTCGGTGAAGTCGTGGATGTAGTAGAGGCCCAGGTTCAGTACGACGGCCTTGAGGTCCAGCCCAGCCTCGACGATCTCGGTGGCCATGGTTCACCTTGCAGGTATCTGCGACATAGCATCAGTGCTGTGAGTCTAGGGTAAGCGTGTGACCTCAACAACTGGCATGCGAGCCGGCCGGGCGTTGGCGGCCTCCCGCCCGGCCACGCCAAGACCAGTCCCATGGCCACTCAGGACAAGTGTGCGAAGGAAGCTGGACACTACCCGTCTAGGCCCTCCAACGGCGCGTTTCGAACCAGCCCGCCCCCCTGCGCAAGAGAACGGGCGGCCGCGAAGGACCGCCCGTTGAACGCTTCATGTTGGTGCATGGGGGATCAGGCCGCGCGACGCCGGCGGATCAGCGCCAGGCCGCCCAGGGCCAGCAGGGAAAGCGTCGCCGGCTCGGGAATGATACCGTAGAAAGCTATGTCACCCGCACGATCGCTTTCAAATGTGAACAGAATACTGTCAATGCTGCTCAGATCGAGGCTCGGATTGGCGGCCGTAAACTCCGACACGTTGAATGTCACCAGAGTACGTGGGAACGGACTTATGTACGTCGTCCAGCTCCTGCTCACCGTGGCGCTATTCAGCCCATCATCGAGCGTGAAACTCATCACCGTCGCCTTCTGGTACCCCACGTGGTCGGGATCAAAGTCCGCGCCCAGGCTGGGCCAACCGGACATGTTCAGATTGAGCCCGCCACCACCGCCCCCTCCGTTATAGAGGAGCTTCAACTCCCCATAGGAATCCGAATCCCAACCTGCGGTGCTGAGGGCTATGTACTCGTACAGACTCGTGGACAACAGATCAACATCGACCCGGTCATCGTGGTTAATCCCCGTCGTCTGCCGCGTCCCACCCAGCACACCCGCCAGGGAGGTTTCACTATAAACGACCGTCCCATTGTAGGGAACAGGCAAGTCCCATCCATCAGAAAATGCCGTCGCAGGCGCCACGACGGGAACCATCTGGGAGTTGAAATCGTCAATGCCCGCTCCCATGACCTGTCCGCCCGTCCCGGCCGCCAGCAACACCGCCGCAACCGCCATCGTTCTCACGTTCATGATTCGTCCCTTCCTTATCACGGCCAGCTTGGCCGGGCCTTGTCTGCAACCAAAGAATCCGCTTCGCGCGACATCGCCCGCGCTGAAAACGCAGCAACGTGTTCGGAAGCTTGCCCGGAACGGGCTCAGGCAGGAGTGAACGTGTGAGCGATTTCTCGCCCTGCCCTCTCGATAGCACCGGCGGCTCAGCCGGCTTTCCTCTCCGCCGCTTCCCTGGGCGGAGGTCGGAGCACCAAGTATATTACCGCGCGCGTCCCCGTTGCGCCTAGAGAAAAACATAAGGAATCCTGACGCATCACGTTCGGCAAGCTTGGCGGGCTTTCTCGAAAGAAAAGGCCCGTTTTCGTTAACAGCCCACGCCGCGCTGCCGCCCTCGTCGCTTCTGCTATATCCACGTTGCCCACAAAGGGTTACGGCGTTTCGACCGCTCGCCGGCCGCGCTCTGGAGTTCGTAGCCGTGACGTTCGGGGTGCGACCGTATCCCTTGGGGCTAAAGCTCGAACCCGGAATGCAGGCGTCTTCAAACGCCCTCCTGAGCGACCGTAGGGAGTCGAAGGACTCTCGTGCGGTCCCTGAGCTTGCCGAAGGGCTCTCCTTGATATCGCCTGTCAGCTATCACCGTTAACGCGTCATCTGGCATCTAAGACGGCCTTTGGCGCGGACCGTCGCGGTTTGGTACGATCTGCCGGTTAGCGAAACCGGCCGGGCCGGCACGCGGAATGAGGAAACGCCGCGCTTCCCTGCGTGCCTGCGGCCCCCGGCAGGCAGGCCACAGGCATCCAGCGAGGTGACCGCATGTCGCCAGGACGTTCGTCTCGCAGACAAGGCCGCTCCGGGCGGCAGTCGGGCCCCGCAGCCGACGGCCCCGCGCCCTCCCCGGCTGGAGGCGATGCGCCTGCCTCGCGACGATGGTCAGTGGCGGCAGGGGTGGTGATCGTGCTGGCGGTCGTCGCGGCCTACGGCAACAGTCTCCACGGGCCGTTCATCTTCGACGACGTGCCGTCGATACCCCAGAACCCGCACGTCCGCTCGCTCTGGCCGATCGCCGAGGCGATGAAGGCCCCGCCCCAGGAGACCGCAGCCGGCAGGCCGGTGCTCGCGCTGTCGCTGGCGCTGACCTACGCCGCATGCGGGCTGGACGTGGCGGGATACCATGCGGTGAACATCGCAATACACGTGCTGGCGAGCCTGACGCTCTTCGGTATCGTGCGGCGGACGCTGGCCGGGCCGCGGCTGGCGGAGCGTTTCGGCCGGCACGCGAGCGTTCTTGCGTTGGCTGTGGCGCTGCTGTGGGGCCTGCACCCGCTGCTGACCCAGGCAGTGACCTACGTCATACAGCGGGCCGAGTCGCTGATGGGCCTGTTCTACCTGCTGACGCTCTATTGCGCGATCCGCAGCCACGGGGCCCGCCGGCCGGCCGGGTGGCTGGCCGCCGCCGTGGCCGCATGCGCGCTGGGGATGGGCACCAAGGAGGCGATGGCCACCGCCCCCGTGGCGGTGCTGGCGTACGACGCGGTATTCCTGAGCAGGTCGTTTCGCGGAGCCCTCCGCAGGTGGCCGCTCTACGCCGGGCTGGCTGGAACGTGGCTCATCCTGGTGGGTCTGGCCTCCGCCGGGCCCCGCACCCAGTCGGCCGGGTTCGGCCTGGCGGCGATCTCGCCGCTGGACTATGCCAAGACGCAGTGCCAGGTGATACTGCACTACATCCGCTTGGCGTTCTGGCCCGTCGGGCAGGTGTTCGACTACTGGGGGTGGGAGATACCGGGCGGCCTGTGGGACCTCTACCTGCCGGCTGCAACGCTGGCTGGACTGCTGGCCCTGACGGCGGCGGGCCTGGCGCTCAGGCCGGCGGCTGGGTTCCTGGGGCTGTGGTTCTTCCTGATACTGGCGCCGACATCCAGCTTCGTGCCGCTGTCGGACGTGGCCTTCGAGCACCGGATGTACCTGCCGCTTGCCGCCGTGGCGGCCGGCGCGGTGCTGGCCGGCTATACGCTGATGCAGAAGACGGCGGGGCCGTTAACCGGGCGGCGGGCAAAGGCCGTCTGGACGGCTGGCGCGTGCCTGACCGCCGCAGCCGCGATGGCCCTGGGCGCTCTCACGCACCACAGGAACGCGGCTTACCAAAGCGAGTTCTCCATCTGGCAGGACACGGCCCGCGCCAGGCCGACCAACCACAGAGCCCATATCATCCTCGGCAACACCTACGTCGCGCTCGGCCAGTACCAGCAGGCACTGCTGGAGTACGACACCGCCGTCCAGCTTCGCCCCGACGACCCGGACGTGTACGTCGACCGCGGCAACTGCTACGCCACGCTGAATAGGGACAGCGACGCCCTTGCGGACTATGACAAGGCCGCCGAGATCAACGCCCCGGCGATCGCCCGTTACGCCGAGGCCGGCCAGGAGATGCCCCAGAACATGCAGAAGAAGTACTCCGCGGTGTACAACAACCGGGGGATCATCTACCGGCGCGCCAGCCGGCTTGACCGGGCCATCGCCGACTTCAACCGCGCGATGGAGCTTTACCCGGCTTACCTCGACCCCATCTACAATCGGGCGGGTGCGTACTTTGGCCAGGGCGATTTCGACAAGGTGATATCAGAGCTGGACAGGTTCATCTCAGCCGATGCCGACAAGGCGGTCGCCTACGACATGCGCGGGGCCGCGTACCTGGGCAAGGGCCGCTTCGACCAGGCCATCGCCGACTTCGAGACCGCGATGCGCCTGGACCCCAACGACGAGTCCTACCGGCAGCACCGCCTCCAGGCAGCCGAAGCGATGAAAACCGCCACCCGGCCTGCTGGAACCAGCCAGGCAGGCAAGTAGGGCGGAACGGGAACAACACAGCTTGCGGGCAATCCGCGCCCCGAGTGTTCTGTTGCTGATGGACCGATGGACGAGTGAGCCGCGACCGTCAGGGAGCGAACGGGAAGGGCTGCCAATGGAGAGCTGGGAGCATCCGCTTCCGACTCGGTAGGTCACTCACGCTTTACCTGCCTGCCATCCGCCTGCTTGCCGCAGGCAGGAGCCTTCATGCCAACAAACAACGGGCGGCATGGCGCCTGGTCCATCGGATGATGAGTGATGAGGCGCTGGTTGCGCATGAGGCGGTCTGGAAACCGATTCCGATCTCACCCGGCTCAGCCGATGCCGGCGGACTGAGGCTGGCCGGCGCGGCGAAGGGCCTCGAAGAGGGCCCTTTCCCCCTCGCTGTTGACGATCCGCTGAAGCGTGACGACGACCTTGGGGTCGAAGTGCGTCTGGGATGAGGCGATGATGCGGTCCATCGCCTCGTTGACGCCCATTCCCTTCCTGTATGGCCGGTCCGACAGCATGGCGTCAAAGGCGTCGGCGACGGCGATTATCCTGGCGGCTACGGGGATTTCCTCGCCCTTGAGCCCCCGGTACCCGCTGCCGTCGAACTTCTCATGGTGGGCCTCGATGGCGTCCGCTATCCGTGAGAGCATGCCGCCAACGTGTTTGACGATGGCCGCGCCCTTCACCGCGTGGTCGCGCATCTCGACCTGCTCGGACTCCGACAGGGCCGCGGCCTTCCGGAGGATGTCCACGCTGACGTCCACCTTGCCCACATCGTGGAGCATGCCGGCGATGCGGATCTCCTCGACGAGGGGCCGCTTGAGGTCCATTTCCTCGGCGATCCTGACCCCCCAGGCCGACACGCGAACGGAATGGGCCTCGGTGTCGGCATCGACAGTCTCGATGAACTTGGACAGTATGGCAAGCACCCCGCTGTAAGCCCTGTGAAGGTTGGCCAGGGCCTCTTGCGTCCACACCCTCAGTGTCGAGACGAGGTAGGCCGTGACCACCAGGATGCCGCTCCAGATTCCGATCTCCATCCAGAGCAGGTGGTATTCGCTCTGCAAACGTGAGAACTTGAACGGAACGAACATCACGTAGGCGATCACCAGCAAGCTGGCCAGAGCGGCTATGCCGACCGCGTGGCGCTTGGGCAGCATCCAGGCCCCGAAGATTACGGGAAGGTAGAAGACGTACAGGACGACCTTCTGGTTAACCACTAGGACGTTAATGACCCCCAGGAGTATCGTGAACACGGCCAGCGGGATCAGTCCAGGCCGGACCTTCAGCATTTCCCGGACTACCATTCGCCACGCGCTCCTAAGCATTTCCGATTCCTGTCGCGGTTGTGCGGACACCCGGACCACCCGTGGTCCCCGCCGCATCCGGTCAAGGCCCGCTTCCCGACCGTCAACACGAGTATTGGTCGGCAGGATCGCTGGGCGAGTTCACTTAAGACTGCCGGAATATCGACATTCCTGTCCTGGGTCCCCGACCCCGTCCTTGGTTGTTGGCGGTCGTCGGCTGACGACGTTGCTATTGGCTGCGCCGCCAGCTAGAATCCGGATTTCCGCGGGCATCTGGAAAGGAAACATCATGGGCGGCAGAAAAGAGAGACTTGCCAACAGGCGCCGCGTACAGTTGGCAACCAGGGTCAGGAATTCCAGCCGTAAGGCGAAGGCACGAGTCCGGCGCGAGATCCGCAGGTCGGCCAAGGCCGACGCGAAGGCCTAGCCTGGCTCAGGCCGTCCGTTGCCGTCTCGGCCCGGCCGGCGGCACGGCGTAGCTGCCTTGCCGGCAGGGCACGCGGTTGCGGAGGTTTGAAGGTCATGTTCAGTTCCATCATGGTTCTGCTGGCGATATCGGCTGGCCTGGCTGATGAACCAGCCGACCAGGAGGCCCCCGAATTGTTCAACCTAAAGGTCATCAGCGACACGGTCCCGGACATCACCTCCACCGAGGCGCTGCTGAAGGAGATCATCAAGCCGGGCATGAGCGACCAGGAGAAGGCCACAGCCGTCTGGCAGGTGGTCTACCACAGCCGGTTCTGGAACCCCAGCTCGCGGGGCAACCTGCGAGCCGAGCTGGGCGGGACCGACCCGATAATCACCATGAACTGCTTCTCGCCGACCATTTGCCAGGAGGACGCCGAGAACTGCATCGCCTTGTGGGGCCTGCTGGGCTACAGCGCCAGGATGTGGCAGTTGGGCTGGCACACCACCCCTGAGATATGGTACGGCGACAGGTGGCGCCACTTCGACGCCACCGTCGGCAGGATCACGCGGGACGCCAACGGCGAGATCGGCAGCGTGACGCTCGACCAGGAAGCCGGCGGCGCCGCCCGACGGAACTGGATGCGCCCGGAGAGCTACATCAGCGCCTCGGAGAGCATCTCCCTCGGCCAGCGGATGGGTCTGACGGTCCGCCCGGGCGAGACCTTCACCCGTTACTGGTATCCGCTCGGCAAGACGGGCGACTACTGGTGCGTCAGTTCCGACGGCAAGCGCCCGGACAACCGGATCAGAAAAAACCGCCGCCGCCTGGCCGACGCGATGAAGCTGACAACCAGGCGCTTCGAGCCCATGCCCGACGACGCCGCGTACGGCAACGGGCGGTGGTGCTTCCAGCCAGATTTCTCCCAGGGCAACTGGCGGGCGCTAGTGGAAGACAGCCAGAACATCAAGATAGGTCCGATCGGCGAGGAGTCGTGGACCATTCACCCGGCCGAGGCCGGCAAGGAAGCCTGGGTCACCTTCCGAATCAGGAGCCCGTACGTGCTCAGCGGCGGGTACGTCTCGGGCATGTTCTCCACAGCCGGCAGGGGCGACGTGCTGGAAGTCCAGGCCTCCGCCGACCGCGGGTGCACGTGGAAGAGCCTGCTGACCAAGGACTTCAAGGGCACCAAGGGCAGGACGCTGGGCCTGCGCGACGTGATCGGCGGCAAGTTCGAGTGCCTCGTCAAGTTCCGTATGCTCGCCTCAGCAGACCCCCAGGACGTCTGGATCGGCGAACTGGAGTTCGAGAGCTTCACGATGAACAACCCGTTCATGCTGCCGGCGCTTCGCCTCGGCAAGACGACCGTCACCGTTGACGCCGGCCCGCAGCTCGACACGGTAGGCATACATCCCAACGTGTCCACGCCCGAGTATAGGGCCTGCATCGTCGAGGAGAAGAACACAATCAGCTCCTCGGAGGCCGACGGGCCCGACTGGCTGACGGGGCTTCTGTGCAAGGAGCCCGGCAAGGAAAGCTATGTGATCTTCAAGGTCTCCACGCCCGGCGAGATGAAGTGGCTGCGATGGGGCGGCATGTTCGTTGACAACAACGAGACCTCCAAGCTGTTCTACTCCTTCGACGGCAAGGAATGGACGGAGAAGCCCTGGAGCTACACGCAAAGGGCCAAGGACGAAAAGAACACCCTCCGCGAGCAGGTCTCGCTCTACGAAGTGCTGGACAAGTTCCCCAAGGGCGCTAAAGAGGTCTGGCTCAAGTACTGGTTCTTCAGGCCCGAAGGCGCCAAGGAAGGAACCTTGTTGCTGACGCCCGGCATCCGCATCGACGCCGACTACGTCCCGGCCGTCCGCGGCAAGCGCCCGCCCGTCGAGGTCACCTACTGCTGGAACCAGTACGAGGGCGGCGTAGCCACCGAGAAGACGCACACCAAGGTCATCGACGAGTACCCCACCAAGTACGGCATCATCGTCAAGGGCGATCAGGAACCGACGATGAAGTGGGTGCAGGTCCGCCTCAAGACGCCGGAGGGAGCGGCCGCCAAGGCGGCGTCGCAGCCGGCCACAACCACCAGCCGGTCGGCTGACCCGGCCTTCTAGGAGGCGGGACCAGCTTCGCGGCGCGACACGGGCAGATAGCGGCTCACACCACCAGCGCGCCGGTCGCCTCGTAACGACTGGTGAGGTGTATCGTCAGGCCGTTGCCCAACAGGCGCCGGTGAGTCGCCAGGGCCAGGCGGGGGTCGTTGTTCTGCTCCGACAGGTGTGCCAGCGCGGCCCATTTCATCCGCCGCCCGGCTGCGGCGAGGAGGAGCTCGGCGGCCTCCTGGTTGGAGATGTGCCCGCCCGGGCCGCGGATGCGGGCCTTAAGGAAGGCGGGGTACGGCCCGGCGGCTAGCATATGGGGGTCGTAGTTGCTTTCGAGCATCACGGCGTCCAGCGAGCCAACCAGCTCGGCGAGCCCTTCAAAGACATGGCCGAGATCGGTCAGTATCCCCAGCCGGCGCAGGCCGTCGTCCACGACGAACGCCACGCCGTTGGCGCCGTCGTGCGGGGTCGGCACGGCCTCCACGGTCACGCCGCCGAACCGGATGCGGCCGCCCGGCCGAAAGTGGCGAACGCCGGAGATCGGCCCAAGGTCGCACCTGGCCGCCGCCGCCCGCAACGTCGCGGCGGTCGCGTGGATCGGCAGACCGAACTTGCGGTGGAAGACGCCCATGCACCGGACATGATCGACGTGGTCGTGGGATATGAGCACGGCGTCGGCTCGCCTTATGTCCCTGCCGCTTGCGGCGAGGCGATGCTCGGCCTGCCTGCCGGAGATGCCCGCGTCGAAGAGCAGCCTGGCTTCGGGCCGGCCGTCGCGCCCGCCCGCTTCAACGTACGTGCAGTTGCCGTTGCTGCCGGATTGCAGGGATATCGCCAGCACCCAGGCATTCTAGCCGACGGCGGGCCGCCTTCAAGCGGCTTATGCACCCACGCGCTGGACGCTCGGGCAGCCCTCAATCGCCGCCATAGTCACGCCAACCTTTGCCGCTTCCATCGCGCGGAGGTAGTATTACTCGAACGTGCCCTTTGGCAGCCGGCCTGGCCCGCAGACGAGGAAACCGCGATGACAACCGACGTTGCAGAGACGCCCCGGATCGTGAAGCTGGCCGACGGGCTCTACGTCCGCCAGGCGGTGGACAACATCGCGTGGATCGACATGGGCGAGCACGCCATCGTCATCGACGCCCTGGAGCAGCCGTCTCTTGAGGGCGAAGTCTTCGACGCGATGGAGCGGACCATCGGCGACAAGCCCGTCCGCCACGTGCTCAACACGCACACGCACTACGATCACGTGGCCCTGAACGCCGCCTTCAAGGGCCGCTTCGGTGCGGAGATCGTCAACCAGGAGACCTGCCGCATCCCGCCCGACGGCCGGTGGTTCGAGGGCGCCAGGCGAGTGTGGATGTTCCCGACGCCCGGCTGCCACACCCCGGAGGACTGCTGCGTCTGGTGCCCCCAGGATGGCGCGCTCTTCGTGGGCGACATCTTCGGATGGGGGCTGATACCGCTGGCCCGCTCCCTCGACCGCCAGACGGCCAGGCTGCTTGAGGACACCTACGCCCGCCTGATCGCCCTCAAGCCAGCGACCGTCGTGCCCGGCCACGGACCGGTCTGCTCCGCGGCCGAGCTGGCAAGGTGGGTGGAGTACCTCCGCTGGCTGATCGCCGAGGTGGGGAGGGCCTGCTCCTTGGGCAAGGGCGACCGGGCGATACTGGACCTGGTGGCGCCCCCGGACGACATGCTCGGGTGGTGGCGCTTCGTGCAGTGGAAGCACGCCGACAGCGTTCAGAAGGTTCTGAGTTCCGCCCGTAAGGGGCTGCTGCCGGCCTGAGCCTGCGCAAGCCGCTCAGGCGATGACCGCCGCCCAGGCCAGGCGCGTCGGCGGCGGGCGGTGACCGCAAACGGCGCGGATGGCCGATGGAGCGGCTGAATGATAAGGATCACTCGCGGGATAGCGATCAGCGAGCACGAGGTGCGGGAGAGCTTCGTGCGCGCCTCGGGGCCGGGCGGGCAGAACGTCAACAAGGTCGCCACCGCCGTCCAGCTCCGCTTCGACGCGGCCGGCTCGCCCTCGCTGCCGGAGGACGTCCGCCGGCGCCTGCTCAGCCTCGCGGGACGCAAGGCCACCGGACGAGGCGAGCTGGTCATCGAGGCCAAACGCTTCAGGACGCAGGAGCGCAACCGCGCCGACGCGATGGCCAGGCTGGTCGGCCTCATCCGCAAGGCCGCGGCCAGACCAAGGGTCCGCCGCCGGACCGCGCCCACGGCCGCGTCGATCCAGCGACGCCTGGCCGGCAAGAAGCGGCAAGGCCAGACCAAACGCCTCCGCCGCCCCGGCACGGAGGAAGGTTAGTGCCCTATCGACTCGGCTCTCCAATGAGGCGCCAGAAGCCCTCGAATTCCTCACAACATCGCTTCAGTGAAGGCGGCGGGCTGCCATCGAGTCGCCCCCTTTTGCACATATCATCGAGCCGGTCAACATCTTTGTGGCAGCGGCTCTCGTACTCATACCGGGGATACTCTGTCTGTTCATCAACCGTGTCGCCGCGCAGGTAGGCCAGCCAGGTCTCGATGTTCCTCTTGGGGATGACGTACATCACCCGCTCATCAGGCTGCTTGCAGCCGACGCTTTGTTCCTTACAGGCCATGTCAAAACCGCGAACGCGACCCTCGACCTCCTGTGTGTCCGCGTCAACCATGGCAATGAGGCCGTTCCGGAGATGATTGCACTTGGCTCGATAGGCCCTCAACTCGGCCGGAAACCGTTCCCGCACCCATTGCTCGCCACTGCCTTTCCCAGGTCGATGGAC
>Ga0315279_10010883_pt1 | contig 10611 bp, 8 predicted proteins | sample YL17G06_20_MG_FD_203694 | JGI IMG/M metagenome (GOLD analysis project Ga0315279, IMG submission 203694) | Sediment microbial communities from Yellowstone Lake, YNP, Wyoming, USA - YL17G06_20 | ecosystem: Environmental > Aquatic > Freshwater > Lake > Sediment | place: USA: Wyoming | collected...
AAATTGGGTTCATTGATTTCACGGATCATGCAGAGGGTCTTTGCGGCGGTATCCAAATAACAGTTGACCCGAGTTTCTGATCCTTTATATTCAAGAAAGAGTTGAATATCTTTTCGATGCCTGGCTGCCTCCTTAAATGTAGAGACCATATTTTTCCATGCCTGCTGATAATCGACTTGAAAAAGATAGTCATACCCATCGCTCAAGGGACAGCAGGTAATTCTGTCCGTGCCCAACTTTGCCGCAGTATCCATGCCCTCACAGATGAATTGGATCGCCTTGTCTCTAAGCTTCTTCGAATTGACGCTTGAAGACCCCTTAACGAATTCAGGTTCGCCCTTGATATTGACATTTACGGCTGCCACTCCAAGATGATATTTTTTCAGTGCTTTCTTGATCACATCGAGGTCCTGCAGCTCGTAGGGATAGACGATTTCAACCCCTTTTGCCCCTTTCACTTGAGCCACAGCGGCAATTTTTTCCTCAGGGGTCCTTGTCTCATGATATTCACAGAATCGGTCTTTTAACTTTCCCATGAATCCCGTAATGATCGCCTGCTTAATTTCCATTCCTATCACCTCATCTCTCCTTGCTTGAGCAACGACCCGTTCAGGTTTAACCCCGAATCCCACACAAAGAGTTCCGGGTTTGCCTGCTCACCGCGTTTGCGATTCTTTATTTTACTTTGCCAAACTCTTTTTCAATAGCTTCCATCACTTCGTCGGACATGCCGTAGCTGTGCTCTTCGTCGGGGAATTTGCGGTCGAGCACTTCCTGGCGATACTGGATGAAGGTCTCGCGAATCAGTTTGTTGAAATTGGCATACTTCTTGGCAAACTTGGGTGTGAATGTGTCGAACATGCCCAGCACGTCGTAGGTGACGAGCAGTTGGCCACTACAACCGGGACCTCCACCAATGCTGATGGTCGGCACGCGCAGTTTCTTGGTAACGTAAGCCGCCAGCTTGGCCGGGACGGCTTCAAAGATGATGCCGAACGCCCCCGCTTCCTGCAGTGCCATCGCTTCGCTCACGACTTTGCGAGCGGTCTCAACGGACTTGCCTTGCACCGTCAATCCGCCCAGCGCCCCAACAGCCTGAGGGTGCAGACCGACGTGCCCAACCACGGCGATGCCCATCTGGACAATGGCGCGGGTCTTTTCGATGTGGTTGGGGGTGGCTTCGAACTTGACGCCGTCCACCTTCGCTTCGGTGACGAAGCGCGCGGCATTGCGCATGGTCTCTTCCACGGAATACTGGAACGAACCAAATGGCATATCGGCGATGACCATGGTGCGGGTGCAGGCACGCGCCACAGCCGCGCAATGCAAGACCATCATGTCCATCGTAGCATTCAGCGTGTTCGGATGCCCGTGAACGACCATCGCCGCCGAATCTCCGACTAGAATCATGTCAATCCCGGCGTCGTTAATCTGCTTGGCGATCGGGTAGTCGTAGGCCGTTAGCATGGTGATAATCTCACCACGATCTTTCATTTCCTGAATGGTACGAACCGTATGTTTTTCCTGGCTCATCGTTACCCCCTTTCTTCTCAATCCTCTTAAATTTTGAAAACGATCTTTCCCGTGGCTGCAGATTCAGCCAGTTGGAAAGCCTTATCATAATCCTTCAGGTCGAAACGATGGGTGATGACAGGATTTACGTCCATCTTCCCTGAAAGGAGCATGCTCTGGGCAGTCCACCAGGTATCCCACATGATTCTCCCGGTGACCCCATAAACATTCGCCTCTTTGTAGATGACATTGTTCACCAGATCCCACTCCACAGGCCCGGAGAAGAGTCCAACCAGAACGATGTCTCCACCCCGTCGTAGAGTCTTAGTGGCATCGTTCAACACCGCTTTATTTCCTGTCAATTCAACCACGATATCCGTTCCAAACCCCTTTGTAATCTTATTCACCTCCTCAACGACATTGACTTCTTTTGCATTGAGAACGATATCGGTTCCCATTTTTCGGGCCAGATCCAATCTTTCCTTCGCAACATCCACCCCGATCACGTATTCTGCGCCGCTGAGCTTCGCCACCATCTGAGCATAGATACCAATGGGGCCGCAGCCGAAGATGATTACCTTTTTTCCGGCCGGCTTTGTCTTGGACATGGCGTGGACACCGATTCCAAAAGGCTCCATGGTGGCACCGATCTCATACGAGATAGAAGGATCCAGTTTCCAGGCGCACACTGCTGGAAGGATGGAATATTCAGAGAAGGCGCCGTCCATATGGACTCCGAGGATCTTCATGTCCTTGCAGATATGCTGAAGCCCTGTAGTGCATTGGAAACAATGGCCACAGGGGACATGGGTTTCGGCTGCAACCCGGTCTCCTTTCTTGAAGTTCATCACATTCTTCCCAACCTCGACGACCTCAGCAGAATATTCGTGGCCAAAGAGAAGGGGGAGTTTGATCCTTGATGCGGCATACTCGTTCCATTGGTAAATGTGGATATCGGTGCCGCAGATGGCAGCGGCCTGTACCCTGACTAAGAGATCATTTTCTCCAATCTTAGGGAAAGGGAGGTCAGTGAAATTTGCACCCCTGGTAGGTGTGTCTTTAATTAAGGCCTTCATTCTTTTCCTCCTTGGTTGAAGAGGATCCTGTTTCGATCATCGTGACGATTTTTTCTAAGGCATCCTCTTTCCCAAAGGCTCCGGCTTTTGTAACCACCGTGAGGCCATCCCAATCTCCCCCAATCAAATGACCTCTCACAATTCCCTCCAGTAACTCTCCTTCTATCTCAATCCCTTCGGTCCCAAGACCGTTGATGACGTTTTGAGCGGTTTCTCCTCCGGTTAAGATGAGTACGAGATCATGAGGATCTATCTTTGATGCTTCGAGTGCTAATAGGGCTACAGAGGCTAACGTCTTTGTAATTTTGAGATGAACGGGAGGATCCGCTGATTCTTTGGAATCCAGCATTTCTGAAGGCGTCTTTAGAATATTAATCCCCTGTGGCAAAGAATTTGCAATTTTCCTGGAAAGATCTTTTCTTTCCTTTTCTGCCTTTGCGTCCTCTCCAAGGATTAACGAGGGGGTGAGCTGAAAGGACGGGATGCTTCTTTTTTCAACTTGTTTCAACTGTTGGTGGGTGACACTTGAGGCAGTTCCGCTCACAATCAAGATATGTTTCAAGGGTTTTATTTTCTGAGATGCTTTTGCCCTAGAGGAAGTTAGTTTTTTGGCCACCTCTTCAGCAAGCCCTGCCGATCCTACGAAGAGAGGAATTCTTTCAACATAGAAAGTTGCTTCAACAATATTCTTTAAGTCACCGCGGCTCACTGCATCGAAGATGATAATTTGATTTCCCTTCTTCCGCTCCTCATCCACCGTTTTCCGCAATCGCTCGTGGCTCGAGGCTACATGGGTGAGATCGATCCACCCGACGTTATTTTGAGATTGGTTCTGGAGGATTTTGTAGACGTGGGACTCTTGAATGGGGGATGCTGTATTTCGTGCCACCTCAGTTAAGGCGAGAGGTTTTTCTCCCACAATCAAGATCCCCCCCACCAATGTCCGGTTCTGCTCAGGATAAGACGGAGCCATGAAACAGAGGGGCCTCTTTGTCTCTTTCAATATGGCATCGATTTCACATCCAACATTTCCCCTGAGAGTGGAGTCGATCTTTTTATAAATGATAGGGAAAAGTTTTTGATCAAATTGCTTTAATAGATTTGATACTTTCAGGAAGGCTTTCTCAGGACTTAATCCTCTTGAATCGGTGTTAATCACCAACACGTCCTGATGCGTGTGCTTAGAGAAATCAACCTTAACATCGTCTAGCAATGAGATCAGAAGGGTGCGAAGCCCCCTTTTTGCAAATTGGGCCCCTGCATCTGCACCACCTGTCAAATCATCCGCGATGAGCAAGCATCTTTGGCTCATCAGATATCCTCCCACAAAATCGAGGCATCATGGGCTTGATTGCACGCCTATTATAATGATAGGAGAGCAATAGATATGCCAAGGCACAACTGGAAAAAAGATTCAAAAAAATCAATGGATTATTAAGTTTTGAGGATGAGATTAGTTGATTTTATGAGGCACTAAGTTCAGATTATAAACAAATTTGTTTAATTTATGAACACTCACAAAAGAAAAGGATGATTTTATCTTTGGACTGATTCATTTAAGGTGTTTTCGTTTTTTTCCAGAGGGTGGTTCGGCTGATACCCAAGAGTTTGGCGAGATCGGTTTTTTTGGTAGGGGAGGATTCGGTTATCTTCTTTATGTATAATTGCTCTAATTCTTTAAGGTTTAAGTTTCTTGTCTCCGGTTCAATGTCCGGCTTTTTGATTCCGTGCGGTCTTTGAAGCTCTTCACGGATCCAGTCCGGAACCTCTTCAAGGTTTTTGGTGAAATTTTCTGTCAGATGGGCAAGTCTCTCCACAAGATTTCTCAACTCACGCACATTTCCAGGCCATGAATGTTCACCGAGAGTTCCTTCAACTTCCTTGTTGAATACATGCCTTTTCGGGCATTTTGCGTTTAACCTGAGGATAAAATGTCTAAAGAGGGAGTAAGCATCTTTTCCCCTTTCTCTGAGAGGAGGCACGTTCAACCGGAGGACATTGAGACGGTAGAAGAGATCCCCTCTGAAGCGTTTCTCATCTACTTCTGCTGATAGATCTCTATTGGTGGTGGCGATGATGCGTACCTCCACGGGAATCACCCGGTCATCTCCAATCGGTTGAACTTCCCTCTCTTCAATGACTCTCAAGAGACGGCTCTGCAAATTGAAAGGTAATTCACTGATTTCATCAAGCAGAAGGGTCCCGCCGTGAGCCAATTCGAATAGGCCCTTTTTCCCCTCTTTCCGCGCGCCGGTGAAGGCACCAGGCGCGTAACCGAAAAGTTCGCTTTCGAGAAGGGGTTCGGGAAGGGTGGCGCAATTGATGGCCACAAAGGGCCTTTCAGATCCGAACCTTTCATTGTGAATGCCCTGGGCAAACATCTCCTTTCCCGTTCCTGTTTCTCCCAGGATGAGGATGGTTGAGGTGGAGGGGGAGAAACTCTTTGCCCTGTGGATCACTTTCAGGAAATTTTCATCTTCGCTCAAAATGTCAGCGAAGACATATCGTGCCACATGACCTTTGAGATAGAGCTCGCTTCTGATCTTCCTCTCGGCCTGTTGAAGCTTGGAGATACTCCTTCCAACAATCAGGGTCCCAATCCTCTCCCCGTCCGTTTCAATGGGGAGATAATCGAGGAGAAGATATTTCCCCTGGACAAAGGCCACATGGTTGCGTTGCGGAGTTAGCTTCTTTTTCATCTCCGTCAGGGGATCAGCAGGATAAAGGAACAGGGGGGACCCCTTGATTTGATCCTCCTCTTTTTTGAAGATACGAAGGGCTGCGGGGTTACACGATTGGATTCGATCGTTCGCATCGAGGATGACAATTTGGTCATCGACAGAATCGAGAACCGCTTTAAGCTGGTTGAGAGTGCTTAAATACTGATGGCTTTTCTGGGCCTCCGATCGAACCACTTCCAGAATCCTGTAGGCCTCGTGAAAGGACTGCAAAATCGATTCTTTTCCGGATTCGATTAAGGTGGAGGGGTATCCCATTTGATTCGCATGAGACACAACCACCTTATCCCCAATGATGATATCTACTTTCTTCTTTCTGGCTTCTTCGATCTTTTCTGGGACCTCTTCTTCCTTTTGAACCGTAAAGACCATGAGATCGAGGTCGAGCAGGTCCGCCAGTTTATCAGAACCGTAGATGACATTTCCAAAGCCGATGATCCCGATATTTTCACTTCGATTTGAAACCTTCTGGAGGGCTCCTAAGATATCATAGGTGGTCACCTGAATTTCAACGATTGGAATCATCAATTCTTGTTTGAGGAGCTGGGCGGTTCCGCCTCGGCTAATGATGACCTCGGTTCCTCTTTCTACCAGAAGACGGCCTTTCATGAGCCCTTCCTGTAGATCACCCACTTCGATGAGGATGGGTTTCTCAAACTCCTTAGCGATGGTCCTGGCTAGTTCTGCCATTTCGGGGTAGGGGGCAATGAGGGCAACGGGAGTGGGAAACTTCGTCATGATTCGTGTCTCCACGGATAACTATATATGATGGTCTCGTAAAAAGTCCCGATTTCTCCATTTTTGTCATTCCCGCGAAAGCGGGAATCCAGTAAATTCAAAGAGTTCTGGACTCCTGCTGGAGTTTATCCCGTACTTGATACGGGGCAGGAGTGACACTTTTTCGACTTTCTACGGACTCATCATATATGATTATTTCAGAAACCGTCAATATGTAAGCTTAAGGGGTCCGTTACTTGTTTTCCCTGAATTTCCACCAAATTTCCTCTTGAATTCTTACTTCTTTTTTACTAAAATTCGACAAAAAATGGGAGGGAATTTTGGCCCTCTTTTTTATTTATGAAATTGACCCAACAAGAGTTTGAGGAGGCGGTCGTTGTTGCGCTCAAAAGGCTTCCCAAATTTATTAAAGAGAAGATGGAAAATGTTGATGTGGTAGTGGAAAGCCGGGCTTCCAGAGAAGTTCTAAATGAGATGGGCCTATGCTCCCCCTCCGAACTCTTGGGACTTTATCAAGGCGTCCCATTGGATCGGAGGGGGTTTTATTATGGAAATGTCCTTCCGGATAAAATCACCCTTTTTCAAATTCCCATCGAATCTATTTGCAAGACCAAAGAAGAGATTAGAGAAAAGATAAGAGAAGTGGTCATCCACGAAGTAGGCCACTATTTCGGGTTGGATGACGAAAAATTACGAGAACTCGAAGGTGAATAGTAAAACCTTATTAGGTTGAGGTTAAGGTTGAGGTTAAGATAATAACTCCTTAGGTTAAGGTTAAGAATGAAAGCTGATTTGGATAGGGGAAAAGATCTCTTCTGTTGGTCTGGAGATTTACTCAACCTTACCCTTAGCCTTAACCTTTCTTTTCGATAATATGTCCTTCATCAAATTCATTGGCACAGCGGGTGCCCGATTCGTCGTGACCAAGCAACTCCGGTCTTCCGGTGGCGTGTGGATGTCTGTGGGGGAGACCAACCTCTATATCGATCCAGGACCAGGGGCTCTGGTCCGGTGTCTCAACAGCAAACCCAAGTTGGAACCCTCCACATTAGACGGGATTCTCCTCACCCATAAACACCTGGATCATTCCGGCGATGTCAATGTGATGATCGAGGCGATGACCGAAGGGGGATTCAAAAAGAGGGGCGTCCTGTTCGCTCCTGAAGATGCCCTTGAGGAGGATCCGGTTGTCCTGAGATATTTAAGGAATTATGTTGAAAATGTGATCGTGTTAAAGGAGAGTACAGAATATCGGATCGGTGAGATTTCATTCTCGACAGCTCAGAAACACCGACACCGGGTGGAGACCTACGGGATCAATTTCAAAATAAAGCCTCACACACTCTCTCTGATTTCCGATACCAAATTCTTTCTAGAACTTCCTAATCTCTATCGAGGGGAGATTCTCATTATCCATGTGGTTCGACTCAAACCTGTGGTCGATGAACCCATTGAGCATCTCTCCGTCGAAGATGTGAAAACCATTCTCAAGAAAGCAAAGCCAAAATTGACCATCCTCACCCACTTCGGAATGACGATGATCAGGGCAAAGCCCTGGGAGGTTGCTTCAGAATTGGAAAAAGAGTTAGGATTAAAAGTCATCGCTGCCAGTGATGGAATGAAACTCGATTTAGAGAGAGACTTGAAAAACTAATACGAACGCAATTATTTTTTTGACATGGAGGCCCCTCACCCTCCCCTCTCCCCACTGGGGAGAGGGATGGGGTGAGGGGAGATTGCATTGACTGCAATGGAATTTAATGCGTTTGTATTAATGCAAGCTCTCATCTGTGTAATCAGTTCCTAATCCCTGCCTGCCGGCAGGCAGGGGTGTAATCAGAGATTTCGATACGTTTAGAGAAATTTCTTGAAGGAGGTTAGATGATGGAGAGATGGGTAATGGGAGAGATGAAACCAACCCCCCGGCTTTTGATGGGGCCCGGACCGAGCAATGTCCACTACCGGGTGTATCAGGCGATGTCAACCCCGGTCATCGGATACCTCGATCCTGAACTCTTAAGATGCATGGATGATATCAGCGAGATGTTGAAGGGTCTCTTCCAGACCAAAAATCAGATGACCCTTGCCATCTCGGCAACAGGAAGTGCAGGAATGGAGGCTTCTTTTGTCAATTTCGTCGAACCGGGAGATACGGTTGTCATTGGAGTGAACGGTTTCTTTGCAGATAGGATGACGGAGGTAGCCGAACGATGTGGCGTCAAGGTTATCCGGATCGATCAGGAGTGGGGAAAGATCGTTGATCCTGAAAAAATCATCAAGGCGTTAAAAGAAAATCCGCACGCAAAGATCTGCGGCGTCGTCCATGCTGAAACGTCCACAGGCGTGAGAGAACCTCTCGAAGAAATTGGGGCCTATTGTAAGAAGAATGATACCCTCTTTGTCGTCGATGCCGTCACTTCCCTTGGTGCGGGTGAGATGAAAGTGGATGAATGGGGAATTGATGTCTGTTACAGTTGCACCCAGAAAGGGATCAGCGTTCCGCCGGGACTTTCTCCCTTCACGGTCAGTTCCAGGGCCATGGATGTCCTGCGATCTCGAAAGACAAAAGTTCAGAGTTTCTATCTCGACCTGTCCAAACTTGAAAAATACTGGGGAGAGGAGAGGGTTTACCACCATACCGCTCCTGCTTCCATGCTCTATGCGCTCCGGGAAGGATTGAGGATTATTTTTGAAGAGGGGCTCGAGGCAAGATTTCAGCGCCATCAAACCCTGGGAGATAAGTTAAAGATGGAGTTGGAAAATTTCGGGTTTAAACAATTTGCCCAGGAAGGGTATCGCTTACCCATGCTCACTTCTGTCTACATCCCTGACAAAGTAGAGGATGCTCCCACCCGGGCGAGACTTCTGAACGACTATAAGATCGAAATCGGGGGAGGGTTAGGACCTCTGAAGGGGAAGATCTGGAGGATCGGTCTCATGGGGGAGACCTGCCGCCTCCAGAACATTCATCTCCTGATGGGAGCGCTGAGGGAAATTATAAAGTGAATGCGGAGTGCGGAGTTCGGAATGCGGAATTAAATCTGTAGGGCGTGATCCCCGATCACGCCTTTAAAAGGTGCGTTCGGGGAACGCACCCTACAATTCTTTCTTAGGAGTCTGAACCGGACTCAAGATAGTGGTGGCAAAGTCTTTCGATTCCACTCCGGGAGATTCGACTCCTTTTTCTTCATAAAAAGTCTCCACTCTTTCGACGATCTTCTCTTCGTCCAGAGATACCTTTTCTAAGGACCCTTCCAGGCCGGAAAGACCCTCTTTTGGATAGAATTGAAAGTCCCCTGAGATGGCGATATCTTCGATCCTTCCTTCGGCGACCCCTTCAGCCGTCCGAATCAAACCTCCCCTGGCTTTATGAAGGCCATAAAGAACTTCGACTCCCTCTCTAATCTTAACACCTGCTGGAATTCTGGGAGTCTTCTGATGCAAAAATTCTTCCGACGTCATCCATGATTCCAACTCCTTCATCTTTTCAATGATCTCAGGTGTCAATGATGCCTCTTTCAGACTTCCTATCTTTTTCTCAAAGTTTTCTTTAAGCACCTTGACCACTTCTTCACGGGGAGGGACCATGCCCAGTTCTCTCTTCATGGTGGTCACATTCTCTTCCATTGTCTTAAAGACTTTGCCTCTGAATTTCTCATCGGGGACCTTCAGAATCCTGCTCATCGCCTTATAGTTAAAATCGAGAAGAATCCCACCCACAAAGACCATGCAGTCTCCAATATTCCCTCCCCCCTCACCGGCGATCTTTCTCCCTTCTTTGGTGATGATATCATTGATGGACCGATATTCTGCCTGAACACCAAAAGCCCGGTAAGTTTCTACAGGGGCCTCTGAGAACCACGGGAAGATGTCCTGGACGGCCTTTGGAAATTTTGGATTATCTTTCTTCCAGATGAGTTGGTAAAAAATCTGATTCTCATCGAGATAGGTTGCTCCTCCTCCAACCTCCCGTCGCATGAAAGGAATCCCAGCTTCCTTGCAATATTGAAGATCCACCTCCTGCCCGGCATCCTGGAAGTATCCAATACTTACCAGAGGGATTTTGGGTGAGACGGCGACAAGGGCTTCAATCCCCATTCGAGCAAGGGCATGAAAGGTGAGCATCGATTGCTGGCCTGGAAGTTTCCCAAGATCAAAGAAAAGCATATTCTCCTCCTTGTTTTAGATTTTTGCTAACGCCTTCTGGCGGTCGGAGATGACGGTCATCGAAGAAGTGAAGATGTGAAGAAGTTTGCTGTGAGGAATATAAATCAAGAAGATCAAGCTTGGGACCACATGGAAATACCAGAGAAAATCGGCATTGATTTTTATATCTCTGAGGAATTGAGACAAGAAGTAACCGCCGAAGGAAATCCAGTTGTTGGCACTCGCCGGAGTCAGGTTTGCGAGGTAGGTGCGAGCCTGGACAACCTCAGGATGAGCGATGCGGTACCCTTCGATGAAGAAGCCGGAAAGCTCTAAGAAAAGAATAAAAACGAGCGAAGTAATATCTTCTTCCTCTGTCCGAAGTTGATCAGGGCGAAGAA
>Ga0315279_10010884_pt1 | contig 10610 bp, 13 predicted proteins | sample YL17G06_20_MG_FD_203694 | JGI IMG/M metagenome (GOLD analysis project Ga0315279, IMG submission 203694) | Sediment microbial communities from Yellowstone Lake, YNP, Wyoming, USA - YL17G06_20 | ecosystem: Environmental > Aquatic > Freshwater > Lake > Sediment | place: USA: Wyoming | collected...
AAACCGATATCGAGGGGCCCTACATCGTCGATTTGCGCTGCATCGCCGACACCCAAAGCGGCCAGCACATCGACCGCCTGATCCACGAGTCGTTTCAGGTGGGCAATATCAGCAGGAACTCATTCACTCTCTCCCGGTTCCTTGGGATCGTTCGATAGCTTCGTTGAGAGATCAGATCCTATCCCGGCGGAACCAAGAGCGAGCAGGCAATATGCCCCCCAATCGCTTTGCCGGTTCTTTGAGCCTGAATACCAGAAAGGCTCTCAGCCAGACGATTGCGATAGTGACCATCGCACCGTCTTCTCGTCAGGCCAGAGGCCCTGCTTCCTACTTCGGAGAAACCAGGATCAGGATCCTGCCATTCTCGCGCAGTGCGCCCATATTGGCCTCGTGCTTCCCGTCGAGAAGAAGGTTGAAAGACTCTATGTGGCCATATTGGCGATCTTCCTCCGCACCTGTGTAGGAAAGGCTTGCCCGCTGCCCCCGAAGCATCTTCTGGAACTCCTGCGCGATATCAACTCCGAAACCCCCGTAGAAGTTCCTGGAGACTCGGTGAAGCCTGTCATTTGCCTCCTGCAGCTCTCCGCTTCGACAGAGATCGAACCAGGAGTTGATCGCCGTCTCTGCCTCTTGCCGCGAAAGACTCTGGGTGTTGCCTTGACCTCGTTCCCGCGCCACTTCCAGTCCCGCGTTCTCGCCCTCGGCTCTTCGTGTCTCATTGAAGTCGATGTGAGTTGGGTTGTAGACGTGGAGGTCGAGCTTATCGGCTACGCTCCGAGGGATACCCCATTTCATGGCATCGTCCACTGTCGGTGCTCGACCGCTTGGCATTTCGCCAGCCACCTTCCAGCGATCGTTCTCTGAACGAACAATGTAGACGGCGTACTTGTTCTTCGCCCGGTCAACGCGCAAACCAACCGCGCACCATCCATCTGCAAAGCTCCAGGCCGTGTAATCCTCAAGGATTGACCGTGCGTCCACCTGAACCTGATGTTGCCTGGCGCGATACTCGCGTATCGCTTGAGCAACCTTCTCCTCTTCTGACTGAGGAGCTCTACCGGTGCATCCTGCGATGATCATCACCGCCAGCAACCACATCGCCCTTTTCACTGCTTGCTCTCCTCCTCGTCAGGCCAAAAGCCTTGTGATTACGCTGCCTCGGCGTAGATCCAGAGCTGGGTCGTCCCTCGCATGACGAAGATCCGCAAGTAGGTGCATCGGGTCCCCTGATACAGCATCCATTTGTAGTAGGGCATGCCGTAGGCTGGGTTATCTGCCCGCAGATCGGATTCGATCAGCTGGAACGTGCACTTTCCAGCTTCGAGATCAGTCTTGATCACCTCAGAGGGGCCGATTCCGCCGACGAAGTAGTGGAGCACTTGAGGCAAGACCATCTTGTTGGCTTCGTCGAGCCTGTTATGGCGAACCAGATCCACCCAGCGGTCCCGATACTTGGCCGCCTCTTCGATGCTGAATGAAGCCGTTGCGTTAGCTGCTTCCTGAGCGACCTCTTTGCCCGCGTTCTCGCCCTCGGCATTGATCTCCGCCCGGGTTCTTCCGGCCGGGAGATAGTAGGTCGAAAGATCTCTGTCGGGCAGACGAGCAACGTAGACACCAACCGCCACCAGCAACAGCACAATAACAACGGCCAGCACCACCAACGTCCGCAGGTTCATCATTCCTCGCCTCGCTGTTCGAGGTTTCAATCCCTCAGATCAGGATCATTGGACTGGGTTCCCCTGCTCTGGTGTGATGTAGCCCTATCTCTTCTTCGGCAGATCGTTCACGGACCTGATCTTGAGCTGCCTCGCAACACTATCAGAAACGTCGCACTTCCTGAGATAGGATCTGGAAGGCATATCGTCACCCAGTGTAGCCCTAACCTTCCACTGTCCTCCCACTCGCCGGAGGACGAATTCCGATACCACGCCTTCGGACTTATCCTGGGCGAAGTAGAGAGCCTGACAGACAGCGCACCAGTCGCCCGCGAATCTCCAGTCGAAGTAGCGATCCTTTGGGTGCCTCGCCAGATCAGACTTCATGAGGTGAATCTTCATGTAAGCTCGAATCACTTGGAGGACAGCCTTCTTCTCCCTCTCAGGGTTGACCGAACTTGCGGCTGGCTTTGGCTTGTCTCGTCCAGGCACCGGTGCGCCTTCGATGATCTGGGCATCGACCGGATCCCGTCTCAACTTGATTCTGACAACAGTCTCTTGGCCTCCGGTTACATTGACCGTCTTGTTCTCGTTCAGAAAGCGAGCGGCACCAATCACCAGTCTGTAGCGACCTGGGCGAAGACCGGTGATCCTCTCTCCGATCTTGCGATCGATCCCGCCTTTCCAGTCCTTTGGGCCATAGACCCAGACATGGCCTTGCGCCTTGGGAGTAACTATCACCACAATGCTGCCCGTTACCGGCGCTGCCTTCGCTCTCGCCGCACCCCGTGCGACCTCTTTCCCAGCGTTTCCGGCCTCGCCGTAGACCTCTACTCGCGTCGTCCCGGTCGGGAGATAGTGGCTCGACATGTCCCTGCCGGGTGAACGGACTTCATGCACGACAGCCGCCCCAACCACTAACACAACAACACCGACCGGCACCAGCAACGTCCGTGTCTGCATCGGCCGCTCTCCTTTACAGCAAGGTAGTCGTACCAGGCAGGGCTACGATTCCCGACCAACCACAGTGCATCGGCGCCCGACCGCCAGCTTCTGCCAATCGTACAGAGCGACGATTCCCGGCCAACTACGGTCCGCCTCGCGGTTCAGGCAGCCACTTCCGGGGACAGCACTTTCGCCTCGCCGTCGCCCTCCGGCAGGGGTAGGCCCTCCTCACGCAGACAGCCGAGGGCGGACGTGATGTCGTTCTCTTCGTCTCCCGAACCCAACGCCCCCTTCTGTCCCAAGAAGGCTGAGGCCCAACACCTGCCTGTCGAAGGGTTCGTGAGCCCACGCTTTCGGTCCAGGTACGGCTGCACAAGCCACCACGGGATGCCGGCGGGCCGTGAGACACCCTGTGGGTGTCGAACGGCGATGGAGCCGCTTGAGCGAGGCCCTGCCGCTCTGGGAACTCCAGCGGCGACCGGATGCGCAGGGAAGCGCTGGGCCCTAGATCCCACACATGCCTAGCTGGGCTTACGGTCCCGGCGCCGCCAGCTTCCCAGCGCAGTTCCCCCCTGCTAGAGGCCTCCCAGGCCGGCTTCACGTGCGCTTGACACTCACACGGGGATCCGGGAAGAGATCCGGGTCTCGGACCTGTGCCGGCGGGAGCGGGTGCACACCGCGGTCTACTACAAGTTGAACGTTTCCGCAATAGTGCGCAGGGGCGGTCGTCCTCAGCGGGCTCCTGGCACGTTCGATTCATCCTGGCGTTCTATCCAGGAGGCTTTCGGCGTAGGCCTCGAACGGAAGCAGCACCCGGTCGATGGCGCCGGCCCGCTGCAGCAACTTCAACGCGGTTAGCCCCAGTACTGCTACGCTGCCGAGGCTTGCAGCGAACAGCGCGAAATACCCCAGGAACAGGAAGCGTCCGATCATAACGCACCCCGATGCGAACATAGCGCCGGTGATCAGTCGCAGCCAGTTAGTGCTCTCGCGCCACTCCATTGCTTGCGTCGACCAGTCAACGATGGCCGGTAGAGTCAGGATCGTCGCGACGATGAAAACGACCCAGCCTGGCCAGGCCGCGAGATGACGCAGGAAACAGAGCGTGACGACGAGGCCAGCTGCTTCTCCCGTGCACCGCGCGCACAGCCGAATCCGCAGGTTTCGCGTCGGCCTCAGGCACAGCGTTCGGTTGTGCTGGACCGGCGGATGGTGGGAGAGCAGCAGTGCCACGATCGGGGCCGTCCTGGTCATGGGAGAGCTACCTTGGAGGCGAGAAACTCTTGCCCCTGCAGATAGGGCAATGCGGGGCCTGCGTGAAATAGAGCGGCAGGTAGCATATGCCACACAGGAAGATGAACACCAGCCAGTTAAAGTCCTTCTGCGGGGTCACGTTTCGGCCGCACGCGTCACACCACCTCATTTCTCATTCTCCCTTTGCATGTTCTGGTCACGCTAATGATGTGCGCCGGACAAAAGGGCGGCAATCATCAAGATGATGCAGAGGGCGGGAATGCCATAGATCAGGGCGTACTTCGCAAGCGCCCCGCCCGGTGAGGCCTCGAACTCCAAGGAGATCTTCGAGCGCGGTTTGCACTCCTGGCAGTGCCTGATGGTCAGCTCGCCCAGGATGTTGGACCTATAGACTGTCATCGCCAGGCGGCTCGCGCCCCTGCCCATCTTGCAGACATCGCACAATTGCTCCCTTTCGTATGCCGCGCCGCATCTCGTGCAGAAGAAACGACTCGCCGTAGTGTTCTGAAGATGAACGAGGCGAGACTCCAACGGTTCTCGGCACCGCTCGCAGTAGTACCTGATCATGGCATCATCCCGTCCCCGACAAGGGCGCCTGGACAGTAGTCGTCTAATCCTCGATCCCCCAGAGAAAGGCGAGCCCAGGTCTCCCCGCTAACCGGGATTCCACTCGGCGCGCATCGCCATCTTGCTCGTCTCCGTGACCGAGATGCCAGGTAGTGCCTTCTCGAGCTGGGCCGCAAGCCGGTCTGCCGTGAGGCTGTCGGCCTCGACGTCAAGATAGAGCTCGCCTTCGTTGCACTCGTCCTGTCCAACTTGACGCACGCCCGACAGGCGCCTGATAGCATCCTGCATCTTCTGCGCCTGAGACTCGGTATGGACTCCCGTGACGATCACCTCGATCTGCCTTGTGGAGGCTACTGCTGGCCTGCCTCCATAGGCGACACCAATAACAATGCTAGTCCGGTATGCAAGGCCGGGCTGGCCCGCCTCCATCCGCGGTGCGGACCACGAGGTCAGCTCCCTAGGCGCAGTGTGTCAGGGCTGCCCCGCTACTCCCCCTGTTCGCCCGAGCCGAGCCGTTCGCGCCCAAACCAGCCATGCCTAACACTACCGTCGGCTAGGACCCCGAAGTTGCCGTTGTGATGACTACGAGAGGAGTCTTGCACTTCCTCGGCCCGGAACCACATCACCACTCTATCTGAACCGTCGGCTGCACACACAACCTACGCCAAACCATGAGCGGAGTAGATCCAGACCGTATCGCCCATCGTGATGCGGCCGCCGGATCGGAGTGGACGCCGCGTGATATGCTGCCTGTCAACCTACGTGCCGTTCTTGCTTCCCAGGTCGGCGACAGCCGCCCCTGCTGGCTCGATGCACACCTCGGCCTGACTGGCGGAGATGAGGGGGTCGGCGGGCACAATATCACTGCGGGGATCCGACCAGTCAACGTAGAGCGTCTGGGTAACGGCCCGCACCGGAAGCCAGTTCCCAGCATGTCGCCACTGCCTCGACCCTCCCTCGAGAACAGCTCCGACATCGCTATCCCCTCGCCGCTATGCCACGCCGTAGGCTAGCACAAGAGCGCTAGCCTAGTCAACACTCAAGCAAGGTTCGCCCCGGACGATGGACATCCCGCTGCCCATGCCCGCTCTCCCTCTGTGCGCCGCGGCCGCCCGCCCCAGCGGTCTTCCCGCCGCGCCGCTCAGCTCCCTCTCCCAGCCAGCTTCCCCAACTCCTCCCACACCCGCACCATCGCCCAGGTATCCCGCTTGCAGTAGTCCAGGAGATCGGTGCGGATGCGTTGACGTTCCTGCGGGTCGGCCTGGGCGATCATCCGAAGGTGCTCGAGGGAGGCGATGCTGCCGTCCTGGATGGCGAGATCGCCATAGGAGCAGTCGGGGACCAGCACCGGCACCACCTGCTTGAGCGAGAACGACCCCAGCAGGTCGGCGTGGTAGTAGCACCGCCGCACGATCGTGAGCAGGTCAACGACCCGATCCAGCAGCGCGAGGAGCCGGTCTGCCAGATCTGGCAAGGCCTCGGCCAGATTCCTGAGCACGGTTATCTCGAAGCCGGCATTGTAGGCAACGATGCTTCCCTTCGTCCCGATGGCGGTGAGCAAGCTCTCGGCAACGGCCCGCCGTGGATCGCCGTCTTGGTCGAAGAGGAAGGATCGGTCGGTCATGGCTCCGGTACGATCCACCGTGTAGAGCGACCACTGGAACGGCGTCACCTGGTACGGTCTTGTACCAGCATAGAGCGGGATAGCTGAACTGACAGTCTCGAAGTCCAGGAACTGGATCGGCGTCTTCACTCGCGCGAGTTCGCCACCTAGCCGATCCGAGACCCACGGCCTGCCGCTCTTGGCGGCCTGTCGGGCCCGCGCTGGCCGCTCCGACAGCGGGTAGTCGTCCGGGATATCCCTGATGTCATCCATCCCGCTCGCGGTCAGCTCATCAAACTCGCGGCGGGTGATCCCGAGCAGCCTCTTGATCCAGTACCGCGGCTTGTCACGCGTGCAGTAGTCGACATACGGGCATTCCCATGGTGACGCGCACTGATAGCCAGGATCGACCGTTGGCTCGTCGGGGCCGGCAAGGGTCTGGCGCTGGAGCTCCAACTGCGCCGGAAGATCATCGAGCGCCTCCGCGACCTGATCGGTGGCGCCATCGATCGCCAGCAGTTTCCCGGCGTCCATCGTCTGGCCGTCGTACACGTAGCCGGTGTCGACGTGCATGAGATGATCCGATTCCGGCTTCACGCCGCAGCCTGCGAGGACGTAGTGCTGGATGGCCAGGTCCGGAATGTGCTCGGCCTTCAGTGATGAGGAGGACTTCACCTCAACGAGTTGCCATCCAGATGTGCTGCGCCTCAGCACATCGACGCGGATGCGAACGCCCTCACGGGTGAATGCAGCTTCGAAGATCGCCGGGACGCCGGGATCTCTGAGCAACTCGGCCGTGCGCGCCGTGGCCTGGTCATGTTCATAGTAGGCGTTCTCGACCAGCGCCCCTCCAGGAAAGCACTGCCGCGCCAGCTCACCCACGCGGGTGCCCGTGGCGAGGATGGCCTCGGTCACAGGATCCAGTGGCCGGGCCAACTCCGGCCGGTGCACCTCCAGCCAGAGGCGTCGAAGACACTGGATACCCGCAGTGAACTTCGACTTGGACAGGAGCGGGACCATTCACGGCCGCCTGGGCAAGGTGCTCGGATCGACGTCCTTCTCCCAAGGCCGGCTGTTGAAGATCCGGCGCTCGTGCTCGTGGCGCTGGAGAGCCTGCTCCTTCTTCTGGACGAAGACTGAGTCCCGCAGGCGCTCGAATCCCTCGAAGTTGGCCGGCGCCGCGGCGTCTGCGGCGATGCGGAAGCCGTTCAGGAAGGCGTTGCAGGCCGAGCAGCAGAGCACGAGGTTGTTGGCGTTGTCCACCCAGGTGCGCCAGCCTTCACGCTTCGCCATGTACCCCGGGATCACGTGATCCAGGCTCATGTGAAGCCAGTACTCGTAGCTGCCGGCCATGTCGAGGCCGCAGTACGCGCACTTCGTCTGTTCGGTGATCTGCTGGAGCAGCAGCCCGTAGCCGGTGCGGCAACTGCCGCCACCCAGACACCTGGGGTTCTCTCTGAGCCACGTCGGATAGCTGTCAAATGGCTCCATCAGCGTCCCTCCTCATTTCGTGATGGGGCAGGCCCCCCTCCTCGCCTGCCCCTCTCTTCTACCGTCCCCCTCGGAACCCCCTCCGCTGCCGGTAGCTTGCCATTGGGTCAGCCTGGTCAGAGTCCGGGGCCGGAAACAGGGCACAATGGACCGGGGTCTCATCGACCAGAAGGGCCGACCCGACCACCCGCGCACTCTGGAAGCGAAGATCCTGGCCGAGGCCCACCGAAGGGTACTGCTGCTGCTCGCAGGCTATCGCGTCTTCGATGAACGCCGCCGCTCGGGCGATCGGCGGATAGTCGCATGACCTGCGCCGCTCCCGAAGTGCATCGAGCGCAACGCTGCGCACCAGCTTCGGGTGCAGCCTGGCATAGGCGGAGCTGCGCGACAGCAGGTCGAATCCGACCACCCCGTCGCCGATCAGGGCGAGGATCCCGTGCTGGCGGGGCAGGCATGGGAACGCGCCCAGGTAGGCATCGAGGTTGCCCTCTGCCTTGGCGAACACATCCCTCATCGCGCCGGTCGCGGGCTGCACGCCCATGTCGGCCGCCAGCTCTGCGATGTCCCCCCATACCTGCCCCTGATCGGAACGGGCTGCACCCACGGCGGCCATCGCGCCTGAGACGCGCGCAGTCTTCCTGCGGCGTGACCGCGCGTTCATCACTACCCCGGAGTCTGTGAACTCGGCCGAGATCGCAGACCACCGCCCGTGCTCCGTGCAGCTCACCGGGATGACCGTCTCCGACTGCGGCCTAAGCAAGATGGTGGTGTTGAGCACGCGGTTCTGCTTCGCTCCTGCCACCTCTTCGCCGTCCAGCAGAAGCACGCAGGCGTCGCCCTTGTTCGCGACCTTGAGCTCCGGCACCGATCCGCCGTCACCTAGCTCGGCGACCGATAGCACGTGCGCTTCAAGCGCCTCCGAGAGCGTCAGGTAGGCCGGGCCGCGTTCCTCCGGCAGGAACAGCGGCACCAGAGCAAGGCGGTCGTGCTGCTGGACCTCCCCCATGGCGAGGCCCGAGAGCCACCCTTTCATCAGATCGTCCATCGTGTCACCTCTTCTCTCACTTTCCAGTGACACGATAGCGAGTCAGAGGGACATAAGCTGTCCCTTATCACTGAGGGCGTCTAAGGGCGGTTGGCGGCGTCCTGCGGGAGGCCATGGTCTCGATCTCGCGGTTCACCAGTGAAACGAGCTCGGGCGGCGAGACGGGGATGGCGTGGTGCCCGAAGCCCAGCACCCAGTGCATGACGCTGCTGACCCCGTCTACCGTCATGGTCAAGGTGCATGAGCCATCTGGATGGTCGTCGGTTGACTGGGAGGGATGCCACACCCGCTCCTTGATGCGCCGAGCGGTCTCGGCGTCGAACCAGATGCTCACTGTGGCGGGTGCGTCCTGGAAGATGGTGAAGCGCTGCGCCAGCCGCCTCCTCAGCTCATCCGCCTCGGGTGGCTCGAATGTGCTGGCGAGGATCTTGAGCTCCCGGATGCGGTTGACGGCGAAGTCCCGACCTTCGTTGCGCAGGTGGCAAAGGCCGTGTAGGTACCACATGCCCCGGTACAGGTAGAGCTGATATGGATCGACGACGCGGACGGCATCGGCATCCGCAGACATCGAGTGGTAGGTAATCCGCACCTGGCGGTGGGAGTTGATGGCATCCAGCAGGTCGTTGAAGTGGATCACCGTCTCGAGACGCTCAGGCGGCGCCGCCTCGGGGATGTAGGTAACCGCCGCGCTCACATCCTCATAGGCGGCGCGGTCCGCCTGTGGCATCATCGCCTGGAGCTTCTCCAGGGCGTTGCGCACGGCGTCCGGGAACGGGGTGTTGTGCAGGGTGTTCGCGACTTCGACCGCGATGCTCAGCGCGAGCAGCTCCCGCTCGTGGAAGGGAGCGGGGACAAGCGTGAACTCTCTGGTGTAGTGGTAGCCCTGTCGCTCGCGCGAGTACTCGATCGGGGCGCCAAACTCATCCCTCAGCAGCCTCAGATCGCGCTTCAGAGTGCGCGGGTTGACCTCGCACAGGCCGGCGAGCGCCTCCAGCGACGGCCATGCTTCGCTGGCAATGGCGTGGTGGATCCGGAGCAGCCTGACCAGCGTCGGGCGCGTCGAGGCGAAGTTTGCCCGAACCTTCGGCGTGCGGCTAGGCGCCATCCGCTTCACCGCGCGCCCACCCCGCATAGAGCCGGACTCCGCTGGTCTCTCCCAGCTCAACAAGCCGGCCAGGTTCCGCCTCAGTCCCGAAGCGCCTGACGAACTCCTGGTAGTCGCTCAGCCACTCGTGAGACGGACTGAAAGAATGCACGACCATCGCGGCGTAGGGCGCGCCGAAGCGCTTGGCCTCGATGACGGCGGAGGCGGTTCGGTGCAGCAACTGGTAGCGCAGGGACCGGACCGCGTCTTCGCCGAGCGAGAGCGTCCTGCACAGGAATGCCAGCCGGTCGCGCTTATTCCCATCCTTGCCTTCAGTGGACTTGGCGAGCCACTCGCTCACTGTCGGCCCGAACGGCTCCGCGACCTTCCCTTCGACAGTGATCGTGATGAGGCCGTCCATGGCGCGAGCGATCACGAATACGTCGCTATGTGATGCCTCACCCTTCCCCTCAAGGTCGGTCTGCCACTCGGGGAATGCCGCAATAGGGTCGAGGTTGCGAAAAGCGGGAACACCCGAGCCGCTGAAGAGCTCGGCGATCTCAGCCGGAATGCCGCCTGCCTTCTCCCATCGCTTGGCCAGCTCCTTGGCGGAGTAGCCGTCACGCCACTGCCTGTCGGGCTTGGCCAGAAGCCGCTGCCAGTCAGCGGGCCCGGTTGTGGGGACGAGGATTCTCTTCACGTCTCTCCTCCCTCCTCCCTCTGTCCGGATTGCTGCTGTCCAGCTTTCAAGTGCCACGTCGTCAGCGGGTTGTCCTCTCGGCACCAGTACGGTCGTTGCCGCCCGACCGCAAGCAGTCGCGATGATGCGGAGCTCCGCACTAGTGTACTGCACATAATATAACTTTACAGTTGTTCATGGTTGTGGGATACTGGAGGCATGAGCAGGGCCTCTCTCCCCACAGTCATTGAGCCGGCGCAACGGAGTCTCTTGGAGCGGCTGGCACG
>Ga0315279_10010886_pt1 | contig 10610 bp, 17 predicted proteins | sample YL17G06_20_MG_FD_203694 | JGI IMG/M metagenome (GOLD analysis project Ga0315279, IMG submission 203694) | Sediment microbial communities from Yellowstone Lake, YNP, Wyoming, USA - YL17G06_20 | ecosystem: Environmental > Aquatic > Freshwater > Lake > Sediment | place: USA: Wyoming | collected...
ATGTTGACGCCCGCCACCACGACGCGGCTATCTTTGCCACTCATGCGCTGCACCTGGCCGCGCGCTCCCTTGTTTTCACCTGTGACCACCTCGACGGTGTCACCTTTTTTGATTTTAGCCACTGTTGCAAACTCCTGGGTTGAGAACATTGCTCGACCACTACAGCACTTCGGGTGCGAGAGAGATAATCTTCATAAATCCTTTGTCGCGCAGCTCGCGCGCCACCGGGCCAAAGATGCGCGTGCCCTTCGGATTCTGCGTGTCGGAATCTAGGATGACGGCTGCGTTGTCGTCAAAGCGGATGTGGCTGCCATCGGCGCGGCGATACTCTTTGGCTGTCCGCACGATGACCGCGCGAACCACTTCGCTCTTTTTCACCGAGCCGTTGGGCGATGCTTGCTTGACGGTGGCGACGATAATATCGCCCACATAGCCATAGCGTCGGCGACTGCCACCCATAATGTGTATACACAGAATCTCTTTGGCGCCTGTGTTATCGGCCACGCGCAGCCGGGTTTCTTGTTGAATCATGGTGTCCTCCGCGCCTACTCGCCGGCCTTCCGCAGGACGGCTTCCACCGTCCAGCGTTTCTCGTGGCTCATCGGCCTGGTTTCGACAATCCGCACCAGGTCGCCTGACTTGGCCTGATTGCCTTCGTTGTGCGCCTTAAAGTTGCGGGCGCGCTTGACGACCTTGCCATACAACGGATGGCGACTCATCCGCTCCACCGTCACGACCACCGTCTTGTCCATCTTGTCGCTGGTCACGCGGCCCACCAAGCGTTTACGTCTCTCGTTCATGCCGCCTCACCCTCCATCTGCGCGGCCAGCTCGCGCTCGCGCAAAATCGTCTTCATGCGCGCGACATCGCGGCGCAGCGCCGTCAACCGGTTGTGATCTTCGAGCTGCCCCATCATAAACTGGAAGCGCAAATTAAACAGTTCTTCGTAGATTTCATCCACCTTGCGGCGGAGGTCGTCCGTCGTCATCCCGCGAATCTCGCGCACGTTCATGACTGCTCTCCCTCGCTGACGATGATGTCGCGCCGGCCGACGAACTGGGTGCGGATGGGCAGTTTGTGCGCGGCCAGCCGCAGCGCCTCGCGTGCTATGCCCTCATCCAACCCGGCCACTTCGAACAAGATGCGGCCCGGGCGGATGACGGCGACCCAGTGGTCCACCGCGCCCTTGCCTTTACCCATGCGGGTCTCGGCGGGCTTTTGGGTCACCGGCTTGTCGGGGAAGATGCGCACCCACAACTTGCCGCGCCGCTTGCAATAGTGCACCACCGCGCGGCGGGCCGCTTCGATCTGGCGCTGCGTCATCCAGCACGGCTCCAAGGCTTGCAAGCCGAAATCGCCGAACGACACCTCGACGCCGCGCGTCTCCTTGCCCTTCATCCGGCCGCGCATCTGTTTTCGAAATTTCACTCGCTTTGGCATCAACATGATAAAAACTCCGGCTCCTAGTGCCTAGTACCTGATACCCAACAAGGAACTAGGAACTAGGGATTAGGCAGCCGCCTCTTCCGCTTTCGCTTCCGGCAGCACCTCGCCCTTGTAAATCCACACCTTGACGCCGATGCGACCATAGGTCGTCAGCGCCTCGGCGCGGGCAAAGTCAATGTCGGCGCGCAAGGTGCTGAGCGGCACGCGGCCTTCCATCACCGTCTCAGTACGCGCCATCTCGGAGCCGGCCAACCGCCCGGCGCAGATGATCTTGATGCCGCCCGCTCCCAGGCGCATCGCCTGTTGGATGGCGCGCTTCATCGCCCGGCTGTGGCTGATGCGGCGCTCGAGCTGCTGGGCAATATTGTCCGCCACCAGCGTCGCTTCCAAATCGGGCTTTTCCACTTCTTCGACTTCGAGCTTGACTTTCTTGTTGGTCAGCTTTTCCAACTGCTCGCGCAGTTGTTTCACCGCCGCGCCTTTGCGGCCAATGATGATGCCCGGCTTGGCCGTGTGGATGGTGACGATGACCTGGTTCGGAAACCGCTCGATGTCCACCTTCGAGATGCCCGACTTGCCGACCTGTTGCTGCACAAAGCTCCGCAGATGAATGTCTTCGCCGAGCAAGTTGGCGTACTGCGCGCCTTTCTTGGCATACCAGCGAGCTTGCCAGTCGCGGATGACCTTCAGCCTGTAGCCGTAGGGATGAACTTTTCTACCCAAGTGCGATCCTCCTTCATCCCCTTGCGGGGACCTGCGGCGGCGCGCCTAGGCGCGCTCGCTCAAGACAACCGTAATGTGCGACGAACGCTTGATAATCGGCTTGAACCGACCCCGCGCGCCAAAGCGCCGCCACTGGCGACTCGGGCCTTCGTCTGCCTTGATTTCGGACACAACCAAATCATCGCGCGACCAGCCCTGGTTTTCTTCGGCGTTGGCGATGGCCGAGCGAATGGCTTTGTACACCGGCCCCGCAGCCGCCTTGGGCATGAATTTCAAAAGGTTCAGCGCCTCGTCGGCGCCCAGGCCGCGCACGGAATCAACCACCAGCCGCACCTTGCGGGGCGACATGGGAACGAATCGAGTAATTGCTCGCACCTTGTCAGCCATCGTCATTCACCTCGCTACGCCGCCGCCGCCGTGCCTTCGACCTTGGTGACTTTTTCCTTGGTCGAGTGGCCGCGATAGGTGCGCGTCGGCGCGAACTCGCCCAGCTTGTGGCCAACCATGTTTTCGGTGATGTAAATCGGCACGTGACGGCGGCCATCGTGCACGGCGATGGTGTGGCCGACCATCTGCGGGAAGATGGTGCTGGCGCGCGACCAGGTGCGAATCACCTTCTTGTCGCCGGTCTGATTCATCACTTCGATCCGCTTTAACAGCTTGGGCTGAACGAACGGCCCTTTCTTGAGTGATCTCGACATCGCAAACTCCAAAGGTCAAATCTCAAATTTCAAACGCCCCGCGAGCGGCCCATTTGATATTTGAAATTCGAAACTTATTTCCGCTTCTTGGTCCGCCGCCGGACAATGAACTGATCGCTGCGCTTGTTGTTGCGCGTCTTTTTACCCAGGGTCGGCTTGCCCCAGGGACTGCGCGGCCCCGGCTTGCCGATGGGCTGGCGACCTTCGCCGCCGCCGTGCGGGTGATCCCGCGGGCTCATCGCGCTGCCGCGCACCGTCGGGCGGATGCCCATGTGTCGCTTGCGGCCGGCCTTGCCCAACTTGATGTTGCTGTGATCCAGGTTGCCCACCTGCCCGACCACGGCGTAACAATTCTGGCGGACTTTGCGCATCTCGCCCGAAGGCAGACGCAGTGTGGCATACTCGCCTTCCTTCGCCAGCAATTGCACGCTGCTGCCCGCCGAGCGAGCCATCTGCGCCCCCTGCCCTTTTCTCATCTCGACGTTGTGGACGACCGTGCCCAGCGGCATCTTTTCCAGCGGCAGGCAGTTACCCAATCGCACTTCGACGTTCGGCCCGCTGATGACGCCCTCGCCCACGCGCAAGCCCAACGGCGCAATGATGTAGCGCTTCTCGCCATCGGTATACGTCAACAAAGCGATGCGCGCCGAGCGGTTCGGGTCGTATTCAATCGCGACCACCTTGGCCGGGATGTCGTGCTTGTCGCGCTTGAAATCAACCTGCCGGTACTGACGCGGGTTGCCGCCGCCGCGATGACGGACAGTCACTTTGCCATGCGCGTTCCGGCCGCCGTGCTTGCGGAGCTCGCGAATCAGCCCGCGCTCGGGCCGGTCTTTGGTAATGTCCTCAAAGGTATCGCCCGTCATCCCGCGCCGGCCTGGCGAGGTCGGCTTGTATTTACGAATCGCCATTCCTAGACTCCCTCAAACAGTTCCAGGCGTTGGCCTTCCGCCAGCTTGACAATGGCCTTTTTCCAACCCGGCTTGCGAACGACCTGCTTGGCCTTGTGCCCCAGGACGCGGCTGCGCGGGCTGCGTCGGCGGTGAGCCGCCACGTTCATAATGCGGACCGACTCGACCGAGACGTTGAAAATCTCTTCCACAGCCTGCTTGACCTGCATCTTGTTCGCGCGACTGTCCACCTCGAACGTGTATTGCTTTTGCTCCTGCTCGCTTTGCAGCCGCACCTTTTCGGTGTCAACCGGGCGCTTGATGACTTCATAGAGATGCATCGCTTTGCTCCTGCCCTAAAATCCCCTCGATGACCTCCAACGCCCGCTTCGGCATCACCACCGTCTCGTAACCGAACAGGTCGCGGATGTTGAGGTACTGCGCGCGCAGGTACTTGACATCGGGCAAGTTGCGCACGGACTTTTCCACGTTCTCGTTCTTTTCCGGCAAAAGCACCAACGCAGAAGATGGGACCGCCAAAGCGTCCAACATTGCAGAAAGCTGCCGGGTCTTGGGCGCGTCCATCTCTAGCTCGTCCAGCACGACGATTTGCTGCGCGCCGGCCTTGACCGAGAGGGCGCTCCGCAGCGCCGCGCGGCGCATCTTGAGCGGCATCGCCTGGGCGTAGCTGCGCGGCAGTGGCCCAAACACCGTGCCGCCTTTGCGCCAGTGCGGAGCCTTGCGGCTGCCCTGTCGCGCGCGGCCGGTGCCCTTTTGCTTCCACATCTTTCTGGTGGAGCCGTTGACCTCGCCGCGCGTCTTGGTCTTGGCCGTGCCCTGGCGAGCGTTCGCCAGTTGCCGCGTCAACGCCTGGTGCATCAGCGCCGTGTTCGGCTCAACTTCAAAGATTGCCGCCGGCAGCTCGACTTCTCCCACCTGTTCGCCGGACATGTTCTTCAACGGTACTCTCATCGCCACTACCCCTTCCGCGCCTGCTTGACCATCACGAGACTGCCATTCGCGCCGGGGACGGGGCCGCGCACCGCAATCAGGTTGCGCTCCGCATCCACTATGACGACGGTCAAATTCTGAGCCGTCACGCGCTCGCTGCCCATGTGACCGGCCATGCGCTTGCCCTTGTGAACCTTGCCGGGCGAAGTCGTCGGTGCGATGGAACCGGGCGCGCGCTGGCGGTCCGATTGGCCGTGCGTGCGCGGGCCTCCGGAAAAATGATGCCGCTTGATGTTGCCCGCAAAGCCTTTGCCCTTGGAGATGCCGACCACATCCACGTGCTCGCCCACGGCGAAAACGTCCGCCGTGATCTTTTGGCCGAGGGTCAGGTCCTCGTCGCCCTTGATCCTAAACTCGCGCAGGTGGCGCAACGCCGGAACGCCTTGGAGGGCGCGGCGCTCAGAGTGTTTCTCGTCCGTCTTGAGCAAACCCAGGTGTCCCCGCTCGCCGCGCGAGATGCGCTTTTCTTTGGTCTCGCCAAAGCCCAACTGCACGGCCTGGTAGCCCTCTGGGTCTGCCGACTTGATCTGTGTGACGTAGCAAGGCCCTGCCTCGATCACCGTGACCGGGGCTACTTCACCTTTTTCGTCAAAGATTTGGGTCATCCCAACTTTTTTGCCCAGGATGCCTTTCATGGTTTCTCCTCATGGGACTGCCGACGCCGGGCGCGTCTCATCATCCCGAACCTAGTTCACACTGGTCCCTAGGCCTAGTGCCGTTCCAACTATCTAACGGGTAAATAAAACTGACCGAAGAACATCAATTTCACGCTCAAAGTGGACGAAATCGCTGGAATCTATTTATTCATTTGATAGTTGGAGCGGCACTAGTGACCAGGTTAAAGTTTGATCTCGATATCTACGCCCGCTGGAAGATTTAGGCGCATCAACGTGTCAATCGTCTTGGAATCCGGGTCCACGACTTCGATCAGCCGTTTGTGCGTGCGAATCTCAAAGTGCTCGTGGCTGTCCTTGTCAATGAACGTCGAGCGGCGGACTGTAAACTTTTCGATGCGCGTCGGCAGCGGCACCGGGCCGACCACGGTCGCGCCAGTGCGCTCTGCCGTCTCGACGATTCGTTGCGCCGATTGATCGAGCACGCGATGATCATAAGCCTTCAAGCGGATGCGTATTTTCTGCTTCATAATTCTCTCTCAGTAGGCCACACTGGAAGCGTGACCTACTTTCGCTACTATTCCGAAACCTTGGTGATGACGCCCGAGCCGACCGTCAACCCGCCTTCGCGGATGGCGAACCGCCCGCCCGCTTCCACCGCCACCGGCGTGATCAGCTTGACGTGCATGTTCACATTGTCCCCCGGCAGCACCATCTCCACACCCTCCGGCAACGTGATCTCGCCCGTCACGTCCATCGTGTGAATGTAGAACTGCGGACGATACCCCGGAAAGAACGCCTTGTGCCGCCCGCCTTCGTCCTTCTTCAACACGTACACTTCCGCGTCAAACTCGGTGTGCGGCTTGATGCTGCCCGGCTTGGCTAACACCATCCCCCGCTCCACATCCGTCCGCTCGATCCCGCGCAACAGGCAGCCCACATTGTCGCCCGCCTGCCCTTCGTCCAGAATCTTGTGGAACATCTCTACGCCCGTGCACACCGTGTCTCGCACTTCGTCCCGCAGACCGATGATGCTGACCGTCTCGCCCACTTTGACCATGCCGCGATCAATCCGCCCCGTCACTACCGTCCCGCGCCCCTTGATGCTGAACACGTCTTCAATCGCCATCATGAACGGCTTGTCCGTCGCCCGCACCGGCGTTGGAATATACTCGTCCACCACCCGCAGCAACTCCCAGATGCACTTGTACTCGGGCGCGTTCGGATCCTGGCTCGTGCTTTCCAATGCCTTGAGCGCTGAACCCCGCACGATCGGCGTCGTGTCCCCCGGAAAGTACTGACTCGTCAACAACTCACGCAATTCCATCTCGACGAGTTCCAACAACTCGGGGTCATCCATCATGTCCACTTTGTTCAGGAACACCACCATCGCCGGCACTTCCACTTGCCGCGCCAACAACACGTGCTCCCGCGTCTGCGGCATCGGCCCGTCGGGGGCGGCCACAACGAGAATCGCCCCGTCCATCTGCGCCGCGCCCGTGATCATGTTCTTGATGTAATCGCGGTGCCCCGGACAGTCCACGTGCGCGTAATGCCGCTTGTTCGTCTCGTACTCCACGTGCGCAATCGCTATCGTGATGCCGCGCTCTTTTTCCTCCGGCGCATTGTCAATGCTGTCGAACGCCCGGAACTGGGCCATCTTTTTCATCGCCAGCACTTTGGTGATCGCCGCCGTTAGCGTCGTCTTGCCGTGATCAATGTGCCCAATCGTCCCCACGTTGACGTGCGGCTTGGTGCGCGCAAAATGTTCCTTCGCCATAGCTGATGTTCCTCCTCGCAGTCGTCGTCAGGAGCCCACAATGGGACTTGAACCCATGACCTTCCCCTTACCAAGGGGATGCTCTACCGACTGAGCTATGTGGGCGTTTCTGCCTAACGACAGGCAACAAATAATTGCCGCGACTCGCGTCCGGCGGACGCGAATAATAACATAGATTGGCTGGATTGGCAAATCTGATTTCCCGGGTAATTACTCTATTCGGCAATATTGGGAACCCCTGGCGAATTCGGATTCACTGCGCTCGTCCGGCAAGCGACACATGGCCTGCCGGGGAGTACCAAGCGCAAACGGGAATTCGCCAGCGGTATCAATATTGTAGAGTCACCCGATGGAGTAGATTACAGTTTGCCTGTTGTGGACCGTCCCTCCAAGCCTGTCGGGTTCTATCGTCAAAAGCATGCTGCGCTGCGAGCGCTCAAATAGGGTAATCACTCGTCACCCTCAACTTGACGAATCCCCCTGCATCGGTTACAATCCACGCTTGCCCAAGCGAGGGGACACGACCGATGTTTGAAGGGCTGACCAGCAAGCTGCAAGCGGTTTTTGACAAGCTCTCCAAGCGCGGCGTGCTGAGCGAGGCGGACGTGGACGCGGCGCTGCGCGAGGTGCGCCTGGCGCTGCTGGAAGCTGACGTTTACTATTCCGTCGTCAAAGACTTTTTGGGCCGCGTGCGAGAGCGCGCGTTGGGAGTTGCAGTCCGCAAGGCGCTGACTCCCGCGCAACAGATCATTAAAATCGTTCACGAAGAGTTGATCACGACGCTCGGCAAGTCCGCGCCGCTCGACCTTTCGGGGCCGCCGCCGCAGGTGATCATGCTCGTCGGCCTGCAAGGCAGCGGCAAAACGACGATGGCGGCCAAGCTAGGGCTGCGACTCAAAGGCTCCGGCCAGCGCCCCTTGCTCGTCGCGGCGGATACCTACCGCCCGGCGGCGATAACGCAACTGCAAGTACTCGGCCAGCAACTCGATATTCCCGTGCACGAAGAAGGCACCCAGGTTCCGCCGCCCGAAATCTGCCGCAACGCGCTGAGGCGCGCGCGCGAAGCGGCTTACGGCGTAGTTATCCTGGACACGGCCGGCCGCCTGCACATTGACGACGAGATGATGGCCGAGATTGAAAAGGTCAAGCAAGTCACGTCGCCGCGCGAAATCTTGCTGGTAGCCGACGCGATGACGGGCCAGGACGCGGTGCGCGTGGCTGACGAGTTCCACAAGCGCGTGTCGCTCACCGGCTTGATTCTGACCAAAGTGGATGGCGACGCGCGCGGCGGCGCGGCCATCAGCATCCGCGCCGTGACCGGCGTGCCGATCAAGTTCCTGGGCGTGGGCGAAAAGCCCAACGCGCTCGAGCCTTTCCAGCCCGATAGATTGGCCTCGCGCATCTTGGGGATGGGCGACGTGCTGACGCTGATCGAAAAGGCCGAGGCGACGATGGACCAGGAGCAGGCTCAAAAGCTGGCCCAAAAGTTCATCGAAGCCAAATTCGACCTGGAAGATTTTCTCGGCCAGCTTCAGCAAGTCAAAAAGATGGGGCCGCTCAGCCAGGTGCTCGACATGATCCCCGGCATGTCAAAGGCCAAGCTGGACGTGGCGCCCGAGCTGGCCGACGGCCAGATGCGACGCATCGAAGCGATCATTAACTCGATGACGCCCGAGGAGCGGCATCACCCCGAAATTTTGGGAGGCAGCCGCAAGCGGCGCGTGGCGCGCGGATCGGGCGCGACCGTGCAGGAAGTGAATCAACTGCTGACGCAATTCCGCCAGATGCAGCGGATGATGAAGCAGTTTTCCGGCCAAAAAGGCCGTGGGTTACTATCCATGTTTCGCTAACCGAGTTGCTGATTTGCAGATCAGCAAAAGCTTGGAAATTCTGAAGGAGCAAAGAACACAGTGGTACGTATTCGACTTCGCCGGATCGGCTCCAAAGGGCAGCCGAGTTATCGAATGGTGGTGGCCGACGTAGAGGCGCCGCGCGACGGGCGGTTCCTTGAAATAGTTGGCTTTTATAATCCGCGCACGCGCCCAGAGACCGTCCAGGTCAACGAGGAGCGTGCGCTGCATTGGCTGGGCGTCGGCGCTCAGCCTAGCGAGTCGGTGACTCGCCTGCTGACTAAGCGCGGGACGATGGGACGATTCGCCCGGCTCAAATCCGGCGAGGCGTTGGATGCGCTGTTGGCAGAAGCGGCTCAGGCCGAGCCGAGCATCAGCCCCAAGACCGGGTCGCCAGAAGCAGCCGGCACGCCCAGCAAGAAAGCCAAGCGAAAGGCGCAAGAAGCTGGGACGCCGGCCGAACAACCGGCGGCTTGAACACGAGCCTGGCTCCCTTTCAAGTATCCCATTCATTGATCGTTGCCAGGAAGGGAGACATCTAAAATGAAAGACCTCATCGAATACATCGCCACATCGCTGGTAGATGATCCTGCGCAAGTAAAGGTCAGCGAGGTGCAGGGGAGCAACTCGACCATCATCGAGTTGCGTGTCGCTTCCGGCGATATGGGACGAGTCATTGGTCGGGGAGGGCGCGTGGCGAATGCGATGCGCGCGCTCGTCCGCGTCTTGGCTGCCAAAGAAGGCAAGCGGGTCACGTTGGAAATCATGTGACCAATTGACCTGAACGCCCTGTCGTGGGAACAACATGGACATGCCTGACACGCGAGGCTCAGGGAGTCACCGTACCCCTGAGCCTCGCTATTTAGCTATCGCTCGCGTGGTCAAGCCCTTTGGCGTGCGCGGCGAATTGAAGCTCAAAGTGCTGACCGGCTTTCCCGAAAAGCTGGAGAGGCTCTTGCGCGTCTACGTGGGCAAAGAGGCCACGCCACACCAGGTGATGCGCTTTCACTGGCACGGCGACGAGCTATTGTTGCAGTTGGCCGACGTGCGCGACCGCGACGCGGCGGAAGAATTGCGCGGCCAGCTCGTGCAGATCGCGCGCGAGGATGCTACGCCGCTCGAGCCGGGCCAGTATTACGAACATCAGATCATTGGCTTGAGCGTGGTCATGACCAACGGCGAGCCGCTGGGCCAAGTCGTGCAAGTGCTCTCCACCGGCGCGAACGACGTGTACGTCGTCCACGGGTCGCGCGGCGAGGTTCTGCTCCCCGCCCGCGTCGAGGTCGTGCGCGCGATTGACCTGGATGCCGGCACGATGACGGTGACATTACTGCCCGGCCTGCTACCGGACGAGGCTTGACCATTCCGCCCACTTAAAGTATAGTCGTGCTGCGTGTTGCGTATTCCGTCACGCAACACGTAATACGCAATACGCGACAGGGCAAGATGAGCGACATCCGTTATTGGGTGGGTTTCAACCGCGTGATGGGCGTTGGCCCGGCCAAGCTCCGCGCATTGCTCGATCATTTCGGCGACCTGGAGACGGCCTGGCGCGCCGAGTCTGCCGATTTGCGCGAGGCCGGACTTGACCGGCG
>Ga0315279_10010887_pt1 | contig 10609 bp, 12 predicted proteins | sample YL17G06_20_MG_FD_203694 | JGI IMG/M metagenome (GOLD analysis project Ga0315279, IMG submission 203694) | Sediment microbial communities from Yellowstone Lake, YNP, Wyoming, USA - YL17G06_20 | ecosystem: Environmental > Aquatic > Freshwater > Lake > Sediment | place: USA: Wyoming | collected...
TATCCACGGTGGTTGGTACAACAATATCATTGGCAACCGCTTCGAGACCTGTCGTGTAGGCGTTCGTATGGTTTCGGCTGCCGGGACAGTCAAAGGTACTCGGATTGAACGCAACGTGTTCACAGGGGATATTACACTTATCGACTGTGACATTTACATGCAGGCCGGAGGCGGTAGCGTTATCACCCAAAGCACCGTTTGCGGTAACTACTTCGCCCACGATGTAGGTTCCTACGGCTACAATAAGTACGCTTGCCTACACGGTGATGGTGGACTCCTCGATAACTACTTCGCGCACCTTGCTGTCGAGGCGAAGGCCGATGGCGCTGACATTGTTGTTCCGTTAATCTTTCGTATGGCCGGGAACTTCGACGAAGCTGGGCTTATTCTGAGGACCGCGTAATGCTGATTAAAACCAGCAAGACGCGAACGCTCCGCTTTGGTCGCACGCGAAGCGAGCAATGCGAGAACCTTCGCAAAGTCTATGGAGGCTCTGGCGGAATGTCCGATGAGAATCTCGATAAATGCAAATTCGTCGAGAAGAAGTTGGACATACGCCAGGGCTTCCTATCGCAAAGCGAAGTTTCACAGGTGAAATAGGAGGCGCGTGTGGCTTTGGCGCTTTTCCAACTAAGTTGGGAAGGAACAGCAGCCGTTACGGCAGGTGTTAGTGTAATCTTCAGTGCCGGCGGCGTTTACGCTATGTTCCGGAATTTGAAGAACAATGCCTTGACAAAGGCCGATTTGTTGGGGATGCAGAAGGAAAATGATGCTCGTTATGTTTCCAGAGAACTTTGTAACGAGCGTCACAAGGAAGGAGATTCAGGATGAGGTCGAAAACCCACATCGTTGTCCAACTACTGTTAACGTTGGCACAATTTGGCAATGCCTTTAGCGGATCCGCCGGGAAGTACAAAGTCGCAGTCCTCGCGGGTGTGACGATTCTGCAAGCCGTAATCGGGGTTCTTAACCACTACTTCAATCCGGACGGTACCGCTGCGGAAGCACCTTGGGTGAAGTAGAATGGCTCTATTTGAAAACCCGCTCGGGTTCATTAGTGGAATTGTGCATGAGCACAACCTTGATAAGTGGGCGAGGTTGGTGCTGGCTTGTGTAATGGCTGCATTCGGTTCGTATTACATAGGTTACGGAGTTTCCGCTCCGCTTGTGTTTAAAGCGGGCTTGCCCATTGTGGCTGCGGAGTTCCTCGGACGTTGTGCAGGCTGCGTTCTTATGGGCTCCGCGGTTATTCTTACGTGGAAGAAAAACGCCCCGAAAGGGGCCGAACTCGTTCTTCCAGGGCCTGTGCAGGACGCCTTGAATAAGGAGCCTTGATGGAGTGGATCGACTACAACCAAGCCATCCTGGCTTTGTGTATCTGGCGCGAAGCCCGGGGTGAAGGCTTAGAGGGTATGCGTGCCGTGGCTCATGTCATTTCCAATCGTGTACACGCTCATTGGGGGGATTATTCGAAGGTAATCGCTGCTAAGAATCAATTCTCTTCAATGACCGTTCTTGGCGATTCACAAACAGTATTGTGGCCTGTCCGTCCTAATTCTATGTTTGAAGCGGCAATGGAAATTGCTGGAAAGGTGTACGATGAAATGGACGTGGACATTACACACAAAGCGGTGTATTACGCGAATCTGGATACGATGACATCGCAATGGTTCAAGGAACAAATACTAGGTAAACCTGATGAGCATCCAATAACGGTGAAGCTCGGTAATCATACGTTTTTCGTTTAACATGGCTTTCCAAAAAATCACGGATCGTGCGGAGGGTGTTAAGCAGAAGCTCGGGAATCGTTCCGATTTGGCCGCAAGAATTTATCTGTGGCTACGCGATGCTTACATCGAACTAGCCATGGCTTATCCGTTCGATGAGCTTCTCAGTACCGTTGACGTTTCCACAGTAGGTGGAACAAACGAAACGGGGACTTATACTTATCCTACTGGAGTTAGGGCCATTCGGAGTTTGGCTCTTATAGATACCTCTTCCAAACAGTCAACTACATTGGAGCGTAAGAACATACGTATTATCGACAATTTCAATACTGCCACGTTGTCGAAGCCCGCGATTTATTGTACGTGGGTCTTACAGACTCCGGCCTTTGTTCGCCAGGTTTTTTTGAGACCGCTTCCGGACAAGGTTTACACTTTAAGGTGGCGTGTGTGGATGAAGCCGACCATTAACGCTACAGTAGAAAATACTGAGTTGGCAGTTTCGGATGACTGGCTCGAAATCGTGGATTATTGCGCTGCGTTGCGTGGTTTCACGGAGCTTCTGGAACATGATCGTGCTACTGCGATTCGTGACTTGCTTTATGGCTTTATTGATCCACGTAGCGGAAAGCGCCAGCCAGGGCTGATTGCAAGCCGTATGACTGGGATGCAGGCGGAATACGAAGCGGGCGAATTGCCGTTCGGTGACTTGTCAACGAAAGTTGCACATGGGAAAGCGTAGCTATGGCTTATAAACAAATTCCTGTTTCAGGGCCGTGGGGTGGCATTCGTGACGACGTTGCGCGTCCTTATGCGCCGCTCAATGCCTTTGACGACGTTCTTAATTTTTTTACCCAAAAGGGCCGCATTCAAACAAGGCCGAAGCTAACTGCCTTTGGCACCGCCCCTGATGGGAAGCCCGTGCGGTTGATGCAATCCTTTACGGATAAAAACGGTTATATACATTCGTTGGTTTTGACTACTTACAATGCGTACGCACTTACGGCCGGGCCCGTTTTCAATGTACTTAGTTTTCCTGGAGGCATAACGCATTTGGGCCAGCAGAACCGACCGTTTGGTAGCGCAATTATAAATAACCGGATTTACTTCTCGCAAGGGCCGGTGAAGGTTCTTTACACAGATGGCAGTAGTGCGTTGCTTATCGCTGGAGACGTCCCAGGCGGCGCCCGTTTCATGGGCGTTTTGGCAAGTAGACTTATACTCGCGTACACCGAAGAAAGTGCCGTTCTCTATCCTCGTAGAGTCCGTTGGTGTCGCGCGGGGAATCCCAATAATTGGACTTCATTTTCATCGGGTTCGGCTGATCTTATGGAGGTCCCCGACGAAATCAACGGCTTTGCGGTTTCGGGGAACAATGGACTTATCTTCCGTGAGAATGGTATAACAGCGATGTTGCCGACTGGAGTTGGTACATCACCGTTTGCGTTTAGTCATTTTTCGGTGCAGCCTACGGGCATTGGTAACAAGTATCCTTACTCGCTTGCTGCTTATGGCAATCAGCATATCATCTTTGTATCTGCCGATGATATTTACCGTGTAAGAGGACTCGAAGTCACGTCTATCGGCCGCGCTGTTAAGAAGAAGATTTTCGCTGACTTGGCGTTAGCCAACGGAACTGTTACTGGACAGATTATTCCTAATCTTGGTATTGGTTACGACTTTCTATCGTACTGGCTTGTTATTCCAAAGTCCGTGTCTACTGCCGTTTGGGTATTCCAAATGGACGACGAAACGTGGGTGAGATTCAGTTCGTCCGCCGGAGTCCTTGGAACCATCGGTTCGGTTTATACTACGTAAATGGCTGGTTTACTGTTAGTAAATCCGGCTGTGATCTTTCATAGAAGCGTCGTCGTTGACGCTTCTATAGGGTCGGATTTGTATTTATACAATGACGGCGATGCTTCGCTAAATGTGACGGTGTGGGCTTTAACCACTGGTACGAAGTTCAGAATCGAAGAGTTTACGGGTTTCGTTCCTTCGTTTGCGATGGCCGCGGGTGCGACTGCTAAAGTTAGGATTTGGTTCGAGCCGAAAAGTGCTCCAAACGTTAGTGGAATTACTACTTCGTTAACGATCGACATTGACGATACAACTGTAGCACTTACGGTATCTAGCAGTGCTGGCTTTGCCGAAGGTGATTATGTTCTAAAAGACGACGAGTGCATGAAGATCCAAACTATTGTTGGTTTGGATTGGACCGTTCTGCGTGGGCAGCAAGGGACAACGGCTGTTGCGCACACTTCTGGTTATGATGATGTTTACCTTGTTACTTTTGATGTAAACACATTACTAAGCGATACATTAACCATTACGAACACTGGAAGTGTTACTCCTATTACTGTTCCAGTAAGTGGATGGGCGCAAAAAGCCGGCTCACCGAGGCTGTCAATTTCCCCTAGTTCGTGGTCGTTTGATTGGGTAGATGGTCAGGATTTCACAGGCGGAATTATTCTGGATCAAGAGTCCAACGAGTTGCACTTGATGTTGATAAGTTCTGGGAATTTGCCTCTTACTATCTACGCGATTAATGTATTATATCCACTTAAGCTTTTGCCTCCGATTCCGATTCTTCCCGCTATTTTGTATCCTGGGACTTCTCTTCTTTTATTCTTGACGCTTATATCAAGGGCGACTGGTCTTCAGACCCCTGGCGACCTCCTCGAAGTTCTAAGTGATGATCCAATAGGCTCGGAGTTGTATGTTGTTGCGTATACGGGACTTGCTTTGACTTCGGCTTATTCCGTAACCGGAACGAACAGGGCGCTTTTTGGTCTTGGTGCTTCGGTAAAGTACGCAGCTAATACGGACCTAAATTGCGAAGAAGCGTCATACTTTAAGCAGACCACGAACCTTGGTGCGTCTTTCGTTGAAAGAGCCTTTACGCAGCTTAGGGTAAAATACGAAGATATTGGCCAAACAACATTATATGTTGTTGTTACTTCTGGTCCTAGCGGTAGTACGATGGCCTATTCTACTGTTATAGGAACTGCTGGGGCTGATAATACTATTAAGGAAGCTTTGCTTCCATTCAATGTCAGCGGCGAGTTTGTTACAACACAGCTTTCTTTAAGTGCCAACTCCGGTGGGCTTTCGCTTACGGAGTTTGCCTACACCGTAGACGAATGGAATGAATTCTCTGTTCTTGATGGTTTGGCGGCTGTAATATCGGCTTACTCTGTAACTGGCGTGCCGCAATGCTTGTTCGGTTTTGGTTACAGTATACTCAAGACTGAGCCAGCCAATCTGGCCTGCGAAGAAACAGCTTTGTTGTTCCAGACTGCGTACCTTGGTTCTTTTGTTGATAAGATTTTCACTGGATTGAGATTGAAGTACGAAGATCGTGGTTTGTCCACTGTGGGCGTTTCTATTACCGTTGATGGTGTAACGGATACTGATAGTGTTGTTATGGGAACTGTAGGTGCTTATAATTATATCAGAGAAGCGTTGCTTTCGTTCCATGTAGAGGGTCAGTATTCCGAAACGGCGCTTAGTGTATCGGCTAATGCGGGTCCGGTGTCCATTACCGAAATCGCTTACGTTGTAGACGAGTGGAATGAATTCGCGGTGCTTGAAGGCTTGGCCACGGTGACTTCGGCTTACTCCGTAACGGGCGCCCAAACGGTGCTGCTTACCTTTGGCAGTACACTTCTTAAATCAAATCCGACTAATTTGGATTGCGAAGAAGCAGCGTACTTCGTAAGAACCCATGACTTCCAACTCTCCGGTTCCGAGAAACACATTCCGTATGCGACGATTAAATACGAAGATTTGGGAGTGGCGGCATTTAGCCTTACGGCAAAATCGAAGAGGGAGACGATTGGGCCGATTTCAGTCACAATCGGGACCGGAGGCGCAGACAAACTTGTTAAATGGACGCAGACGAATTTGGCAATCAACGAAGAAATTATAGAGTTTACTCTTAATAGAGCTGCGTTGGGCGGGCCGCTTTCGTTTACGGAAGAACTTTTCCGTGTTGAACCTCGCGGTGAAGTGCGGGAAGGTACGTAGTAATGGAAAGACTTCCTTACCAACCATCGTTCCTCGCGGTACGCGATCCAGAGGTGAATCGTGCTTTGTACGAGTTGTACCAAACTATCGCCATCGCTGTAAATCAAATAAGCGATTCTGGTGAGCAGGTACGTAGGACTGGTATACAAGCTATGGCGTACTACCCACGGACCGGGGCGCAGGGACGGCCCGGAGCACTCGATGCACACGGCGACACTGGTGTGCCCCCCGAGCCGGGCAATTTCGCCGCTGAGTCTTACGAGCGCGATGGCGTGCTCCGTATATCCGCATTGGGATTCGCCGGTACCGCGAATCTCCATAGCGTCTCGGCTGGTACCCTCTTCATCCGCTACTTTAACGAGATAGCGGGTGTGCAGAAAGTGCTCTTTTGGCCGATTATCGACGATCACACCGATCCGATCACGTTTTACCCGGCAGGCGGGGTGACGGGTCTGGACATCGGCGACGATCTGGCGATCGACAGCGAGGATATGCGCATCACGGCCAAGGATCCGGGTGCCGGCACGGTTACCTGCACGCGCGCGCAACTTGGTTCGTCGATGGCGGAGCACTTGATTGGTGCCGACATTTACCGCCTGGATGGTCTGGTAGCCATCAGCCCTTTCCCGCCGGGCTTTTTCGACGACATAGGCGAACCAAGGGCGCCAATCGGCTCCTGGAAATACGATGTGAATCTGCCGTGCGGGCGCGTGGCCTCCATTCAATTCTCATTGACCAATGTCTTCGGAGATGGTCCGGCCAAGACCCAAGATTATCTGGGTCTCTGCTCCGATCCCTATCCTGTGATTGACGGTCGGCAAGGTCTGCGCACCAACCGCGGCGGGTCGGTGCGCTTTGTTTTCGATGGCCTGCCCGTCACCATCGCGGCGCCGTCTGACGACGTGAAGATCACCCAGGCCGTGTCCCTCCGCGATGTATTCGCCTGGGTTGAGGGCGCGCCGGTGGGCGACATTCTCACCGCCGTGCTCACCCGCAATGGAGACGATTTCGTGACGCTTGTGATCGCCGCGGGTGAAACCCTCTCCGACTGCCTGAGCGGCGCGTCGCTGGCCACGCTGCAGGCCGACGACGTGCTGAATTGGCGAGTAGTGGTCGGTGGCTCGGCCACCTATCCGGGTTTGGATCTGCGGCTGGAGGTGCGATTCTGATGCGGCCGGTGTCTATCGTTGTGCCCCGCAGTTCACGCGGCGACCAAGTCAACGTAATGAAGTTCGGCGCCAAGGGGGACGACTCCGCCGACGACAAGGCCGCCATCGAAGAAGCCTTCGCGGCTGTAGCTGCGCGCGGCCAAAATCTGTTTTTCCCGGAGGGCTGCTACCGCGCCGTGGGCTTGGTGAAACCCCTTGGCATCAACCTCACCGGGGTTCCCGGCAAGAGCATCATCAAGGCCAGCGGCGCCGGCACGATTCTCAAGACCACGGCCGTCTGGAATCCTCCAAACAACATACTCGATCAGGCTTATGAAATTCGCGGCCTGCTCCTCGATGGCGGCAATGTCCCCGGAGTGACGGGCCTCCACGATGTCGTCGGCAGCAATGGCGCGGTCTATCGCAGCATCTACATCAGGGATTGCCCCGTCGCCGGAGCTATCTTCGATGGCAGCCAGAACGTCAACATCAACGAGTTGATGGTCAATAACTGCGGCCCGATCCGCCTGGTGAACGGCGCCGGCAGCCTTGCCTTTAATAAGCTGGAGATCAATGCCCCTAGTGATCCGACCAAAGGAGGACTGATCCTCGATGACCAAGATGAGAGCCTGGACGGTTACCTCTTCTTCATCAATTGGGGATTTGAACCGCAGTTGAATGCGTTCCGCTCGTTCATCGTAGAGGGCGGCGTAGCGAAGTACATGCTCCACATCAAGGCCGGCTCTGAGACGCTTTTCTCCACTGGAGCTTTTGCGGGTCCTGCTGGCACGATGGCGCTGGTCAAAATTGATGGCGCCGGCAAGATCTTCCGCAATATCTTCAAGAACATTCAATTCTGGTCCGCCAACGACGGAGTAATCCCGTTCATCAACGACGGCTACGAGACCGTCATAGAGGATGCGCTGATTATCAACGGGCATGAGGCGGCGATTCGGACCGCCAACTATCTGACCGTCATCCGGCCGACTCTCACGACCGGCCAGAGCATTGTGCCCATCGGCGAAATCACCACTCTCACGCTGAGCGCCCCTGGTGAGGATTATGAGGTTCTGGACGAACTGGAGATTGAGCAAGCCGGGGCCTCTGGCTGCGTCGTTCGGATTGATAGTGTAGACGAAAATGGATCGATTCTTACCTGGACGATCCTGGATGGCGGCGAGGACTATTGGGTGGCGGCGAATCTCGATTGTAGCGGGGGGGCGGGCTCTGGCGCCAGGTGGAACATCGACGTTGTCACCAACCGGCTGGGCTGCGAGTCGCAGCAGCTCGTGGAACTGCACAGTCGAAATGGCTGGGAGATTCCTGCGCCATTCAAACGCTATCACTTCGGCGGAAACCGAAATCTTATGTTATCGTCCGATGAATCGGGGACTTTTCTATGGGCCCACCAGGACGATGAGTCAGATCTGCCTCTGGCACTGTATGCCGGAGGATTCGATTTCAACTTAGGGCCGCTCAAAATCGCCGGGGCGGAAATTGTGGATGTCACCCGCGGCGCGCATTTGGCGTCGCTGGCGATGGACAAGAACGCCGTCACGCTCGGCAACGGCCAGAACGATAATGTGGACGTGGCCGGCAAGAGCTATCTATATATCACCGGCCCAACGGAGGACTTCAGCATTAGCGGCTTCACTGGCGGCGTCGATGGCCAGCGGTTGCTCCTCGTCAATATGGCCAACAAGGCCATGACGCTTAAAAACGATTGTGGCGATTCCGATGAGAAAATTCTGACCATGGTGAACGCTGACGCCACGATCGGTATTGGCAATAGCGTGGCCGTTTTGAGTTTCGTCGCGGATATTGACGAATGGGTGGTGCTGGGAGTAGGTGGCACGGGGACACCGGTCGGTTCGGCGGCGCAGGGCCGGGCGATCTTGGATGTGTACAGCAAGGGCGCCATAGACACCATGCTGCAGACGGTCTGGACGGCGTTGGGCCTCAAGTCATCTTCTACTCACACACATTTGGTGAATAGCCATGTGCACGATGGCGTGACGATTGGGACCGGAACCAGTGCTTCGGCGGCACCGGGGACCGGCGGTCCGATCTGAGTATCTGCGGGGCGTGATTGTGGCGCCAAGAATGGCGCGGGAACGGGCCACTCGGTAGTTTGTAGAGGAAGAGATACATTGCACTTCCTTATCCTGAGCGAATCCGGCGACAGCCTCTCGATAGCAATTCGGCTGAAAGCCGAAGGCAATAGCGTTGCTATGTGGATCCGGGACGATAAGTGTCAAGAAGTTGGACTTGGTCTAATAGATCAAGTTTCGGATTTGCGTGGCATTCCAGAAAGAACTGTCATTATCGCAGATACCGTGGGTTTCGGTCCGTTTTGCACAATGCTAAAGCAGGCGGGCTACAAAGTAGTAGGAGGAGCCTTGATAGCCGATAGGCTCGAAAACGACCGTGCTTTCTCCAGAAAGCTGATGCAGAAAGCTGGACTTCGTGTTCCAAGGAATTGGGAATTTGACTCTTTTGAGGAAGCCGTAAAGTTCGCAGAAAAGCGTTCCGACGAACGTTTTGCAATTAAGCCTACAGGCAATCTAAGTGGGACTTTTCCTAGCTACGTATCCGAAGGCGCCGAGGATTTGATCGAAGAACTTAATAAGCTTGAAGAAGCTTCGCGCGGCGAACCAAGCTTCGAGCTGCAAGAATTTGTGGAAGGCGTAGCCATCTCCCTTGAGGGCTGGTTTAACGGTAAAGAATTCATTAGGCCACTTAACCACACACTTGAGCGTAAGCACTTAGCTAATGACGAACTTGGTCCATCAATGGGTTGCGCCGGAAACGTCGTTTGGGTAAAGTCTGACGAATGTGATTGCCTTGACAGTTATACTAAAGTATTAGCCGAAGGCGGTTACGTGGGTCCGTTGGACTTGAATTCGATAGTCACTGAAGAAGGCGAAATCTGCGGTTTGGAGTTTACGCCACGTTTCGGCTATGATGCCGCTCCGACTTTGTTCACGGAATTGTTCCAAGGCGATTTAGGCGAGTTCTTCCATGATTTAGCATACGGTAGTATTCGTGAAATGAATCTGCGAAGTGGCTACGCCTTTGGCATAAGGATTACTGTACTTCCATGGCCTTATGAAGAGTACAAAGCCGAGGCTGGTCTTTCGTTACAAAACGTCGATTTCGCGCACTTCGCGCCTTATGAAGTAATGCTCTCGCAAGACGGAAAGTATGTTACTTCCGGAGGACACGGAATCGTAGGCGTAGCCTGCGGCTATGGCAAAACATCGCCTGAGGCGGGAGCCGCTGCGTTGCAGGTTGCTTCGCAGTTGAGGCTTCGGAGGAAATTCTACCGAACCGATTTGTGTCCATTGTTCTATGAAGATATGGCCAAGCTTGGCTTGGTTAAGTCTTTGCAAAAAGCGGAAGTGTAAAGTAGGTTGACACTTATGGCAAATACAATTGGGACTAGGCCGATATACATTGATACTCCAGGAGCGTCTGTTCTTTTCAACGGGCGTATGAACATTAAAGAGCTTGTCTGGGCGAATTACACCGCCGACGCACATACGGTCGTAGTTCAGAACTCTGCGGGTGCACCTGTTTTCTCCAGCAATGGAAAAGCGGACTTGTCTGCAATACGTGTATCGCCTGGGTGGATCGACGGACTTATCGTTCCGACGCTTGACAGCGGACAACTTTTCATCTACCTGAAGTAGGAGGTACTATGGCTGT
>Ga0315279_10010888_pt1 | contig 10608 bp, 8 predicted proteins | sample YL17G06_20_MG_FD_203694 | JGI IMG/M metagenome (GOLD analysis project Ga0315279, IMG submission 203694) | Sediment microbial communities from Yellowstone Lake, YNP, Wyoming, USA - YL17G06_20 | ecosystem: Environmental > Aquatic > Freshwater > Lake > Sediment | place: USA: Wyoming | collected...
GGTTTGCCTGCATCAGCGAGTTTTTTATCGAGGGTTCACTTAGCCTCGCCAGGCTCTATCTTTAGAATCAAGACCGTATCGTGGCTCTTAAGAGGATGGCTGCAAAGTTACCGACATTGCGAACTGCATCAATTTTCATGCACTATATTTTCCGTTATGAAATAGATTTCCTCTCTCTTACAAACGGTAACGCACCGCCGCAACGAACCATCATCTTTTCCCTCTCGTCTAAAGACACGGTCAGTAATATCTTTTTGTTCATTGTCTTATTGATCAAGGTAACCGTGTCCCCTAAATCCCCCACTTCGATTTCAATTTCATCTCCCTTTTCTATCTTTTGGTAATCCTCTTCCTCTTTAAAGGTTAGAGGAAGTATTCCGAAGTTTATAAGATTGGCCAGGTGGATTCGGGCAAACGATTTGGCAATGACCGCCTTAATCCCCAGAAACATTGGACCTATGGCTGCATGTTCCCGACTCGATCCCTGCCCATAATTGCTCCCCGCAACAATGAATCCTCCACCCGATTCTTTCGCTCTCTTGATAAAAGAAGGATCCCACCTTTCAAAGACATATTCAGAAATCGCAGGAATATTGGACCTTAGTGGGAGAACTTTCGCCCCACCTGGAATGATGTCATCTGTCGTTATATTGTCAGGTAACTTTATCAGAACACGTCCCGTAAGCTTGTCAGGCAGGGGTTCTTTCAAGGGTAGAGGTTTAATATTCGGTCCCCGAATCACCTCAATTCTCTCTGCACGATCAGGTGGTAATGGAGAAATGATCATATTATCTTCTACAGGGAAAAATTCTGGTACATCAATGGAAGGAGGTTCTCCAAACGTTCGAGGATCGGTGATCACTCCCTTGATTGAAGAAGCCGCTGCTACTTCAGGGCTTACCAAATAGACTTGAGAGCTTTGGGTCCCAGAACGCCCTTGAAAATTTCGGTTAAAGGTTCGAAGGGAAATCCCATCCGTACAGGGAACTTGTCCCATTCCGATACAAGGACCACATGCACTTTCTAAAATCCGAGCCCCTGATTCGATCAGATCTGAAAGCGCCCCATTCGAAGCCAACATTTTTAAAACTTGTCTTGAACCCGGCGAAATGGCCAGGCTCACGTTTGGGGAAACCGTCTTCCCTTTCAGAATGGATGCAACCGTCATCAAATCCCGATAAGATGAATTTGTACAACTCCCAATGGCCACTTGATCCACCTTAAGTCCTTCGATCTCCTTCACAGGACAAACATGATCTGGGCTATGGGGTTGAGCAGCAAAGGGCTCCAGGCTCTCTAAGTCAATCTCCACAACCTCATCGTATTTCGCATCGGAGTCAGGACTCATTAGAATCCAATCCTTCTCTCTTCGTTGTGACCTTAAAAATAGACGGGTCATCTCATCGCTTGGGAAGATCGAAGTGGTGGCCCCAAGCTCAGCTCCCATGTTGGCGATGGTCGCCCTCTCCGGTACTGTTAACGTTTTAACTCCAGGTCCACCATATTCGAATGCCTTTCCCACTCCTCCATCCACAGTAAAGCGGTGGAGCATTGCGAGAATGATATCCTTTGCGCTGACCCAAGGTGACAATCGACCCACTAGTTTCACTTGAACCACCTTAGGGACTTTGAGGTAAAAAGGCTCCCCGGCCATGGCCAAGGCCACATCTAACCCACCTACGCCAATAGCAACCATACCTATTCCTCCACAGGTGGGAGTATGGCTATCCGCTCCTAAAAGGATTTGCCCTGGGACGGCAAACCTCTCTAAATGGACTTGATGACAAATGCCATTACCAGGGCGCGAAAAATAGAGTCCGTATTTGGCTGCAAAGCTCTGAAGAAATAAGTGATCATCAGCGTTTTCAAACCCAACTTGCAAAGTGTTGTGGTCGATATAGGCGACTGAGAGTTTGGTTTTGACCCTGGGTAGGGATAAGGCCTCAAATTGCAAGGCAGCTATAGTCCCTGTTGCGTCGTGGAATAAGGTTTGATCAATGGAGATCCCAATGGTCTCCTCTTGACGAATCTGGCCTGATACCAGATGTGAGCTCAATATTTTTTCTACGAGGTTCTTTCCCATTCTGTCTCATCCCCTCTGTATTTTCTCTCTAACCTGTTTTATAAGTAATATCCATCTAAAATAAATTTTCAGGGAAGTTCGGATTCTTCGGAACCCATTGGCTGCTGTCCTGGGGCTCCTGTTCCCTCAAGGGATAGACCTTCATCAATTCTTCAATCTCGATTTCAGTCAGCTTCTCTAAGACCTTTCAGGGGATATCGCATGTTACCCATAAAACATACTAAAGAACCACTTGGTAAACCCCGTTAGGAAGGACATGGCTTTAACCTCGCATCCAATAATGAACATTTTTTTCATATCTCCGCCATAAATAGTGGGCTTTCCGATGGGGTAAAGGTTGGGAAGCACACCCAACTGCCTATTCAATGCACCATCAAGGCCTACCTTGAAGAGTAATACACTTCCTTTGGGATGTAGACCCGGCCTTCCATGATCTTTCGAGCTGTCCTGCCGACGGTACAACTCACAATAGAGGGCTGATCCCTATCGAACCTCGCCTCGACTTTGACATCCATCGTTCCCGATGGATGACCGATGATAATCTCTCTTTCTTCGGCCTCCTGAGAACAACTTCCGACCACCTGATTTACCACGGAGCCCGGAACAACTGCACCGATGGCCGCCGGAATGCCAGCGGTGATGGCAAACGTTTTGTGCATCTTCCCCATGGCCATCACCCGAGCTACCATGCTGATCGCGTCTTTTCCAATCTCTTGCCCTGTTGTCGTTTTGAAGGTCTGCGAAGGTGCAATGAAGGAAATTTTGGGAATGGAAGGGCTTGCTGGAATCCCCATCAGTTCACCCACCTTCCTCCGAAGGGCTTCGAGCTTTGCCCTGGTCGCTACATCTTGGTCAAACTCTGCCGGAAGCTCTGTTCCCTTGAGGCCCAACTCATCAGCCCGGACAAAGGCGGTTGGATTACCCGCATCCACGATCGTCACATGACACTTTTCTCCTGTCTCGAGTTGAATCTCATCTACCACCTTGCCAGTGGAGAGCAGTTTACCTGTGGTGGCTCCACCTGGATCCATGAACCTCAGTTCAATCTTGGCCCCTGTTCCAGGAACCCCATCAATGGCATAATCTCCTTCGGAAACCACCTTGCCTCTCTTTACCGGAACCTTAGCATGGATCATCTTTTGAGTATTGGTGTTAAATATTCTCACTATCGTAAAGGGTTCCTCAGCTCTGACCAATCCTTGATCAATCGCGTAGGGACCTACCGCAGAGCTGATGTTCCCACAATTGGCTGAATAGTCAACGAAGGGTTTATCAATTCCCACTGCGCCAAAGGTATAGTTAACATCCCGATCTGGTTCTTTTGAGGGTGCGATGAGGGCCAATTTACTCGTCAGGGAATCCGCACCCCCCAAGCCATCGATCTGACGGATATCAGGGCTTCCAAAGATGGCCAAGATAATCCGATCTCTCAGTTGAGGATCTCGAGGAAGATCCTCTTCCATAAGAAAGATCCCCTTGCTCGTCCCCCCCCGCATTATCGTACATCGAAAAATGGTCTTTCTTCGCATAAATAGACTCCATTTCAAATAGTATTCAGGGCCCCTCTAAGGCCTTCTTTTTAATAATTCTTGTATGGTGACTCTTCTTCAATCCTTTTTCTCTCCCTGGCGTGCTCCTTATGCAAGAAGCCGCGTGAATTTCCGGATATCATCCAATTTCTCGATTCTTTCAACGTATTCAACGATTGTATCGATCCGATCCTTTGTCACCACCTTGCTGGCTAAGCTCTCAAACTTTTCCACGACCTGATCAAAGGACATCGGGTTCTCACGAGAACCCGTAGGGAAGTCGATCCTTGCTTCAAATTTTTTCCCATGGTTTAGAATGATCTCCACCTTATTGGCGAACTTTTCGGGGTAGATCTTTTCGATCTCAGGGTCCAAAACGATCTCCACTCGCTTGGCCAATTCTAAAACCTTAGGATCGGAGATCTTTTCTTCGCTGAATTGCTCTAAAAGGGCCTTTCCCTCCAACAGGGCAACTGCAACAATATATTGGAGGCTCATCTGAGCCTGAAGCACACTCAAGGGCTCATATTCAAAACCACATTGGACCTTTACACCACTTGCCGTCTTCACAAAGATCTTCTCTATTTCCGATGGAATGATCTTGTGAACTTGAACTAGATGGCAAACCGCATCAATGGCGGAATGGGCACTCGCACAACAGGCATAGGGTTTGATGTTCACATCACTGCTCAAAAACTTCTTCCCTAACTCCTCTGTCACTCTTGTGAAATCAACGTGGTCAGAAGTAGCCCTGCAGAACCCACCGTCCTGAGCTTCCAGGATCTGTGTGGGACCTTTGTAACCCTTCTGGGCCAGTATTGCACCCATGACCCCACTCTGACTCGATCGGCCTGCATGAAATCGCTTACTCATGGCCCCGTCCGCTGTGAAGGCCCAGAGGCCAGCGGATTGAGTTCCTGCCATTCCCAGAGCACTTGCCATTTTATCCTGATTCAATCCGAGAAGGTTACCTGCTGCGGCAGCCGCACCAAATGTACCTGTCGTACCAGTGAGATGCCACCCTTTTAATCGTGAAGAGTTGGGCCCTGTAGCAAGACTCACTCGAATCATTGTCTCATATCCTGCGGCCATCGCTGTGAGGACCGATTTGCCATTCGCCCCCATTCGTTCACCCATGGTCATGGCTGCTGGAATCACAACCGCGCCGGGGTGAACTTTAGCATTGTGATAATCGTCAAAATCGAAACTATGTATCATCACACCAAGCCCCAATGAAACACTCGTACTGGGCCCCTTAAATTTTTGCAACCATAGGGTTGATTCCTTTTTACCGCGCTGTTCCTTAATGAAGCGATTGACAATCTGGCACCAATGCAGACGGGTGCCGTTAAAACCACATCCGATCCCGTCTAAAAGATATTTCTTAAAATTAAGGACGATGTGAGGGGCCAAGTCTCCGAATTTTAGGTTTGCTGCAAATTGGGCTAATGCCTGGGTCACCCCTTCCATGGTATTCACCATCCTTTCAATCCCTGTTTGTCCGCTTATTCATAATTCTAATCTGAATTTCCTTAATTTGCATATTCCCCTTCATCTGCAATTTCATCACATCTCCACATCCTTAAGTGCTTTGGGCTGCTTGATCAAGGGATAGATAAGGGATACTGCTGCGAAAAATAGCATGATTGCGCTAAGGGGTCTGGTGACAAGGATAAGGGGGTTACCAAGAGAAAGTAAAAGAGACCTCCTCAATGATAATTCTGCAAGATTTCCCAGAACAAGGCCTAACACAGCAGGAGCTATCGGAAAACCGAATTTTCTCATATAATAACCAATCAATCCAAATCCAAACATGACATAGAGATCATCGACGCTATTATTCAATCCGAAGGCTCCTATGGCACAGAGAATCATGATTGCTGCCGAAAACACAGAGTAAGGCAGTCGATTCAGTTGCAAGAACATTCTGACACCTATCACGGATAATGCGACCAGGAAGATATTGGTAAGAAGCATAGCCACAAAGATGCCATAGACGATATCTGGCCTCTGGGTAAGCAGTAACGGCCCTGGCTGAAGCCCGTGGATCATAAAGGCAGCGATGAGCATCGCTGTGGTATTACTTCCAGGAATACCAAGCGCAAGAAGTGTGGTCATTGATCCGCCGGTCGAGGCATTATTTGCAGATTCAGTTGCCATCAGGCCATCGATTGCCCCATTGCCGAATCTTTCAGGATGTTTTGACGACCTGGCTGCTTCGCCATAAGCCAAAAATGATGCAATCGTAGCCCCTGCACCAGGAAGGGCACCGACGATTGTGCCGATGACGGATGATTTAGTCAGGGTTTGCCAGTTTTCTTTATATTCAGAAAGTGTTGGCAATTCCTCTTTTAATCCCCGATATCGAGCAGAACCTTTATATTCTTGAAACGGTTGTTCAGCTTCGATTAAAACCTCGGAAACGGCTAATAATCCTACCATAGCGGTAACAAAGCTTATTCCACCTAATAGGATAGTGGTACCAAACGTAAATCTCTCTACACCTGTTATTCCATCTGTTCCGATGGTCGCTAAGAATATGCCAAAGAGACAGGATATCAAGCCTTTTAAAACAGAGCCGCCTGATAGGCCTGAGACAACACTCAAACCAAGCATGGTCAAGGCGAAATATTCTGGAGGACCAAATCGCATTGCAAAATTGGCAATCACAGGGGTTGCCGCCATCATAACAAACACGCTGAAGATACCGCCGATTGCAGAAGCTAAGATAAAGACCCAGAGAGCATGAGCAGCATGGCCTTGTTTAGCAAGAGAATATCCTTCAATGACAGTACACACTGCAGAAGGCTCACCCGGTATTCCGAATAAAACGGCGGTGATTGAACCACCAGTTATTCCACCGCAATAAACACTGACAAGCATCGTAAAGCCGGTGATAGGCGACATGCCGAAGGTAAAAGGAATACTGAGAACGACTGCCATTGAAGTGCTTATCCCTGGAAGTGCCCCCGCGATGATTCCCCACAACCCCCCCATCAACATAGCCAGGAGATTCTGGGGAAGCAAGATCGTTGAAAATGCGGTGACATAATGCTCAAGCATTTATTGGCCCCCCCTCGTTTAATAGATAAGCCGGCTAAAGGCAGCGAAGATACCCACCCCCCGGGGGAAGGGTATAACGATAAACTTAGCGAAGATGATGACGATCAATGCTGTAACCAGAACCGGTGAAATGATCAAGACATATTTTCTTCTCTCTTCAAGGGCGAGGATGAAAGCCAATACATAGATTAATGTTGAAAGAACAAACCCTATCCATGGCATGATGATGACATAAATTAATAGAAGAATGACACTGAGCGCAAATTTTCTTCTACGGCTCTTTAAATCAACCAAAGCCTCTTTTGAGATGGATGCCTCAACAGAGGCCTTCTTCTTTTCATTGAGATATTTTATTAAAGTCGAAACCAGTAAGATGATACTGAGAAGGGTTGCTGTGGATAGGATAAGGATAGGCCAGAATCCACTTCCCACTTCACCAAAACGCCTGATTTCATGTAATTTTAAAGAATTAATAAGCATGAAGATAAAAAAGGCGATGATCACAAGATTTACAATGATCTCATCTCTTTTCATAAAAAACTCCAACCATTAAAAAAATGCGAAAAAGGCTATCCCTCTTCGCACTTTTTTAATCCTTATCCAAAAATGAGTTATTTAACGTAGCCCAATTCCTTCAGGATGTTAGTAAAGAATTTGACCTCATCTTCCCAGTATTTTCTGGTTTCTTCAGGGCTCAGGTAGCCAGGACGTGCATAGAGATGATTATCCTCGACAAATTTCTTATAAACAGGGGTATCCAGAGCCTTTTTAATCACATCATGGAGATATTTTATCTGATCGGGAGGCGTACCCTTCTTAACTGCCCATGCCCTCATCAATCCATGGGTATAATCAATACCCAGTTCAGGAGTAGATGGGACATCAGGAAGGGCTGGATGCCTCTTCTCCATGATGACAGCGAGAGCCTTTAATTTGCCGGCCTGGACTAAAGGTAAGGTTTCTGCCAATTCTTCGCATGCTCCGTGGATGTGTCCGCCTATGATTGCAGCCTTGATCTCTGCACCTGACTCAAAGGGTACAAAGGTTACATCTACGCCAAGCTTTTTGAAAAATGCCACTGTCTGGATCTCCGACCATGCTCCAGGAGAGGTTCCTGCAAATTTAAGAAATCTGGGGTTTTTCTTCCCGTAATCAATAAGGTCCTTTATCGTTTTGAATTTTGAATCTGCAGAGATAAAAACGGCGGTGGTGTCCCACTGAATTCTCATGATGGGATCAAAATCTCTTAAAATATGGGCTCGAGTCTTTGGTTTCACAGCATCGATAAGATGGGATGTAGTTACTGCCAATACCGTATATCCATCAGCGGGTTGCTGTGCCACGTGGAGCATTCCCTTAGTGGCTGCACCACCAGGCATATTTGTTATCACAAGGGGTACTTTAAGAAGAGGCTTTAATCCTTCTGCCACGGCTCTGGCTGCAACATCACTTCCTCCACCCACACCAAATGGAACAATGATTTCAATAGCCCTTTCAGGATATGCGGCGGACGCAATATTCCAACTTCCTATAACGAATACACTAATCAAAATAGACCATAGAAAAAACCATTTGACCTTTTTCATTTTATCTCTCCTTTTTTATGAAGTTAGCCTTTTTATATATAAAAAAAGCTAAGTTGTCAAACAGAACGCTCATTCGGGTTAGGACATCTGAATGAGAACTTGAAAGCAAACAAGGCAAATAAGGTTAATCCACTGATTAATAGATAAAGGCTTGTTAAATCAGAGACGGCCAGAACAGATGTAGCCATAATGGGTCCAAGGGCGTTTCCGGCAAACCTCGCAGAATTTAAAAATCCAATTACATTCCCCTTCTGCTCTTCAGCAAAAATTGAGACCACCAACGGAATGGTACCCGCGATCAGCCCGGTCTGAATCATTCGGATGACGATGAAATCAGTAGTCCCACTGCTCAAAGAGAGTAAGGATTGGAAAAGAGACCCCAGGATAACGAGTAAGAAGATCATTCTATCTCTCCCTATTCTTCCAGAGAATTTAGTCCAAAAATAGGTGCTGAATGTCGCAGTGGCGGTGTAAAGCATGATCACCACCCCAGCCCATTTTAGGGCAATGTTTTTTTCCATGCTAAATTTCTCAAAAACATTAGGAAGGATACTCGGCAAAAACACTAACTGGACCATGACCATAAAACAGAGCAACCATCCCAGTACAGTATGTCGGTTAATGGTGCTCCGTCCAAAGAAGCTCTCTTTCCCTGGCTGAAGAGGAACATCCGTAACGTAAAAATAGTAAAATACTGACACTACCAAGAGGACAACTGAAACGCTCACAAAAGCGCCTCTATAACCAAATACAGATGCAGCAAGGGCCCCAATAAGAGGACCAACCAAATGACCTAACGTCTGAAAGGTTTGGAAAAAACCGATATCTTCGGATATTCTCTCTCGTGAGGAAGAGGAAGAGACAATGACAAGACCCACCGTGGAAACTCCTCCAAAGACTCCCTGGATGATTCTGAGGATGAGCAAGAGAGTGAGGTTCGATGTAAACCCCATTAACAGGAACAGCACGATATAGGCAAGGATGGCTCTAAGATAAAGCAACTTAGGACTGAAACGGGAGGTTAAGAAGCCCCAGAAATTAGAGGCGATCGTCATCACGATACTGGATGAACCCATGATCCACCCAACCCACAATAAAGTCTCCTGTGATGAATAAGGGCTAATCTTGAAGATGAAGAAAGGTAGAATAACCGTGACGAAGTTGACGGAGAAAGCCATACAAAATTGAGAAAGAGAGATAAAGATGAGGTTTCGATTCTTATCTTGATCCATAGGTATTTATTATAAATTCATTCTTTTCATCTTTCAGGGAATGAGAAAAGTAAACCTGTCTTTCTCCTTTGAAGGCCGGGAACATTTTTCAGAAGACCAAAGTGAGGCAATTGCCGCTAAAGGCAAAGGAACTTGGTGGCAAGAGTTTTGATCATACTTTTTATGACTCCGAACTCCGAACTCATCACTCCGAACTAAAGAAGCCCATCGTCTGCTAAGCTCCGATAATCCTCCCCCGCCAGGATGATATGATCATAAACCTTGATCCCCAAAAGACGACCTGCCTCCACCAACTGTTTGGTGATCCGGAGATCTTCTTCACTGGGGCTCGAATTCCCACTCGGGTGATTGTGGATCAGGATGACCCCTGCAGCCGTTTCCAAAAGGGCTTCACGAAAAACATCCCTGGGATGGACGATGCTTGCATCGAGCGTCCCTTCTGAGATAGTGACTTCCTTAATCAATCGATTGGCCCGGTTGAGAAGGAGGACCTTGAAGACCTCTTTCCTTAAGTCTCTCATCAGCGGAAGATAGTGGTTTGCAACATCCGAGGATCGCTTAAAGGAGGGATTGACACCATTCTTCTGAGATTGAATGCGCCTCACCAATTCAAAGGCAGCAGAGAGGGTGGCTGCTTTGGCAGATCCAATCCCCTTGACCGCTGTCAATTCAGAAGGAGAGCGGGAGAAGAGATTCTGGAGAGATCCATATCGATCTAAAAGTTCCCTCGCCAGGTCGATGGCGGTCTTCTTCGTCGTCCCTTTTCCAAGCAAAATTCCCAAAAGGTCAGCTTCCGTGAGGTGCTGGGGGCCATGCTGAAGGAGCCGTTCCCTGGGTCTCTCCTTCTTCGGCCATCGAGTAATCTTGTAAGGGGATTCAGCCATGGCTCCTTAGCTGGTGGATTGAACCGGTGCAGACTTTTTCCCAAAAATTTTAGAGAGGAGAATGCTCAGCTCATAGAGACCCATCAGGGGGAGAGCCATGATCACCTGGGAGACAATGTCGGGTGGGGTCATCACAGCGGCAAAGACAAAGATCACGAGGATCGCATATTTTCTTTGCCGGGCCAACATCTTCGCATCGATTACCCCGATCCTTGCCAAAAGCACTAAGAC
>Ga0315279_10010889_pt1 | contig 10608 bp, 10 predicted proteins | sample YL17G06_20_MG_FD_203694 | JGI IMG/M metagenome (GOLD analysis project Ga0315279, IMG submission 203694) | Sediment microbial communities from Yellowstone Lake, YNP, Wyoming, USA - YL17G06_20 | ecosystem: Environmental > Aquatic > Freshwater > Lake > Sediment | place: USA: Wyoming | collected...
CATCCCCACCCATCCCAATCGCCGCATCCACGAACTCTTCCCCGATTGCTGGAAAGCCTCCGACTAATCACCACCCCAATGCGACCCGTCACAAACCCAGCCGTCGCGCTGCCACGGGGTTGGCCGGGCGGATACGCCTTTCTTGGGTACGCCATCGGAGTGGCCGTGTTGGAGCTCATCAGACCATACCTTGGATTGTTGCTGTCGCTTTTCAAGTCCCGCGCGGCCCTTCAGGCAGAGAATCTGGCGCTGAGGCATCAGCTCTGCGTGCACCAGCGGAATGTCAAGAGGCCGAAGGTACTGTCCCGGAGCGATGCCCTCGATGAGAGTAGCCCAATGGACCACCGTGTTGCGCACGGGCCATTGGTAGGGTCTGCCGTCAGCCGGATTCATCTGAAGGGGGATGAGTGGTAATCTGCCGCCCGGCAATCCGCCTCCCCATATGCGCGGGGGTGGCAGGATGGCGGCATCTCTCCAATCGGCCGATGTGAAGTAAGGGCCATGCTTCGGCGGGGCAGCGGACTTCGGACAAGGCCAATACTGCACCTTTTTTAGACCGGACATTCCCACCTGCGCGATGCCCGTCACGGGCACAGATTGCCGTGACAGGCGTTTCCCGAATGAACCGTATCGCCTTGGCAACGATGGCGTCTTCGTGCGCTTGAATATCCGTGGAACGCCGTGTGGCGACGCCCAGCGGCCCGATAGTGACCAGCTTAGGTATCGCCGGATTGTTTTCCCGCGGTGTGCGCGAACGCATCATTCGGCCCAAGAGGGCAGCCGCCTCATAACCCGCTTTTTCCGCACTCATGATGACACTTGAGAGCGGCGGATCCGCCATGTCGCAAACCAACTCATCGTTTTCCATGCCGATGACCGCGACTTGATCCGGAACAGCAAGTCCCCCGCGCTTACAGGTGTCCAAGAGTTGTTGGCCCCGCCAATCGTTGACTGCAAGAATACCAACAGGTTTCGGTAGACGTCGCAGCCAGTTTCCCAGAGCTTTCTGTTCCTGCTCCCAGGGAACCGCTTTCCTGCTCTTTAGTGGGAACTCGAAAACGGCGCAATCGTGACCGACGGCGCGCACCATATTCAGAAAAGGAATCCGCACACGCTTTGACCAGTTCCGAAAGCTCGTATCCTCGCCGAAGAATCCGAAACGCCGCAGGCCGCGCTCCAAGAGATGAGCCAGCGCGAGGCTGGCCAGTCTGTCGGGATCTGTCTCTATACACGGGAAGCCGAGATTGGGGATAGCGGAACTCAGATTGACAGCAGGGAGATTTGTCTTGAAGACAACTCTTGCAATATTGGCATCGGATATCCGGGCCAGGATTCCATCACCTTTCCAACTCTTGAGCCAAGATGGCGGGGATGTTATCAATGCACGCAGTTCCAGAAACGTGGACCACGGTTCATGTTCCTTGACGTACTGGGCAATTTCCCGGAGCAACCCGCGGCCATAGGACTTCGAGGTTTCCATCAACAAGGCAAGATGACGTATCTTTGGCATCGTGACATGAGAGTCCATTGTGACACTGTATGACGAAAATCCTCTATTGCATACTAAACTTCTCCTTGCTTCGGCAATTCTTTCATGTCAGTGTAAATGCGGAGAATGGAAGGTTGCGAAAGGTCATGGAGTTCTGTTGATAAAAGCATTGGTTCTCAAGGAATACAGGAATCTTGTATACGAGGATGTTCCGACGCCCGAGGCCGGGGTGGACGATGTGCTAATCAGGGTCGAGGCGTGCGGCATCTGCGGGAGCGACGTGCACGGGTATCACGGCAGCACGGGCCGCCGCATCCCTCCCATCATCATGGGGCACGAGGCGGCGGACCTAGGCGTACGGGCCATGAAGAAGATGCCATCCGGCCTTGGCTACAACCAATCGACCTATGAAGCGGCCATTGGCTGGAGACCCTATGCAACGATTACATTTGACGTTGTTCCCGCGACACCACCCAAACCCGCCCTGACCGACCCACCCAACTACAGCGTTTTCAAGAATGTATCTCCGTCAATAACGTTTCGCTGGAGCCAAGTCAGCCCCGTCACTGCGTATCACGTGTACGTCAGCCTGAATGGCGGACTTGGCGATCCGAAGGCGGTTAATGCGAGGGCGTCCTCAAGTTCCTAGGCTGGCCGACACTGCCTGTGATGAGCTGTGGAAAGGAACACTCTTCGTGGGCCATGTCGAAAAGGATATCTACGAGAACAGCGACAATATCGGTATGCTGCTGTACGCCCTACTACGGCTTCACCAGGCGTTCAATCCCGATGCCAACGATATTGAGATTCCCGTTCTCTTCTGATTGTCAACGCAATAGGACATGAGGTAGAGTGATTTCATGCAGCATCATCAAAAAGGCGAGCGCCTCTTTTGCAGAAACTGGGTAGTCTTCAACTGTGCCTGTCTTGTGGCCTTCTGCAACGCGAGCATAGCGCAACCTGCTTCTGACGCATTCACTGTGGATGCGGTTGGTCAGGTATCGATAGCACAAGCCCTCGACAAGAGCGCAATTGACAATCTCGTGGCCGCAACACATCTTGCTGGGTGTGAGACGGTTGGCGAGGTACAGGTTAATAAGCTGGACAACGGCGGTATCGAATATCGAAAAACACTGCGCCATACAGAAGGTAGTCATCGGTGTCTGCTGATTGAGCAATTCACGCCCACCATCCGCGGCATGCATTGGGAGATCGAGATCCAAGGGAAGAAGGTCCCGTGGACCACTGCCATCGAGACCCAACTGAAATGGCAGAAGGAGACCGAAGGGCTTAGCTGGTGGACCGCTTGGGGCGACAGCCGCCCGGATGCGCCAGAAGGTGCATGGTCGTGGACAGACCCCCTGGTTCCAACCCGCTTCCAGAACGCGTCCCTTTCTTACGGAAGCCGGCACTTCACGCATCCCCAAGCGATTAGCCTCCCGCTTGTCACCGTCCTCGCCCCGGAAACGGATCGTGGATTCAGTCTGGTCTTGTCGCCGGAGGATCTACTCTTCGACATGAAGCTCACGGTAACCGAAACAGGTGAAATGGTATTCGCCCGAACCCAACATCGTATCACGCCAGACCATCCCATTCGCTTCGCAATGGACCTGATCACACACGAGGCCGACTGGCGTGCGGGGCTTGGCTGGATGGTCAAGCGGTATCCTCAGTATTTTGACCCACCCAATTCCAAAGCCCATGAAATAGCTGGGTGCGGCGCGTACTCGAGCCATTCCAGCGACTTCGATGCTGAACGTCTGATGCGCATGGCCTTTCGCATCAACTGGAAAGCGAGCTTTGACTTTCCTTATATGGGCATGTTCATCCCGCCGGTTCCGGACGACGAAACGGAGTGGACGGATTTCAAGAAGAAGGCAACGTCGATCCGCCGCATGCGCGAGGATATTCATGCGTTCACCGCACAGGCTTTCCACGTCTTGAACTACTTCAACGTAACCGAGTTCGGCGCCTTCATTAAGTATCCGCCACCGCCGCGAAAGGCGCAAGAGGACGTGGACCTGTGGAAGGATCCGAATGACTTTCTGTACTACGTCCTCGACGGCGCCATCCTCGCCACGAGCGAGACAGGTGAACCCATTCATTCTTGGGAAGGCTGCGTTGCCATGGACCCGGGCGACCCGGTCTATCAGCAGTTCCTGCTGGATCAGGCCAAGCGGCATATCGAGGCTTTCCCCGAGAGCTCAGGCATCTGCATCGACCGAATGGATTGGCTCCGGTATTTCAATCCCCGTTTCGACGACGGCCTGAGTTGGGCCGACGGGAAACCCGCGCGTTCCTTGGTCGTGTCGTGGCATGAAATCATGAGCAAACTCGGCCCGATGATGCACGCCAAAGACAAAGTCATTTTCTGTAATCCGCATTACCGGCGTCTCGATCTGATGCGCCACATCGACGGCGTCTACGACGAGTTTGGGCAGATGGGGCACAGCATGAACTTGTGCGCGCTGCTCTGCGTACGGAAACCTGTTATGGAATGGACCATATCCACACCCGAAATCCAGAATGCCCCAGATGATTACTTTCAGCGCCACCTTTACATGGGCGCATTCCTTACCGCACCTCTTCCGGGCAATGACCACACGATCCTGCCTTCGGCCAATGTAGACCAGGCCTACTACGATTACGGCCCCATGCTCGATGCCCTGCGTGGAAAACGTTGGGTACTGGAACCCCATGCAATTGCCGTCGCGGATGATGCCGCCAAAGTCAATCTGTTTGAAGTACCGGGTGGCTACGTCGTGCCCGTCACGCTCGGTGGAAGCAGAGAACAGGTGCGCGTAGTGCTCCAGCACCTGCGGAGACAGCCGGGCCAGGAAGCATTCAGCGTTGAGGTCATTCACCCGGGAGAAACGACTTGGGCGCCCCTGAAAGTGGCAGATAAGGACGGCGTGGTTACCCTGGACGTCCCCCTGAAGCGCGGATGTGCCATGGTGAAACTGTCCACATCGTGGATTGCGCCGGCAGCCACTTACTTTACCACGTCAACCACGGTGGAGTTGGGTACCGTCACTGACAACGCGGCCATCCACTACACGCTCAACGGAAGCACACCGGCACTCAATACGCCGCGTTACACGTCGCCGATACGGCTCGGAGAAACGACGCCGGTTCGAATGGCCGTGTTCGTTGGCAATACCCAAATCGGAGATACGCTCACGGCCAACTATGTGAAAGTCCCCCTCTCCGCTCCTCTGATCACGCCCAACGGAGGCCAAATCGAGGGTCCGATAGACGTCGAACTAGCCCCGGCACACCCGGGTGAAGGCCTGAGCGTTCATTACACATTGGATGGAATGGAACCCACTGCCGACGCCCCGCGGTACACATCGCCCATCCGGTTAACAGACGACACCACCATCAAGGCCCGAGCCTTCGCGCCCGATACCGCACCCGGAAAAATCGCTTCGGCGGACTTCCGCAAACTGCCTCCATTGCCGCCGAATCCAGACATATTCATCAGCGACCTCAAGCCCGTTGTCTCAACGGTTGGATACTTCGAGACCGCCAAGGTCGACCGTTCAACACAAGACAAACCCATGCGTGTTGCAGGCAAGCTTTACAAGAAAGGCATGGGCGTCAGCGCAGATTCGGAATTGGCCTATCTCTTCAAACCGGAATACAAGGCCTTTGTCGCGGTGGTCGGCATCGATGATGAGATGATTCACTTCCTGCCTGCCAGCGTCACGTTCCAGGTGTTGGCCGATGATCGACTGCTGGAAGAGACTCCGATCATGCGCCCAGGCCAATACTGGCACCTGAACGTCACGCTTCCGAATGATACCCAGCGGGTGCGTCTCATCGTGACGGACGCGGGAGATGGAACAAATGGCGATCATGGCGACTGGGCAAACGCGGGTTTTGTGACGCAGTAAGTAGATGAATTCCAGAAAAAGGTTCTTCACGGTACTCAACAATCAATTGCCGGACAGAGTGCCTGTTACGTTATTCTGCCCTTAAGGATGCTTCAGCAAAGCGTCAACGGTTTTGCATGGTACTGTGACGCAGCGCTTTACGTACCATGACGAGACGGACCCTTATTGCACATACGGTTCTGTTTCATAATGTTGGTTTGGCTTTGTGGCCTGAGTATGCCTTGGGAAATCCTTTACTGACTAGGGGAGGACGAGGCAAATCGTGTGTGCAGTCTTGTTGCACTGCATGAGAGGAGGAGGTTTCCCGTGGAAGCATCGGTGATCCGTATCGTGCTGGCGGCTACCTTGTTGTTCTGCGCGCATGTGTACGCCACTGAGCCCGCCAACATTCGGCTGGAGTTCAGAAAGCAAACGCGGGAAGGGGATCACTGGAAGACCTTGGTGGCTAACGAAGATGTGCCTGTGGCGCAGACGGCCATTGTAGTCGTGGACATGTGGGACAAGCACCATTGCAGAACGGCGATGTCGGAGCAGGCGAAGCTGATCGAACCGATGAACAAGATGCTGGCCGAGGCACGGAAGATTGGCATTCAGGTCGTGTTTGCGCCCGCCGAAGTGGTTGAGTTCTACAAGAGCTACCCGCAGCGCAAGGCCATGCTCGCCATTCCGAAACATCGGATTCCAGACCGCCCCGCGTTGGACATGCCGGAGGCCCCACATAGTGGATGGAGTTATTGCATGTGTTCGGAGGACCAGCCCTGCAAGAAACACTACGCCGATTGGCTGAAACACAAACAACAACGGCAACACCCGGACCTGGTCATCGCGGATCAGGATCTGATTGCCAACTGCGATACGACAAACGAGGTTTATAACCTATGCGCGGAGCGCAGCATCACGACTTTGTTGTATTGCGGCATCCACACGAATATGTGCGTCATTGGGCGCAAGGCGGGTATGCGGGCGTTGACGCGCGCCGGCGTGCGGTGCGCCATCATCCGGGATATGACCGAGGCGTTCCACGGGCTGCCGTATGATCCAGAGCTGACGCCTCAACAAGTGACTGCGGAGGTCATTGAATACATCGAAAGGTATATCGGCCCCAGCATCGGGAGCAGCCAGATTTCCAAAGCTGTAGAAGAACGCGCCAAACAATAATGTATGAGAGAACGGATCTGTTTATGAGGATGCGCAACATGAAAACCACACTCATCGTGATACTTGTCGCGGCGATTTTCGCCGCAGCCTGCGCATGTCACGCGGCGGAGTGGGACAACGTTGACCCGTCCTATAAGCACGCATCCGCTGATGCCTACGAGCGCTGGCGGGACCTCAAATATGGGATACGCATACACTGGGGCGTGTATAGCATGCTGGGCGTGGAGGCATCGTGGCCGTTTCGCGTAATGTCGAACCAAAAGAAGCAGGAGTATGCCGAGCTATACAAAAAGTTCAATCCCGATGAATTCGATGCTGAAAAATGGATGGCCTTCTTCGAGCGGTGCGGGTTCAAGGCGTTCGCGTTTACGACGAAACATCACGATGGGTTCAGCATGTTTGACACGAAAACGCGCGTGACCCGGCGCATCAATTGGACGGCCCCGGGCGGGCCCGCGGTCGAGGATTGCGACTTATCCTACAGCATTATGGAGACCCCGTTTCATCGAGATATTGTGAAGGAACTCGTTGACAGCGGACACAAACACAATATGGCGATTGACCTCTATTTCTCGCATCCGGATTGGTACGACGCGGACTTCAGGTTTGACGAGTGGAACATGGCGCCGGACCGCGAACGCTATAACAGGAAGACCGATCCCGAAGGTTACGCGCGGTTTGTAAGGCGCCACCGTGAACAGATCCGCGAACTGCTGACCAACTACGGCAAGATCGATATGTTGTGTTTGGACATGTACCTGCCGGACTTTTGCTGGCCGGATGTGAAGGACACGGTTATGATGGCGCGCCAACTTCAACCGGATGTGCTCATGCGCGATCGCGGCATCGGCGCGTACGGCGATTACACGACGCCGGAGAACTGGATTCCCCCATCGGAAGGATTGACGGACAAGAGGGTGGAGCGGCCGTGGATGGTGATCCATACCATGGCGCGCGTTTTTGCCTATGAGCCCGACGGCTCCAGATACAAGAGCGGCGAATGGGTATTGTCGTCGCTGATCGATATTGTGGCGAAGGGCGGGAACTTCATGATAGGCATCGGCCCCGACGCAAAGGCCAATTTTCATCCGGTGGCTGTCAAGAACCTCGAATACGTGGGCGATTGGCTGAAGGTGAACGGCGAAGCTATCTATGGCACGCGCCCGTGGGTCGAATGGAAAGACGGTTCCGATATCCGCTTCACACGGAGCAAGAACGAACGGTACGCGTATGCGATCGCACTGAGGTGGCCGGGCAAAACCTTGACTCTCAAAAAAGTCACACCGGCGCCGGGTTCGGCCATTCATATGCTCGGCCTGGACCAGCCGCTTGCATGGCACGGTACCATCGCGGGAACGGTCATCGAACTTCCCGCTGCGCTTCAAGCCGAAGCGCGGCGCCCCTGTAAACAGGCATACGCGTTTCGGATTGAGCCGACTGCGGATAGCCAATTGAAACCGTTAGCCCGCGAATCGGGCAAATAGAATAGAATCGGTGAGTGAACGGGTGACTTCACACGAACGAGTTCTAACAGCGTGCGCGTTTCAGCGGCCCGATCGGATTCCCCGCTATGACCAGTTTTGGGAATTCCCGGAATCCTGGCGGGCGGAGTTGGGGCCTGAAGGCAACTTCACGGATGTCGCCATTTGGGTTCCGAACGAGGGGACGTTTCCGACGCGAACGCGGACCCTGCGCGAGGAAAACGGCTGGATCTACGAAATCGATATGTGGGGGCGCACGATTCGCCGCAGACAGGATGCGTACTTCTGTGAGACCTTGGAGACGCCGCTTCATGAAGGCGTCGACATTGACAGCGTCCAATTTGACCCGGCAACGTTGGAAGACCGGTATCTCCAAGGCCTGCCATCGGGCGAGGCGCTCGACGCGGCCTTGACCGAAGCCAAGCGCCGCTATTGCGTGTTCGGCAAGACCGGCGGCCCCTATTTGCGGACCACCTACGTCCGCGGCGAGACGCAATTCCTGCTGGACATCGCGCAGGACCCGAAGCTGGCCAAGGCACTCGCCGACAAAATGGCCGAGCATCTCGTCGGTTTGGGCTTGTATCAACTGCACCGCTGGTCTCTGTATGAGACCGGCATCTGGATCTTCGATGACATGGCCTATAACACCAATCCGATGTTCAGTCCGGAATCGTTCGAGCGCATATTCCTGCCCGCGTACCGGCGCATGATCGCGGCGTACAAGCAGGCCGGCGCGCGCTATGTGTTCCTGCACTCCGACGGCAATATCTGGCCTCTCCTCGATATGCTCATCGATGCCGGGATCGACGGATTGAATCCGCTCGAACGCCGCGCGGGGATGCACCCGGCCCTGTTGCGCGCGCGTTATCCCCGGCTCATCCTCGCGGGGGGCATGTGCAACTCGGACACGCTCATCAACGGCCCGCGCGGAAAGGTCGAGGCCGAGGCGCGCGAACTCATCGACATCGGGCGCGACGGAGGCGTGATCATCGGCACCCATTCGTTGAGCCCGGAAGTCCGCCTCGAATATTTCGCCGCCTACGATCAGGTCTGCAAGATATACGGGGATTTCACACACGCACGGTAAGAAGGCTGCCTCATGGCAAACGAGACGCCCCAAAAAAGCAACGCGTGGAAGTGGTGGATGGCCGGGGTGTTGTTTCTGGCCACGGTGCTGACCTATCTCGACCGGCAGACGCTTTCATTATGCGGCCCGATGATCTGCAAGGAGTTCAATCTCAAGTGGCTGGAGACGCCTGTGCCAGTGCCGGAGCAGGGGTATGCTACCGTCTAAGACTCCGCTTGATTTCGTCGAAGAGGACGGCGGCGAGCAGGATGGCGCCGCGGGTGACGTATTGCCAGAACGAACCGACGTTCTGCAGGCTCATGGCGTTTTGCACGATACCCATGATCATTACGCCGACGACTGTGCCGGTCATGTTTCCGACGCCGCCGGTCAGCGACACGCCTCCCAGAACGCACGCGGATATGACTTCAAGTGCGAATCCTTGTGAGGTGGTGGGCTGGCCGCTGGTCATGCGTGACGCAAGGACGATGCCCGCAAATCCGGCCATCAGGCCTTGTATGGTGAAGATGATGATCTTGACGCGGTCGACGGCTACGCCGGCAAGCCGGGCTGCTTCCTTGTTGCCGCCGATTGCCAGTGTGTCGCGGCCAAACCGGGTCGTTTCGAGCAGGATGCCGAAAAAGAGGAAGCAGGCTAGCATGAGCCAGACGGGTGTAGGCACCCCTGCGAGAGAGGATGTGCCGAGTGTGAAGAACGCCTGTTCGCGAACGCCCACGGCGGACCCGCCCGAGACGATGTAGCCCATGCCACGGACGATCTGCATTGTGGCAAGAGTGGTGATCAGGGCGTTGATGTGAAACTTCGCTATGACGACGCCGTTCACAAGACCAACGATGCTGCCCGCGATCAGGCCGGCCGCGAAACCCATCATCACGCTACCCGTGGAATTCGCGACGACGGCCGCAAGCACTCCTGCGAACGCCACGATCGCCTCAACCGACAAGTCAAAGTCGCCTGCGGCAAGGCAGAAGAGCATGGTGCAGGCAACGATGCCCACTGTGGACACGGAGAGTGCCAGGCCTTTCATATTGGTCCAGGAGAAAAAGTCCTCGACGAGCAGGGATACCGTAACGAACAGAATCACGAGCACGACGAGCATGCCCGCGTTGCGCCAGAGTCCTCGCAGCACGCGGGCAGGATTCAGAAGTTGCTTTCCTGCGACTTCGTTGTCGGTCATGACTATTGGACGGCCTCTTCGAGCCCGAGTTCCTTAAGTTTCTCCTTGTAGTTCTCGCGTGTGGCGATAACGCCTGATGTACGGGTGTCCATGGGCGGTTCGACGCCGTCCTTAATCCATTTGTACAGCAACTCGGTTGTCTCATAGCCATGACACAACGGACTGATCATGCAGGTTGCGAAGTAACCGGTGGGCTTCTCTCCTGAGTCTTCTATCTGACCGGTGGTGATTTTTCCAAGTGATTGTCGTGATTGAAGTTGTGTTGGACAATAATGTGGTGGTAATAAATATTGCTTGACAATGCCTCAAATAAAGGATAT
>Ga0315279_10010890_pt1 | contig 10608 bp, 14 predicted proteins | sample YL17G06_20_MG_FD_203694 | JGI IMG/M metagenome (GOLD analysis project Ga0315279, IMG submission 203694) | Sediment microbial communities from Yellowstone Lake, YNP, Wyoming, USA - YL17G06_20 | ecosystem: Environmental > Aquatic > Freshwater > Lake > Sediment | place: USA: Wyoming | collected...
GCAGCGGAAGCGCAAATTTCGACGGCACCGCCTTCGCGCCTCAGGTTCGCCGATGAACCGCAAGCCACGACCTTCGGATCCAGAGTAGGGCTCCGTGGAAGATCCTGCAAACCTTCCGTCGGGGTAGCGGGGTGCTACCGTGCGGAGACGGAGAAAGATACGATTCATCGAGCCCCGCAGCCGCCAGGGACGACCCTTTAACACTTGGGTAAGCCGCCAGCCCCTCCTAGGTCCGATCATGCTGGCTACCCTGCTCGACGAGCGCGGGTATGACGCGGCGGTTTACAACGAGAATGTCTCGGGCCCCCTTGAGGACAACGAGCAGGCATATAACGACGTCTGTTCGGCTGATGTCATAGGCATCAGCATCATGACGCCAACGGCGGTTCGGGGCTACGCCCTGGCTGACCGCATCCGGCGCGACGCTCCTGAAAAGGCCATTGTCTTCGGCGGAATCCACGCGACGTTTATGAGCCATGAGGCGCTGGCGCACGGGGACGTCGTCGTGCGGGGGGAGGCTGAAAGCGTTATCGAGTTGTTGGCGGCGGGAGCGGTTCGGAGCGGCATCATGGAAAGCCCCCCAGTGGAGGATCTCGACTCCTTACCAGCCCCGGACTACCGGCTGATGCGCGACTTCGACAAGCTCCTTTCGCAGTTTCCCTCCAAAGGTCTTTACCACTTGCCTGTCATGGCGTCGCGCGGCTGTCCCTACCGGTGCTCGTTCTGTTCGGTCAGCCGCATGTTCGGTCAAAGGGTGCGGCGCCGGTCGGTTGATAGGGTCCACCAGGACATCCAGAGCTACACCGAGCAAGGCTTCCGGGAGTTTTTCTTCTACGACGACAATTTTACGTCGGACCGGGACTGGACCAGGAATCTGATGTATCAGATTCGGCCCTTGGACGTGCGGATATGGGCGCAAACTCGGATCGACTTTCCGTGGGTGGACCGGTCGCAGAGGTTGCTCGATCGGCCATTGCTGGAGGAGATGCGCCGGGGCGGTGCCCACGCCCTCTACATCGGCTATGAGACCATTGACGACTCGACGGCCTCGCAGTGGCATAAAGGCTATCGCGGGCAGGGCGCGCTGCGCGAGCGCCTGCTGGAGGACACGCGGATCCTCCACGACAGCGGCTTCTGGATTCACGGGATGTTCGTTGTCGGTCCCCAGCACACGGACAAGACCGTGGATCAAATCGTCGAGTTCTCCCGGCAGGCCAAGCTCGAAAGCATTCATCTCAGTATCCTGACGCCTCTGCCTGGCACGCCTCTTTTCGAGGAGATGCGGCCCCAACTGACCTTCACGGATTTTCCCCAGGACTGGGATTACTACGACGGAGGACATTGCGTCTACGAGAACAACCGTCTGGGTGTGCAAAGGCTTCAGGAAACCGTATTGAGCGCGCACCGCCAATTCTATCGCGGGTATAGCTGGAGCCTGCGGAGGATCAGGGACGTGCTTGGCGAGAGAGCGCCGCTCATGGACCGGCTGCGGTGGGTCTGGTCCACGGCGCGGGTGGCGCAGAGGACGCTAAAGGAGTGGGAAGAGGAAACGAGAAGATTCTTGGAACTGGCCCGGGCCAAGCGGGCGGCCAGCCCCCGTGCGCCCCAACCGGCCCTGCCAACCATCCCCCAATGAAGACGGCTGGCAGCGGTAGGGGAGGAAAATGCGATGAACTGGAATGGCAATGCCTCAAGCCGGATTTCGGAAAGGTGGCACACGGCTGTCCTTCTGGCGGTCATCAGGGCGGCCGAGTTGTCCCTTCATGTTTCGTCACGCCGCAACTACTTTGTTGAACGGCTTCTCCACACGGTAGATAGAGCCATCAATGAGAACGAGCACGATCCGGAAACCCTGGCACACATTGTCGGAGTCGGCGCGCACTTAAAGACCTTTCTGCTGCGGGTGGTGAGGGAGCGGCCCGCCGCTGCGCGGGCGATTCTGCGGTTTATTGGCACTTACATCGAGGATGTTTATCGCCGTACCCGCTGGCAGGACGCGGGCATTGCCGCGCCTGCGACCGTGGTCATCGAGCCGACCGACCGCTGTAATCTGCGTTGTCCTGGTTGTTACGCTAAGAGCAGTTCCGACGGCAGTGACCTGCCTTTCGACCGCATGGTCGATGTAGTTAAGCAGGTGATTGACATGGGCGTGTCGCTGATCACCATCTCCGGCGGCGAACCGTTTCTCCGCGAGCGGGCTGACCGCACGATCAGCCGCCTGGCGGAACGCTTCCCCAATCATGGCTTTCTGGTTTACACCAACGGCACAATGATCGACGAGGCCATCGCCGTTCGTCTGGGCAAGCTGGGGAATGTCTTTCCAGCCATCAGCGTGGAGGGCTTCGAGCACCAGACGGATGCTCGCCGGGGCCAGGGGACCGCGACGAAAAACCGCCTCTCCCGCGAACTGCTGGCCCGGCACGGGGTGATGGCCGGCTTTTCCGCCACCGTAACCCGCCAGAATGCCGAGGCTGTCGCGAGTGACGCCTTCATCCACCAGCGAATCGCCGAGGGTGACATGTTCGGCTGGTTCTTCCTGATGCAGCCCATCGGACGCGCGCCCCGTCCGGAATTGATGGTCACCGCGCGGCAGCGCGCAGTCGTGCGCGAGGCCATCATGCGCTGGCGACAGGCTGACCTACCGATCTTTCTCGGCGATTTCTGGAACGACGGCCCCTTGGCGGGTGGCTGTATCGCAGGCGGGCGAGGCTACTTCCATATCTACGCCAATGGAGACATCAGCCCGTGCGTCTTTGCTCCGGTGGCCAGCGGCAATATCTTTGACATCATCGCCGGTCGGAGTGAATACTCCAGCTTGGACGACTTCGTACAGCGGAACCCCGTTTTTGTCGCTTATCGCGCTGAGCAAGGGAAAATTAAAGACCGGAAGCGGCCTTGCCTGCTCATCGATCATCCCGAGGCTTTTCGGAGAATTGCCAGAGTTAACGGCTGCCGGGCGGCGAAGAACATGCCAGCGGGCTATCTGGATGGCGACATCGCCAGGGCGATTGACCTCGCGGCCGCCGAGTGGCGGCGGCTGGCGCCCACTCTGCCTGCGGCGGTAGCGCCAGAATATCCACCGAGGGTGGGTAACACTCATAAAGGGAACGGGAACGGTGTCGCGGACATTGTGGATATTGGCATTCCTTCGTCCCCGGGAACTGGTTAATCCCAAAGACCGTCAGCGGAGAAGTGATGTGAGTACCGCGTGTGTGGCATCATCCGGCGTTTATTCGTTGAGGGTATTAGGTTTATGGAGTCTCACGGAGAACCGTTCACCGTGAAAACGTCGGGCAGAGGAGTATGGTGAAACGACAGGGATAGGTTTTTCTTCGTTCCATGTGTTGTTGGTCATTGCAGTGGCGGTTGGTGCAGCGTTTAACTTCCCTGTCCGCTGTCGCTTGCTGAGAGGACCATGGCAACTGACTATTCCTATGCTCTCTCCGCGAACACTCCGCCATGGGCCGGGATCTGATTACTCGATATCATCCGGAACCGGAGGATGAAGCTGCGAGTGAGGCGCTCCGGGATGAGCATTACTATGAGGGATTGTTGGCGTACGACCAGGACCTGCGACAATTGTTTGACCCGATTTGGGAGCAGCAGTACCTGAAGGAACGCGCGGCTTGAACAGTGTGGTGCAGCCTCCGTCGAGACCGAAATCCCTTATGGTTCACCGACGCAGATCATTCTGGAACGTGCCCGTGCCAACAGCTTCTCATTGGTCCTCATGGGGAGCCAGGGGCGCGGAATCATCCATGAGGTGTTCATGGGAAGCGTGGCGAACAATGTGGCTAGGCTCGCGCCGCTGCCTGTCTTGTTTGTGCCGGCGCCGCGCTAAAAACTGGGGCACTGTGGTACCTGTGGGAGCTGCCAATCTCTGTGGCGCACAATGGCGATTCGGAGTGAGAAAGCCGGAAGGATCTTCACGCGGGCCGCGCATCTCCACGCTTTCAGAGGCGCCCCGAGAGGAAAGGCCACAATGAGAAGCGAAAGCGGGTGTTACGGCAAGATGTTTCCTTCGGTCATAGGCATTGTCCACAACCACACCGTTTCCGGCGAGGTTTTCGGTTACCGGGTGGATTACGCAGGTGCAGTGGTGCAAGAACGTGAAGCAGTAGTGAACCACTCGGGCTGGGACAAGTGCCTTCAGTGTCCCGACATGGAAAGCTGTTACCGTCTCTCGACAGGAAGGCTGCTAATGGAACTTGTGCTGCGGACGGTCCCGCAGACCCTTTACTGAAACTAGAGCGAAGAGACGGACATCGACGAAAGAGGTTCCTCATGGCTGAAACCCTTGAACCGAAGACCAAGGAACTGGTGGGTATCGCAGCGGCTGTGGCTGGTCACTGCCAGCCGTGCTTCGCCTATCACTATAAAGAAGCGTTGCGGCTGGGCGTTTCGGAGGAAGCTATCCGAGCCACCATGGAACTGGCTCGCGCGGTGCGCCAGGCTGGCGACAAGCACATGGACGAGTTCGCCAACCGGCGCATGGCGGACACTACCAGAAAGAGTCCCCAACAAACGAAAAACGCCGGCGAAGATACTTGACATCACGAGCCGGATCGTCTAATATGCGGATTTGAGCATGTGAGGGCCGTCCGCCGATGTTTTGGAGTTACCAGAAGATAAGCTCGGTGCTGCGAGTCTTGGCTGATCAGCGGCGTCTTAGGATCATGAATGCGCTGATGCGGAAGGAACTCTGTGTTTGTGAACTGGTAGAGGTCCTGGTCCTTCCGCAATACGAGGTTTCCCGACTCTTGGCATTGCTGAAGAAAGCCGGCCTGGTGGAATACCGGCGGGACGGCCGCTGGGCTTACTATTCGATCGCAGATTCCATCAGGAGGGAACCGTTTCTTGCGGAGTTGTTGAAGCTGCTTCAACAGTCGGTTGCGACGCGAGGGGAAACGGCGCGCGACTTCAGGAGATTGGAAAGGCGGCTGGCCCTTCGTGTTGGGGGCTGCTGCACTATCGGGCTACGAAGTTAAATTTTTTTGGGCCCATGATATGCCGGAAAGTGCATGTGAACAAAAAGGAAGGAGATATCCAAAGTGCCAGAGAGCGCTGTGGTGAAAGTTGAGATTTTCGATCCGCCGATGTGCTGTCCGACGGGTATCTGCGGGCCGACGATCGACCCGGTTCTGCTTGATATTCAGGAAGCCCTGCTCAAAATCCAAAAGCAGTTCGACGGAGCGGCCAGTGTCGAGCGTTACTTGCTCTCCCAGCAGCCCGCTCGATTCATGCAGAACCCCGAGATCCTCGCGCTGCTCAAGAAAGAAGGAACTGGGATTCTGCCCATTACCGCCGTCGGAGGCGAGGTCATAAAGACGAAGAGTTATCCGACCTTTCAGGAGCTCAACCAGTGGATCGCAGCAAGGAGGAAGAATCATGACCAGTTCTAGGTTTCTCTTTTTCTCCGGAAAAGGTGGCGTTGGCAAGACCTCCATGGCCGCCTCTACCGCCGTCCAGGAAGCAGAGGGGGGCCGGAAGACTTTAATTGTGACCACCGACCCCGCTTCAAATCTCGCCGATGTATTCGAGACAACAATCGGCCACCGCATCACGGCCATTCCGGGCGTGTCGAACCTCTGGGCGATGGAGATCGACCCTGACCAGGCAACTACCGAATACAAAGAGAAAATCCTGGGCCCCATGCGCGCGGTTTTCCCTGCTGACGTCATCTCGGTCGTGGAGGAACAGTTCAATTCCCCCTGCACGTCGGAAATCGCGGCCTTCGACCGGTTCGTCAAGTTCATGGACGATCCGGAGTATGACCTCGTCATCTTCGACACCGCCCCCACGGGCCACACCATCCGGCTCCTGGAGCTGCCTGTGAACTGGAGTGAGTTCATTGACCTCAGCGCCAAGGGCAGCGGGCAGACTTGCCTGGGCCCCGTTCAGGCCATTCAGGAATCGAAGGCCATCTACGATAAAGCGATCGCCGAACTGCGGAATCCCGGAGCGACCACGTTTATCTTCGTCGTCCAACCCGAGGCCGTGGCCATTGGCGAAACGGAGCGTTCGGTAGCAGAGATTCGTCAATTGGGCGTGAAATCTATTGAGCTGATCATCAACGCAATTCTTCCCGAGGAGGTTTGCCAGGATTCGTTTTTCCGTGCCCGGTGGGAGATGCAGCAGCGTCACCTGCGAGAAATCGAGCGGCGCCTGGTCATGCCCGCGCGCCGCATGCTCCTCGAGGACGATGAGATCAAAGGCATCGAGAAGTTGAGGCACACGGGCCAGATGCTGCTCGAGGGAGAGACTTCAACGGAGCGGGGTGATCATGAACATGTTTCCGCTTGAGAAAATTCTGCTGCCTTCCAACGGTTACTCGCGTGTCCTGTTCTTTGCGGGAAAGGGCGGCGTTGGGAAGACCACGGTATCGTCAGTGGTGGCACTGAGGCTTGCCGAGTGTGGCTATCGAACCCTGCTGGTTACTACCGATCCTGCCGCTCACATCGGCGAAGTCTTTGAGCAACCCGTCACCGATGAGATTCAGCCGGTTATTGGCGTCAAGAACCTCTTTGCGGTTCGTATCGACGCCAAAGCGGCAACAGAAGAGTACAAGAAATCGATCCTGGAGGACGCCCGACCCCGATACTCAGCGGAAATGCTTGCTGCTCTGGCGGAGGAGCTTGAGTCACCCTGTACGGAGGAGATGGCCGCTTTCGATAAGTTCTCTCAATTCCTGATCGACGAGAGTTACCAGGTCACGGTGTTTGACACGGCCCCTACTGGACACACGCTGCGTCTGCTCCAATTGCCATTTGATTATTCCCAACAGGTCGGCCTCATGGTGGCCACGAATCAGGAATCGGTTGGGTTGAAGGAGAAGACCAAGGCTCGTTTTGAGGCCATGATCGCCAAACTTCAGGACCCTGCACGGACCAGTTTTGCTTTCGTGGTTCACCCCGAATCGACTCCTGTGATTGAGGCCTATCGGGCAAAACTGGACCTCGAAAAAGCCGACATCCACACGCAGCTTGTCGTCGCCAACCAGGTGCTCCCCGTCGAGCGTTGCTCACATCCCTTCTTCAAGAAGCGGAGCGAGATGCAGAAAAAGCACCTGGCCGACATCGAGGAGAAGTTCGCCGTCCCCATCCTGGAGATGCCTCTTTTCGAACAAGAGGTTATTGGGGTGGAACGACTGCGGCAGGCCGCGCAGTCCGTCCTGCGCGACTGCTGCCTAGCCGAAAAGTGAGGTCGAAAGATGATCTACGAGTACCGATGTCAGAAATGTGGTCAATACTTTGAAGTGCGGGCAACCCTGGCGGAAAAAGAGGCGGGACTCAAGCCGGTGTGCCCGCGCTGCCAGGCCCAACGCGCTGAGCAGGTCTTCACGCGTGTAGGGCTGGCCTTCGGGGGAGGCGGAAACGCTCCGCCAACCTTCTCAGGGGGTGGTTGCTGCGGCCCGGGGCAACCTTGCTGAGTTCGATGACTTCGGCAGCCCATGCCGTCACTGTAACCGTACTGGCGGTTTCCTCTGCTCCCTGCGGTGGAAAGATGACCTGGGAGGAGGCCGTATCCATCCTGCGGGAGCGGCTGCAAAAGCGCTTCGGCGCGCAAGTCCGAGTCGAGTACGTCGAACTCTTCAGCCCCGGGAGCTTCGCTTTTGCCAGAGTGCTCGAGGGGCTCCAGCAGGAAAGATATCAACTCCCGGTCGTCCTCGTGCAGGAAGATGTCGTCTCCAGCGGAGCCAAGCTCAATGAAGGTCTGATCGCGCGACACATCCGCGAGCGCCTTCAGGAAATCAGTCGTTAAAGGGGAAATCCGATGAGGCAGGCAACCGTGGGCGAACAGGTGGTAATTGACGGGGCGAGCAAGTTGGGACGCGCTTTGGGTGCGTCCAGAGCGTTCCGTGACTACGAGCAGGCGTTTGAGCAGTACCAGAGCGACCCCTCCGCCGCGGAGCTGCTTGAGAAAGTCCGCCGGGTGCAGCAGGAAGGTTCGACGCAGGAGATGCTCTGGGGGGACTCTGGCGATTGGGCCGAGAGGCTCGCCTCGCTACAACAACAGGTACGAGCTCACCCGGTCATTCGTGCCCTGCAACAGACCGAGACCGAGCTAGCCGCACTGCTGTTCGGCACAGCCCTGAAGCTGGGCCAAATGACGGGCATCGACTACGCCGAGGCGTGTACTGGACGGAGTCTCGCCGGATGTGGTCCGTCGCGCGGCTCGGAGGAGTTTGCCGTCGCGCTCCGTAGTGCGCCCGAGGTTTCGTCTGCGCTGGAGGCGTTAGGCGGTGCGATTGGGGAAACCGATGCTTACCGGAAGTTCGAAGTAGCGATGACGGCGTTCCAGAATAATACTGAAGTCATCGACCTCCGAAAGCGGGTGAGGAGCGTGGTCGGAGCCTATGTCGAGGCCCAGCAGAATGGCAAAGTCGATCTAGGTCTGATCCAGAATGTGCGCGCGGCCCAGAACCAGCTTCGCGACCACCCAGTCGTCCAGGAGTTCTCAAGGAGAAGGCAGGATGCGCACGGTGTCTTCCAGGCCGTCAACCAGGCAATCAGCGAAATTCTGGGGATCGACGTTGCCCAGGCTGTAGCTCCGGCATCGGGCTGTTGCGGATAAGAAATAATGAGCGAGGACGATGTAGGGTGAGAGTCCTCATCCTGTGCACGGGCAACTCGGCCCGGAGCCAGATGGCGGAAGGGTTGCTGCGCGCGCTCTCCGGTGGCACCCTCGAGGTCCACAGTGCGGGCACACAACCTTCTCGGGTGAACCCCCTGGCCATCGAAGCGATGAAGGAGGTGGGCATCGACATCTCTGGGCAGCGGTCAAAATCCGTAGAAGAGTTCGCGGGTCAGTGCTTCGACGCAGTCATCACGGTTTGCGACAATGCCAAGGAGAGTTGCCCGATCTTCCCCGGAGCGCCGCTACGAATCCACTGGAGCTACCCGGACCCCGCCGCCGTCGAGGGGAGCAAGGAAGAGCGGCTCCGGGCGTTTCGCGGGGTTCGCGACGGCCTGCGACAGAAGTTTCAGTCCTTCCTTGCCTCGCACCGCGACGGGTAGTCTGAGAAGGCCGCGCGTTGCCGCCGCATTCACGCCCGAATCTTCAAGGGAAAATCCCAATACTGATTTATCATGTTGGACCGGCACGGGTGCAACGGACCCTGTCTCGCCATTGGGACTCTTGCGATTCAAAGATGCGACAAACACAGGAAGGAGGCTTATGCAACAATTCACCGCGGAGGTGATTGGCACGATGTTGTTAGTTCTCTTGGGGGATGGTGCGGTAGCGGCGTGTTTATTGAAGCGAACAAAGGCAGAGAACGGGGGCTGGATGGTGATTACCACGGGATGGGCATTGGGGGTGGCGATGGGAGTGTACGCCGTGGGACGCATCAGCGGCGCGCATTTGAATCCCGCCATCACCCTGGGCTTGGCGGTGATTGGCAGGTTTTCCTGGAGCGCCGTGCCCATCTACATGGCGGCACAATTCTTGGGAGCCTTCCTCGGCGCGGTGATCGTGTGGCTCGCCTATCTTGCCCACTGGCCGGTGACGGATGACAAGAGCGCGAAGCTCGGAGTCTTCTCCACCGTGCCGGCCATTCGCCGCCTGCCCATGAATCTGCTCACCGAAATCATCGGAACGTTCGTCCTGATGTTTGGAGTGCTCGCCATCCTGGCCAACGCCGCCCCCACCCAAAGTGGCCTCTTTCCGCTTCTGGTGGGATTTCTCGTCTGGTCAATCGGGCTGTCGCTCGGCGCGCCCACCGGATACGCCATCAATCCCGCGCGCGACCTGGGGCCGCGCCTCGCCCACGCGCTGCTGCCCATCGCGGGCAAAGGTGATTCCGACTGGAGCTATTCCTGGGTGCCCATCGTCGGGCCCGTACTCGGTGGACTCCTGGGAGCAGTTACCTATGTGGGATTATTCGGATACTAAGTTGCAGTGCGTCCGTTGAAAGTTTTCAGTCATCAGTTATCAGTAAGTGCCCATGCGAGCGGCTTTTTGGTTCTTACTGAAGACTGATAACTGATTAACGACAACTGACCACGGGCAATGAACTGTGGACGTCTCGATCTACCGTGAACATGAGACTTCGCCCCGAATTCGAAATCGAAATTGCTGGCCGAACGGTTCGTCTTGGTGAGCGTTCGCTCATTATGGGCGTGCTCAACGTGACCCCTGACTCGTTCTCGGACGGGGGCCACTACTTTGCCGCCGACCGCGCCATCGAACACGGCCTCGAGATGGTGGACCAGGGCGCCGACTGGATTGATGTGGGCGGTGAGTCCACCCGGCCGGGGTCTCGACCTGTGACGGCACGGGAAGAGCTGCGTCGCGTCCTGCCTGTCATCCAGAGGCTGCGAAATAGGCGGAGCACGCTGCCGATTTCCATTGACACCACCAAGGCAGAAGTGGCGGAGGAAGCCGTGCGCGCCGGAGCAAGCATCATCAACGACACGAGCGGGCTCCGCTTCGACCCGCGACTGGCGGAGGTGGCCGGAAGACACCGAACGCCTCTCATTCTCATGCACCTCCGCGGCCGACCCGAAACCATGCAACAGAAACCATTCGCGCACTCCATCTGGCGCTCGCTTAACGACGGTCTGAAGCGCTCCATCCAACGCGCGCTGGCTCGGGGCGTCCCTCGGT
>Ga0315279_10010891_pt1 | contig 10608 bp, 7 predicted proteins | sample YL17G06_20_MG_FD_203694 | JGI IMG/M metagenome (GOLD analysis project Ga0315279, IMG submission 203694) | Sediment microbial communities from Yellowstone Lake, YNP, Wyoming, USA - YL17G06_20 | ecosystem: Environmental > Aquatic > Freshwater > Lake > Sediment | place: USA: Wyoming | collected...
CCGAATACCGCAATCAGGATAATACCCATCAAGCTGAACACGCCTGTCCAGTAGAGACCGCTGAAGTAGGGGAAGGCAATGAGAAAAGCCAAAAACAATGCCAGCATAATCCACTGCGCCCTGGTGCGCACAATAGCCATGTCCTGGGCAAAGCTTGTGTCATAAGTACCAGCTGGTTGCATCATTTAAATCCTTTCTATTCTTTCCCAACCAAAAATACCATAAGGTCTAACCAGCAGGATAATAAGCATAAGGATAAGCGGAACTATATCGCTAAATCCACCACCCACTATGGGGTCAATATACCCCCCACCGACACCCTCGAATACGCCGACTATGATTCCGCCCACCAGAGCTCCAGGCAGGGACTCCAGCCCACCGAGGAGCATAACCGGCAGGGCCTTGGTCAATCCGATTTGGGCATTGAAATTGGTAACAGCATGAAGAGAGGCATAGAGTATTCCTGAAATAGCCGCCATTACCAGGGCAAAGGCCCAGCTTTGGGCGAAAACGCTCTTAACGCTTATACCTAAACTCCGGGCAACCTGTTGGTCTTCGGAGACAATCTGCATGCCCAACCCCAATTTAGTATACCGGAAGAAGAGGAGAAGGAGAATAAAGAGAAAGATGGCGATACCAAACGCCCATATATAGTGCTGAGCGATGGACACAGGACCCAACCAAATCGATGTATGGGGAATAAATTCGGGCAGGCCTTTAGTGTTAGCGCCCCAAGCCATAATAGCCACACCTTCCAGGAGGTAGCCAAGGGCAAGGGTGGAGATAATTATAGCTAGAATAGGCTGGCCAATGAGGGGACGCAAGAGGAATCGCTCCACAACAAGACCGGCCAGCGCTGCTACGATAAGCACCAGCACAATGCTAAGCCATATAGAAAGGCCCGCTTGGTCGGCAAAGGACCAGCACAGCCAGGCCAGTATCATGAGGAAACCGCCGTGGGCCAGGTTCAGAACGCGGGATGATTTATAAACCAAGACCAGCCCAAGGGCGACCAGTCCGTAAATACCACCGATCATAATCCCGTTGGCTAGAAACTGAAGGAATTTATCCATTCCGTCCTCGGCTTACCTCAGATAAGTTAGGCCAGCCACCGCTTCCGTCTCCGGTAATGTTTCACCTCCCGATAACTCTTCTTTCCCCCGACGGCACTGAGTCCAAGGTAGAACTCCTTCACATCAGGATTATCAGCCAGCTTGGCCGCCGGTGCATCAAGTACCACCCTTCCGTTTTCCATTACATAGCCGTGTTCAGCTACGGAAAGAGCTGCCCGTGCATTCTGTTCCACGATAAGCATGGCTGTCTTTTCCTCAATACTGAACCTTTGCAGCATATCAAATATCTCTTTAGTCAGTAAAGGGGCCAGCCCCATGGACGGCTCGTCAAGGAGCATCAGCTTAGGGCGAGCCATCATGGCACGACCCACCACCAGCATTTGTTGCTCGCCCCCGGACAGGTAACCGGCGGTGGCGTGGCGCAGGTCTCTGAGCCTGGGGAAATAGTCATAAACCATATCAATGTCCCTCTTTATGTCGCCGTGCCGCAGATAAGCCCCTCCCCTCAGGTTCTGCTCAGTGGTGAGGTGCCCCATTACCCTCCGTCCCTCTATTACCTGAACTATGCCCAGCTTGACAATATCCTCCGGACTCATCCTATCTATTCTGGTGTCGTTAAAGTAGATACTGCCATCCGTTACTTTCCCCTCCTCCGTTTCGAGCAGTCCGGATATTGCTTTAAGCACACTACTCTTGCCAGACCCATTAGCTCCCAATAAAGCCACAATTTTCTCATCGGGGACCTCTAGCGAGATTCCTCGCAATACCAATATTACATCCAGGTACTTAACCTCAACCGAGTTCATCACCAACATCTCAGTCGTGTCCCCCAAAGTGTGATGGCTGGCCGCTCAATCCCCAACAGTATTTACCTTAATGACTGCCTCTACCGTGCCCTTTGTCCCGTTCTGGTAGGTCACCGTGGCTGTATCGACAAGCTCTTGCTTACCGCTGTAGATAGCATCAATCAGATTCCGGTAGCGTTGCTCCAAAAAGGCCCGCCTTATCTTCCTGGTTCTGGTCAGTTCGGCTTCGTCAGGGTCAAACTCCTTACGAAGGTTGATAAACTTCCTGACCCTTGAGTTTTCCGGCAGTTGGCGATTTACTTTAATCACCTCCTGTCGAATTAGCTCACAAACCTCGGGATTTTGGGATAAGTCGTCGGTTGCCGAATAGGGAATGTTCCTGGCCCCGGCCCACTTGCCTACAGCGCCAAGGTTTAGGTTTATGATGGCGGCGACAGAATCGCTCATCTCTGAACCCAGAATAACAGCATCCGTGATATAAGGGCTGAATCTTAATCGGCTCTCGATATATTGCGGTGAGAGTGTAGTCCCGTTAGCCAGTTTTTTGAGGTCAGCCACACGGTCGAGATAAACAAGGTGTCCATCCTCTTGAAGATAACCGGCGTCACCGGTGTGAAACCAGCCGTCACGAGTTACCTGTCGGTAGTCCTCATTATTCTTATAGTAACCGTCAAAGCAGTGGGCGGCATCAACCAGAATCTCGCCCGCCTCGGAAATCTTTACCATCCTCCCTTCTCCCACGGGCACACCTACCGAGTCAAACTGAATATCGCCATTGAGTTGAATGGTAACGACTCCCGTCTCAGTGAGAGCATAAACCTGCTTGAGGTTAATTCCGATGGCCCGGAAGAAGCGGAGAATATCAGGACTGAGAGTAGTCCCACTGGTAATGCCGTGCTTAACATGGCTGAGCCCGTGCTTATCCTTCAGCGGTCGAAATAAAAAGAGATTAGCCGCGGCATAAGCGGCTCTGTCTATCAGGTTGGGCTTTTGGCGAACAGTCAGGTCGGCAAACCTGTAACCCACCGGGGCAAACAGATGGTAAGCCATTCTTTTCAGCAGGCTGGAATCGCTAATCCTCATATGGATTTCCGAATTCAGCCGCTCCCACAGTCTTGGAGGGTATACGATGATGCTTGGTGCAATCTCCCGCAAATCAGATTGCACCGTTTCAGGTTCTTCAGGGAAATTCATCGTTACCCCGGCCAGCAGCATGTTCCCCAGGCCGAACATCTGCTCCACAATCCAGCCCGGCAGGGTAAAAGAAACGCTATTATCACCTTCGCCCAGTGGAACCACCTTGAGTATCTCTTCTATCCACGCCAGGAACGTCTTGTGCTTAATAATTACTCCTTTAGGCCAGCCGGTGGTTCCTGAGGTGTAGAGAATCAGGGCATTGTCATCGGGTTGGGTCTCAGCAACGAGCTGCTCAAAAAGCCCCGGGTGAGATTGCTCGTAATCCCTACCCTGCTGAAGAAAATCAGTATAGTTTACTAGCAGGGGGTCACAGTAACCTTTCAAGCCTTTGGGGTTCCAGTAAATAATTTTCTTCAGCAGGGGCAGCTCGTTTTTGACCTTAAATATTTTGTCAACCTGCTCTTGGTCTTCAGCGACAATGAATTTAGAATCTGAGTGCTGGGCCTGATACTTTACCTCATCGGGCAGGCAATCAGAGGGAATGCCGCTCATGGCTCCCCGTGCTGTCTGAGCCGCTAGCTCCGCCCAAAACAGCTCCGGGGCATTATCGCCCAGAGTAGCCATCTTGTCCCCGGGCTCAAAGCCATTGCTTACTAGAGCCAGGGCAAAATACTTTACCTTTTCACGGACATCCCGCCAAGTAAACTCTTGCCAGATGCCGAAGGCCTTCCTCCGCATAGCCACCCTCTCATCACCCCACTGCTGACAGTTCGCCATCAACAACTTGGGCAGAGTTTCATTTGTAAGCATTCATTAGCTCTCTTGGACTCTTTGCTCCTGTGCTATAAGTCTGGGATGCTTCCTAATAGTAGGCTTACTAGGTTAAAGAGTGGTTAAGAATAGTCAGAAAAGGCAAAGCAGAGGTTACAAAGAGGTTACAAAGAGGTTACAATCTGGTGAATAAATTGCTTGTCAACCCTGGTAAAACGGAGTATAGTGAGCATACTCACTCGATGCGTCCGCCAGAAAAGAGAAAAGGCCATGAATACTTAAAAATTGTTGTGGGAGGTGAATACCAATGGCATCGGGAAGAATCCTAAGAGTCGACATGACTAACCTAAAGGTAGTGGTAGAGGATTCACCGCCTGAGTATGAATGGTTAGGCGGCAGGGGTCTGACGGCAAGAGTGCTTAATCGAGAGGTGCCCCCCACTGGTTACCCGTTGGGCAAGTACAACAAGCTGATTTTTGCCCCGGGGCTTCTAGCGGGCAGTCATTTCCCATCATCGGGTCGGTTATCCGTCGGCTTTAAGAGCCCTATGACCGCAGGTATCAAAGAGTGCAACGGCGGAGGCCCAGCGGGTCAAAAGCTGGGTAGGCTAGGTATCAAGGCCATAATCCTGGAGGGTCAACCGGCTGATAACAAGCTATATATAATAAAGGTAACTAAGGGCGGAGCCGCTATTCTGCCCGCTGATGGTCTAGCCGGGCTGAATAACTACGCGGTAGCGAAAGAACTAAGGGCTATTCATGGTGAGAACGTTAGTGTGCTCACTATCGGTACTCCTGGAGAGAGGAAAGCCTCAATGGCAACGATAGCTTGTACCGACATGGACGGTATGCCTAGTCGGGCGCTGGCTCGGGGTGGGCCGGGGGCGGTTATGGGTTCAAAGGGAGTAAAAGCGATTGTAATTGATGACACCGAGGCCAAACCGGTGGCAGCAAAACGGGCGGAAGCTTTCCGTGAGCTGGTCAAGGAGTACGCTACCTTTCTGGATGAGAACAAAGGGGCTGGCTTGATACGTGCCTATGGCCAGATGGGCGGACTGGTATGGATTAGTGACCGTAATCACAGCTTGCCCGTCAGGAACTTTACCTCGGGCACGTTTGAAGGGGCGAGCAAGATAGGGGGGAAGGAAGCTATAGGCTATCTTACCAGCCGGGGCAGTGAGTGGGGCATTGCCTGCATGTCGGGATGCCTCCAGCGGTGCAGCAATATCGTTCGAGATAAAGAAGGGAATTACCTGACAGCGGCGCTGGAATATGAAACAGCCGCTCTGCTTGGGGCTAATCTCGGTATTGATGACATCTATGCCATCGCCACTATGAGTCGGCTTGATGATGATTACGGACTGGATGACATAGAGATGGGGGTAACCCTAGGCGTAGCTGTAGCTGCCGGATTGATGAATTTCGGAGATAGCAATAAAGCTATAGCCCTGATAAATGAGATTGGCCAGGGTACAACTCTGGGCCGGATTCTGGGTGAGGGTGCGGCGGTTACCGCCAGAGCTTTCGGCATAAGCCGGGTGCCCGTAATCAAGGGGCAGGCCATGCCCGCTCATGACCCAAGAGTGGAGCATGGTACAGGTGTGACCTACTGCACTTCGCCGGTAAATGACCACACGGCTGGCCCGGTTCTTATGAGGCAGCCAACCACAGCCCAGGCCGTGCAGGCTTCAAAGCAGGCCCAGATTGATATGGCTATCGTCGACAGCCTCGGTCTTTGCATGGTAGCCTTCACCGACCGAGCCTACCCGATGAAAAAGGTGGCTGAGGTTATTAATGCCCAGTATGGCCAAGATTTCACTCTTGACGATGTGCAACAAATGGGTAAAGCAGTATTGAAGGAGGAGAGAGCGTTCAATCTAAATGCTGGCTTGGCTCCGGGTGCTGACCGGCTTCCTGAATTCCTTAAGGAAGAGCCGCTACCACCCAGCAACCTCGTTTTCGATGTCCCAGACAGTGAAATTGATGCCTTCTGGGATTTCTAGGGCACGAAGCATTAAAAATACTTGCTGTCAGCGTTGTCAAGCGCTAACGTTCGATGAGCTTAATCTGATAGCGCATTCTGGCGGCCGGGGTTACCACCTCAACTACTTCTCCCTGGTCCCGGCCCATAATGGCTTTACCTACTGGCGAGGCACTGGAAATCTTGCCCTTGCTTGGGTCTACCTCCCTGGGGCTAACTACGGTATAGTGCCGCTCCTCGCCGGAGTGTAAGTCCTTCAGCCAAATGCTATCACCAATATTGACCTTCGGCGCTGCCTTCTGTTTTCCATCAATAACAGTCGCTGATTTCACCACCTCTTCCAGCTCTCTAATCTGCCCCTCTATGTGCCCGTGCTCCTCCCTGGCCGCTTGGAGCGGTGCGTTCTCACGAAAATCTTTATCTGCCGCCGCTCTACGCACCTCGTCAATAATCTCGGAGCGCCTATTCTTCAAAGACTCAAGTTCAGCCTGTAGCTCGGCGTATCCCTCCTGAGTCAAAGAGATAGTCTGTCGGGAACTCTTCCCGGTTGATGGCGGTGATTTACCCTTTGCCTTTCTCGCCTTGAGGTGGGTAGCTAGACTGCTCTTGGTCCAGCCTTCGTTCTTGGCGTGAACCAGGAAGGCTCGTATGAGTTTAAGCTTCTTCGCATAGTCGATATCCGATAGTGATAGCCGCTCGGCGTAGTTAGCTACTTCAGGAGCAGTAAGCCCTGCTAGCGGTCGCTCCCAGCCATACCAGCGAACAAACTTGTATACCTCTGGCTGGCTTACCTTTCTTTCTTCAGGTGGTAAGCCAGCCAAGAACTGGCTTGCAGCTTCACCCAGGTTTGGACTTTGGCTACCATTACTCATAATCATGACTCGGCGTGGTTAGCCGGCGCCACCAAGGCGCAGCGGAATCTTTATCATCTCCATAGCCTTAGCTACTGCCTTGTCCTTCAACAACCTCAGCACCACCTCGCCATGCCAGTCAAAAGAGAGGCCTTCGGCTTTAAGCAAGGCATCATCAATGCCGTTGGCTTCTATTATACCAAATATCCTATCAATCTGCCCATCGCTCAACCGTTCATAAAGCCTTCTCGCCCAGTAGCCTATCCTTAACTCCCGTCCCAGTTTGCCTCTCCACTTTCGCTCATAGTCAGCTAGACTTTTAGCCGAGAGTACATTACTCGATAGTGCCTGGTGCAGGGTGTCAGCCGCTATGTCGGCGCAGAGCAGACCGTAGTAGATGCCGCCCCCGGTGGTTGGCTTCACCTGTCCCGCAGCGTCACCAACTACTATCAGCCTCTCACTATAGGTTCTGGCTGGGGGCTTTAGTGGAATGCCACCGTAGCTAAACTCGACCTCGGCGGGAGCCACTTTCCCCTGAGCCACCAGAGAAGACATAAGCTTCCTCAAATAGAAAGCGGGGTTACGCCGCGACATTAACCCAACCAGTGCTCTTTGGGCTGAAATTGGCACCAGCCAGGCAAAGAAGCCGGGAGCTATCTCACGACCGAGATATACCTCTATCTCGTCTAAGCTGGTTGTCGGCACTTCAGCCTGAACACCGATAACAAAGTCACCAACCGTACCTAAGCCGAGCCTCTCAGCAAGTCGGGAACCAAAGCCAGCGGCAATAACCACCGCTCTTGCCTCAAAGCTTGCCTTTTCTCTCCCATGAACCGCCTCAGCCCTAACCCGGTCAGCTCCAATTTCTATGTGCCCGACCCGGCTGTTCAGTACATACTGTGCGCCCTCGTCTTGGGCCCTCGCCGCCATAGCCAGGTCAAAAGCAGCCCGGTCTACGAGGTAAGCCTGGGTTTCCTCCCGCCACAGCCTGAGCAGTCGCCCTGAAGGCGAGAACAACTTGGCGCTGTTTACCGGCTTCAGAGTGACGCTTTCAGCGATGGCAAAGGAGGTAACACATTCCTGACCAATGATACCGGTGCAGCACACCTTTTCGCCCAACTTTTCCTTCTGTTCCAAGACCACCACGCCATACCCCATTCCCGCCAGTTTGCCAGCCACATGGCTCCCTACGGGACCAGCTCCGACGATAATGACATCGTACAAGTTCAACACCTCAAGTGGAAAATCACCTAGTGTCGCCTTAGCAGTCGGCGAGTGTAGTATATTACCACAGGTATGACCGTGATAACTATGATAATCAGTACCGAGTTAAGCCCGGTAATGCTGATACCAAAGAGCCGGTTTAAAGTAAGGATACTGAGTGTGACCAGAGCGATAGATAGGCCGAAGGCAAGGACAACCCTTTCCAAGGCACTTATCTGCCTGAAGAAGACCAGTGTACCTTAGCAAGATCGAAAATGGAGTAATGCCTCCGCCCAGTGAGAAGGTGATATTAAGACTGGCTGAGGCGTTAAACATCGATAAAGATGAGCTGATTGCTTTAGCGGGCAAGGTTCCATCTGACATTGCGAAGTTATTAAGCAATCAGGAGGCGCTACAGTTTTTAAGGTCACCGGGTGCTAAAAGAATTATCGGGGCTTCCAGTAGAATGCGTCGTAATTTACAGATGGTGAATAGAAGCTTCTTTAATAGTCGTAAAGCCCTGCCCAGGGTAGCGCTAGCCATTGCTTTGGTACTAGCTGTTGCTGGCTCACTGTGGTTTGCCTCGCCAGTTCCAGTTAAAGCTGTCGATGTAAGCCTGCCTAATTTACCCTCGGTCATGTACTCGGGCACCACTTACAGCTTCTATGCTCAGGTTGATATCAACAGCAACGAGCAGATTCCTATAACCAACTTCAGATTGGATATCACCGGACCAACAACCGTTTATGCGGTTTTCAATGTTAATGGCACCATAACCAGCCAGAGTGGACAATTTGTCAGCATCACGCCCGTAGTCGTACCTTATTATGATTATAGTTTCGGCTATGGATATGGCTACGGTTACAAACCCTCCTTGGGTTATAGTTCCTTCAGCCACTCTTGGGGCTATGGTTATGGTTACGGCTATGGGTATGGTGTAGGTCTAGCTACCCAGGCAAAATACCTTGTGACTTTGAATACAACCGGTATGGTTCTTGGCTCATACACAGCACAGCTAGCTGTTAACACCGGGCCGGGAGCGCAGCAGTTCTTGTCACCGGTATACTCATTTACTCTTTCCCCTGCCCAAGGCGGAGGAGCCCCACCGCCATCAGCACCGCCGACTTCGGAACAAGTTGAGGCTATGCCAACACAGCAGGCAGCCGCGGCAGAAGAGGCGATGACTACCGAACAGGCAGCTACTGTTATCACTGAGGTGACTACCGAGAAGGCGGCCGACATCATTGCGACGGTGACCACTGATAAGGCAGCCGCTGTTATCACGGCGGTGACGGCCGACAAGGCGGCTACCATTATCGAGAAGGTGGAGACGGTTAAGGCGGCGAATATTATCACGCAGGTAGAGACGGTTGCGGCCGGCGCTATTATCGAGAAGGTGGAGATGGTCAAGGCGGCTGATATTATGTCGCAGGTGGAGCCGGTTAAGGCAGCAGCCGTGATGGAGACGTTAACCACGAATAAGCTCACCGATATAATACCGAAGATGTCAGAGCAAGCCTTGACGGAAAGGCTGCCTGGATTAACTCCTGAGAAGCTGTATTCAGTTGACCCGCAGGTACTCTTTGCGTCGCTGCCTAATGTACCGACAGAGCAACTGATAAGCGAGGAGCCGCCTCAGCCGCCGGCACAGGCAACGGCACCGGTTGCTGTCTACACCACGCCTAGTGGTGCTAGATACCTGGCAGTTCAAACCTGGGCTGGAGAATGGGTAGTAGTTATGGCAACACCCAAGCCTATAGACCAGCTTATGATAAAGACCAAGCAAGCACTGACCGATGTCGAGACTACGGTTGACATATTTGAGACGCGGCCATCGTATGTGACGGTTGGCCTGCCGGCTGGGCAGATTGTCAGGGCATACTTCGATATCGGCTTCGAGAACGCTACGCCTGAGGACATAGAGTTGGGTCACATAACGTTCCAGGTGGAGAAGACATGGCTTGAGCAGAACTCCGTACAGAAGTGGTCGGTGGCTTTGAACAGATATGACCCAGAGCTTGGGCAATGGATTACGCTGCCCACTAAGAGGGTGAGAGAGGATACCTTATATGTGTATTACACCGCTACCATTACACAATTCTCAACCTTCGCTATCTCCGGCAGCCAGACTCTACCTGCGGTGACTGCCGAGGTTTCCAACCTCGTTGTCAACCCTGTTGCAGCCAAGACTGGCGAAGCCATTACCATCAGTGCTAGTAAAGTGTCTCGCAAATGACTTGACAATATCGGGTTTATGATGTATAAGTGTTGGTATGTGGAATGCAGCTCCGCCTCTCATTATGACCGATGAACAGCGCCGAACCCTTGAAGCATGGGCCCGGGCCCCGAATACTCCCCAAGGTATTGCCCTTCGGGCAAAGATTGTCCTGCTGGCCGCCGACGGTGACGCCAATAACCGTATCGCGACGGAGTTGGTAACAACGCGCCCCACGGTTATCCTGTGGCGGGAGCGTTTCCGGCAGGGTGGCGTCAATGCCCTGACCAAGATCGAAGCCGGCAGAGGCCGGCCTCCGCTCTATACCGCAGAGCGGATCGCCGACATCGTGAAGGTCACAACCCAGACCAAGCCCCAAGGCGCCACCCACTGGAGCACCCGCACTATGGCGAAGGCCCAGGGCGTCAGCAAGGCCACCATCCAGCGGATTTGGTGCGCTCATGGACTTCAGCCCCACCGGACCCGGCGATTCAAGCTCTCCAAGGACCGGCACTTCAGCGAGAAGCTCACCGATGTCGTGGGGTTGTACCTGAACCCTCCCGATAAGGCCA
>Ga0315279_10010892_pt1 | contig 10607 bp, 12 predicted proteins | sample YL17G06_20_MG_FD_203694 | JGI IMG/M metagenome (GOLD analysis project Ga0315279, IMG submission 203694) | Sediment microbial communities from Yellowstone Lake, YNP, Wyoming, USA - YL17G06_20 | ecosystem: Environmental > Aquatic > Freshwater > Lake > Sediment | place: USA: Wyoming | collected...
CCGACGAGCTCGTCGGTTGCGCCGGCGCCGCGGCGGCGCGCCCGGTCGGGGTTGATTCTTAGGACGGTTCAATAGGATTGTCTGAGTTGATTTCGGTTTGCTTTTCCGGTGATTTGGAGGCTAGAGCCTTGGGCGGGATCTTGGGCTTGAAGCTCTGCAACGGGTTCGTTGTGCTTTGAGGAAGCGATTTTGCACTGTGCGAGCTTTTGAAGTTTGCACGAACGAAATTGATCTGCACAGAGCGGATGAGCTTTGCGCCAGCGCCGGCGCGCCCGGTCGAGCGCGGCGGCGCCGGTCGAGCGCGGCGGCGCGCCCCGTCGGGAAGGGTAGCCTTTAGGGGATACCTTGGGTTTTGGTTGGGGTTTGTTTGCTGGTTTTTTGCGGCGATCGCCGGTTTCCCTCTCGGAGGGTCTAGGTAGTCGGCTTGCCGGGGGCCGAAATCGGGGCTCTAATGCGAGCTAATGAGGCGTTTTTTGACCTAGCAGAAAAAGTAGCATCAGGGTGCCCGGTTTTGGCGGCGCACATAATCAATATTATGTAAACTTGGGGATTGAAAAAGGCTAGCAGATTTTGTCGCATCGAGTAGTGTCGGGGGGAGGAGGAGGAGGCGCCCGGGCGTGGGTGTGAACCAGGCCCGGGCGCTGGAGGCAAAACTCGTGCTTGCCTACGGATTTGGCGTCTGCTTGTTCGCCACCAAGGGGGGCTGCTGTGCCCCTGACGGATCTCCAGGCGGTGGGCACGCAGAATGGAGACTGAGTGCCTGGGACTGGAGGAAAAATAGGATCGCCATGCGGAGATCGCGCATGTCGTCCCTGACATCGGTCAGCTTCTGGTCGAGCTTGCCGATGCCGAGGATCACCGTTGCGGCGTTCGCGGCCGCGGCGATGATGATTACGATGCCTTCTGGGCTCAGTCCACTATCCTATCATTGCACGAACTGTGCCAGGGAAATGTGGAAAACTAGGTGGAAAACCTGTGGAAACCGTGTGGATTCTAAGGGGGGGGGGGAAGTTATCCACACGAATCCACCGAGTTTGAACATCGTTTCCACAGGTTTTCCACATTTGCACGTCTTTGAGTTTACAGGAGTTACGGGGCGGGTCAAGGCGCGCGCGCGCGCGCGCGAATTCAACAACAGCAATTCTCATTGGGTGGCTGTGTTAGGAGGGGAGGCGCGCGCGCGCGAATACGGCCATGAGATTTCTAGCTGGCCGGGGTACTGGTGGCCGGCGTTGATCAAGGTTTCCTGCTGGAAGTGATGCCTTGGGCAGCACACGAGCAAGTTGGCCGGGTCGTTGTTGGTCGGGTCGCGGTCGCGGTGATGGACGGTCAGGGGCGGAGTGTCGGGCGGGCCTAGGTGGCAGATCTCGCATTTGTGTCGGCGGCGATGTACGATCGCGTCTCGCACTTTGCGCCAGGCCTTGCCGTAGTATTTGCGGTTCTCGGGGCGGATGGACATGGCGTTTATTTTGGCGGGGCTCGGGGCGTGGTTGTTCGGTTCACATATACGGCCAGCTCGTTGAGGAGCAAGATCATTCGCGTGATGCGTCGGACCAATCCGGCCGGCAACCTGAGCTTAGAGGTGGCGAGGGCGTTAGTGGCGTTGGCCAGGACTCGGCACGCTTTCAGGAAGTCGAGCAGGGGTTTCGGGTCGGGGGTGCTGTCCATTAGAGTCGTGTGGCTGGAGCGCCGCAGACTGGGCAGTGCGTTGCCCGGTCGATCCAGTGAGCAATGGCGCTTTGGTTGCTGACGCCTTGGAGAGGGCGAACGCGGAGGATGTAGGTCCTGATGCAGGCCGTACAGTAGAGCGTCGAGGTTAACTCTGGCTCGCGCGTGAAAGGTCGCTCGCCGAACACAGGCGCGCGCGCGCTGTCAGTTGCGGAAGCAATCATGTTCGCCTTCTTCGTTTGGGTCGTGGTACTCGTACAGGCCGGTGACGAGGGCCAGGTTCCGGAGGTAGGGCCATCTGCGGGCGTGGATGTCGTCTATGCTCGGCGCGAAGTGCGGCCTTGAAGTTCGGGCGAGGGACAGGGACGAGACGGGGCCGATGGTACATGGGATGGTCGGCATGGGGCCGGGGCCTGGGTTGCAGTGGGAGAGTGGACAGCAGGCGCGTGATCGCGGATTCGCAGATGAGGTAGCTTGGGCCGAACTTGGTGGCGTGGAGCTTTCCGGTCCGGATGTAGCGGCGGATGGTCTCGATGCCGGGGCGCAGGCGTCGGGGGAAGAAGCCGGCGATTTCGGTAGGCGTGTAGTAATCATGGCCGCAAATGTGGATCGGCATGGACGAGTTCGACTGTGTTGAACATGTGGTAGGTCTTGGCTTGCGGTAGCCAGGGGTGAACTTCGGGCAGGGTGATGTCGAGCTCGCACTTGGACAGCTCGGAGGCGGTCCAGGACGCGACCGGGCCGGGCGGGGGCTTGTGGAGCATGACTTGGGCGCGCGCAGGAAGGTCGCCACGAGTGCCGAGGATGCAGCTTGGGCTGCCGCGCAACTGCTGCGCTTCGTCCAGCGTTGGGTAGAAGAACAACGCGCCGGTGACGACGATGTTGCACGGGTTCTTAGCGTCGATGCGCCAGGCCTGGACGAAGAAAGCGAACTGGGCGATGACCAGGGCGGTGCGGGATTCGCGGAGCTCGTCGAGGGTAGGCTTGATGATGATGACGTCTGGGTCGCTCATCGGGTGTTCCGTGTAAATGGGAACGGCCTAGACTGTGAGGCGGGCGGTCGGAAGTCGAGGTCGCTTTTGTTGCTCTGGGTGAAGATTCGGGATTTGATCGGCGGGCTGTCGGGCCTGAGCGCTGGCGAGGTCCGGCTACCTAGCGCCAGGTTGTCGAGCTTCAGCGCGGCTTCGGGCGCGTCGGTGAGGCGGTGGTAGTCGAGTTGCGTCCAGTGGCGGCAGTAGCCGCAGTGGGCGTTGAGGTACTCGGTGGTGTGATCACATTTGCCGAAGCCAACTTCGCCGCAATGCGGGCATGTCCAGTTGAACACGATGTGGTGGACGAGCCTCATGTTTCTGGGCTTGGGTTTTGGGGTGGGTTTACGTTGTGCCAAGGGTTCCTCCAGTTTTGATCTTTCCTTGGGACTCGTACACGACGCGCAGGACGAGGGCGTTTTCTCTGCCCTCCCATGCGTCGGATAGCTTTTCGGCTTGGCGGGCTGCTTCCTGGCTCGTGCCTATGAAGAGCGGGCCTTCGGGAGTGATGTCGTGAGAGTCCCCGTTTTCGTCCTCGATTGTAAAGCGCCAGATGCGCAGGACGGGTTCGGTAGTGGTTCGACACATGAGGCATTATAGCGGCAAGGTTGCCGCATGTCAAGGGGAAACTGCTCGGGGATCACGGGGCCGCTATCGTCGGATCTGACGTATGCCGCCCGGGCAGACTTCTGCTTGACAGCAGCGTCGGATGCGGGTATGCTGGATCGTGGGAAGTTATCCTGGAGGGAAAGCTGGTTCAGGAGTGTACCAGAGGATCATCAGCCAGCAGCCTCCACATGACGTCTATGTAGAGCCGTTCCTTGGCGGAGGGGCGGTTATGAGGCGGAAGCTACCGGCCCGGGTGAACATCGGCATCGACGCCGATGCGGATCCGATATCGCGCGCGCGGGCGATGGTGGACCGGAGGGAGTGGCTGAATACCGGCCGGGGGGTGGTGTACGATCCGAGGGCGTTCGACTTCCGGACGGGTGACGGGGTGGCGTGGCTGGAGCGGTTTCGGATTGGTCGGCGGGCGCTGGTGTACTGTGATCCTCCGTATCTGATGTCGAGTCGAGTACTACATGGTCGGCTGTACCGGTGCGAGATGTCTACAGCTGACCACGTCAGATTGTTGGATGTGATATCGCGCATGCCTTGCATGGTGCAGATATCGGGCTACTGGTCTGAGCTCTATGCGACGCGATTGGCGTCGTGGAGGTGCGTCACCTACCAGGCTCAGACGCGAGGAGGTTGGCCCGCGACGGAAAGGCTGTGGATGAACTATCCCGAGCCGGTTGAACTGCATGACTACGGATACCTGGGGAGAGGGTTCAGGGATAGGGAGAGGCTGAAAAGGTTACGCTCGCGCTGGCTGGCGAGGTTGGCCAGAATGGGACAGCTCGAGCGCGGAGCTCTGCTTTCGGCGATGGCGGCAGCCTGGCCGGATCGTTGCGGGTCCGGAGAGGGAGCGCCGGCTGACTACGGGTCTAAACGGGAGACGAAGTGTTGAGCGCCGGTTTCGCGTTGAGGGCGGAGCGACTGACCGAGCTTCGAGGGAGGAAGCGACAACCGAGACCGAAACCCACGGACTGAGGGAGTAAGCGAGGGAGCGAGCTTCGAGCGACTAAGCGTCGACCGAGGGAGTGAGGGCGCGTTTGTCGACTGGCAGGATTTGCCGCACTATGCTGAGGCGTGAGCGACCGGATGGCCGGAATGGAAGTGGAGCTGGCGGTGATGACGGCGGCAGAGGGTGACAAAGTTCTGCCTGAGGTAAGCGTAGCTCCCGCGCTCGAGGTCCGATAGGCGGGAGTAGGGTAAGAAGTCGTGGGCTTCGCGAGGGCCTGAGCAAGTGCCGTCGGCGCGCGCGCAGAACGGATTAGCGGCTATATGGTGTTTGCGGGCCGTCTGCCAGGCTGGGGATCGGGGCCAGTTGGGCGCGGGGCGGCGGGGACACTTAGGGCGGAGGCTGCGCACAAGCGCGAAGGCTCGCATTAGAGGACGGTGATCGTGTTGCCGGTGTAGGCTGCGGCGTAGACCAGGCCGGTGGTAGGATTGCAGGCGATGGCGCGCGGATCGGCGCCGGTCGCGTGGTTGGTGACAGCGCGAGTGACGCCGTTGATTTCTGCGACGAGGTTGCTGGCTGGGACTGATGCGTAGATTTTGTTCGTGTTGATGTTGATGGCGAGCTCGGACTGGGGGTTGCCGACCGGGATGGCGGTGGCGATTGCGCTGATTGGATCGTACTCGTAGACGTCGTTTGAGCTTACGTTGGAGACGTAGACGAGGTTGGTGATGGGGTTGATGACGACTTCTCGAGGGTCGGTTCCTGCCGCGACGGCGGAGACTGCGTGGGTGAGGCCATCGATCTCTGCGATGGTGTCGTCGCCTTCCAGCGCGACGTAGATTTTGTTGGTGGACTCATTCACGGCGATGCCTGAGGGTGCGTTGCCCACGACGAAAGTCGTGGGGACCAGGGTGAGGCCGTCGATTTCGGTCACCGAGTTCGTGTTTGAGTTTGAGACGTAGACCTTGTTTGTGTTTTTGTTCACGGCGACGCCGTAGGGGCGGGTGTCGGTGGCGACGAGGGATTCGACGCCGGTTATGCCGTCGATGACGGCGCAGATGTCGGCGGAGATGTTGGTGACGTAGATTTTGTTGGTGTTAGTGTTGATGGCGATGCGGAAGGGAAGGTGGGAGAGTGCGATGTACGATATGGTGTCGGAGGCGGCGGTATACTTGGTGAGAGAGGTCGGGGTTTGATTGGTGATGTAGGCGATGTCTTTTTGTTCGTTCCAGGCGATGGCGTGGGGACCGGCGCGCCCGGTGTAGGATGTGCGGTTGAGCGTGAGCCCGTCTAGGATGAGCATGTCGGTTGAAGCGTTGTAGGCTACAACCAGTTTGTTGGTGCGCCAGTTGATGGCGAGCGCGCTGGGGTTGGTGCCCACGGCGACGGGTGAGGCGACTACAGCTCGAGTGTCGGCCAGGGCTACGCTCGGCTGCATGAGGTAGCCGGTGTCGGCGCCGGTGATGGTGACGAGTCTGACGATCTGGAGCTCGGCCCAAACCTTTTCGTTGACACCCGGTCCGATGCCGTAGGTTCCGATGTAGTTGGCAGTGATGTCAAGGACGTCCGGGAAGACGGCGTTGTAGAGCGCGCCGTTGATCTCGGTGAGGTTGGAGCTTGCGGTGTTGGCGATGTAGGTGCGGTTGGTCGAAACGTTGCACGCGGCGAATTGCGGGGAGGCGCCGGCGGCTATGGTCGTGACTGCGTTGGTCAGGCCGAAGATAACGCTGACGGTGCCATCGTTGAAGTTGGTGACGTAGACGCGGTTGGTGGTCTGGTTGATCGCAAGGCCCTGTGGGTTTTGGCCTACGGTGATCGGAGTAGCGGCCAGCGTGAGGCCGTCGACGGACATGACGAGGTTGCCGGCCGGCAGGGTGACGTAGACCTTGTTGGTCGAGGTGTTGGCAACCAGGGCGTAGGGGTTTGCGCCGAGCGCGACCGGGGTGACTGCTTGAGTGAGGCCGTCGATGCTGACGAGGGTGGCAGTGGTCGGGAGTATGCAGTAGATTTTGTTGGTGATGGCGTTGGTGACCAGGGGGCCGGTCGAAGCTCCGCAGGCGATGTGAGTAACGATGAGCGTGGGGCCGTCAATGGCGTCGACGCAGGCGTTGGTTGCGCAGGAGACGTAGATTTTGTTGGTGGTCGAGTTGAGCGCGATGTTGGTGGGACCGGTGTGGACCGCGACAGGCGTGACGACGTGAGTCGCGCAGTCGACGACGGAGACGGTGTTGGTTGCAGAGTCAGAGGTGTAAGCAGTGTTGGTGACAGGGTTGATCGCGATGTCAGTGGGTACGCCTCCGACGACGATGGAGTATGGGAGACCCGGGCCGAGAGGGATACATGACAGAGTGCCTGGTCCGGAGTTGACGACGTAGAGGGTGTTATTCGCCTCATTGATGGCGAGGGCGCAAGCTCCGGCGCCGACGGCGTAGGTGCTGACGGCCTTGGTGATGTTGTCGATTTCGTAGGCGGCGTTGGCCATCGAGTCGATGGTGTAGGTTTTGTTCGTGGCCTGGCGGGTGATGGTGGGGCCGGGATTGCCGGGGAGTGGGATTGAGGTGCTACTGTAGGAAGTGGGCGAGAGTGTGGCGAGGCTGCGGTACGTGGATTTCGGCGCCTTGGCGAAACCTGCAGGAAGTGGAGGAGTGGCTCGGACGATGATGCCGCAGTCGGTCAGGTTGTAGGGCGTTGGGTGCATCCGGACGGATATCGAAACGCTCGGCTCGACGATGACTTCGGTGCGGTAGACGGATTGCGCCGGATCCGGGTAGTAGCTGCCCCAGTCGTCAGGAGGCTGGAGGATCGCGGCCAGGTCGAGGAGGTAGCGGGAGGCGTTGATTCCGACCGAGAAGGCGTGGCCTGTCAGCATGAGCGCGCCAGGCAGGCCCTTGGTTCCGCGATAGGCGAAGTTGCTTGCGAACGTGATCCATGCGGGAGCGTATCCGAGGGGAGCGATGACAGCTCTATAGAGTCCGGATGCGGAACTCAGGCGAGCGCGAGCCATGCTTCGGCGGGGCGTGCGGGCTTGGACAGGTACGGCCCGGGTCCTCACCATCGGGCCGTACCTGTTTCTTGTGAACACGACGTTCCCGACCTTACCGCTAAGGTCGCCGAGGGCGGGAACGAACTTCGCCACGTCTAGGACGCGACGATCCGGGTGTAGACAGGCATGCCGGGGCAGGCCGTGTCCAGCCCGAGCGGCGGGCCAACGGAGGTGTAGGCCTTGATCACGTTGATCGCCAGGCCTACGACTGTGCCCTTAGCAGGCAGGTTGCCGAAAACTGCCTGGTAGGACGTGGTGAGCGCAAGCGGCAGGGCCGGCGTTGCGCCCATGAAGATGATGCGGTACTTCGATTTCCCGATGAACCGGACGCCGCGCGAGAGCGGGCCGGTCATTTTCACCATCAGGACGTGCGAGGCGTCAAGGGTGACGCCGCCGATCGCCGAGATGGTGATGCTGGTTGCACCGACCGCGGCAGCGGTGACGCTGGTCGGCTGATCGGTGCCCCAGGTCTGGGGCGGCGACACGCATGCCGGGGACCCGAAGCGCGCGCGGAGCGCGTTGATGGCCACGGAGAACGCCTGGCCTGTCACGTAGACCGCGCTCTTGGTCCCCTTCCCCTGGTGGAGAGGGAAGTTGGCAGCGAACGCGTTCCACGCGTTGGCGGTGCCGGCCGGCTCGATGACCTGTCGCCAGTAGGCGCTCGCGCCTGAAAGTTCGGCGCGCGAGAGCCTCTGGGCGATGGTCCGGGTGTTGACTGGAACGGCGCGCCTCCGGATGGTGGGGCCGTATCGGTTGCGTGCGAAGACGAGGTTGCCGATCTTGCCGGCAATGTCGCCTATCGCGGGGACGAACTTAGCCATGATGTGAGCCCCTCCGGGGGCTTGGGTTGCGGGGATTGGTCAGAAGGGACCAGGGAGAGATTCCGGACTGGTGGATTGCGGACGGGACGGGTGCCCGCCTCCGGATCGCCCGGGGTGCCCTTGCTTGACTCGCCCGTAACATGGGTAATTGTAGCACGAAGTGTGCCACTGTGTCAAGGGTTGGGAAACCTAACGCGACGTTATAACGGCGGGGGCGTGGTTTGAAAGGGGCGTGCGGGCTAGTAGGGGTGAGGTTGGCGATAATGGGCGTTTGGCAGGGGCAAGGGGGTGTCTAGGGGGGGCGAGAGGGCACTTCTTAGGGTGAAGGTACAGGGGGGGGTGGGGTAAACCAGGGTATTCTGGAGTCCGGAATAGACGAAACCGACCACACGCGGCGTCGGAGCTTCGCTTCGAAGTCTGACGCATCCTCCGCGTGTGGCTTTTGGGTTTCCCCCCCACGGGGGGAAACCACCAGCGAAAAGTGAGGTCGAGCTTCGAGACCGGTTTCGCTGGTCCTTGGGGGGTCTACTCGGGAATCCGGGTGGCGCGACTTGACTTGGAATTGCCCCATCAACCAAGGATGGCAGACAGTAGGGGCAATTCCTAGTTTACATAATGTCGAGTTATGTGACGGCTTCCGCGGAGGTCCTCCGACGCCCTGGTCCTCCAGGGTCACATAGCTCCACGTTATGTAATCGCGCTTCATTGGAGTCAGTAGGCCGAAATTGGGGGATGGTGCCAGGGGCGTCGCGATATGTGGGCAGGGGCGTCGCGATATTATAGATTCTGATTCGTGTGATGTTCAAGTGTATCGACATCGTCGTAGGTGAGGGAGTTGGAATTAGTTTCCACCTTCCCCTCCGGATTCTTACTTTGCCGAACGTGAGGCAGACCCCGAGAACTGTCAGCACGCGCCGAAAGTAAGGGGCCTGAGTAAGTCTATGCCATGAACTGCGGGACATGAACTGAGTACGGGGCATTATCAGCACGATGCGATGAGTTGCAGGATATTCACAGAGTAAGGGCGGAGCATTTAACAGGAATCTGAGTTGGCGTCCGAGGAAACTGGGGCGAGTCTAAAGCGAACGCGAAAACAAGAAATACGGGCGACCAGGGCAGGGCGGCGGGTGTTTGCTCCGGCGATACCAAGTGGGCGACTAACCCGGGCGGCGTGCGGATCGGCGCGAACCCAGGCGTTGCGGAAATGGGAGGCTGAGCGGAAAACCGGCTCCGCGGAAACTGGGGCGAGTCTGAGGTGGACGCGGCGCCAAGAAATACGGGCGACCAGGGCAGGGCGGCGGGTGTTTGCTCCGGCGATACCAAGTGGGCAACTAACCCAGGCGGCGTGCGGATCGGCGCGAACCCAGGTCCTGCGAAGTTGGTAGGCTGAACTTTCGCGCCGAGCAGCACAACGCCGAGCAGCTACCACAGGTTTGGGAAAGGGACATTCGCCGACGATGCTATCAGAAAAGTGAGACCGATAAGCAGTACTGAGGCGGCGAGAGTCCCTTTCCCAACTCAGAAACCACTACCACAACCAAGCCAAGCCGGAGCAAACACCCGCAAAGCCCCTGCCCAACAGAGCCCGTATTTCTTGAACTCACCGCCACAATTCCAACACACGACCACGCGCGGAGCCGGATTTCCGCTCAGCATTAGCCCATTTCCGCAACGCCACAATTTCGCGCCGAGCCGCACGACGCCGAGCAGCCACCCAACGCTTGGGAAGAGGGGACTCGCCGCCGCGCCTACCAGAAAAATGAGACCGATAAGCAATGCGGAGGCGGCGAGTGTCCCCTTCCCAGCCCACGAACCACCACCAAAACCAAGCCAAGCCGGAGCAAACACCCGCAAAGCCCCTGCCCAACAGTGCCCGTATTTCTTGTTTTCGCATAATCCGCGTAACTCGCCCCAGGTTCGGAGGACGCCGACCGACGAATAGGTATCCCTGCACACTGCGACAGGACCACCAGCCGCAAGCCAACCGAGCGACGTTTTCACAGTGGACCCTCCCGAATTGCCGGCCCTGTCCTCCGTTGCTGCCAGCGACCAACGCATCGCCCGTACACAAAGCGGGGACAGCGTTAGAAGTGGACCCTTCCGAATTGCCGGCCCTGTCCTCCATTGCTGCCAGCGATCAACGCACCGCCCGTACACAAAGCGGGGACAGGGTTGAGGTGGTCGGAGGATGGGATGGGGTGGTCTTATTCGGATATTGTGGGAGTATCATTGGATTGGTTTGGGACGATCTAAGGTCGTGGGCCTGGTCGGGATGGCTTATGACGCAGGGATGGAGCTGCTTAGATCGCTGGTGCTTGAGCTGGCGAAGGTTGGCGTTGGCTGGAGTTGTGCAAAACCGACGAGCTCGTCGGTTGCGCCGGCGCCGCGGCGGCGCGCCCGGTCGGGGTTGATTCTTAGGACGGTTCAATAGGATTGTCTGAGTTGATTTCGGTTTGCTTTTCCGGTGATTTGGAGGCTAGAGC
>Ga0315279_10010893_pt1 | contig 10606 bp, 14 predicted proteins | sample YL17G06_20_MG_FD_203694 | JGI IMG/M metagenome (GOLD analysis project Ga0315279, IMG submission 203694) | Sediment microbial communities from Yellowstone Lake, YNP, Wyoming, USA - YL17G06_20 | ecosystem: Environmental > Aquatic > Freshwater > Lake > Sediment | place: USA: Wyoming | collected...
GTCGGGACTTCGGCGACAGGCTCGGCGACCGGCGCGGCGGGTGACTTGGCCTTGTGATGGGACCGCTTGACCGGCTTGGACTCGGTCTGGCCGGCGCTGGCGATAAGGGCGCGTGTCTTGTCGGCGAGTGAGGAGTGAATGCGCAGGGAATTCGTCGGGTGCGCCGTGGGAGTGACGCCGTCACGCTTGTACGCGTGTGCGGCTGCCAGCATGTTCCGCACGGCTCCGGGACTCGTGTCAAGAGTGTCGGCGAGAGCCTTCACTCGAGCGCTCGTGACCTTGCCGCCGAAGAGATCCACCAGGGTCTTGGCGTCCTCGTCCGACCACGATGTCTCTGTCTCGCGGGTTTTTGGCTTGTCTGTCTTGTTTGCCATTGTCTTTAACACCTCCTCTCCGGCTAGAATCTAGAGTTCGACTACCTGACGTTGTTGTTTTTCTGGCTGATCTGCTGAATATGGGGCACTGACGGTGAAGTGGGCGGCGTTGTTGGGTTCCCTACTGGGGAGACCGGAGACGGACAGTTCTGGAAATGCACCCCAGTAGACCTCACCCGGTTCTTCGTCTGGACCGTGTTCCCAGTGCCCGTGTGGGTCAATGTGTTTGTGCGAGTGAAGGATAGACCTTATACCTTCGCCCTTAAGTGCGTGCGAGTGCCACCATCGCTTAGGAGGTCCCATCGTCGTCCTCCTTACCGTCTTCGATATGGAACCCGAAGGGTGACCGCATCTTCTCGAGCGCTCCGAAGTGGCCGTCGCGAAAGTACTCGTACTCCAACTCCGGGAAGGAATTCCGGAAGATCCGGCGCTCGCCGCAGAGTTTGCAGACGCCCTCGCATGTAGGGCCACAGGGAGTGTCGAGCAACCAGTGGTGGGCGTGGGGACCGATAACCAGAGGAACCGCTGGAACCGTCTTGATGCCTCTGAATTGTCCCGTTGCCGCGCGGTTCATCTGTGATTTTCCCCTTTCACTAAGTACGACGCCGCAGGGGTGTTCTCTGTTACAAGGGTGTGTTTCGGTGACGGATAAGGCGTCGGCGTCGGGTGCCCTAGACCGCTGCCGTTGGGCACGGTAATGAAGTACCTAAGGGAACATCCGCGAGATCGTGGGCAACGGCCTCACCTACAACCGCGAGAGCACCGCCGCCACCGCCTCCTTCTACGACGTGGGCGACACCTGGACGGAATCGACCCCCACCTTCTCCCAGGTCACGGCCACCCTCAAGATCATGGGCGGCGACGCCGACATCGATAACTACCTTGTGGCCACCCGCTCCAACGTCCAGGACCTGGAGGCGGCCGTCATCGAGCTGAAGGCCAAGGCGGTGCGCGACCTGTTCGAGCAGACGTTCATCAGCGGCGACTCGTCCACCAACCCCAAGGCCTTCGACGGCATCGACAAGCTGTGCCAGTCCGGCCAGACGCTTAGCATGGGGGTGAACGGCGGCTCCCTGACCCTGGACAAGCTGGACGAGCTGGTGGACACAGTGAAGGGCGGCAAGCCGGAGCTCCTGCTGATGAGCCGTCGCAGCCGTCGCATCATCAATAAGCTGGGTCGCACCGCTGGCACCTTCCTGGAGAGCGACCGCGACCAGTTCGGCCAGATGGTCCAGTACTACGACGGCATCCCCCTCGGCGTGTCCGACTACATCCCCGACAACCAGACGGTGGGCACCAGCACCGACTGCTCCACCATCTACGCCCTTCAGTTCGGCGAGGGGGCTCTGGCCGGCCTCACCGGGCCGGGCGGTCTGCAGGTGGAGCGCGTGGGAAGCCTGGAACAGAAGGACGCCAGCCGCACCCGCATCAAGTGGTACACGTCCGCCGCTCTGTTCAACACCCTCAAGCTGGCCAAGCTGGTGGGCGTGCGGCCATAGGCAGGGCCGACGTCGAGGGTCGGTGGCATGGGGAGGCCAATCCGATGCCCCCTGGCCCTCGACCTTTGACCGGGATGACCGAAGGGAGAATCCGTGGCCAATGTTCGCATCGATTCGCAGGGTGTGCCCAAGGGGCCGGTCTACGAGGGGACGACGCCGATCGTCCACCGCAGCGGCCTGACGGCGGCCGACTCCTCCGACCCGACCAGCGCCAGCGCGGGGGTGGACTGCAGCGGCTACCGCAATGTCCGCTTCGATCTGGACACCAGCGGCTCCACAGACCTCACCGCCCTCAAGGTGCAGCTCCTGGTGTGGGATGCCACGGCAGGCAAGTACTTCCGCGGCTGCGAGCGCAGCTTCAGCCAGGCGGAGCTGGCCGCCAATCCGATCCCCAGCCTGGACGCGGAGGTGCGGGGAGCCACCGTGTTTCTAAAGGTGATATCGGCCACCGCCACCAGCCTTTCCATTTCCGCTTACGCTTCCTTGAGCTAGAGGGGACAGCATGGACCGACTGAAACTGTTTGGCGAACCAGAGGGCGGCGGTACGAACGACCACTCGACTTTGGCCAACCTGGACTATGCTCAGTCAGGCCATACCGGATTCGTCCCCTCACAAGGCGAGGCCCTGATCGAGATCCTGCGCCTCACCCAGAACACTATCCGCGACTCAGGCGGCAACAACCGCATCACCCTCTCGCCCACCAGCCCGCATGTAGCCCTCGCCGGTGACCTCCGTGTGAGCCAGCATGCGGCCTTTGCTGACGCTACCCCCAACGACGGCAGGCTAATCAACGTCATCGGAACCCTGTCAGCGCACCCCGCCTGCGGCGTCTACAACCTGGTGTATGGGAATCGAGCCGCTGGCCCCCAGTTCACCTACGGTCTCAGTGGCGGGGCCGTCGGCCAGGGCACCCCCAGCGCCTCCTACGTCTACGGCCTCTACTTCTTCGCCCAGCACAATACCCCCAGCCCCTGCTACCAACTAGGGGGCATCCTCATCCAGCAGCAGAGCGGCGCGTCAGGGACAGGCCTCCTCTCGACCGTAAGGGGTCTCCACGTATCGGCTGCCTACTGGGGCGCCAGCAAGCCGGACAACGTCTTCGGCATCGACATCGAAAACCAGGGCGGCTCCGGCGCGGGCACAGCCTACGGCCTTCGCATCCTCGACCAGACAGCGGCCACCATCCGCCTGCTGGAGCTCGGGCCGACTACTCCCTACCTGCGGCTGCTCGGCGGCGCCGACCCGCCCGCCGACAAGAGCAATCTCTACCTGAAGTTCGGCAGCACGCTCTACCGGGTCGTCAAGACGGGAAGCTCCATGACCCTGGAAGCGGCCTAACGGAGGAGAAACGATGGGCGCCAGCGAAAAGAATCTGGAAACGCTAGTGAACATGCTCAACGGCCTGTCCCAGCGCCAGGACACGGTCCGTCAGCTAACCAACCACCTGCACGCGGGCGTCATCTGGCGTTCGCTAGACGGCCAGCTGTCGGTAGGCTTCTCAGAGGCTCAGCGCGCTGAGCTGGAGGAGTTCATAGACGCTTACCTCAGCGAGTCAGAGGTTCTCATTGCCTCAGTGAGGGCGATGCTGCGGCAGGCCTAGTCAGGGGAGGTGGCCCGTGAACCTATCTGAGATGAGAACGCGCGTCCGACGCGACCTGCACGACGAGGACCCGGCCAACCAGCGCTGGAGCGACGATGAGTTGGACCGCCACATCGAGCGGGTGGTGCGGGAGCTGAGCCTGGCCATCCCGCTGGAGGCCAAAGCCACCCTGACCACCAGCGAAGGCAGCCGCGATATCTCCCTGGCCAGCCTCAGCGACCTAGTGGCTGTGGAAGCGGCGGAGTATCCGGTAGACATGTATCCGCCCAGCTACGTCCCCTACTCCCTGTGGGCAAGCACCCTCACCCTCCTAGTGGATGCGAGACCCCCTGGCGACCAATCGGTCAATATCTACTACGGCCGGATGCACACCCTGGACGCCTCCACCTCGACCATCCCACCCCACCTGGAGGAGCTGGGGGCGACCGGAGCCGCCGCCTATGCGGCCCTGGAGTGGGCCAGCTTCGCCACCAATCGCGTCAACGTGGGCGGGCAGGACGTCTGGCGTCAGTACCTGGCCTGGGGCCAGGAGCGCCTGGCCGTCTTCTCTCACGCCCTGGCCAAGCACAGCCGCCGCAACGCCGTGCGGGTGCGGCAACTGTACACGCCGGCCACATCGCCGGTCGACCAGAGCACTGTCTGGCAACCATAGAGAAGAGGTGAGAACTACCATGTCGGTGGCAAAGATTCGTTCCGGCTTTCAGTCGCGAAAGGCAGGGCTCCCGGCCGAGGCCTTCGCCATCGTCGGCGACCCTGACGACCCCGATACCTGGAAGTTGCCCCACCACACGCAGGCCATCTTCCGCGCCCTCAAGGGGCGGCTGGACAGCGAGCGGACGATGGATTGGCAGCGCACGGCGGCAGCGGTTGCAGCTCTCTCGCCGAGCGGGTATCGCGGCCGCCGGGCAGAGGCGACGCCAGAGCAGATCCTGGCGGCGGCCCGCCACCTGGCTTCTCACTACCAGAAGGCGGGGCGGGATCTGCCTGCCACGCTGGCGGACCTCCTGGGGCATAGCTAGCTGCCCAGAACATGCGAACCTTGCCCTCCGCCCTGCTCGCCGCCCAGAAGAGTGCCAGCGCCATCCCTTACCTGAAGGTGCAGATCACCGACCAGATCGGCGGCATCCGTCGCCTGGACTGGCAGCGCCTCTACTCGGGCAGCGAGGCCGATAGCTATCATGCCGCCACCATGCCCGGCGATGGCTCCCTCATCCGCTGCCGTGTGGACAGCGGCTCTCTCTATCGCCAGCGGGTGACCAGCCCCGGCCCAGGCAGCAACTTCAGCAACTGGACGTTTGTGGAGGCCGCCGCCAACGCCGGCGTTGCCCTAGCCAGTCGAGCGGCCCAGGTGCTGCTTTTCTACGTGGGCACCAATGGCAAGACAATATACATGAGGGAAAGCAGCGACCACGGCGATACCTTCGGCTCAGCCACAGCGATAACGACGGCAGCGTCCGCTGTGGGCTGGCTTGCCGCCGATCTCAAGGCCGATAACACCGTCCTCCTCATCTACTCGGTAGGGGGCACCGTCTACGCTGTGAAGCGCAGCGGCGGCTGGGGCAGCCCCGCCGCCTGGAGCAACAGCCTGGCCTCGGTGAGCGGGCTGGCCTGCCAGTATGAGGCCGACTTCAACGTGGTGGTTTCGGGCAGCGACGCCCAGGGCGCCTGCAAGGTCTGGACCTGCATCTACGGCGACGGCTACTCCCAGGCGGTGGGCACCTGGTCACCCCTACGGGAGGTGGTGATGGCCAGCGCGGGCTCCAACATGGAGTTCCGCGCTCCCTCCCTGGCCTACACCGATGTCTTTCGTCTCATCTTCGTCGAGAAGTACACAGGCAGCGAAAGCTATTCCCGCCCCCACTTCTCTTTCTCGCCGGCCACAGCCGACTACACGGATAACCTCTGGCGGGAGCCAGTGCCCATGAATCTGACCAGCGACTATGGCCTGGCCATCGCCCATAGCACGAGCGACGCGTGGCTGACCACCCCCTCGGACGTCTGGCAGGCCTCCCTCACTGCGGCCGCACTGGATGTCACAGCCGACGTCCTAGAGCTAACCACCGAAACCGATCCCGACGGTGGCCGCCTTCGCCTGGTCTTGCGCAATGATGATGGTCGCTACCTGGACCTGTCAGGGGAGAAGGCGGTCATCAAGGCCGGCGGCGAGGTGCGAGTGAGCCCCGGCTACCAGACTGTCAGCGGCCCCCTGGCCTCCTCGGGCCTCGCCTACTGGATCGAGGAGTGGGAATACACCCCCGGTGAAGGGAAGGCCGCCCTCGTCCTCCACGCCCGCGACGCCTGGCAACTGCTGGAGGGCTGGCGGGCGCGTCGTCAGTACGCCTGGGCTCAGGGCGAAAGGAACGTCTTCCAGCTACTCTCCTTCGTCATGGCGCGAGCGAGCCTGGAGTTCTTCAGCGCCGGCAGCAGTAGTGTCATCACTGACCTCCACCCCAGCTTCACCATCCACCCGGGCGAGAGTGGGGCAACTGCAGTGCGCCGCCTGCTGGCCGTGGTACCCGACGTTATCTTCTTCCGGGGCAACTTCGCCTACATCAAGGACTCCCGAGCCGACGAGGCCAGCGCCTACTCCTACGGGACGGAGCACGCCATCTTCCGCGGCCGCTACGGCAGCCAGCGCCCCCAGGCCAACCGGGTACAGGTGTTTGGCGACGGCCCCTTCGTGGAAGCCTTCGGTTGGGATGAGATCGATGATGCCTACGACCGCGTCCGCCAGGTGGATGACCTGAACCTGAACACAGTCGCTCGCGCCCGAGACCGGGCCGACGCCGAGATGCGCCACCAGGAGATCGCCTCCAGAGGTGGCGAGATCGTGGTGCCGATAAACTGCGGCCAGGAGCTCTACGACGTGATCGCCATCACCGACGAGTCGGCCGGCCTGACGAACGCCCGGCGACGGGTGCTCGGCCTGAGCATGCGCTACGCGGCGGGCGGCAGGGTGCCCGTCTACGAGCAGCGGCTGTCATTGGGAGCAGTCTAGGGATGAACGTGCGCAAGGGGACGGTCAAGGGCTTCAACGCTGGCTCTTACACGGCCACCGTCCAGGTCGCGGGGAGCCTGTCAGTGTGGCTGACGGACGTGCCGGTGGCCCGCAATATCGGCGCCGCCGAAATGGTGGTCGGCCGTCGCTGCGCCCTCATTTTCTTCTCCGAGTCCGACCCTCGCGATGCCCTTGTGGTGGGCGTCTATACCTAGGAGGAACGCATGGCCGACAAGCCCAACCCTCTCCAGCCGCCGACTCCCCCTCGCCCTCAGCCGCCGCTGGGCCAGGAGGCGCCATCGTTGGGCAAGGACGTGCCGCGCGAGCCATCCCTGAGCCGCGCGCCCGTCATTCGCAGCGGCGCCATCGTCATCGCGGCGGTGTGGGAGGAGTGAGTGAGCGCAGGATTTGTCTGGAAACGGCTGCGCGTGTCGTGTATAATGGCCCTTGCCGGGAGAATATCCGAGGTGCGAGGGAGGTGTCCTGCCTTGACAAGAGCTAGCAGACTGGAGCTCATCCAGGCGATCGAAGACATGCGGCAGTCGCGGCTCCTTTGCTACGTCACCGGTGATCGACGCGGTTTCGAGACCAAGATAGCCGGCGACGTGTTTAGCTTCGTCTACGAACGCCTGTCCGAGATAGGCAGCACAAAGTCGATAGATTTGTTCCTCTACACCACGGGGGGCATCACCATAGTCGGCTGGGGCCTCGTGAACGTGATACGCGAGTTCTGCGAACGCTTTGGAGTCATCATACCTTTCAAGGCGCATAGCTGCGGAACTCTGATTGCGCTGGGGGCGGACGAGATCATCATGGGCAAGCTGGGCCAATTGAGCCCTGTTGACCCATCAGTCACCTCACCGCACAACCCCCAGGCCCCGGGTCAGCAGCAACCGGGCCCGCTCAGCGTGTTGCCGATAAGCGTGGAAGACGTGCTGGGGTATCTGGAGCTCGCACGAAAAGAGGCAAACCTTGCCGGCGAAGCGCCGTTGACAACCATCTTTCACGACCTGACCGAAAGGGTTCACCCCCTCGCGCTGGGCAGCGTGTACAGGGCAAGGCAGCAGATCAGGATGCTCAGCAAGAAGCTGCTTCAGTTCCACATGCCACCCGAGTCTGAGCGTGACATGGACAGGATAGTTACGACGCTGACCAGGGAACTGTACTCGCATGACTACATCATCGGCAGGAAGGAGGCCAAAGAAGGCGTAGGCCTCAACGTGGTCGATGTCGATCCTGCGCTCGAGCGGGCAGTGTGGAAGCTATTCCAAGAATACGAGGCGCTTTTTGAATTGAACGTGCCGTATAGCCCGCCCGCGTTCCTAGGCCAAGAGAACTCCAGGCGAGGCGTCTTCACACGCGCTATAATAGAATCGTCTGGGCATGTCGATGCCTTCGTCACCGAGAAGGAGGTACGCCGGATCCAGGTGAGCCAGCCGGGCGTGCCGGGACCCGCAGAAGCCTATCAAGAGAGAGTCGTCTTTGACGGCTGGAGACAGGGGACCGACGACTAATGGGGGTGTATTCGGTGCATGAGTTCACGACATCCGGCCTGTCGTCAGGAGCGCAGGTCATCAACGTGACAGCGGGTACAGTATCACTGATCGCGAACAACGTGACCGACGGCCTGGTGCCTGTGATCTACGAAGTCAACCCGGCGAAGCTCGCCGAGCGAATCGAGGCGGAGGAACTGGTCGCCATCAAGCTTGCGCCCCAAGACAACGAGCGGGGCTTCTATCTCCTCGTGAGGGCTGGCTATGTGCAGTGCTTGCCGGGGGACGTCTACATGGCCAAGCGGCGGGACCTTGGGCTGCTTGCCGAAGCCGGCGTGGCATACGACACGGTGGAGCTGAGTGCGCCAGTATGACATATACCTGCCCCTCCAGTACAATGATGGCGCCTCAATCGAGCCGGACAAGTATGACGAGACCCGACGAGAACTGATCGAACAGTTCGGTGGACTCACCGTGCTGCTCGGGTCCGGCTCTGCAGAGGGCTGGTGGGTCCTCGGAGACAAAGTCTACAGGGACGAAATTCGCATATTCCGGGTTCTCTCCGCCGCCCACGACCAGGCCTTCTGGGACGAGTACAAAGAGCGGCTCCGCGCCCGCTTTCGACAAGAAGACATACTTGTCGTTCTCGCTCCGGTATCCTTCGTCTAGCCCTTTGTAGCAGGATGCCCGACGGCGCAGGAAATAGACATCCCTGCCGCCGATCCAAAGAACGGGCATAGCCCTCGAACTTCCGGCTGGACGCTGCCAACTTGTGTGCTATTCTATGGGCGATGTGCCGTCACTGGACAAGCATGGCCGCTGCGCTAGCTCATGGTGCCCTCGTCGCCCTCCTTGTGGCGTCGGCTGGCTGCGGAGGCGGGGACGAAGGCGGGCCGTCGACGCCAGCGAACGTCACCCCTGCTCCGAAGACGCCTGGGCCACCCTCTTCGACCCTCGATCTGGCCACCACAGCCGCTGACCTGATGATCTTCGGCAGCGACGCCGACGATTATCTGGCCGACCGCTTCTCCCTGGCCCATGGCGACTTCAACGCCGACGGCATCGACGACCTCCTGGTGGGTGCTCCCAAGGCCGATGGCCCGAACAACGCCCGCAGCAACGCCGGCGAAGCCTATGTCATCTTCGGCTTCTCCGATATCAGGGGCACAGTGGACATGGCCGAGGGTCAGCAGGACTTCACTGTGATCGGCGCCAACGAGGGCGATAACCTTGGCTTTGTGGTAACCAGCGGCGATGTCAACGGCGACGGCATCGATGACATCTTGGTAGGCGCTCGCTTCGCCAGCGGCCCCGCCGCCGACCGCAATAACGTTGGCAAAGTCTATGTGATCCTCGGCTCGCCCGACCTGAGCGGCACGGTGGATACAGCCCTCGACGAGCAAGACTTTACGGTCGTGGGGGCCGAGAAGGATGACTACCTGGGCTACGCCCTGGCGGCCGGTGACGTCAATGGCGACGACGTCGATGATATCATTGTTGGCGCCCCGGGCGCCGACGGCCCCGAAGGCAAGCGCGTCGACGCTGGCAAGATCTATGTGGTGTTCGGTTCGCCCAACCTCAGTGGGACCGTCGATGTCGCCCAGAACCAGCAGGACTTTACCATCATTGGCGCCAAGGCCACCGACTTTCTCCCCAACTTTGCCGCCAGCGGCGACGTCAATGACGACGGCATCGACGACATCCTCGTGGGGACACAATTCGGCGACGGCCCCGACGGCCAGCGCGCCGACACAGGCGTAGCGTATGTCATCTTTGGTTCGCCTGAGCTGAAGAGCACCCTTGACCTAGCTACCGGCGAGGGATTCCTGACCATCTGGGGCGCTGATGCCTCCGACTGGCTGGGCTTCGTCCTGACCGCCGCTGATGTCAACGGCGACAAGGTGGATGACATCCTCATCGGCGCCCGCAACGCCGACGGACCAGGCAATAGCCGCAACAACTGCGGCGAGGTCTATATCCTCTTCGGCACAGAGGATCTGCCCAGCACTGTGGACATCGCCGATGGGCAGCACGACGTCACCCTCATCGGCAGCGCCCCAAACAGCCTCTTCGGCCACTCGCTGGCCACCGGCGACGTCAATGGCGACGACATCGCCGACGTGCTGATGGGGGGCCCGGTGGCAGTGGCCAACTCCCGCCAGGGGGCCGGGCAGATCCTCGTCTTCCTGAGCCCAGGCCAGTGGCCGGCCACCGTCGATGCCGCTCTGGGCCAACATCAACTGACCATCCTCGGGGCCGAGGCCGAGGATGAACTGGGCTTCTCGCTGGCCAGCGGTGATATCAACGGCGACGGCATCGACGACATGATCGGCGGCGCCCTCCTGGCGGACGGCCCCGATAACGCTCGCCCCGACGCTGGCGAGGTATACGTGATCTTCGGCGCGCCCTAGCAGGCCTGTGGGCCAGAGCGGCCGGTTTTCTGCACAAGCGCGTAGACGAACGACCACTCGCGGCTTATAATACGCCCAAGGCCGGCGAGAGCTTCCCTGCACTGAACATGACCGAGCGCATCACCTCCGGCAAGCAGCAAGAAGAGGACGTTGCCCTCGATACCACCCTGCGCCCCAAGCGCCTGGACGACTTCGTGGGCCAGGCCAAGATCAAGGACAACCTGCGCATC
>Ga0315279_10010895_pt1 | contig 10605 bp, 9 predicted proteins | sample YL17G06_20_MG_FD_203694 | JGI IMG/M metagenome (GOLD analysis project Ga0315279, IMG submission 203694) | Sediment microbial communities from Yellowstone Lake, YNP, Wyoming, USA - YL17G06_20 | ecosystem: Environmental > Aquatic > Freshwater > Lake > Sediment | place: USA: Wyoming | collected...
GCTATCGAATGCTTTGAGCGAACAATTAAGTTAGATTCCCTATATAGCGGAGGTTGGTTTAATCTAGGTACTGTATATAGCAAAATGAGGGATTCCCAGCATGCTATTGAATGTTATAAAGAAGCGATCAATCTTAATCCAGCTGATATAAACAGTTGGCATAATATGGCAGTTGAATATTCACAACAATTAGGCGATCTTAAGAATTCTATACTCTGTTTTGAAGAAGTCGTCAAATTAGATCCCAACAATTTTGAAGCATGGTATGATTTAGGAATTTCATATGGGAAATCTGAAAACTTTCAAAAGGCAGTTGAATGCTTCGAGAAAATCGTGGCAATAAGCCCTCAAGATATAGAAGCTTGGATAGTTTTGGCGAAATCCTACTATTTAGTAGGGAATCCCCAAAAAACCATTGATTGTCTCGAGAACATTAATAAAATGGCGCCTGAGAATGTAGATATCCTAATGGAAATCGGAAATATCTATTATGAGTTAGATGACTGTACAAAAGTCATGGAATACATTGAGAAAGTGTTGAATGTAGATCCTAGTCATTTTGAGGCGTTGAACCTTGCTGCTGAAATAAAAAAAAGAGAAGTTCACAAGAAATAGTAAAAACGAGGGAATAAGTATGAATGATATTAAAACAGATATCTTAGTCATTGGGAGTGGCATAGCGGGGTTATTGTTCAGTCTAAAGGCATGTAAATTTGCCAAGGTTTTAATTATTACGAAGAAAGAAAGGCAAGAATCCAATACTAATTACGCTCAAGGAGGTATTGCATCCGTCTTTTCACCAGAGGATTCATTTGAATCCCATATCGAAGATACAATCCGAGCCGGCGCTGGATTATGTGATAGAAGCGTAGTGGAAAAGGTGGTACATGAGGGTCCAATACGCCTAAAGGAATTAATAGAGGTATATAAGGTCCCGTTTTCTCGGGGGGAAGATGGAAATTTTGACCTTGGAATGGAAGGAGGACACTCGCATCGAAGGATTTTACATTCGAACGATTATACAGGGCGTGCAATTGAAACTGCCTTGTTAAATGCTCTTGCAAGAGCGGATATATCCATCCTTGAGTATCATATGGCTGTTAATTTAGTGACTTTGAATGGAAAAGTGATTGGCGCGTATGTATTAGATGTAAAAAATAAAAGGGTTATCCGAATTCAGGCAAAAATAGTAGTATTGGCAACGGGGGGAGCTGGCAAGGTCTATCTCTACACGAGCAATCCAGATACAGCTACGGGTGATGGAATAGCCATGGCTTACCGAGCCGGAGCCACAATTATGAATATGGAAATGTATCAATTTCATCCCACGTGTCTATATCATCCCTATGCTAAATCGTTTTTAATTTCAGAAGCACTGCGAGGAGAAGGAGCCATTTTGGTGGATAAGGAGGGGAATCAATTTATGGAAAAATATCACGAGGATAAAGAATTAGCTCCCCGCGATGCAGTTGCACGAGCTATCGACAATGAACTGAAGAAAAGCGGGGATGATTGCGTCTTTCTCGATATTACGCATCAAGACCCCGATTTTATCAAATCAAGGTTTCCAGCCATCTATCAAAAATGTCTCGAATTCAACATCGATATCACAAATCAATGGATTCCCGTTGTTCCGGCGGCCCATTATTGTGTGGGAGGCGTAAAGGCGGCGATTAATGGAACTACAGACATTGAGAATTTATTAGCTATTGGAGAAACATCCTGCACGGGATTACATGGAGCAAACAGGCTAGCGAGCAATTCGTTATTAGAAGCCGCGGTCACTGCCCATGAGGCCGCTAAAAATTGCAAGCAACTCCTGCAAAAAGGAATCACAATACATGAATTCGAACCCTGGGAACCCGGAAATGCAGTCGATAGCGATGAGGCAGTAGTTATCACTCAAAATTGGGATGAAATCCGAAGATTCATGTGGAATTATGTTGGCATAGTCCGTACTAATAAACGATTGCAACGTGCACAAAAGCGGATTGTGAATCTAAAAGAAGAGATCGATGAGTTTTATTGGAAATCTATTATCACTTCCGATTTAATCGAGTTGAGAAACCTAGCAACCGTTGCAGAAATTACCATCGATTCCGCATTAAAACGAAAAGAAAGCCGAGGGTTACATTATAATATAGATTACCCGGACAAATTGCCAGACGCAGAAAATACAGAAACTTTGAAATTTAGAAATAATATTTAATTTTTCTTTGTTTTTAACTCTTTTATTTAGATTAGAATTTTTTTAAATATACCTTAACTTCTCCAATAGACCATAACATATCTAATAAATTGCAATAAAGTGAGAGTAAATGACGAAATTTGGAATCGAATTATTCTATTCTCATTCATATGATTTTTTGCGGCAGAAGGTGCAGACAGCCAATAAGGAGAATTGGGACTCGATCTGGTTGCCTGACCATCTCAGTGGAATTCCGGGCGGGGCAATCGATGACTTCTTATCTTTATGGCCACTGTTCGGGTCCTTTGCGGCATTAGCACCGGGGAAAACCTTGGGTTCAAGCGTAACGGATCCGCATCGGCTACATCCGGCAGCGCTTGCTCAAATGGCCACCACTATCAATCACATCACAGGCGGGAAATTCATTTTAGGCATTGGTGCCGGGGAAGGCATGAATTTGAAAGCGTATAATATTCCCTATGATCACGCAGTTTCAAAAATGAAAGAGTGCATTGAACTAATGAAGTTGTTTTGGAAAAAGGGCAGGCGTATAACCTATGAAGGGCAATATTACCAGACCAATAAAGCGGTGCTCCTGCCCCAACCGATTTCAGAGATTCCTGTATGGGTGGCAGGGAACGGACCCAACAGTCGAAGAGTCACCGCTGAGGTTGCAGATGGCTGGATGCCCATTGGCCAAATTTTTCAGTCCTACAAGCAAGGGAAGGAAGAGATAGTAGAAATACTTAACAATTTAGGACGTAATTTGGATGAATTCACATTCGGGGCGTTTCAACGGATCTATATTCATGAGGAAGAGGAACGCTTAGCAGAACAGCTGCAGGCAACAAAGATTAGTTTAGCTCTACAACCAAATCTTATTAAAGATCTGGGCTTTTGGAAAGATGAGTATGATGATATCTATTGCAAAGCTACTGGATTTAAATGCGATGAAATGAGCCTTCTCAAGTATGACCGGGAAGACATTGGCAAATTTAATCTCAATGAGCTATCGGCGATAATTGAAGAAATTCCAGATAGTCTAATACGTGAAAATTCAATAATAGGAAATACTGACGCTATAATTAAAATGATCCAGAAGTACATAGATATAGGAACGCAATACTTCATCTTTGAGATTGTGAATGGGGCATCAAGCAAGAACGCGCCCTTTACTTACTGGGACGTGGCACGGATATTAAGTGAGCAAGTTATCCCGAATTTTAAAGAATAACTTGCCGATCAATCAGGACCGTATATGCACAGAGACGTGCCGAACTGGGGGCAATATCGCCACCCAGCCCAGGTCCATTGTAGGTGTCCCCCGCAAAATAGAGGCCTTGTATTGAATCAGCCTTGACATTTGGGCGTTTATCACGGGTTTGCCCAATATAGTTAATGGCACCATCAATAATCGGTAACTTTAAGATTCTTTTCCATTTTATCTTCTTTTTTATGCCTGGATACATCTGGTCCATCAGCTTTTCTATCTGGTCAATTATATTATTAGCTTGTTGCGGATTTTCTATAACTTCCTTGGAGATTGGCTGTAGTATAGTAAAAAGTTGCTCATTTTCGGGAGCAGTGGATGGATCAACGTTAGATGTAAAACAAGCAAGAGTCATCGGGTTATCAACTGCGATTAATCCAGTATCCTCCGAAACGCGCTCCTTCAATCCGATATCAATCGCAATCCCACTAGAAGAAATGAGATTCTTACAATAATCCACAAAAGCGGGATCAAATTCAGATTCAGATAGAATGGAGAAGATTTGCTGTGCGGGAAGAGCGATAACAACAGAATTACACGAAATTTTTGACCCATCCTCTAATAGCACGCCTTTTACCTCCTTATCAGAAATTATAACTTTTTTAACTGTGGTATCAACGAGAATTTTGCCGTTTTCAAAAATAATTTCAACTAATTTATTAAAAATTTCATTCCAGCCGCCTTCAGGATAACTCGAACCTTTTCTTGCGGCAATAACCTGTTTGAGCCCATCTACAAATTCACCCATCGAGGCGCTCTCAATCTCGGGTGTTACCATTAATCCAGCAGCAATTAATTTAATTAGATTCCAAAGATTTTCATTATCAATTTTATCATTGAAGTATTCCTGCACGCTAATATCAAGGAAATCTTCCACTTTAAGACGAATTACGTCCATAAAGAGCGGAATGAACATTTTGCGCTCTTCATCTGTTAGAAGGTTTGTGGTCATAAAAGCATTCATCGTAGTAGGCATTTCAAACCATTCTCCATTGCGGAAAAGTTTTCCTGCTCCGTAATCCAGCAGATTTAGGTTTATCCCAAGATCTTTCTGAAAAATCGTAGGGATGATCCCTTTGCTGCCGTAACGAATAGAATGGATACCGAAATCGACAATGTAGCCAGGTTGATATTCAATACTTCTGGCGCGACCGCCGAGAATTGAATTTTTTTCGAGAACAAGGGTTTTGAGCCCCCGCTTAGCGAGGATTGCACCTGTAAATAAGCCTCCTTCACCACCGCCACATATTATTACATCATATTCCATTTTAATCTACTCCAATTTTCAGAAAAAAGATTTAAGAACGGCGCCTTTATCCGCTTGCTCCGCAATTTGTGCCCAAATAGCAAGCACGCCCTTTTTCTTTTTCATTTTTGGGGGTTTCCACGAATTCAATCGAATTTCTATCTCTTCTGGAGATAGGTCGATGTTCAATGCACGATTTTGAATATCCACTTTAATGGTGTCATTATCACGCGCAATGGCTAAAGGCCCACCGATATACGCCTCAGGGGTCACATGACCAATATAGAGTAACCCGTAACTAGCCCCAGAAAAGCGTCCATCGCTAAGGATAATAATATCTTCAACGCCAAGCAGATTCACCGCAATTACAACTCCGAGAATTTCGCTCATTGCAGCCGCTTTCGGTCCTTCGTAGCGGACGATCATGGCATCACCTGGAATAACTTTTCCATCGAACAATCCGAAGAGGGCAGCTTCGGAAGAATCGAAACATTTAGCAGGACCCTCAAAGGTCTCAAATTTGGATTTACGTTTCACGGATACCCGAGTGACCGCCCCGAGGGGGGCTAAATTACCGTATAAAACGGCAATAGCTCCGGAAGAAGAAAAAGGTTGTTCGACAGAGGCAATAACCTCACGATTAATTTGAATATTTTTAAAAGATAAATTTTCTAGATTCGACCCTAAAGTCTTTCCGGTGACGGTCATCACATCGAGATGAAGGAATTCTTTCAATTCTTGCATGAGCATTGGTACGCCGCCTGCATTATGAAAATCAATCGTAGAATAGGGGCCATTCGGTTCAATGGCACACAGATACGGAGTTTCTCTGCTAGATTGATCAAACGAAGATAAATTAATAGTAGAGAGATTCAGTTGGTAGGCGAGTGCTAATAAATGCACAACTGCATTTGTTCCTCCACCAAGTGCATTTAAAACGCGAATTGCATTTTCGATGCTCTTTTGGTTGACCATTTTAGAAAACTTCAATTTTTGGCTAACGAGATCCATAATTTGCATGCCTGAATATTTGGCAAAGCGAATTTTTTCTGCCCCAAATGCCATTGAAGAAAACGGTAATGCCAGTCCAAGCGCTTCGGTCAAAATTTGTGTGGTTTCGGCGGTGGAAAGCATTGGACATGCTCCACAGGTTAAAAGCCAATTGTTTTCCAAATCTATGAAAAATTCATTAAATTCTTCAGTTGTTATTTCATTATTTCCCAGTTTAGTAATATTTTGAAATAAGGTTTCTGAATCTGGAGGGAAACACACCGTTTCGCCTCGTACCTTCCCCGGCAACGCTGAACCCCCCGTTATAAATATCGTAGGAAGGTCCAGTCGAGCAGCGCCCATCCACATTCCCGGAACGCTTTTATCACAAGTGCAGATACAAACTAATCCGTCACAAGAAAGCCCGCCCCTAATTTGAATTTCAATGGAATCGGCAATAGCATCCCTTTGGGGTAAATCATAGCGAAAGTCAGAGCCAAAGGCGGAACAAGGTCCAATCACATTGAATTCAACGGGAGTTCCTCCAGACATCCGAACTCCAGCTTTCACAGCATCCGCAATGTTTCTAAGGTGTATATGCCCTGGACCGCTTTCTTCCCAGCTATTGGCAACCGCAATTATCGGTCTATCCAGTTCTTCATCTGTATATCCGCAAGCCTTATAGAGAAACCGGGGCACCCCAGTCAGTCGGTTAATTAAATGCCGAATTTTAGGAAATATCTCCCGCGGAATCTTTGAATTCATTCTCCACACCTAAACCTCAGTCTATTGCTAATAATATTCGGATAAAACGACACTCTAAAACTATATTTAATAGTAAAAAAGAATAAAAGTGAATGGTATTAATTACGTATTGGTATTTTCGGAGGCAGAATTATGAGCGAAAAACTTGTAACGGTCGAAAAAGATGTAATGACCCTAGGAGAGTTAGAGGCAAAGAAATTTGTCGCTTTTAAAACCAGAGAACCTGCGGGATTCTTAAAATATATCCACGATACAATTGCCGTACAAAACGATGTTGATAAAGCACGACAAATGATTTCCGATTTTCTCACCGAATTAGCTGAATCTATTAAAGGTTAATCCTTTTTATGAGATATTGAAAAATTTCAGCAGATTTCAATGAGGTTTTAATTAATTTCACTCTCCTAAAATGCAGTGGGGAGAGGACTTTTGCTGCTTGAAAAAAAATTTTTATTAGTATTCGCCTATCAGACACTATGGGTCTAAAGGAGATTTTCAAGACTTTTCGAACATGGCCATTGAGTGCCCAGATGATTACCTTTATTATTCCAGTATTCACAATTTTGGTGATAATCTCAATAATTTTATTCGGTCCAAGTTATTCATTTATTAACGATCATATGAGTACACTTGGCTCGCAAGGCGCAAATCCACAGGGGTTTGTTTATTTTGACGTTGCGTGTATTATCACAGGAATTTTGCTGGTGCCATATTTCTACGGATTGAAACGCTGGCGGACGGACAATAGGATTTTGAATTTCAGTTTATACGTAATTATTGGAATCGGCTTTATTGCCTGCTTTGGGATTATCATGCAGGCAATTTATCGTGCTGATTTTTGGCCCGCACACTTCTATTATAGTGCTATTCATTGGGTGGCTGATGCCTTTTTGCTGTTAATTGCACCGATCGCCCTATTACGCCACCAGAAGTTCTATCGGCTTAATATCATAGTGGGGATTGTCGCAACGGTGTTTAATATCTATTATATTGCGACCTGGGGCAAAGATGGTTGGATTGAATGGATTACCGCGATCTCAACGCTTTTATTTGCAGTATTAATTGGGGCAAATATGGTGAAAAAGAGGGTATAGCAAATGAATGCGAAAAGATGGGTTTTAGTAACAGGCGCCAGTACCGGGATAGGACGGGCTGTAACGGAGTATTTGGCATCTCATGGGTTTTCCGTGTATGCTCAGTCTGCGGAAATGTTGTTGAAGTGAAGAAGGTCGGTGGCGGCGAATTGGTCTGCTGTGGCAAACCCATGGTTTTACAAACAAAATAAAATCCACAAAATAATATTTTATTCCTTTTTTAACGGCTTGCGTATTGCAATAGGAATACAATCGATTTAGGAAATGTTTATAATATATTTAACACATTTTGAAATTATAATATCCGTAGGATTTGGAAAATTCGTTTAGTTACGGTTTCAAATTCTAGAGAGAAGGAAAGGAGATCGAATTATGAATAGAAAACTAGGACTTACAGTGATTTTGACTGTATTTCTCGCAGGTTGTTTCGGAGCTATTTATGTTTCGAGAAATCCCTCAGAAATTGCTCTTTCCGGGCCGAATAATCTTTTGACAATCCAAGGGGAAGCGTCCCGCGTGATTCCAGAAACTCGGGTAAATATCTTCACGAGTGAAAATCAAGAATACCCATCTATAAGCCAGCTGAATGACACGGCTTTGGTAATTGCATGGGAAAGCTACACACAGGATGGTGATAACTACGGCGTATATGCGAGGATTTTTAGCAATAAGGGCACTAATTTGACGAGCGAGTTCCGCGTGAATAGTTATAAAACTGATGTACAACAGGATCCATCCGTAAGCCGCCTGACCGATACGAGTTTTGTAGTCGCATGGGAGAGCAACACACAGGACGGTGATTATTATGGCATCTATGCGAAGGTCTTCAGCAACACGGGCGCTAACTTAACGAATGAATTCCGAGTAAATGGCTATACCACAAGCTTTCAAATTAATCCGTGTGTCTGTCGACTGACTGACTCGTCCTTCGTGGTCGTATGGGATAGTTCTGGGCCGGATGGTAGTGGCTGGGGCGTTTTTGCGAGGGTTTTCAATAATTCAGGGGTCAATCTAACAAATGATTTCCAAGTGAATACATTTACATCAAGTTCACAAATGCTGAGTAGTGCTATTAGATTGACCGATACGACCTTTGTGGTTGCCTGGGCAAGCCTTAATCAGGAGGATGGCTGGGGCGTTTATGCGAAAGTCTTTAGCAGTACGAGCACCAACCTAACGAATGAGTTCCATGTGAATACCTACACGACGAGCGATCAACTTAATCCATCTGCCGGTCGGCTGACCGATACGACTTTTGTGGTTACATGGCAGAGTTATCAGCAGGATGGTAGTGGCAATGGCGTATACGCCAAGGTTTTCAGTAGTTTAGGGGCTAACCTTACGAATGAGTTCCGTGTTAACACCTATATAACGGCCGATCAAATGGCTCCGACCGTAAGCCAACTGACCAGCACGATTTTTATGGTGGCATGGGCAAGCAACGGACAGGATGGATATAATGACGGCGTGTATGCACGGGTCTTTAATAATACGGGTGCCAACTTAACGAACGAGTTTCGCGTAAATAGTAACACAACAAATCATCAAAATTATCCCTCTACATGTCGATTGAACGCAACATCTTTCGCGATCGCTTGGCAAAGCTATGGCCAGGATGGATTTAATTATGGTGTTTACTTCAGCATCTTTAACTTTATTGAAGAGACAGGGGGCACGGGTCAACCCATTCCAGGCTTTGAACTCCTCTATCTCTTCGGTGGATTCGCGCTTTTTATACCGTTTTTCATACACTCCCAAAAAAGAAGAACATTAACAACCTAAGAGAGAACCATTCAATTCTCTTCCTTTTTTTTCTTATTTTGACTGGAATGGGTGAAATCAAATGGAATATAAGGACATAATTTTTGAGAGAAAGGCGGGTATAGCACGCATTACAATAAATCGACCGCAGCGCTATAATGCATGCACGCAAGAAACCGTTCATGAACTGATAGACGCGTTCAACCAATGTATGGACGAAGAAATAGGCGTGGTGGTATTTACCGGCGCTGGGGACAAAGCATTCATATCGGATTCGTGCGCGTCTTCGGATAGGACGGGCACTCCTCGGGACAAGGACACCGCGTGTCCAACTTTGTCCAATTTTATACTATCTGTTTATATCTAATGGGAATTTCAGCGAAGTCCGCTACGACCAGTTCATCGAAGCTGTAAAGATCACTATATAGCCTTTCGAATATGTTTATATTAGTAGGCAGGTATTAGAGAATAAGGATTGGTAAATTTTATTCGGTGAAATGATAGATGAAAATCTTAGTCACGGGAGAATATCACGCAGGTAAATCAACATTTGTGCGAACCGCTTGCAGTAAAAGTGAGAATCCAGCCATGAATATAGATCGGGTCATAAGTAAAGGTGAAGATACAACGACGGTGGCGATGGATTTCGGTGTGGTGGATCTAAAAGGGCTTCGCTTGAGTCTTTTTGGTACTCCAGGATTAGCACGATTCGATATTATACGGCGGATTGTTTCAAAAGGCGCAGATGCGGTGGTTTTCTTGATTGATGCAGCTGATGAATTAATGGACTATCGAGTCAAATATCTTTACGAAGAAGTAACCAATTATCTCCCCCCAGCCAAAGTGCCCTATATATTTGCGGCAAACAAGCAGGATCTCCCAAATGCAAGAGATATGGAGAAACTCAAGGATTTCTTCAAAAATATTTCCCGCGGAATCTTTGAATTCATTCTCCACACCTAAACTTCATTCTGTTCCTAATAATATTCGAATAAAACGACACCCTAAAACTATATTTAATAGTAAAAAAGAATAAAAGTGAATGGTACTAATTACGTATTGGTATTTTCGGAGGCAGAATTATGAGCGAAAAACTTGTAACGGTCGAAAAAGATGTAACGACCCTAGGAGAGTTAGAGGCAAAGAAATTTGTCACTTTTAAAACCAGAGAACTTGCGGGATTCTTAAAATATATCCACGATACAATTGCCGTACAAAACGATGTTGATAAAGCACGACAAATGATTTCCGATTTTCTAACCGAATTAGCGGAGTCAATTAAAAAGTAATT
>Ga0315279_10010896_pt1 | contig 10605 bp, 6 predicted proteins | sample YL17G06_20_MG_FD_203694 | JGI IMG/M metagenome (GOLD analysis project Ga0315279, IMG submission 203694) | Sediment microbial communities from Yellowstone Lake, YNP, Wyoming, USA - YL17G06_20 | ecosystem: Environmental > Aquatic > Freshwater > Lake > Sediment | place: USA: Wyoming | collected...
ACTTCAGCCAATCACTGTAAGACCGATCAACGAGAGGCAGTTCAGGCTCGTCTTTGGGTCCCACAGACTTGAGGCCGTAAGGAGGCTGATGTGGAAGACGGCCCCTGCGATTGTGAGACAAATCTCCGACGAAGAAAGTTTCTTGATGAACGTGACTGAGAACCTGCAAAGGAATGCATACGTGAGCCCAATTGCTGAGGCTAGAGGGTACAAGTATCTGATCTCCAGGGGTTGGACCGTAGGCGAAATGGCCAGGAGAATCGGAAAGAGCGACAGCTATGTCTGCAATAGAATGAGAATCCTTGAGCGACTCCACCCTGAGCTGCAAAAGCAGGTGGAATTTCCGCGCGGAAACTCGCATCTAACTTTGTCGCACATGGAACATCTGTCCACGATACGAGAACCCTCGCGTCAGCTCGAACTGGCCCGCTTGGTCCGCGAACGGAATCTTTCCCTCCATGAGCTGGAGAGGCTGACGCGGAAGAGGGAAAAGAAAGTGGCCCGGCGGAATGGATGTTTGTGCAGTGAGTGCGACAAGTACGAGTGTGGTCTGTGCATGGATGGACATGAACAATCTGAGGGCAACAAGGAACTTGTGAAGCGGTTTGTGGGGGCCATCAATTCGGGGGATTTCGATGCTTTCAATGACCTCTGCGACCGAGACTACGTGTGGCACATATGTGTATGGCACACCTACTCCTTCACCGTTGCGCAGACTGAGATACTCGGACTTGAAGCTTACAAGAAAGCTGAAGCGGAGTGGCGCCTGAGCAATCCAGGCTTGGAAATGATCATTGAAGACATGATTGCCGGGGGGGACCGCGTGGCGATCCGCTATGTAATGAAGGGCTTGGCTGCCGATAAGACAATACTGTCGAGATCATCGGTAAGTATCTTCAGAATTGAAAACGAGAGGCTGGCAGAAGAGTGGGAGCTGGACGACGAATTCAGATCGTACGCCGAGCAAGCTGCTCGAGACTTGTAACATCAACTCTTCTTCTTTATTCTCTGATTGTCCCTTGTTCCGCTAGCTTGCCGCATAGTCCGACAACTGTGAATGGTCAGGAGTCAGAAATCGCAGCGGTAGTGCAAGTGCGATAGACCAAGGAAGTGCGTTGTCCACAGATTTGCTAAGTAATTTAAGCAATCGCGCCAACCTTCTCTCGGGAACTCAATCTTGAACCTTTCCAAGTCAAGCCAAATCTTTGACATGGCCAAACGGCATATCCCCGGAGGCGTGAACACGTCTCTGAGGTCGGTCGGAATTCCTCTGGCATTCACGCGAGCCAAGGGTTCCAGAATCTGGGACGCTGACAATAATGAATACATTGACTTCCATTGCGGCTTTGGTACGACGATATTGGGGCATTGCCACCCAAGAATCAACAAGCGGGTGTTTGAAACTCTCCAAACGCTCGACCTGGTCGGAGTTGGGACAACTGAGCAGGAAGCTGAACTTGCAGACAAACTGTGCCTGTGCGTGCCTTCCGCGAAGAAAGTCTTGTTCTGCAACTCTGGTTCCGAGGCAACCTACAACGCTGTTAGACTAGCAAGGGCCGCTACTGGAAGAAGGGAAATAGTGAAGTTCCAAGGTTGCTACCACGGATGGCACGACAGCGTGCTCATGAACGTTATCACCGAAGCTTCGAAAATGGGCATGAAAGACCCACTGTCTGCAGGTATGTCGCAAGAAGCGATTGACAACACACATGTCCTGACGTTCAACAGGCTTGATGAAGTCGAGCGGAAGGTCCGCGAAAGACATGATAGAATCGCTGCGATCATTCTCGAGCCCATTCCCCACACCATTGGCTGTGTGTTGCCGAAGCAAGGATTTCTCCAAGGGTTGAGAGAGATTGCCGACCGTCATGACATAGTGTTGATTTTCGACGAAATCATCTCAGGCTTCCGTCATAGCATCGGTGGATATCAGAAGATATGCGGTGTGACTCCGGATTTGACGACCCTTGGAAAAGCCATCGCAAACGGATACCCCTTGGCGGCAATTTGCGGTAGAGAAGACCTTATGGACCAATTTAATACCGCAGGCGGAAATGTGTTCTTCGCTGGCACCTACAATGCACATCCGCTTTCCACATCTGCTTCTCTAGCTACTCTTGAGGAACTTGAAAACGGATCCGTTTACGAGCACATCTTTGCATTAGGAGATAGACTTCGAAAAGGGCTCCAAGGTATATGTGACAATCTCGGTCTGAATACCCACACGGCCGGATTTGGATCAGTTTTCGTGACCTACTTCATGGATCCCCCGATCGAATGCTATGATGATCTTCTGCGGAATGACGCGAACAGTTTCGTTGCGTTCCGCAGGAAGATGATAGAGCGTGGCATTTTCATGCTTCCCTCGAATCTAAAACGTGCATACATAAGTGCCAGTCATGAGCGCGAAGACATTGACAAGACCTTGGAGAAAGCAAAACAACCTCTCGCCGAAATAGCCGAATCACGAGAAGCTTTAATGCATTAGTGCAATGGACGCAGTTCTATTCGCGTACTTGGTGCACGAGTCTCCCAGTTTCTTGACCTGCACGAACATTGCGGCGATTTTCGTCCGTCTGCTTGGGACCGAAAGCGTGCGAAATGGAATCGATGCTAGAGCCAAATCCATGCCTCAGGGAAGAAACTGTGCGTCGTGCTACGAAACTGATGAGCTGGCTCGGACCTGCAGCATGTTCCTCTTTCAGTTGCGGAAAAGAGTCTGCAGATCTAGCTCGCGCAGTGTCTCAAGCGTGGGGCGTCCTTGGTCATCCCATCCCAGTAGCCTGTAGTATTCCGAGAGCATTTTCTGATAGTCCTGCTCGGGAAGCACCTTGCCCTCTGCATTGCCTTCAGGCAACGGGTCTAGGTATACCCGAGGGGGTATGGCATCGTCCTTTCTCGAAAAACCTTCTCTTAGATTGAAGAGTCGAGCCAATGTCCAGATACGCCTTCCAACCGTCTTGATGCTGTCCTCCGTGTATTCTGTCTCACATGCCACGTTCAGGAACTTCGGAATTTGGCCCAGCTTGACAGTAAAGAAATCGCACATGACGGCGCTAAACTTGATGCTGGATTGGATTTGAGCATTCACCACAAGCTCGGCCTTGCCTTCAACTGTGAACGGGTCTAGCTTTCCAAATGCTTCAGAACCGACCGGCCAGGCCCGGTTGTGGTCAGCGCCTCTGTCAGAGGTCGCGAATGCGAGCGCCATTCCGAATGACCCTCGTGGGTCATAGGCGGGATACTCTTGCCCTTTAGAGTGCATCGCGTATCTCTCCGCGTTCTTTCCGATCTTCCTGGATGCCCTCATGACACCTTCCGCGAGTACATCTCCAATGCTCTTCCTCATCGAGATCAAGCGAGGCAAGAGTACTGCCGCGTCTGTGTTTCCGAATCTTAGGTCCAAGCCGTCAGTATCTCTCGTTGTTATGATCCCCCTCTCGAAGAGTTCCATGGCCCACCCGCACACGTTTCCTGTCGACATGGTGTCGAGGCCCATGTCCGCGCATTCCTCGTTCAACTTCAGGACAACTCGAATGTCGCCTATACCAAGGTTGGATCCACACATTACCAATGTCTCGTATTCCGGTCCCTCGCCCTCAAGTCCCGCGTAGTTGCCATCACGGACTTTCGTTACGTTGCGGCATCGCATGGCGCAGCTGAAACATGTTGTCGTGTGCTTGACCAGAATCTTATCGAAAAGTGCTTCTGAGTTGATCTGATCAGCTTCAGGGAAGACGCCCGTTTGGAAATTTCTAGTTGGAAGAAGTCCCGCCTCTTGACTCATGTTTACGACAAATGGGGTTCCTTCCCTGATCAAAGACTCTACGTTTGGGTTCCATTGCGGGTTCATTTCCTTCTTGATGGTCTCCCTGACCATTTCGAGAAAGGCTGGCTCTGAGTTGATGGTGAGCGCTTCCGCTTTCTTTGTTCCTTGAACGGATATTGCCTTGAGGTTCTTTGAACCCATTACCGCTCCGGTTCCCCCTCTGCCAGCGAAATGGTGTTTATCATAGGCCACCGCTGCGTACCTTACCCTGTTCTCTCCGGCCGGACCGATGCAGCCGACCCTCGGCCCGTCTGTGTTGTATGTCGGCTTTTCTCCTGATTCTTTGACAATCAGTTCGGTAGTTTCGAAGACTCCCTTGCCCCAAAGATGCCTTCCGTCTCTAAGCTCCGCTTGTCCGTCCTTGATCGAAAGGTAAACTGGCTTCCGTGATCGGCCGGTAACGATAATTGCGTCAAAACCTGCAAACTTCAATTCCGCTGGGAAGTACCCTCCGGAGTAACTGTCGCTCATTGTCCCTGTGAGAGGGGATTTGGTGATATTCGCCATGCGTGACATCGTAGACATGACCGTTCCCGTCAGTGGGCCGGTCATGAAGATCAGCACATTCTCTGGGGAGAATGGATCTACGCCAGGCTGAAGCAGATCGTACAGGTAACGGATGCCTAGGCCTTTGCCGCCTATGAACCTGCTTGCCCACTCTGCATTCAGCGGCTCATCTCGCGTCTGTTCTTCGGAGAGATTCACACGAAGAACCTTACCACAATATGCTCGTCCTGGCTTCATTCTGATTTCCTATGGGTGCACATCAGCGGCACTAGATAAGCTGTTCATCGATATGTACAGTAACAAGATTCGGAGGCACGAATCTTACCAATCCGGAGAAAGGTGATGTGAAGTGATCTGTGGGAATCTGACAACGAATTCTCGATTGGAAGGGTGACTTCACTGACGAAGGCATATATAGCATGTTTGAAGGAGAGGCGAGACTGAGGAAGAATTTCCGGTGGTTGAGTCCTGAAAGACCTCATCATATTCTTCGCGACTGATATTCATGGCTCAGACAAGTGCTTTAGCAAATTCCTGAACGCAGGCAAGTTCTATGGTGCAGACATCGAAATTCTTGGAGGCGATATTACGGGGAAGGCCATAATACCCATTGTAGAACAGCCGGATGGTTCATATCGTTCAGAAGCCCTTGGGTCTGTTCTGCATTTGAAAGGCGACCAGGAAATTCAGCAGGCAGAGAAGAGAATTTCGGACTCGGGATACTACCCGTACCGCACTGCTGAAATGGAGCTAGAAGAGTTGAGAGCGGACAACGCGAAGCTAATGGGTCTATTCTCTCGGTTGATGTTCGAACGACTGGAGAAATGGGTTCAAACAGCCGAGGAACGGTTTGCCGGCACCAACACAATATGCTATGTGTGCCCCGGCAACGACGATGTCTTTGCCGTCGATCCAGTGATAGACAGATCTAGGCGGCTTGTCAGGACCGAGGGAAGAATTGTTAGGTTGGACGAAAAGATCGAAATGATCAGCACGGGATTCAGCAATATCAGTCCTTGGAAGTGCCCAAGAGATATCCCGGACGAAGAGCTTGGCCAGAAGATCGAAATCATGGCGAACCGAGTTGTAGACATGGAGAACTGCGTGTTCAATCTTCATAGTCCGCCGTACGATACTATCTTGGACAAGGCGCCGCTCTTGGACCAGACTCAAAAGATAGTAGTCGGGGTCGACGGACGGCCACAGATGGCCTCCGTTGGCAGTCAGGAGGTTAGGAAGAGTATTGAAAGGTATCAGCCCCTTCTGGCACTTCATGGACATATACATGAGTCAAGGGGGGTCGCTAGACTTGGTCGGACGACATGCGTCAATCCTGGCAGTGAGTACCAGGAAGGTATCCTTCGAGGCGCCATAGTAAAGCTCAACACTGATGCCAAGAAAGTGAGAAGTTGCCAGTTGGTGTCCGGCTGACCATTGCCTGACGTAGTGCAAGAATGCTTACGGCATTGGAGGGATTTCTTTGGGGAAAGGCCATCCTACAGGGAACCTTGGATGAGGAAAGCTATGGAGCAGCTATCCGAGATTGACACTCATATCGGAGTTCCAACGAGAAGAACACTTTCATTCGCGAAAGGGCACGGGCCCTTGTGGAGCGTGGGAAGGACATAGCGTGTTCTTCTGGTTTTCGCGACCGACGCCGTGTGGTATTTACATTAGATCGAGTGAGATTATATTTATAAATCAAATTAGCGAATTGCTGGCATTCGGTGTCAGGACGGTTCGAGTGATTTGGCAACAACGAAGTCTGGTCTCTTCGTAAGACCTAGTTCTGGACTTGTGAGAGAAATGTCGCCGCTTGTCGCTTTCATCATAAATGCGGGCGTTCAAGGCATGGGGGCTGCTCTCTGCACTTGGGTCCCAATGATCGCATGGTTATATCCTGGAGCCGATGTGCTCACGGGGTCAATCATTGGGGCGCTTTTCTTGGTCCCCTTCGCTTTGGTGTACGTGTTATTCTCGATTTCGATGCCCCGCTCTGGCGGGGACTATGTGTGGACGAGCAGAGTCCTGGGCCCCCGGATTGGATACATGCTGAGTTTCAGTTTCACGCTTTGGCTAGTAATCCTGATTGGGATGCTATATCCGATCCAAGCGAGTTACTTCTCTTCCGTATTTGCCATGCTTGCGATAGGCTTCGGTTACGCACCAATGAATGTCTGGGCACAGTTGCTTATGACCCCCATGTGGTTGTTTGCATACACCATAGTGATGACGTTGATTTGCTTCCTAATGGTAGCTTTCGGCGTGAAGTACGCTTCAGTCGTAATGAAGGTTCTCTTCTTCCTTACGATACTAGGTGAGGCGGTCGTGTTTGGGGTTCTTATCTTTTCTTCTCGTGAAGCTTTTGCCAACGGGTTCAATCATTTATCCTCGATACCCTATGATGCGGTCATCGACACGGCGAAAACTGCTGGGTTTGTCGGTCCACCTGCAAACTTGGCAGCGACGATGTCATCTATTGCGGCAATTTTCATGATGTACTATGGATTCACTTTTTCGGTGTATGTCGCAGGGGAAATCAAAGATGTCAAGAAGTCAATGTGGGTGTCGATGTTCGGAGTTCTGATAGGAGGCATTATTACGATTGGAGGAGGGGCGTTCTTGATTTACAGGCTGGCGGGCTTTGAGTGGTTCCAGGCCCTCTCCAACCTCTTCTTTAGCTATCCTGCAAATTATCCGCTCCCGGCTCCGCCGTGGGTATACTATGTCGCCCTAATGGGCACCGACATTCAGATTCTGTGGACGATTGCCGGTATTGCCTTTATTGCACTCATCCTCCTTTGGCCCATCGGACCGGTGATGGTTGCTAGCAGAACTCTCTTTGCTTGGTCATTCGACAGAATAGCTCCCACAATTCTTGCAGATGTCAACCCCAGGTATAAGAGTCCCTTCAAGGCTCTCGCGCTGATTTTCGGGGTGGCATTTGTAGTCTCATGTATCTACATTTTCACCACCGTTTTCACATGGTTTGCTAACGTCACGCTGGCGTTTTCTCTGGCTGCAATAATCCCATGCATTGCCGCAATAGTCTATCCGAGAAGGAAAGAATACGATGATTCTGCAGCTAAGCCCTTCCGGATCGGGAACGTTCCCCTGATTTCAATCTGCGGAGTCATAGCGTTGTTTGTCCAGATCTTTATCTCGTACAACGCCTATGCGACCCCGGCTATCTCGGGTCCGGTAGGATATCCCGCTCTATCATTGATAGTGCTATCATTTGTACTGGGCCCGTTGCTTTTCGAGGCATCGCGTCGCTACCACCTTAAGAAAGAAGCGTTGGACATATCCTTATCATTCAAGGAGATTCCTCCCTGAATAGGTCGACCCAAGACGGAATCAATAGCTTAGGCAATGCATAGATCGAGCAAGGCGTTGCAAGGAGTATATCATTAGGGTGTTCGACAGTCTCGCTTGTGCCTTTGGAAGTGGTGGAACTGTCGGCTTCTAGTGGCGACGCGATCATAATCAGCCAAGCGCTGAACATCACAGAAGCTGCGAGAAGTTCGGAGACAACGCTCAGGCTTATGGGGGCTGTAGCCATAAGAGTGCACTGCCGGACGCATGAAGAACTCCTTATCGATCTCGACAGACACCTAAGCGATATTGATTTTATGTGCTACTCAAGAGAAGAATCCCGCGTAGCCAGATTGATGAGTAAACTCGGCTATGAGCGAAAGAGATTCCTAAGCATGGGAACTGAGAGACACATATACGAGGAAAGAGAAGAAGGATCTGCAGTCGACGTCTTCTTTGACGAACTCAGAATGTGCCACACCATAAACTTCAGAAACCGTCTCGCTATCGACTATCCAACGATTTCTCTAGCCGATCTTCTCTTGGAAAAGTTGCAGATCGTCCAGATCGGCGAGAAGGACCTTAAAGATATGGCGGTACTCTTGAGGGAACATGACGTTGGAGAACAGGGTCGCGAAACAGTAGATGCTAAGTACACATCAGCGCTGCTCTCAAAGGATTGGGGATTCTATTACACTGTCACTAGTAACCTCAAGAAGCTCGCAGCATTTGTTGAGGGCAACCCAAGCATCCCTCGCGATGATGCCCTGAACGTTACGACCAAGATAAACAAATTGATCGAGGCATTCGAGGGGGAAACGAAAAGCATGCAGTGGAAGATGCGGGCGAGAATTGGAACCAAGAGAAAATGGTATACCGATGTGGAGAATGTCTTGCGGTGAAAGGGCGCAACCTCGGATACAGTCTGTTGCTTAGCATCGTGACCCTACCCATCAGCCCGGCATTGGATCTCACCGCTGAGAGAGACGGCCTAGACTCGAACGTGTCGACTGTTGATGAGGATTTGAGCGACCCACCTTGCTACATTCCCTGCAACCGCCGGGCATTTGTCTCTATGACCTCCGGCTTCCTCGAATTTCCTGAAATCCTCCGCGTCCCAGAGATTGAAATGCCTACCGAACAGTCTTGTTTGAACTTCGCGGCAGGTGGTTCCTCCGAATTCCGCTGTGAACTTATCGCATAGCTCTTTCGCGAGCCGATATGAGAGCAGAAATCTGCCTTTCGCGAAATCCTTTCTCCCTCTACCGTGCAAATGACCTAAGACTATTGTGCCTCCGGAGAGTGCACCGCAAGTCCCTGATCCGCTCAGCCCCAAACCACCCGCCAGACCGTGGCTGGCCTTGAATAGTTCATCGAGCTCCAACGAGAATACTTCAGCTACTGCGGCTATCACACACTGTGGGCAGTTGCCATATTTGGTTTCATAATCGAAAGCCAAACGGTAAGCCTTTTCCGGCGCATCCACATCCAACATTCAAACCTCCAACGCTTGGTTCGTTTTGGCGAACCCGGTCCTATAAACATGCGTTGAGCTCAAAATGACAGCTGGCATGGTTCCTCATCATCATTGTGTGTTGATTGAACATTAAGGGACGGTCTTGCGCGATAGTTCTCGTCCATTTAGAGTTGAGCAACTCGTGTGATAATGCTTCCTTCACTCATGGCGCCACCACCAACATGCCAGGTTGAATGACGCCAGTCTAATCATCTTCTTTATGCGGCTTCTGGCACACCCATAAGTTGGGACTGAGTGTACCATGGTGATGAAAAAGAAGTTCTGAAACTCTGGCCAAAGAAGCGTCATCAATATCGATAAGATGCTCAGGAAAGTCTTTTTACCAAGATGACGCGTCAGTCCATCAACGTGGGCGGTCGTATGCTAATAGAAAAAAGCGAATATTTGGATAGAGTCAAGAAAGTTCAGAGAAGAATGGATGAGGCAGCATATGATTCATTCATAGCCTTTGCGACATCTAATGTCAGATACCTAACGAATTACTTTCCATTAGTTGGGTCTTGCCTAGTATTCTCGGAGATCAAAGAGGAACCAGTATTGTTAATTGATCAAGATTATGATCTGGCACGAGCAAGAGAGCGTTCCCCGCTTTCAACTATCACTTCGACAGATAACATCGCGGAGGGGCTCAAAAAGGTTCTCGAAAGGAGCTCAAAACAGCGAAGGATAGGTGTATTCGATTGGCAGAACCTCCCTACTCCTATTTACCTCACCTTAAGGAAGATATTTCCGGAAGCCGAGATAGTTGACGCAACAAGAATCATCGCAGAATTGAGAATGATAAAGAGTGATTCAGAAATACGATGTCTCGAAAGAGCGGCGGAGATCAGTAGTGAAGGAGCGACGGCAGTTTCAGATGCAATTGCAGTTGGCAAAACAGAATTGGAGCTGGCGACAGTGGCTGATATGGCTATGAAGAAAGCCGGGGCTGATCCCTCAGAGTTGTCCTTCTACCCCATCATAGGGTCTGGGCTCAGAACCGCGTTAGATGCACCATCACCCACAGAGAAGAAGATCGAAGACGGAGATCTCGTTCTCATGGATATGGGGGCGAAATGCGAAGGATACTGCGGAGACATCACTAGAGCGAAGATATGTGGAAAACCAACAAAAGAGCAACAGGATCTGTTTGACGTCGTTTACATGATGAACCGAGAGACAATAAAGGCCATAAAACCGGGAATGAAATGTTCCGAAGTTCACACTTTCTCCAACAATATCGCAATTGACTATTTGCGGAGGAATAATATTGCAAACTATTATTTGCAATACATGACAGGACACCAGGTAGGATTGGACATTCATGAAGAACCGCTACTCCGGAGTGACGATGCGCCCCTGGTTCCACGGATGGTACACACTATTGAACCAGGTCTCTACATCCCAGGGGTAGGAGGAATCAGAGTCGAAGACGTAG
>Ga0315279_10010898_pt1 | contig 10603 bp, 9 predicted proteins | sample YL17G06_20_MG_FD_203694 | JGI IMG/M metagenome (GOLD analysis project Ga0315279, IMG submission 203694) | Sediment microbial communities from Yellowstone Lake, YNP, Wyoming, USA - YL17G06_20 | ecosystem: Environmental > Aquatic > Freshwater > Lake > Sediment | place: USA: Wyoming | collected...
ATAGAAAGAATCATTTATGGTTTAATAGCTTATGTTATAAATCAACCCCAGGATATGCCCCAAATAGAATTTACACAATTATCTTGACATAACCCCTTTAACCTTACACCTAATTATCTGTTGACTTCTTTAGATTTTGTTTTTATTTTTTGGAATGATTTTGCAATTCTAACACAAGCGGAGGTATGAACCGTTTTGGTTCATACCGGAGGAGGAAAAATGGCTGAAGATAAATGGAGGACCGCAATAACTGATATCAAAAAGGGAGAGATAAGGGTAAGGGGGTATGATATTCAAGAGATGATGGAAAAGCTCTCTTTTTCTGATGCCGTGTTTTTAATTTTAAAAGGAGAGCTCCCCACCAAAGAGGAATCCGGGATGATGCGGGCGATTTTGGTCTCCAGCATAGATCATGGGGTGACCCCGCCCTCGGTTCTTTCCACTCGCACCGTTCTCTCCGGAGGGAATCCTCTGAACTCTGCGGTGGCGGGTGGAATCTTGGCTATCGGTGACGTGCATGGTGGAGCCATAGAGAGGTGTGCCAGGATATTGCAGGATTGGGCAAAAAGACCAGATGAGGCTTCATCGGTTGCCAAAGAGATGGTTTCTGATTTCATCTATAAAAGAAAAAGAATCCCCGGATTCGGTCACCGTTTACATGAGACCGACCCGAGAACGGTCAAGCTCTTCCAGATCGCTAAGGATTTGAATTTTTCCGGAAAACACATTAAGTTAGCTCAGGCAATTGAAGTGGAATTGGCAAACTCATTGGGCAAGAAGCTCCCCATTAACGTAGATGGAGCTATCGCCGCGGTCATCTCCGATATGGGGTTCGATTGGAGATTAGGCAAGGGATTTTTTCTCATTTCGCGTGTTCCAGGACTGGTAGCTCATGCTTATGAGGAGCTGACCAGAGAAAAACCCATGCGTAAGTTGGGTGATTGGAACTGTGAGTATGACGGACCTAAGGAAAGAAAAATGACGAATGATTAATGACAAATGCAGAAGAAAGAATTAAGTTTACTTTCTGAAGATGCGTTTGTGTGAACCCCTCATCCTAACCCGTTCCCCCTAAAGAGGGAGAGGCGATTCTTATCCTCTATTCTTCGAGGCTGAATCATAATTATGTTTTGAAGTTGTAGCCGCTAATTTGGGCGTAAACCATTGAAATTAAACATCCCAATTTCGCCCCGCTAAGCGGGACGGCTACAAAAACTGGTATTCTGACACACCGTCCAGGAGAGGGGGTGAGACAAACAAGTAGCGTCCGACGTTTCTGTCCGCAGGATCCATGGGATCGGACGAAAAAAACGCCCGACACAAAGGTCGGGCGCTACGTAGGAGAAGGACAAACCTCGTCCCTATTCTAAAATTTTGGGGACACTAATAGGTGCAACCCCTGTCCCAGCAGGAAAGTTATAAGCGATCGTCGTTGTCAGGCCAAAAATCCTCCAATAATGGCCAGAATCGGCTTCAACTTTTTTTGAATCGGATCCACTTCTACACCAAAGTTCTCTAGGGCTGTCGCTCCAAGCAAGAACAGAGAGCCCTTGGGTGCGAAAATCACCGGACAAGGAAGTCTGCCTTCGAAACCTTCGATCTCAAAATCACAAAAACCAAGCAGTCTTGTATCCTGCCGGCCATCAGCAAGAATCAGATTCCGCTTTGCAGTCGGTTCGATGCCTATCTTTTCAAGATAATCCTCGGGAATAACGGAATATAAAGCTCCTGTATCTACCCAGAATTCCTCTTCAAAGAACTGTGTGGAATCCTTGATGTTGGAAACTTTTACCTTTTTCTTAAACATGCCCATGTCGTTTTCTCCTTGACATATCAATTATTCTTATTGCTGACGATGGTTATACTGCCTGCTTAAATATACGAAAGCAGACTCCTACTTTCCACAATAAATCGTTTAAGTCTGATTCATGAACCCGACACACCTGTCCGGATTCATCCTGAAGGAGTAGCTCCTGGCAGAGCAGAAAGACTTTATCCGTCATTCGACATCCGTCATTTATATCTTGGAGAGAGTTTTTTCTATTCTTTCTAACCCTTTCTTTATATTTTCCACCGAATTGGCATAGGAGATTCTAATATAGCCTTCTCCATATTCTCCAAAAGAGGTTCCCGAAAGGACTGCCACTCCGGCTTCCTCTAAAAAATGGTCTGCAAGTCTTTTGGAATTCCAGCCCACTTGCTTTATATTGGGAAACACATAAAATGCCCCCTGGGGAGTCTTGCAACTGATTTTGGGAATGGAATTCAAGCCCTTCACAATCACATCTCTTCTTTTCTTAAACTCAGCCACCATTTTATCCGCTTCGTCCTGAGACCCGGTGAGAGCCTCAATGCCCGCCCTTTGGGTGAAGCTGGCGGTGCAAGAATTGGAATTAGTCTGCAATTTGGCAACCAAAACCGCCAAGTCCTCTCTCATCACCCCGTATCCCAGCCTCCATCCGGTCATAGCATAAGTCTTGGACATGCCATCTAAAATGATGGTCTTTTCTTGCATTCCGGGGAAAGACGAGATACTATGATGCTCTCCATCATAGAGTGTGCGGCTGTAGATCTCGTCGGATAACACCATGATGTCTTTTGAAAGAGTAATGTCGGCAATTACTTTAAGATCGTCTTTAGTCAGAACCCCTCCGGTGGGATTTTGGGGGGAATTGATGATAATCAATTTGGTCTTATCTGTGACCAATTTTTTCAGCTCATCCGTGTCCAAGCGAAAATCATTCTCTTCTCTCAACTTAATGGGAACTGCCTTTGCACCGACAAAATTTATCACTGATTCGTAAATGGGAAAACCGGGGTTGGGGTATATCACCTCTTCCCCCTCGTTTGCCAGAGCTAAGATAGAAAAAAACATAATCGGCTTTGCCCCCGGAGTCACCACCACCTGCTCCGGTTTTGCGTTTATTTTTCTGGTTTTTGATACATATTGAGCGATTACTTCCCTGACTTCAGGGAGTCCCGCAGAGGGTCCATAATGAGTATATCCATCATTAAGAGCTTTAATCGCCGCTTCCTTGATATTCTTAGGCGTATCAAAATCCGGCTCTCCTATTTCCAAGTGTATGATATCCTTCCCCTTTTTCTCTAACTGTTTGGCTCTGGCTAAAACCTCAAAGGCGGTTTCAGTTCCCAGTCTTGACATTCTATCTGCCAATTTCATGACTATCCTCCGGAAAAACAAATGATTAATGACGAATGATTAATGACGAATTTTTTTATTCGTCATTCGTCATCCGTCATTTATAATTTTTTATCTTTTCTTTTTTATATCGAAAAGCTCTTTTGCCTTTTGGGCGATGTGTTCGGCTGAGACCTCGAATTCCTTGATCAGCTCCCAGGATGCGCCAGATTCACCAAATCTATCTTTAACTCCGATCATTCCAAAAAGCATGGGTTTCTTATATAGTTCCGTGGCTTGCGAAACCACCGCACTGATCAGGTTGCCAAAGCCTCCTACTTGATGTTCCTCAGCCGTGACTATTATTCCAGTATCTTTTGCCGCTTTAATTATGGTTTCTCGATCCAGAGGTTTTAAAGTGTGCATGTTTATCACCCGGCTTTCTATACCGAAATCCTCTTTTAATATCCATGCGGCTCGCATAGCCTCGGGAACCTCAGGACCACAGGCGACGATAGTCAAGTCTTCATTTTCAGAGATGTATTCAGACGACAATTTGATCTCGAAGGCATCTATGAAATTTTCTTTTTCCCCTCTGTATCTATAGATATTTGCTTCGCCAAATTTGAAAGGCGTATTTTCAATGGTGACGATTGGAGTGGCTTCTCTGGCGAATCTAATATATTTTGGTCCCTTTATTTCAAATAGGAAATATTCCGTAGCCTTTTCGGTTTCAATAGAATCGCAAGGCACCATCACATGCATATTAGGAAGACCGCAGATCTGGAATAAATCCTCCAAAGCCTGGTGGGTAGCTCCATCCGGTCCCACTGAAACTCCGCCGTGCGCACCAGCGATGAGAACGTTGAAATCGCCGTAGCAAACTGTGGTTCTAAGCTGATCTAAGTTCCGTCCTGCGGCAAAGACTCCGTAAGTTCCGAAAACCGGAATTTTTCCCTCCTTGGCTAAACCGGCGGCCACTCCAGTTCCGCTTTGTTCAGCAATGCCCATGCTTAAGAATCTGTTCTTTCTCTCTGGATGCTTTTCATAAAACTGGCTAATGGCAATGGAACCAGAGATATCTGCACCTAAACATACTATCCGGGGATCGTCTCCTCTCTTATCCAGAGCACGCCCAAACCCCAGCCGGGTGGGGTCCATCTTCACTCTCATCTTGTCCTGTTTGTTCCAAAAATAATCTCTTCTGAACTTGGGCATTTTGGCTTCCAACTTTTTGGTCGCTTCAGCCTGATAGTCATCCGCTTTTTTAAATAATCTATCTTTATCCAGCCTTTTATCGAGCTTCAATTGCACCAAAGCACTTTCCATCTGCTCACAAACCGGTGATTTTCCATGCCAGCCAGCCACATTCTCCATGAAATCGACCCCTTTTCCTTTGATAGTATCAGCGATGATCACCGTGGGTTTTCCTTTATAAGCTCTGGCCTGCTCGAATGCATCCAGAATCTGTTTCATATCGTGTCCATTGATCTCGATCACATTCCATTTGAAAGCTTTGTATTTGTCCACAATGGGATCGATGTCCATCACGTCCTTTACCCAGCCATCTATCTGGAGCCTATTTTTGTCCAGCACATTGGTCAAATTATCTAACTTGAAATTGCCCGCTTCCATGATCGCTTCCCAGATTTGTCCTTCCTGATGTTCTCCATCGCCGGTAAGAGCAAATACATGGTAATTCTTACTATCCAACTTGCCCGCCAGAGCAATTCCCACCGCTATGCTCAAGCCTTGTCCCAAAGATCCAGTGGATGCCTCTACCCCTGGGAGTTTAAGCCAATGCGGATGTCCCTGAAACGGGCTATAAAGCTTTCTTAATTTCACCACCTCTTCCACATCAAAATATCCCGACATCCCTAAGCCCAGATAAAGGGAAGGGGCTTTGTGTCCGGTAGACCAGATAATTCTATCCCTGCCATCCCAGAAAGGGTCTTTGGGATCGTGAGTGGCTACATGCAGATACAAGGCGGCGGTAACGTCCATAATAGACATGGTTCCCCCAGCGTGCCCCGAACCTGCGGCACAAAGGGAGATCATGTCATATCCGCGCATCAGATTGGCGGCTTCGACTAATTCCTCCAAGCTATAATTTTTCCTGATCTTGCCAGTTTTAGAATCGATTATGGGCATATCTCCTCCAAAGTTCCACGCTAATTAAAATCATATCTCGTTCATTTGTCGAAGCTGGGTATACCAACTTGTGAAATTTGTAACATGCTAAACTAATATAACGATTTAAATCTTTTTGTCAAATTTTTTCTCAACAATTGTCAATTGAGTGTTCCCAGCCAAAAGCGGGGAACCTGGTCAGGCTAAAGCTTGACACTCCAATCGCTTATGATCCTTTCCCAAACATTTCCCGCCTTTTTCTTTAGCTCTTTTAATCCCTTATCATTTTTTATCACAAAGTCTGCTAATCTCTTCTTGGTCATTTCAGGCAACTGGGACTTAATTCTATCAATAGCCTCTTTTCTGGAGTAGCCTTTTTGATTTTGCAATCTTCTGATTTTATCTTCTCTTTTGGATTCGACAAAGATAAGATAGTCTAATTCTTTTTGCAATCCCCATTCCACAATCAAAGCCGCATCAATGACTACTACATCTTTATCCCTTTTTCTTCTTAAACTGTTGATTCTCTTTCCTAACTCTCTTAGCAAATACGGGTGAATGATCCTGTTCAATTTCTCTTTCGATTCTTTTGAAGCAAAGGCAAATTCTCCCAACTTTCGGCGATTTAGACTTTGATTTTTGTTAAGAATTTCTTTGCCGAAGGTCGTGACCAATTCCTTTAAGACTTTCTTGTTTTTTTCAACCACCTCTTTTCCGATTTCGTCTCCACATAGAATGATAGCCCCTTTTTTCTGAAAGACCTTACAGACCTCAGTCTTTCCGCAAGCGATACCGCCGGTTATTCCAATTAAGAGCATAGTTAGTAAAAATTCTGTCAACGGATGGAACGGATAAAACGGATACATTGAATTTTTTCATCCGTTCCATCCGTTAAATCCGTTGACCGTTGACTATTTTGCCTCCAGCCAGTTTTCACCCACATTTATATCTACCTTGATGGGCACATCCAGTTGAATCGTATTCTCCATCTTGTCTTTAACCATTTCTTTCACAAAATCTAATTCGTCCTTGGAAACCTCGAAGACCAACTCATCATGCACCTGCAAAATCATTTTTGATTTTTTACCTTTTAACTCCTTGGCGACGTCGATCATCACCACTTTAATCAAATCAGCGGCTGAACCCTGAATGGGAGTGTTTATAGCAGTCCTCTCGGCAAATTCCCTCTTTTGCCTGTTGGAACTATCAATCTCCGGGATATATCTTCTTCTTCCCAAAAGGGTAGTCACAAATCCTTGCTTTCGGGCAAGCTCGATCATTTCGTCTATGTAAGATTTTACTCTAGGGTATCTTTTGAAATAAATGTCAATGAACATAGCCGCTTCTTGGGGAGTCATGCCGGTTGACTGAGACAACCCATAAGCGCTCACTCCATAAATAATGGAAAAATTGGTGGTCTTGGCTACGGCTCTTTCCTCTTGTGTGACCTTCTCTATGGGCACCCCGAAAACCTCACTGGCTGTGCGAATGTGAATATCTTCACCTCTTTTGAAAGCATTCATCAAAGTCCGGTCCTGGGAAAAATGCGCCAGGATCCTTAGCTCCACCTGGGAGTAATCAGAAGACATGATCAGAAAATCAGAATTTCTGGGAACGAAAGCTTTTCGGATTTTTTTCCCTAAATCTGCCCTTATGGGAATGTTTTGCAAATTTGGATCGGAAGAGGAAAGCCTACCGGTAGCGGTTACGGTTTGATTAAATGAAGTATGTATTCTTCCGGTTCTTTTGTTTACCAAAACTGGCAGAGCGTCGATATAAGTTGATTTTAATTTGGAAAGCTGGCGATAATCCAAAAGGATTTTTGGCAGAGGATGTTCTTTGGCTAATGTTTCCAAGACCCCAATATCGGTGGATTGGGCTGTCTTCTTCGCAGTCCTGCGCACCGGGGTAAGCTTTAAGTCTTCGAAGAGAATTTTGCTTAACTGTTGGGTCGAGTTTATATTAAATTTCTTGCCAGCCAAATCATAAATCTGCTGGGTCAAATGATCCAACTGTTGGCTTAAATCTTGGGACATCTTTTTCAGATGTTGGGTATCAATCGAAACTCCCACCATCTCCATCTCCGCCAGAACCTCGATCAAAGGAAGCTCCACTTCAAAAAACAGCTTTTCCAAAGATAAGAGACTTAACTTGGGAGCAAAGACCTCCTTTAGCCTTAAGGTGAAATCAGCATCTTCACATGAGTAAATGCAGGCGTCTTTAATAGGAACTTCGGCAAAGCTTTTTTGTTTTTTCCCGGTGCCGATCAGATCTGATATGGGAATCATCTTATGATCGAGATGCTCCAAAGCCAAATAATTTAAATTGTGCTGTCGGAAAGAGGGATTTATAAGATAAGAGGCGATCATGGTATCAAAATGAATCCCCTTAAGCTCGACTCCATATCGTCTGAGAATCTCAAGATCAAATTTCAAATTATGCCCGATTTTTCTTATTTTTTCATCTTCTAAAATCCTTTTTAAATTTTCAATGATCACCGATAAATCCAAATTCTTTTCGCTGCGGACGGCGGACTTGTCCTGAGCAGGGTCGAAGGACAGCGGACGGTGGTCGGAGTGACCAACCGGGATATAGAAAGCCTCTTTTTCTTTGTAAGAAATGGATGTGCCTACCAGCTCGGCATCAATCGGATTTAAGCTGGTGGTCTCGGTATCTATGGCAAATTCGCCGACTTTTTCTAAGTCCAAAATTAATTCTTCAAGTTCCTCTTCTGATTTTATAATTTTATAGTCCAGTTTTTCTTTGGTTTCAAGCGAGCTTATTTCCTGTAGAAGCTTGGTAAATTCTAGTTCTTTAAATAGCTCTTTGAGTTTGGGAAGGTTAAAGCTTTCTCTTTTTAGTTTTTGCAAATCCAATTCAAAGGGGACATTGGTATCAATAGTCGCCAGTCTTTTGGACAGGCGAGCTAAATCCGGATACTCTTTTAATCCTTTTTGAACATTTTTCCTCTTCACTTTGTCTGCATTGGCTAAGGTTTTTTCCATATCTCCGAATTCCTTGATCAACTCAACTGCGGTCTTTTCGCCAATTCCTGGGATCCCAGGGATGTTGTCCGAGACATCGCCCATTAAAGCCAAAACTTCAACCACTTTTTCAGGCGGGACTCCGAATTTTTCCTCCACCCCCTTTTTGTCCAAAAGCTCCGGTTCTTCACCCCCTCTTTTGGGATTTAAAACCTTGACATCCTCATCCACCAGTTGAAGAAAATCCTTGTCCCCGGTGACCAGAACCACCTCTAATTCTTTTGTTTTAGCCTTTTTTGCCAAAGTTCCCATCAGATCATCCGCTTCGAATCCATCCACCTCCAAAATGGGAAGGTTCATTCCTTCGGAAACCTCTCTTATTCGCGGAAGCTGATCCACCATCTCGGAAGGCATCTTCGCCCGGGTGGACTTATAATCCTTGAAGATTTCATGCCTGAAGGTGGGAGCTTTGGTATCAAAGACCACCGCTATGTAGTCCGGATTCTCATCCTTTAAAATTTTCATGATGGAATTGGTGAAGCCGAAGACTGCGGAGATATTTTCTCCTTTGGAGTTGATCAAAGGATTGCGGATGAAGGCAAAATACGACCGATAAGCTAACGCAGAACCATCAATCAAGAATAATCTCTTTTTTTTCTGCACGGGTTTGCCTTTTTAAACTTTCGCCTAAAATTGAAGTATATTATTTTAAAATACAATTCATTTACCCTTCCGTCAAGCATTTTATAATAAACGAAAAAGCCGCCGAGTTCCTAACCCGGCGGGCACAAAATAAAACCTCACCCCTTATTCTCCTTAATAAATGGAAACGAAAAAGAGGTGAGGCAAATTAGCTTCGGATTTGGCAAATTTGTTCTGGATTGAGCGAGGTTAAACCCCGCCCAAACAAGATACTAATAATAAATAGGGGACAATCTAGCAAAGACGCTCTCGTAATCAGTGCCATATGCTCTATAAGTGCCCCCCCTCCTCCAGGATAAACTTCCCAACCAAGCTAAAATAACAATTGGAACACATGTTACGATGGAACAAACTATATAATACATAAAGACCTCCAAGAGCCTAAGGGTTATGCAAATACCTTTGTTTCTAATTTGCGAATATTATCCATGGCGAAATCTCCTAAGATATTTATTCCAGATAACTGATCCATCGACTCGTATTATAAAGAGCAAGTATTAATAGTAAAGGGGAGCTATCGTTTATTTTCTTGGATTATTTGAAGAATTATTTTACCTTTTTATAGGTCTTTCTTTTTAAAATAATTCTCTTTGTAAGTGGGGTGATTATTCCAATTTTTGAGGAATATTATTTCCTTTTTTTATGAAGTAAAATTCCCTTGATATTTATAGGGGATCAGTTTATTTAAAATCGGTGAAAAATTATTGATATAATCAGGGAGGATACAAAAATGAGAGAGACAAACCATAATAACATGAATCAAATTAAAGAACTTGCAGAAGTTTTCTTGGACGGTGCCGTTAGGTTTTTTATCCTAAGCGGCACGTCTAATAAAGAATCAGTGAATTTACTTAATCATAAGCTAGCTACCGAATCAGTAGATTTTTACAAATCAGCAGAGAAAGCAGGAGCAGCTCTGGACTTGACGTCAAAAACAATTAGAAAACACAGAAGGAGCCCACGTCGCACAACCAATAAAGCTGTGCTAGATGTAGCTTACAAAATGGTTGACGAAATGCCAATATTTGGATTTACGAAAGAACAGTTCGACATAAAGCTTGCCAAAAGATACGCTGAAATTACAGGCAAAGAGTTAAGCAAAGACCAAGACGTTGCTGGGCATGTCTTAGGCGTTTTGGAGACTTTGGGAAGGGTCAAATTTACAGGAAGAATGTACGTGCCTTTGGAAACCGACAAATCTGAACGGTTTACCAAATTACCGGATGTCCTAAAAAGCGCCATTCGAGGATTAAACATCTTTGTAGAATCCATTTATCTGAAAATAACTCAGATGGGAATTACTAGATTGCCAGAGAGTCAAGCATTACATGCGATCGTTGGCGCAACCATAAGAGGTGACGACATCCCAAAATTTAAAGAAAATGTTGCGACCAACACTTTAATACTCGCGGAGACATTTGAAAAAGAAGCTAAGAAAGACTTGGAAAACAGTATCTGGTATGAAATCCAAATCTCTGGCTTACCTAGGTATTGTAAGCCTTCAGAGTTAGGAGAAGAGTTCAAAATAAAAAGATTAACAAAATCCGCAAAAAGAGTGAAAGGAGGTGAAAAACATGAGAGAACAGAACCCTGAAAAATCCGAAATAATGTTTGTTTTTTTCGGGTCGGAGAAGACGGGAGCAATTAA
>Ga0315279_10010899_pt1 | contig 10602 bp, 9 predicted proteins | sample YL17G06_20_MG_FD_203694 | JGI IMG/M metagenome (GOLD analysis project Ga0315279, IMG submission 203694) | Sediment microbial communities from Yellowstone Lake, YNP, Wyoming, USA - YL17G06_20 | ecosystem: Environmental > Aquatic > Freshwater > Lake > Sediment | place: USA: Wyoming | collected...
GGCTCAGACGCAGGACCTCGAATGGTGCTTCTCGCCGGACGGTGTCAACTGGATTAGACCCTTTCGTAATCGTGCCTGGCTCGAACGCGGCTGGCCCGGCGAGAGCGATTCGTATGGCATATATGCGAATGCTTCGCTGGTCTTTGACAGCGGAAGGTGGTGGTTGTTCTACACTGGTGTAAACAGCTCTCATAACGGTAAATACAGCTACGGGCCGCCCCGCAGTGTGATTATGCTGGCAACGACAAATTCTATTTTTTCAGCACTATAGGAAGATTTTGATATTATTGTGGAATTAGAAGGCCTGGCTGCGTAGCCAAACGTTTAATCCGCCTCTGGCGGATTTATCCGCCTGCGGCGGATTAATATGGGAAATCCCGAGTAATTGCTCAGGAACTTCAGGAGAAACCATCATGAGAAAGAACGAGTCAGTCGTGTGTTGTCTGGCCGTATTGCTTGTGGCTGCAACGGCGTTCTCAGCCCCATCCGGAAACTGGCCGGGCTGGCGCGGGCCGGAGGGAACCGGTGTGTCTTCGGAGAAGAACCTGCCCGTCAAATGGAGCGCGACCGAGAACGTGCGATGGCACGTCCCACTGCCCGGACCCTGCAACTCCTCGCCCATCGTCTGGGGCGACCGCGTCTTCGTTACGCAGGCATTAGACGGCGGGAATCACCGGATGGTGATGTGCTTCGACCGTGCCGACGGCAAGCTGCTCTGGCAATCCGGAGCGGCTTACAGCGACAAGGAGCCGACACAACAACAGAACAATCCCTATTGTTCCGCGACTCCGGTTACGGATGGCGAGCGGGTCATCGCGTCGTTCGGCTCGGCGGGACTCTACTGTTACGACTTCGCCGGCAAGGAGCTCTGGCATCGCAACCTGGGCAAGATGAGCCACATGTTCGGTAACGCCTCGTCGCCGATACTCTATGGCGACCTGTGCATCCTGCCCTTTGGCCCGGACGAGAAGGCCCGGCTGATTGCCGTCAACAAACGCACCGGCGAGACCGTATGGGAGGTCGAGCCGCCCAAGGTTGACCCCAACGAGCAACAATCGCCCGCAGGCCCGGGCCCAGCGGGTGGTCCCGGCAGACCAGGTGCCGGTGGTGGGCCGGGTGGCCCCGGCGGTTTCGGACCGGGGATGTTTCTCGCCCCGCAGATGCTCTCCCAGGCCGACAAGAATGGCGACCAGAAGCTCACGAAAGACGAGTTTACCGCCTTGTCAGACGCTTGGTTCGACAAGATGGACTCAAACAAGACAGGGAATCTGAGCCAGGAGCAGTTCACAGAGAGACTCGGTGACGTGCTCCCGCCGCCTGAGGAGTTCGGTCCCCCCGATGGAGGGCCGGGTGGAGAAGGACCGCGGCCCGAGGGCGGACCCAGGTTCGGTCCCGCCGGGTTTGTGGGGCCGGCCATCTTCCGCATCGCAGACGCCGACAAAAACGGCTCACTGACCCGTGCCGAGCTGAAAAGCACCTTTGAGAAATGGTATCAGCAATGGGATTCCGACAAGAACAACGGCCTGACGCAAGAGAAGCTCCGGGACGGCCTGAACGCCGTGCTGCCTCAACCGGACTTTGGTGGCCCCGGTGGTCCCGGCGGTCCAGGAGGGTCGAGGGGACCCCAGGATCGCGGAAGCCCCAGTGGCACGTGGAGCACGCCTATCATCGTCAATGCCAACGGCCACGATGAACTCGTTATGGCTTTCCCTTACCGTCTTGCTGCCTACGACCCTAAAACAGGTAAGCAGCTTTGGTTGAGCAAAGGCATAGACGCGACTATCTACGCAACGCCCGTGTGGGGCGAGAATGCCGTCGTGGCAATGAGCAGCGGTATGGGGAAAGGTAATGTCATCGCCGTCAAGCCGGGCGGCAGCGGCGACGTAACCGAAAGCCGGCGGCTGTGGTATCTGGAAATCGAAATCGCCAAGAGCAGGATTGGCTCGGGCGTCATCCATGAGGGGCACTTCTATGCCATTAGTTACCACGGGATCGCCGAGTGCGTCGAACTCAAGACCGGAAAGACGGTGTGGGAACAACCGTTGAAAGGTCAGGGAGAAAAAAGCAGCTCTTGGTCCTCTATGTTGCTGGCGGACGGGAAAATCTACGTGCCGAATCAGTCCGGCGACGTATTCGTGCTCCGCGCCAGTCCCAAGTTCGAGCTGCTCGCCACGAATTCGGTGAGCGAGCCTACCAATGCCTCCCTCGCTGCCTCGAACGGAGAGCTGCTCATGCGCACGGAGAAGAATCTGTGGTGCTTTGCATCTTCCTCAAGGAGCAGGACACCGTAGGGTGCAGATATTACGTCGTCCTAAGTATATCTGATTGATGGACTTGTGTCATTGCCTCACGAAAACACTTGCCTGTCCTCCGAATACCAATTGCGCTATGTCTTGTCCGAATATCTCAAGTACTACCATCACGAGAGGATTCCCATTACTACTGATAATTGATACCGATTGTGTTTATTTACTGCGCTGATGGATGTCATTGCGAGCGGAGCGAAGCAATCTCTTTACCGTTTGTTTTTGAGATTGCCACGGCCACCTTAGGTGGCCTCGCAATGACAGTGAGGCGCTATTATTAAATGCGATTGGTATGATTTGGTTTTTATACGCCTATTGTTCAAATGTATCCTTGAGGACGCCCAAACGGATTTTGACTCTGACAATGTCACCCTCGGCTGCCATTTGGATTTTGCCCTTATCAAAACTAATATGGTCGAACTCAAGGCCGCTTTTGTCACTTAGTTTCGCCGCCAGCACAGGAGATGTTTCCAATGTAAGCAAAATCGTCTGGAATGTCTGGTTGATGAGCATTCCGCAGACATTAAGCGATTTATTGTCCTGGCCGGCTGTCTCTATGTCCTCGCCAAGCTCGTTTATGTCCTTGCGGAGATTATTTGAGACCTGCTTTAGTATTGCGATTTGCTGTGCATTTTCGGTTGCGTAAGGTTTATCGAGCACTTCTTTTTCCATTACCATTTCGCAGTCAAAAGCGAGGCCTCGCTTGGGCTCAAGCAGCACCCGTCTGGGTTTGGTCGGTGAGCGTGTGACTTTTTCATCCACTACGAAAAAGTATTTTCGTTTTGCAGTCAGCTTATACTCATCGAAGGCAATCATATTAAACCAGGTCTTGTAGCCATTCTTACTTTGCCCTAACGCGGCAACGACACTGTCGCTTTGACTGAGCAGCTCATGCGATGAGCTTTTGAGCATAGGCAGCACGTCGAGAGTGATACTTTTGTTTAGTTTTACCCCCTGGTAGGCAGCGAGAAGCTCTTCATCATAAGGAGGCTCTTCTCGGCGAAGTCCTAAATAATATGGGGACACAACGGAACAGCCGTAGAGCATACAAAGAATGGTAAAACTGAAGAGCCGGAAGGCAAAACTTTTTGCTTGTGATTTTTTACTTTCTATTTTGAGTTTTGTCGCTCTCATAGTCATTTTCCTTCATAAAAAGGAACAGACAGCATCAGTGTGGTATAAGCTCAAGGCGGATTAGACTTCTTTTGCGTTAATCCACATCATCATTTTGCGCAGTTTCCTGCCGATTTGTTCGAGCTGGCAGTCGTGGTCCTTCTGGTAAAGCTGGTTAAACTTTTTAAGTCCCGTCTGATATTCGTTGACCCACTCTTTGGCGAATTCGCCGGAGGTGATTTCCGACAATATCTTTTTCATTTCGGCTCTGGTTTTCTCAGGGATAATCCTTGACCCGCGGGTCAGGTCGCCGTATTCGGCGGTGTTGGATATGCTGTATCTCATATAGCTCATCCCTCCCTGATAAATAAGGTCAACGATGAGCTTGACCTCGTGCAGGCATTCGAAGTAAGCGATTTCGGGCTGGTATCCGGCTTCCACCAGCGTCTCGAAGCCGGCCTTAATAAGCGATGTCAGGCCGCCGCAGAGGACGCACTGCTCGCCGAACAGGTCCGTTTCCGTCTCTTCTTTGAATGTGGTCTCGATAATACCTGCTCTGGCGCCGCCGATTCCATTCGCCCACGCAAGGGCGATTTTCTTGGCATCGCCGGTTGCATCCTGCTGGATAGCAATCAGGTTCGGAACGCCGCCGCCTTTTTCAAATTCGCTGCGAACCAGATGCCCCGGTCCCTTCGGCGCAATCATCACAACGTTAATGTTCGTGGGCGGCGTAATATACTTGAAGTGGATATTAAAGCCATGACAGAAACCGAGCGTTTGGCCCGCCGCCAGATTTGGAGCAAGCTCCTCTTTATAAACCTTTGCCTGGACCTCGTCCGGCACGGTCATGATAATCAGAGTCGCACCCTTTATAGCCGTTTTTACATCGGTCGGCTTAAAGTATTGCCGGGTGGCCAGGTTGAAGTTGTCCGTCCCTTTCAGCTCGGCCACCCCTACTTCTATGCCGCTGTCGCGCAGGTTCAGACTGTGTGCGTGTCCCTGGCTGCCGTAACCAATAACTGCTACTTTTTTGCCCTTCAGCGCATCTATCGGGGCATCTTTTTCATAATAAATTTTCGCCGCCATAATTCAGCTCTCCTTTTCTCAATCTGCCTGTAAATCATGGTAACTTATCAGTTTTATTCCTCGTTTCTCAATTATCCTCTTAATGTTTTGGCTTGTGAAGGTTTTGGTAACCCCATCACGGTGTGCCGCAACATTCCAGTAGCCGATATGCCCCATCGCCCTCATCTCAGGCGTATCAAGTCCGGGATGTTCAACAAGCAGCCACGTGCCCGGCCCAAGTTTCTCGAGCATTTTCGCCAAAGCTGCCTCTCTTTCGTGCGCAGTTGCATTACTATCTCCAAAATCACCAGCCGTTTTCACCGTGGGCGGCGCCTCTAAAGGCAGTTTGTATTCCTGCGAGAGCTTTTGCACCATCGCCCGCAATCCCGGTGTGCTGACTGCCGTGCCCATGTGGCAGGTCAAGTGCGATACATTTGAAATTTTCTTGGTCGCAAGCTCAATCTGGGCCCTTAGCTCTTTCTCGATTTCCTCTATATTCGGGTTGGCCTCCAGAAAACCGGTATTAGGCGGAAAGTTATTTCTCTGGCTTGTCATCGGATAAAAATGACCCTGCTCGTCAACCAAACTTTGCGTCTCCGTTATCGGCCCCCACTTATAAAACTCCCATTCGCTGGTCAGCGTCAGATGCACGCCGACATCAAGCCCCGGATTTTCCCGCAGCATTTTCACCGCTTCGTTAAACCAGGGACCTGGAACCATCACCTCTACCGTCCGCACGATTCCTTCTCGATATGATTTAATGCAGGCCTCGTTCGCAGCGTGACAGGATCCGATATCATCAGCCCGTGCAATAAGCCGGATTTCACCCTCGGTGCTTCTGGCTTTGGCATTGTCGGACGCAAACCATATCCAGACCGGAACAATCGCCAAAAAGACAACCGACAAACAACAAACAATCGTTTTGCTTTTCACGACAAATACCATCTCTGAATCTCTTATGCAGGGCCAAGTCCGGTTCGACGCTGCCGATACTCTAAAACGTCTATCCGTCGTTTAGGTACCTGATTTAACGTCTTCACATTATATAAAAAAACGCTCCTCAGGCAAGAAGTTTTAAGAAAGTGAAAAACTAAAAGCGAAAAGCTAAAAATTGGAGAATAGAGAGAAATTCCACAGTTTTTAGCTTTGAGTTTTACGCTTTAAGTTTCTTTTGTCTGTCTCGGCATTGCGATTGTGCCCGTTCGGGCAACGCTTTTAATGCCGTATGGTTTGCAAACGTTGATAAAGGCCTCAATTTTTTCCTCAGGTCCGCTGACCTCGACCATAATCATCTTTAGGCCGATGTCCACAACCTTGCCCTTAAACGTCTCTATCAGCGACAGGATTTCGGCCCTTTTTTCCGGCGGTGCAGAAATCGATATCAGCATTAAATCACGTGCCACTACCGGCTGGCCGGCAAAATCCTGGACCTTAACGACAGGAACAATCTTCTCTAATTGCTTGCGGACCTGCTCAACGACCCTGTCGTCGCCGACGACAACAATCGTCATCCGGCTTAGATTCGGGTCCTCCGTTCGCCCGACGGCGAGCGAATCAATATTAAACGCCCTGGCCGCAAACATCCCGGCGACGTGAGCCAGAACACCAGGCTTATTCTCAACCAATGCACTTATTATATGCTTCATTTTTTATGTCCTTATACTTGGTTATCTGTGACCCGAACGACGAGCGACGAGTCACGAGCCACGAACGTTATGCCAGACGCTCCAGTATATCCAGCCCGTCCATTTCACTTATACTCTTGCCGGCCGGGACCATCGGCCAGACGTTCTCCTCACGCTCGACCCTGAAATCAACAACGCAGGGTTTCTTTTCCGCAAGCATTGCCTTGATTGCCTTGGGGACGTCCTCTTTCTTATCGACGGTAATGCCGACCGCGCCCATCGCACACGCAACAGCCGCATAGTCGGGATTACGCAGATAGCTTTTGGAATATCGCTTATTATAGAAAAGTTCCTGCCACTGCCTGACCATTCCCATATACCCATTATTCATAATGCAAACCTTAATCGGCAGATTGTGCTCGACCGCCGTCGCAAGCTCCGTCATCGTCATATTAAAGCTGTGGTCGCCGTCGATATCGATGACCGTAGCATCAGGTTTTGCAATCTGAGCGCCTATCGCAGCCGGCAGACCGTAGCCCATTGTCCCCAGCCCGCCTGAGCTGATAAACTGTCGGGGTCTGATGAATCTGTAGAACTGAGCGGTCCACATCTGGTTCTGCCCGACGCCTGTCGTTACAATCGCGTCATTTTCCGTCTGGCGGCAAATCTCATCGATAACATACTGCGGCTTTATCGTCGATGCGTCCCGGTCGTAGCAGAACGGAAATTTCTTCTTGCGCTCAGCAATCTTCTCGAACCATTCCTTCCTCTGGCGGTATTCAACTTCCTTAACGAGTTCGCCAAGTATCGCTTTGGCATCGCCCACAACGGGGATATCCACCCGAACGCTCTTCGATATGCTCACAGGGTCGATGTCGATATGGATTATCTTGGCGTGCGGAGCAAAGGTTGATACCTTGCCGGTCACTCTGTCATCAAAACGAGCGCCGATGGCAATCAGCAAATCGCACTCCTGCACCGCGTAATTGGCATAAGCAGAGCCGTGCATACCGAGCATATCTAAAGATTCGGGCTTTCTCTGGTCGAAACTGCCCAGTCCTAAAAGCGTCATTGTTACCGGCAGATGCGCCTTCTCCGCCAGTGCTCTTAGTTCTTCGCCGGCGTTTGCAAGGATGATGCCGCCGCCCACGTAAAGCACCGGACGCTCCGATTTGTTTATTGCCTGTGCCGCAGTCGATATCTGCCTGGTGTGTCCCTTTGTCCTGACCTTGTAGCCGGGCAGGTTCATTTCAACCGGCCCACCGGTCTGGCATTTGGCCACCGTTACGTCAACGGGTATATCAATCAGCACAGGCCCGGGCCGACCGGTCGAGGCAATGTAAAATGCCTCCTTAATGGTGCGCGCCAGGTCCTTTACATCCTTGACAATACAGTTATATTTTGTAACCGGACGAGTAATGCCGGTAGTGTCGGCTTCCTGAAACGCATCGTTGCCGATAAGCTCCGTGCGGACCTGCCCCGTTATGGCAACTATCGGTATCGAATCCATCATTGCCGTCGCCAGACCTGTTACGAGATTGCACGCCCCAGGCCCGCTGGTCGCTATCATAACGCCGACTTTGCCGCTGGCGCGGGCGTAGGCGTCAGCCATATGGCAGCCGCCCTGTTCGTGCCGCGGCTCTATGAAGCGAATCGGCGCATCATACAATTTGTCGAACAAAGGCAGCACCACGCCGCCGGGGTAGCCGAATATTGTATCAGCGCCTTGTTCAATAAGAGAGTCAACAACTATCTGTGCGCCTGCTTTGATGGTGGCTTGGTCGGCTGGGGCAGCCGAAGAAGGGGACTTGGATTTCATTTCCTGTTCCTTTCCTGATAAACATTTTTCGTTATTCCGGTTAGCTATGGCTCTACGGGCGCCTCCGGAGGGCCAATCGCTTTTACAAAAGAAAAAGCGACCGAATCATCCGAAGATTAAAGCCCTGCCATAATCCCGTAATTCCGCCCACCTTTTTTACCGCAAAGACCGCAAAACTCGCAGAGATTTTTCACTTTTCCTCTGCGGCCTCCGCGTGCTCGGCGGTGAACCAAAGCAGGTGAATCTCAGGGTCTGTATTTGTATGTTTTCACACAAATACAGCAACAATTGTATACGATAAGTAATCGCCTGTCAATAGTTTTCGTAAAAATTTGCCCGTGTATTTCATAAATTTCACAAAAATGCTGGTTTTGTTTATCAGAGCCCCAAGCGTCAGCGAGGGGTTTAGCCCCGAAGCCAGCTTCGGGGTCCCCATGGTTACCCGCCATTCGTGTGGCGGGTCGGGGGTTTATTCTGCGTAATATGGTAACCAAAAACAAAATTTGACAGGCAGTTTATGTGGGTTTATATTGGGTTTATAGAATTGTAAAACAAGAGAAAATATAATTATGGTACGATGATGAAAAACAGTGATTGGCCCTGTTTATCGGCCGAGTGTAACCTCGACCAAGCTATACCATGCACCTGGCCACCCAATATCCACCCGCTGAAAGAATGCGAGAAGACCGAGGTGTCCAAGAAACACCCAATCTTTACAATTGGACACAGTAACAAGAAAACTGAAGAGATAATATCTTGGCTTAAGAAAAATTACGTTGAGGTTTTGGTGGATGTGCGAAGTGTACCATACAGCCAGCACATCCCACAGGCAAATCGTGAAGCAATGCAACTCGCATCGAAGAATGTAGATATCAAGTACGTCTTTATGGGAGACCAGCTTGGAGGACGTCCGGCAGATGTCGAAGTTAAGGACAACTTGGGAAACTATGATTATTCCGAACTCACAGCTACAGATAAATTCCGGGAAGGGTTGAAACGTTTGCTTAAAGGTGCAGAGGAATACACCGTATGTATTCTCTGCAGTGAGGAGGACCCAGTTAAATGCCACAGAGGTCTGCTGATTTCACGCGAATTAGCAAAACAGGGGATTGAAGTGCGACATATTCGACACGATGGAAGTATTGAGACTCAGGAACATTTTGAAAGCAGAATTCCGCCGGTGCAACTAGGTTTGTTCTCGGAGAAATAACGATGAAGCTGTTTACAATTGGCTTCAAGGGTCGCTCTGCAGAGAACTTCTTTAGAACATTGAAGAACGCTGGAGTGCAAAAACTCATTGACGTGCGCCGCAAAAACGCATCACAGCTGGCAGGATTTACTAAAGGGCCCGACCTGCGATACTTTTTGCATGAATGCTTTAATATAGCATATGAACACCTACCTGAATTCGGACCGTCTGAGGAATTGTTAAAGGAGTATCAGACCCGCCTTGGTAAGAAAAAGAAAGATGATGCAGCTTGGTCTTACTATGTTGACAGATTTAAGGATGAGGTACTATCCGAAGCAATTATTGAACGCTTCCAGAAAGCGACAGCAGGTTGCGAGTCAGTCTGTTTGCTTTGTTCAGAGCAGAATTCCGAACGTTGTCACCGTCGTCTTCTCGCGGAGTACCTCAAGAAACATTTGCCTAATATCGAGGTCGACCATCTTGAAGGTAAAGCCAGATGACCGAAATCACCATCCTTGCTGTAAGCCGAATGAGCGACGGTGTCTGTGTCGCTGGTATAACAGATGATGGGCAGTGGGTCCGTCCCACTCGGCCAAGAACCGGTAGTTGGCGTTATCTTGACTACGATGACTGCAAAGATAGTAAAAGACACTGGATTATACTCAAGGGAAACCGCGTGAAGATGCATCTTATGGATAAAATACCAGAGGGGGCTCATTCAGAAGATTGGCTGATTGGAGACAAGAAACCTCAACTCATAGAGGAGCTTTCGGAGGACGACTACAAAACCTTCTGCGAAAGATTTACAGAAAAATCTTTAGATGAGATTGATTGCGAGGAAGCAGAACGCTCTTTAATACTCATACATCCGAGCAAAATCACCTCTTTTTCCTTTGCAGTAGAAACGAATTGGGAGGGGCAAAGAAAATTTATCCCACGATGCGGTTTCAAATTAGGAAATCATATTCACCTACGAAAAGGCATAAGCGATTTGGAGTGGCGAGGATATGGCCGACAAGTGATGCGAAAACACAGCGGTAGCAGTAACTGTTTGCTACAAGCTAGTGAAATATTTGATCAGAACGGCACGAAAGATTGTTGGTTTACAGTTGGAAGAAATTTGCTCAAAAAAGGATTCTATATCCTTGTTGTAGGTGTTCATCTTTTCCCTGTTAGGCATTTTGAAATGGATTTTAAACGTTGATAATCGGATAATAGGAACATTCACCATCTTCATCATCCTGCCATAATTCCTTCTTGTTTCACAATTTTACCCCAAAATCCGACAAACAAAAGCAAAAAACTACTACTACTGGCGTTAAGTAAATCCACGTAATCTACGGTTAAAGCCCGCAACTCACAACCCGCCTACCCCGAGCTAATTCGAGTTAAGGTGAAGGAGAATGGGGCGATTGCAAGGAAGTGCTGTTATTCTCAAATGGATTCTTTTAGTGTCTCATCAAGGTACTTCTCTATTCTCTCTCT